>CACRXD010000023.1_pt1 | contig 167486 bp, 171 predicted proteins | sample 5377101 | NCBI WGS metagenome assembly CACRXD01 (sample SAMEA6061844, study PRJEB28556) | metagenome
CTCTTCCTGGGGGTGGACGACCTGCGCTTCGGCGTCCCTGTCTACCCGGGCGACACCGTCTACGCCGTCTCGGAGGTGGTGAGCAGGCGCCAGTCGCGATCCCGCCCCGGCTGGGGCATCGTCGAGTGGCGGACGGTGGGCTTCAACCAGCGGGGCGAGGTGGTGGTGGAATACCGGCGCCGCAACCTGGTCAGGATGCGGCATCCAGCGGAACCCTAGCGGGAGGTCGGCAGGTGGTCGCTTTCAGCGAAGAGCAACTGCGCATCCAGGAGATGGCCCGTCGCTTCGCCGAACGCGAGGTGGCGCCCATCGCCGACGAGCTGGACCAGCGGGAGGCCAACATCCCCGACGAGCTGCTGCAGAGGATGGGCGACCTGGGCTTCTTCGGCCTGCTCGTCCCCGAGGAATACGACGGCCTGGCCGCCGGCATGGTGACGGTGGGCCTGGTGACGGAAGAGCTCTCGCGGGCCTGGCTCTCGGTGGGCAGCGTCATCGCCCGCAACATCCTCTGCGGCTTCATCCTGGAGCGGGCGGGCAGCGAGGAGCAGAAGCGCCGCTGGCTGCCCGGGATGGCCAGCGGGCGCATCCAGTCGGCCACCGCCGGCACCGAGCCCGAGGCCGGCTCCGACGCCGCCAACGTTCAGACCCGCGCCCAGCGCGAGGACGGCCACTACCTGGTCAGCGGCACCAAGGCCTTCTGCACCTTCGCCGACGTGGCCGACGTCCTCTTCGTCTACGTCCGCACCAGCGACGAGGTGCCCAAGCACCGCGGCATCAGCCTGCTGCTGGTGGAGAAGCCCCGCGGCAGCGAGTTCCTGCCGCCCCACCTGCGGGGCAGTCGCATCCGCACCCTGGGCTACCGGGGCATGAGCACCTTTCTGCTCTACTTCGACCGGCTGTCGGTGCCGGCGGCCAACCTGGTGGGCGAGGAGGGGCGGGGCTTCTACTACCTGATGCAGGGCTACGAGGTGGCCCGCATCCAGTTCGCCTTCCGGGCCACGGGGGTGGCCCGGGCCGCCTACGAGGCGGCCCTGAGCTACGCCCAGGAGCGGATGCAGTTCGGGCGGCCCATCGCCCAGTTTCAGGCTATCCGCTTCAAGCTGGCCGACATGGCCACCGAGCTGGAGGCGGCGCGCCAGCTGGCCTTCTACGCCGCCCGTCGCTTCGACGAGGGCAACCGCTGTGACCTGGAGGCGGGCATGGCCAAGCTGTTCGCCACCGAGGTGGCGGTGCGCGCGGCGCGGGAGTGCCTGCAGATCCACGGCGGCCTGGGCTACACCCTCGACCTGCCGGTGCAGCGCTACCTGCGCGACGCCCTGCTACTGCCCATCGGGGAGGGCACCAACGAGATCCAGCGGGAGGTCATCGCCCGGCGCATCCTGGGGGAGAGGTAAGCATGGCCATCACCGGTGGCGGCAACTACTTCGAGGACTTCCAGCCCGGGCAGGTCTACGTCCACGCCCGTGGCCGCACCGTCTCCGAGCTGGACAACTACCTCATTACCCTCATGACCCTGAACACGGCCCAGGCCCACTTCAACCGCGAATACATGGCGCGCATGCTGGAGGGCGCCTTCCCCGAGCGGCTGGTGATGGGCGCCGTAACCATGGCCATGTGCATCGGCCTGAGCAGCGAGGACCTGAGCGAGAATGCCATCGCCGACCTCGAGTACACGGGAATCTCCTTCCCGGCGCCGGTCTTTCACGGCGACACCCTCTATGCCGAGACGGAGGTGCTGGAGGTGCGGGAGGCCGACCGCCCCGACGCCGGCATCGTCCGCTGCCGGGTGACGGGGCGCAAGCAGGACGGCAGCACCGTGTTCGTGGGGGAGCGCACGTTCCTGGTGAAGCGTCGTTCCCACTGGCAGGAGCGGGACGGACAGTTCCTCTCCTCCCGCCTGCCGCGTGAGCTGCGGGGCTGGGCGGAGGGCTGAGACCGCCTCGGGGTGGCCGAGGGGGTGATGGCCGCCATGTCCTACATGACCGAAGAGCGGCGCATGATCCAGCAGGTGGCGCGGGAGTTCGCCCTGAGAGAGGTGTTGCCCGCGGCCAACGAGCTGGACCACCAGCGGGGCGACATCCCCATGTCCCTGCGCCAGAAGATGGCCGACCTGGGCTTCTTCGGTATCCTCATCCCCCAGGAGTATGGCGGCCTGGGGCTGGGCTGCTTCGAGTACTGCCTGGTAACGGAGGAGCTGGCCCGCGCCTGGATGAGCGTGGCCAGCATCATCGCCCGCGGCAACGGCCTGGGCTTCGACTGGACAGAGGAGCAGCGCCGCCGTTACCTTCCCGCCATGGCCCGGGGGGAGTTCCTGGGGGCATATGCCCAGTCGGAGCCCGAGGCGGGCTCGGACGTGGCCAACATCTCCTGCCAGGCCCGTCGCGAGGGCGACCACTGGGTCATCAACGGGACCAAGATGTGGTGCACCTTCGCCGACGGGGCCGACTTCATCCTGCTCATCGCCCGCACCTCGCCCCCGCTGCAGGGCCGTCGTCACCTGGGCCTCAGCGCCTTCATGATCGAGAAGGAGCGGGGCAAGCTGCCGCCCGGCGTCCGCGGCACGCCCATCAACACCATCGGCTACTACGGCTGGCGCACCTGGCAGCTCTTCTTCGAGGACTGCCGGGTGCCAGCCTCGGCCCTCATGGGGGAGGAGGGCAAGGCCTTCTACGGGGCCATGCGCTTCCTGGAGGTGGGGCGCGCCCACACTGCCGCCCGGGCCATTGGCCTGGCCCGCGGCGCCCTTGAGGACTCCCTGGCCTATGCACAGCAGCGGGTGCAGTTCGGCCGGCCCATCGCCCAGTTCCAGGCCATCCGCTTCAAGCTGGCCGAGATGGCGGCCGAGATCGAGGCCGCCCGCCAGCTCATGTACCTGGTGGCCAGCGAGATCGACAGCGGCCGCCGCTGCGACAAGGAGGCAGCCATGGCCAAGTGGTTCGCCACCGAGATGGCCGAGCGGGTGACCAGCGCCGGCCTGCAGATCCACGGCGGCTACGGCTACACCTACGACCTGCCCCTGCAGCGCTACTGGCGGGACGCCAGGCTGACCAAGATCTTCGAGGGCACCAGCGAGATCATGCTGCACGTCATCGCCAACCGCCTGCTGGGTGAAGGGGGCTAGCATATGGGGCCACTCGCGGGCGTCCGCGTCGTCGACCTGAGCACGGGCATGGCCGGGCCCTACTGCACCATGCTGCTGGCCGACCTGGGGGCAGATGTCATTAAGGTGGAGCCCCCATCGGGGGGCGACATCACCCGTCAGGCCGGCCCCTTCGCCCCCGACGACCAGTTGCGGGCCTTCGGCGGCTACTTCCAGAGCGTCAACCGCAACAAGAAGGGGCTCGCCCTGGACCTGAAGCGGGAAGAGGGCAAGGAGGTGCTGCTGCGGCTGGTGGCCATCTCCGACGTCCTGGTGGAGAACTTCCGGGCGGGGGTGATGGAGCGGCTGGGACTGGCCTACGAGCGATTGCGGGAGGTGAACCTGCGCCTGGTCTACGCCGCCATCCGGGGCTTCGGCGACCCCCGCACCGGCGAAAGCCCTTACGTGCACCGGCCAGCCTTCGATGTGGTGGCCCAGGCCATGGGCGGCCTCATGGGCACCACCGGCCCCGGCCCCGAGATGCCCCTCAAGGCTAGCGGGGGCATCGGCGACACGGTGCCGGGCATGATGGCGGCGGTGGGCGTGCTGGCAGCGCTCCATCACGCCCGCGAGACGGGCCAGGGCCAGTTCCTGGACGTGGCCATGTACGACGGCGTCCTCTCCATTTGCGAGCGGGTGGTCTACATGTACAGCTACGCCGGGGTGGTGTCGAGGCCCCAGGGCAACCGGCACAACATCTTCTGCCCCTTCGAGGTCTTCCCCACCAGCGACGGCTGGGTGGCCATCTGCGCCCCGGCCGACCACCAGTGGCGTGACCTGTGCCTGGCCATGGGCCGACCAGAGCTGGCCGAGGACCCCCGCTTCGCCACCAATGCCGACCGCGTGCAGCGCTGCGAGGAGGTGCGGCGTCTGGTGAGCGAGTGGACCAGCGCCCGCACCAAGGCCGAGGTGGTGGCGGCGGTGGCCGACAAGGTCCCTTGCGGGCCTGTCCAGGACGCCGAGGAGATCATGCGCGACCCTCACGTCCATGCCCGGCAGATGGTGGTGGAGCTGGAGCACCCGGGCTGCCGGGAGCCGAAGGCCATCGCCGGGACTCCCATCAAGCTCACCGCCACCCCCGCGGCGGTGCGATCGAGGGCACCCCTGCTGGGCGAGCATACCGACGAGGTGCTCTCCCTCCTGGGCTACTCGCAGGGGGACATCGCCGCCCTGCGCGAGGCCGGCGTCGTTTACAGCCACAAATGGGAGCTGGAAGGGGCGCTCTGAGACGCGCCAGCCAGCGGCGACCGCGGTGACGGGCTGGCGACCAGCGCGGCGGGCTGCCGGCGTGTTAAGATACGGGAGTAGTGGTGTCTGACGCCGCGTCGGGCATCGGCCGTAGGGCCGGGGACGGGCCCGATAGCAGGGGCGGGGCTGCGGGCGAGCGGGCGTAGCAGAGCATGGGCCCGCCTGTTGGGACGTGCCGGGGTGGCGGAACGGGCAGACGCGGCGGACTTAAAATCCGCTGCCGCGCGAGCGGCGTGTGGGTTCGAGCCCCACCCCCGGCACCATCCCCCGCAGCACGCTCCCCTGAGGGGACCATCTGCGCCTTCCCTCGCGCCGGCCGCGGCGCACGGGGCGTGCCCCCGCTGCGCTAACCTGGCGGCGACAGATCCCCCGACACGAACTCGGCGATGGCCTGGGCCAGCTCGCGGGGCCGGTGCAAGGGGACGTCGTGCACGGTCTCCTCCATCCACACGACCCGGCACCGCGACAAGAGCCTCCCCGCTGCCGCCACGCCCTGGCGCTTGGCCCGCATAAAACTGTCCCTGGCGTGGGGCGAGGGCGGGGCGGCAGCGATGAGCAGGACCGGGCACGTCACCCGCTCGTACAGGGCCGAGGGCCTGTGCTCCCAGATAGCCCTGAGGATGCGCATGTGGTGCTCGCGGCGGAGCCGCGGGCGGATGGTGCCGTCTGCGTCCACGAAGAAGTTGGCCAGCACGGCCCGTTCCACAGCGGGGCCCCAGATGGGGCCCAGCTCCCACCGCGGTGCCTCTGCCAGGAGCCTGTCCACCGTGAACCCGGAGAAGTCGGGCGGCGCCAGCTCCCGCTCCACCCGCTCCCAGGTCATCCCCGGCCACGACGATAGCTCTAGGAAGCCCCCGTCCACGAGCACCAGGGCCTTCGGCACCTGGGGCTTGTGGGCCGCATAGTGGACTGCCACGTTGCCGCCCCAGGAGTGGCCCACCAACACCGGCGCTTCCAGGTCCAGGGCAGAGAGGAACGAGTCCAGGTCGGCAGATACGCTGTCGAAGTCGTAGCCGTCTTCGGGCTTGTCGCTTTCGCCGTGGCCACGCTGGTCCGGGGCCAGTACTCGGAAGCGGTCGGCGAGGAGTGGCGCCACCAGGTCCCAGATGTGGCTGGTGGATGCCAGTCCGTGGAGGAGCACGAGGGGCTGGCCGTGCCCTCCCCAGTCCCGGTAGTGGAAGGTGAGGCCCCTCAGAACTACTCGCTCGTCTCTGGCCTCGCTCATGTCTGCCGGGGTGTGCAGTCCCGGGCTGCGTCCTCAGGCGCGGCAGGCCTGGTCCACGGCCTCTTCGCTGCTGAGGCGATGGCCGGTGGCGATGGCCTCGGCCAGGCCGGCCGGCCCCAGGGCCCGCTCCACCCAGCGGGCATCACGCTCGCGCTCCAGACGGTCGGCGGGCCATGCTTGGGCCTGCACCTCGGCCAGCATCCGCTCCGAAGCGCCCAGGAGCCGCCCGGCTAGTTCCCAGGCACCGCTGGCGGCGGCCACTCCCGCCAGGCCCTGGACGGCCTCCGCTAAGCCGCGGGGATGCCCCAGGCGGCGGAACTCGGTCAGGGCGTCGCAGAAGCGCTCTCTGGCCAGCCGAAGGTCGCCCTGGCGGAGGGCCACATAGCCCAGGCTGTGCTGTCCGCGGGCCACGTCGGCGATGGACTTCATACGCCGGAAGATGTTCACAGCTTCCTCGTAATATCGGCGGGCTGTCTGGTAGTCTCCCTGGCAGCGGGCCGTCTCTCCCAGGCTGTTCAGCAGAGAGGCCACGCCCCAGGGCGATCCCATCTCGCGCTGGTTGGCGAGGCCGCGCTGAAAGTACGCCTCGGCCGCCTCGTACTGACCCTGCTGCAGGGCCGCATCGCCCAGGTGCATGAGCGCTATGCCCAGGTGAGGGGTGGGTGGCGACTCCGACTCCAGCAGGGCCAGGACCTCGGTCAGCACGTCCCCCGCCATGTGGGACTCGCCCTGGTTGATGAGCGTCTGCCCGAGCCACCTCAGGGCCTGCCGGAGGCGCACGGGGTCGCCCTGGCGGCGCCAGATACAGACCGCCTCGTCGTGATAGCGTCGGGCCTGGGCGATATCTCCCTCCCAGAGGGCCATGGCACCCGCCGCGCTCAGGGCGCTGGCCAGAATGCGGCCGTCGGCGTGCCCTCGCGCCGCCCGCACCGCTCCCTCGCTCAGCTCTCGCCCCTCGCTGAGCCTGCCCGACAGGTACCAGTAGTAGGGGAGATGGACCAGCAGGGTCTCCAGGCCGGGCGGCGGCTGGTGCCCCTCCTCGAGCCGCTGTACCCCCCAGGAGACGGCCTCCCGCCAGTCGGCGTATATGCGGTCGGAGCGCTCCACCATGGCGTCGGCGTCCAGGCCGATGAGGGCGCTGTCCTCGTCACCAGCGGGGCGCGCGTAGAAGCGACTGTGGCGGTCGCGCAGGTCGGCCATCTGGCCCGAGGCGGACAGCTTCTCGGCGGCGAAGGCCCGCACCAGCGCCAGCATCTCGAAGCGGGGCTTGCCGTCCCCGGAGTCGACCACACGCAGCATGTTCTTGGAGGCGAGGGAGGCAAGCCCGTCCAGGGTGTCCAGCTCCAGCTCGCCTTCATGGTTGGCGATGGCCTCGGCGGCCTCCAGCGTGAAGCTGCCGGCGAAGACGGACAGCCGCTGCAGGAGGGCCTGCTCGTGGGGCTCTAGCAGGTCGTAGCTCCAGGCGATGGCTGCCCGCATGGTCCTCTGGCGTTCGGGCAGGTCGCGCGGGCCGCGGGTCAGCAGGTCCAGCCTGTTGGAGAGGCGCTCCAGCACCGTCTCGGGCGGAAGGAAGCGCACCCAGGCCGCCGCCAGCTCGATGGCCAGGGGCAGGCCGTCCAGCCGTCCGCAGATGCGGGCGGCCGTCACCAGAGTGTCGTGCGTGCGGGGCAGGTCGGGGCGGACGGCGCTGGCCCTCTCCAGAAAGAGCTGCACGGCCGGGCTATCGGCCAGAGCCCGCTCGTCGGCACCCGCCTCGGGCACGGGCAGGGGCGACACCGGATACTCCCGCTCGCCGTACACCTGGAGCGGCTCCCGGCTGGTCACCAGCGCTTTCAGGGGAGGGACGGCTCGTAGCAGCTCCGCCAGGTGGACTCCCGCCTCGATGACCTGCTCGAAGTTGTCGAGCACCAGCAAAGCACGGCGCGAACGCAGGTGCTGCCGCAGTAGCTCCATGAGCGGCCGGGCATCGCTCTCGTGCACCTGGAGCGCCCCGGCGATGGTCGGGACCACCAGGGAAGGTTCCCGCACGGGCGCCAGGGAGACGGAGTGCACCGTCCACCGGTGGCGCTCAGCCACTTCCGCCGCCGCCTGCACCGCCAGGCGTGTCTTGCCCGTGCCGCCAGGACCCGTCAGCGTCAGCAGGCGCACGTCCTCCCGCTCCAGCAGGGCCACGATCTCGCCCAACTCTCGCTCCCGGCCGATGAGGCGGGTGGCGAAGGCGGGCAGCGACGCCGCCCCTGCCAGGGCGGGCGTCTCCTCGTCTTCCCGTCCCCGCTCCTGGGCGGGCGTCGACTGGAACCTCTCGCTCAGGAGGAGCGCCAGGTCGTTGGCCACCAGTTCGGACAGCTCCTCGGCGGAGGAGAAGCGTTTGTAGGACACGTCGCCCTGGGCGGCGATGCGCTCCAGCATAGCTTTCAGGCGCTCGTCCCTGCCTTCGACGGCCTTGACGTACAGCAGGCGGGGCTTGTCGCGGGCGAGCAGGTACTCGTCCTCGATACCGGAGATGTCCATGCCGGGCGCGATCCAGCCGTACTCCCGCCCGTAGATGCCGACGAAGATGTCGCTCTGTTGCAGATACGCCACGTACAGATCGCGGGGCGGATGGGGACGCGCCCCCAGCTCGAACAGCACGGGCGCGAGGCGCAGGGCACGCACCGCTTCCGCCACGGCGGCCCGCTCGGCTGCCAGTTCCTTCATGGTGGAGCTGACGAACACGCGCAGGCGCTGGTCGGGCGTGCGGATGATGGGCGAACGCACCGAGCGGACCAAGACCCCTCCCCCAGCCACGGGGCGATTATAGCAGACCGGCGCCGTCCGCACCCTGGACTTTGGGCGGAGCGCGAGTGCGACCTTTGTGGTAGAGTTGAGGAGTCATGGGGGAGGGTGGGGCAGCATGGCTGTGAGGGTGCTCATCGCCGACGACCACGCCGTGGTGCGCCAGGGCCTGCGCATGTTCCTCGCCCTGGACGATGAACTGGAAGTGGTGGCCGAAGCTGCCGACGGCGAAGAGGCCCTGCGTCTCGCCCGCCAGTTGAGGCCCGATGTGGTGCTCATGGACCTCCTCATGCCCCGTATGGACGGCATCGCTGCCACCGCCGCTATACGCGCCGAGCTGCCCGATACCGAGGTCATCGCCCTCACCAGTGTGCTGGAAGACCGGTCGGTGGTGCAGGCCGTCAAGGCAGGGGCCATCGGCTACCTGCTCAAGGACAGCCAGGCCGAGGAGCTGTGCCGGGCCATCAAGGCCGCTGCCGCCGGGCAGGTCCAGTTATCGCCCGAGGCCGCGGCCCGGCTCATGCGCGAGGTGCGAGCCCCCGAGGGCGCCGAGCCCCTCACCGAGCGCGAGACGGAGGTCCTGCGGCTGATAGCCCAGGGGCTGGCCAACAAGGAGATCGCCCACCGGCTCGGCATAGCGGAAAAGACGGTCAAGAGCCACGTCAGCGCCATCCTGGCCAAACTGGGGGTACAGAGCCGCACCCAGGCGGCCCTCTACGCCGCCCAGATAGGCATGACGGAGCTGCGCCGGCCCTGAAAGAAGGGCCATTCATGCAGTCCGAACGGCAGCCATCGCGCCCGTGGCAGGTCAGGCGGCTCGCCCTGCCCCTGCGGCTCGAGCGGTTTCTGCCGGCGCTGAGGCGTCTCTCTTCTCAGGAAGGACAGTACCGCAGCATCTTCGAGGCCACCACCGACGGGCTGGCCATCAACGACTTCGAGACGGGCAGGCTGCTGGCTGCCAACCCGGCCTTCTGCCGTATGCACGGCTACGACGACATGACCGGCATGCACCCCACCGAGTTCATCCACCCCGACAGCCACTACCTGTTCGAGGAGTTCGTGCGTGTCACTCGAGAGGGAGGCGAGTTTCGCTGCCGCGCCCGCGACGTGCGTAAGGACGGCTCCGTCTTCGACGTGGAGGTGAGGGGGCGGGCCTTCGTCTATCACGGCCGCCCCGCGCTTCTGGGCGTCGTCCGCGACATGAGCGAGCAGACCTACAGGGAGCAGCAGTACCGCGGGGTCTTCGAGGCCACTACTGACAGCTTGCTCATCCACGCCCCGGGCGACCTGCGTGTGGTGGAGGCCAACGCTGCCGCCTGCGCCATGTTCGGGTACAGCCGTGAGGAGCTCATCGGGAAGCTGCCCTCGGAGTTGATGCAGGCGGGCTCTTGGGACCCCGACTTCATCAATGCCGTTGTGGACGGGCGGCCCCGACGTACCCGCGCCACGGGGGTACGCAGCGACGGCACCACCTTCGAAATGGAGTCCTCGGGCGTGCCGTTCCTGTTCCAGGGGGAGCCTCACTTGCTCTGCGTGCAGCGCGACGTAACCGACCAAGTGCGGGCCGAGCAGGTGCTGGAGAAGCGAGTGGAGGCCAGGACGCGGGAGCTGTCGACTTTGTTGGAGATCTCGCGCAACGTGGCCATGACGTTGGACCTCAACGCCCTGCTGAACCTGATATTGCAGGAGACCCGGCGAGTGGTGGACTACCACCGCGCCACCTTCTCCCTCATAGACGGCGATGACCTGGTGGTGGCCGCCGTGGCGGGCTCCCGCGTGCTGCCCCAGGGCCGAGTCAGGCGCGACCTGGGGCGCCGCTTCCTGGCGGCTCCCGGGGAGGCCCTGTGGCAGGCCATAATGGCCGGCCGCCCTATCCTCATCGGCGACGTCAGTGGCGACTCGGAGATGGCCCGCTCTTGGCGCGGCGTGATGGCGGCAGCTAGGGCTTCGGTGGCCAACGTGCGGTCCTGGATGGGCGTGCCCCTGGTCATCAAGGGGCGAGTGGTAGGGCTGCTGTCCATGTCCCGGGCCGAGCCCGACTATTTCGAGCGCCGCCACATGGAGCTAGCGGCGGCCTTCGCCGGCCAGGCGGCGGTGGCCATCGAGAATGCACGCCTCTACGACCAGGCCCAGCGGGTGGCCGTGCTGGACGAGCGGCAGCGGCTGGCCCGGGAGCTGCACGACTCCGTGTCCCAGGCCCTGTACGGCATCGCTCTGGGGGCCAGCACGGCCCGCACCCTGCTCCGGCGCGACCCGCGAGCGGCCCTGGAGCCCATCGAGTACGTACTGTCGCTGGCCGAAGCGGCCCTGGCCGAGATGCGCTCTCTCATCTTCGAGCTGCGCCCCGAATTCCTGGAGAACGAGGGCCTGGTGGCGGCCATCGGCAAGCGGGTGGAGGCCACGGCCGTCAGGCATGGACTGAACATCCTGTGGCAGCCGCCTGCCGAGCCGGAGGCCCCGCTGCCTGTCAAGGAGGCAGCCTTTCGCATCGTCCAGGAGGCGTTGCACAACGTGGTGAAGCACGCCCGCGCTCGCAACGTGACGGTGCGCCTGGAGGCAGTGCCCGGGGCGCTGCTGTTCGAGGTGAGCGACGACGGGGCCGGCTTCGAAGACGAGGAGCCGGTAGCCGGCCACCTGGGCCTCCAGTCGATGCGAGAGCGAGCGAGCAACCTGGGGGGCCAGGTGGAAGTCGTCAGTGTTCCCGGCCAGGGCACCACCGTGCGTGGGCGGCTCCCCATCCTCTGAGGGGCCTGCCTGGCGCCCGCCATCCGCCCAAAGTCCCAGGGCGTCCTGCGCGCCAAGTCCCGCCCCGTCCTCCTGCCCATGGCCGGTGCGACCGCTCCCCTCGCGGGCGACAGTGGGCATGAAGACAGGCCCACGGTACGACAGGAGGAGGAGCAGCCATGACTACCGCCGAACGGTACCCTGCCCTGGGACGTATCGCCCAGGCCATGGACAGGCTGCAGCGCGAACTCGCCTGCGAGGTGCTGCGGCCCGGCGACCTGGCCTACGAGCAAGCGCGTCAGGTGAGGCAGGCCCTGGCCGACCGCTACCCGTTGGCCATCGTGCGCGCGCGCACCGCTGCCCAGGTGGCCCAGGCGGTGCGCTTTGCCCGCGAACACGACCTGCCCCTGGCCGTGCGCAGCGGCGGCCACAGTGTTTCGGGAAAGAGCATGGCCGACGGGGCCGTCGTCGTCGACCTGTCGGGCATGGACGGACTCAGCATCGACCCATACGACCGCGTGGCCGTGGTCGGCCCCGGGGTCACATCCGGCCGCCTGGGCTGGGCCGCCCATGAGTTCGGGCTGGCCCTGTCCACAGGCGACGTCTCGTCCGTCGGCCTGGGAGGGCTGACCCTGGGCGGCGGCATAGGCTACATGGTGCGCATGTACGGCCTGACCATCGATCACCTGCTCTCGGCCCAGGTGGTAACGGCGGAGGGCGAGGTGCTGACGGCCAGCGGCGAAGACCACCCTGACCTGTTCTGGGCGCTAAGGGGCGGCGGCGGCAACTTTGGCATCGTCACCAGGCTGGAGTACAGGCTGCAGCCGGCGGGGACCGTCCTGGGTGGGGCCATCGTCCTGCCGGCCACGCTGGCGGTGCTGCGAGGCTACCTAGAGTGGGCCTCCAGCGCGCCCGACGAACTGACTACCATTTCTGCCCTGACGCACGTGCCGCCGATGCCCTTCGTGCCCGAACCGGCCCACGGCAGCCTCGCCTTTGTAATTTCCTTCGTGGCTGTGGGAGACCCCGGGCAGGCCGAGGCGATGGTGGCGCCCCTGCGCTCGCTGGATGAGCCCATCGGCGAGCTGGTGGGCCCCATGCCTTATCCGGCCATCTACCAGTTCAGCGAGGAGGCGACCAACCGCTCCGCCCTGGCCACCCGCTCCATGTTCGCCTGCGAGCTACCGGATGCCGCCCTGGAAACGATGATCGAACATACGGCCAGGGCCGACTCGTTCATGCACATGCTGCAGATACGGGTGCTGGGCGGGGCCATGGCCCGGGTGCCGGAAGAGGCAACAGCCTTCTCCCACCGCGACAAGCCCTTCATGGTGAGCGTGCTGAACGAATGGCACGACCCGGCACAGACGGAGGGCCAGCTCGCCTGGACGGAAGCGGCCTGGCAGGCGCTGAGGGGCTACGGCAGCGGAGTGTATGTCAACTTCCTCGAGGACGAGGGCGATGACCGCATCCGCGAGGCATATGGCACCGAGACCTATGCCCGACTGGCCGAGGTCAAGCGCCGCTATGACCCCACCAACGTCTTCCGCCTGAACCAGAACGTCCCTCCGGCGTGAGGGGGAGTGAAGGGCGGGCGCGGCAGGCGGCCGCCTGCCGCGCCCCTTCGTAGACCTGCCGGGCGCCCGGGACAGCGGAGCAGGAGCGGGGGGTCGTAGGCCGGGGCCCTTCCGAGCAGCCCCGGGAGCCAGCCCGCCAGGGAACATGGATCAAACAATTACCACTTAGGGAACGGTTGACAAGCGGGGGCCGAAGAGGTGACGGGGTCGGGTGCTCCCCGCAGAGGGGAACTAGCCCCCGGCAGTGCCCAGAAGTCTGGTCGGGGCGGCCGGATTTGAACCGGCGACCTCCACAACCCCATTGTGGTGCGCTACCAGGCTGCGCTACGCCCCGACCCAGACCAATGCTAGCACAGCCCTCCCGCCCCAGCAACGGCAGCCCGGGGCACCACGATAGCCCCTTCTTCCTCGTCGCCGATGACTTCGGCCAGCCCCCGGTGCCAGAGGAGGCCGGTATAGGCAGCGAGCAGCGCGTCCAGCGCGTCGTGGCCCAGCAGCCGCTGGACAGGGTCGGGCAGGCCAGCTATTCGGCCCGCCAGGCCCTGCTGTGTCCAGGCCCTCCCCAGCAACGTCCCCTTGCGCGCCGGCGGCCTTCCCAGCAGCCGCACCCGCGTCGCATAGGGGTACACCTCGATGACAGGCCAGCCCCTGGACTCCAGCTCGCCGCGCAAAACGATGGCCCACTGCACCAGGGGTCGCAGCAGGCCCTGCTTCGTCGTCCAGAACAGCCCCAGGCCCAGGGAGGCCATGGCCAGCTCCGCTCTTCGCCGCGCCGTGGGGGGTGCAGTACAGCGCCCACAGGTACACGGCCAGTCCAGGCAGCCCCACCCCGCGGGCAAGAAGAGAGGCGCATCGATGGCCACCACGACGGGGCGGACTCGCTCCACCAGCGAGACCACGTCGTGCGTATCGCCCAGCTCCCGGAGGCGTGGCTCACCGTCCAGCAGGGCGAACGCTGCCGGTCGGCCCGGGAACGAAGGGTCCAGCCCCAGGAACATGGCTACGGCCCGGCGAAGGTCTCGTAGGCCAGGCGGGAGAGTTCAGCGCCCAGGTCGTACGCCGCGCCGTGGTCGGCGTTCTCCTCCGTGAGGAACACTATTACGTACGGGTCGCCCCGGGGAGGGAAGACGATGCCTACGTCGTGCAAAACGCTGGGGTACTGCTCGTCGGGCGGGATGAAGCCTGTCTTGTGGGCCACCACCGCGTCCTCGGGCAGATAGCGGGAGATGATGAGCTGGTCCTGCTCTCCTGCCGGACGCATCTGCTCGAGGGCGAGGCGAGTCATGGCGGGGTCAGCGAAGGCGCGCCCCTGGTAGAGGGCCAGAAGGGCCTGGGCCACGTCCCGAGCAGTGATGTAGTTCTCGCTGGCGCTGCCATACGTCTCCTCCACCCCGGGCCAGAGAGAGTAAACGCTGGCCGTCATTCCGAGCTCCTGCATGAGAGCGTTGACGCGTGCCAGCCCCACCAAGTTGGTGAGGCGGGCGTTGGCCTCGTTATCGCTGTAGAACATCATCAAATTCAGGTCGTCCTGTACCTCCTCCAGGGGGTAGAGGCCCTGCTCCACATCCCTCAGCACCGCCAGCATGGTGAAGACCTTGATGACGCTGGCGGCGATGAAGGGCTCGTCCCAGTTGATGGCCACCCCGCGGCCCGAGGCGGCCTCCAGAGCGACGAAGGCCACATGCCCTCGGTAAGAGGCTATTAGGTCCTGCGCCCGCTGGGCCAGAGATTGAATGCTTTCCTCGCTCGGCCCAACCGGGGCGGGGGCATGCTCGGGGGCGGGCGAAGGGGTGGGCGTGGTAAGGACATCTACTGGGCCCTCTTGCAGCGCCTGGAAGGGGAGGCCGCCCCCGCTGCCGCAGGCTGCGGCGACCAGCGCTATCACCAAGGCCATGCCCCAGGGGCCGATACCCTTCATCCCTGCCCGCCCCTACAGGCGCGAAAGGCAGCCTCCATTTTCCGCCACTTCCATTAGAAGTCGGTGAGGGCCGCCGCTCCAGCCGCCCGGGGGCCGAACCTTGACCCCTTTCAAGCCGACGGGGAAGAATGAGGTATGCCGCGCCCGGCCCGTTTCGTCGTCCGCCTGCACCAGGCGGGAATGGCGTTCCCTGAGCTGGCGGCCGTGTGGCGGGAAGCCGATGCGCTGGGTTACGACGGCGCCAGCCTGTTCGACCTCATAGCTGCCCCCTGCCTCGAATGCTGGACAGCCCTTACGGCCCTGACGACCCTGACGCAGCGCCTGATAGCGGTGCCCCTGGTCCTGGCCAACGACTACCGTCACCCGGCCGTCCTGGCCAAAATGGCCGCCACCCTGGACGCCCTGTCGGGCGGACGGCTGGTGCTGGGCCTGGGGGCGGGCGGCAGCCGCGAGGATTACATGGCGACCGGCCTGCCCTGGCGGCCTCTGCCCGAGCGCCTGGCTCGCCTGGAGGAGGCGGTGCGGGCGATGCGCTTCCTCTGGTCGGGCAGGGAGGGAGAGGTATCGGGCCCCTTCTACGGCCACATCCGAGGGCCGGGCTGGCCCCCGCCTGCCCGGCCGGCCGGGCCGCCCGTGCTCATCGGAGGGCACGGCCGCCGCTACCTGTTACGCACCGTGGCCAGGGCCGCCGACATCTGCAACGTGGGCTTCGATTTGCCGCCCCAGGAGTGGGAGGAGGTGCGCTCGCTGCTGGCCAGCTACTGCCGAGAGGAGGGCCGCGACCCTGCCGCCGTGGCCCTGGGCCACAACGCCACGGTCGTCCTGGGCGAGAGCAGACAGGAGGTGGCGTCCGCTCTGGCCCGGCTCGGCCTCCACCCGGAGGCGGTGCGGCAGCGTATGCCCTGGGCGCTCGTGGGCACACCCCAGGAGTGTCTCGATCGCCTGGAGCGCTACCTGGCGGTGGGCGTCTCCTGGTTCTTTTTGCTGTTTCCCGAACTGCCGGCCGACGCCCGGTCGCTGAGGCTGTTCGCCAGCGCCGTCCTTCCGGCCCTGGGGACGGTCTGAGGCCCTTCTAAGCCCTGGGCAGGCCCAGCCCCCGCCCGGCGATGACGTTGCGCATGATTTCCGACGTGCCCCCGCCGATGGTCGAGGCGACGGTGACCAGATAATGGCGCTCCACCCTGCCCTTGAGCCTGGCCCACTTGCTCTTGGGGTGGAGCTGCCCGTACAGTCCCATGAGGTCCATGCCCGTCCGGGCCAGGCGCTGGTCCAGCTCCGAGGCGTAAAGCTTGGCCACCGATGCCTCGTAGTTCGGAATCTTGCCTGCCTGCTGCAGGGAGGCCACCCGATAGGAAAGGTAGCGGCCTACCTCCACCTCGATGCCCATCTCCGCCAGCCTGGCCCGGACCTGGGGCCGGTCAGCGGCCACCTTCTCTTCACGGGCGAACTGGACGAGGTCGTCGAAGAAGCGCTGCGCCCTGGCCACGCCCGATATGGACGACCGCTCGAAGTCCAGGGCCACCGCCACCTGGTACCAGCCGCGGTTCACTTCTCCCACCAGATAGTCGCGGGGGATGCGCACGTTGTCGAAGAACACCTGGTTGAAGCCGTGCTGGCCCGCCATGTTGATGAGGGGCTGGATGGTGATGCCCGGGGCGTCCATGGGCACGACGAAGGTGCTGATGCCCTTGTGCTTGGGGGCATCGGGGTCGGTGCGGGCGGCCAGCCAGCCCCAGTGCGCCTGGTGGGCCTGCGATGTCCAGATCTTCTGGCCGTTGATGACCCAGTAGTCGCCTTCCAGGACGGCCCTGGTCTGCAGGGCGGCCAGGTCGGAGCCGGCGCCGGGCTCGGAATAGAGGGTGCACCAGATCTCCTCGCCCGAGGCGATCTTGGGCAGGAAGCGGCGCTTCTGCTCCTCGGTGCCGTAGAGCATGAGGGCCGGGCCCACCCAGGCGACGCCCATGTTGAAGCCGGTGGGGGCGCGGCGGTAGGCCATCTCCTCGTTGTAGATGACCTGCTGCATGATGGTGGCGCCCAGGCCGCCGTACTCGGGTGGCCAGGGCAGGGCCAGCCACCGGCGCTCGGCCAGCTTGCGCTGGAAGGCGCGGGAGAACTCGGAGAAGCCGCCGAAGCCCTCTTCGGTCTCGGTATCGAACCTCTCTTCCCAGTTGGGCGGCAGTTCCCTGTCCAGAAATTCCCGTACTTCCTGTCGGAAGGCCTCCTCTTCGGGAGTGAACCTGAAGTCCATGGCCGCCTCCTTCTTTCTCAGTCCCGGCCGGCCCCCGCGCTGGTGCCGGTTGCCTCCCGCAGCTGTTCGCTCCCCGCCCCTGGCCTGCCTCGCAATGACGGGCTGCCCTCGCCTGGAGGCCCTGGGGGCCGTTCCCTTCCGAGTCTAACTTTAACGTCCACGTCCGTCCAGGGCCGAGGGCGATGCCTGTATTGCGCCTCGGGGCCGCTTCACTCCCTGGCCAGCCTGGCCAGCAGGCGGCGAGCCACGTCCTGGAAGACCCCGTACTCCTGGGCGCCCACCAGCGCGAACAGGCCATCGCCGAAGATGAATGTAGGCACCCCAGCGATGCCCTGCCCTCGCGCCCAGGCCTGCCGCCTGTCTACTTCCTCTCGATAGCGGCCCTCGGCCAGGGCGCGGTCGAGGGAATCGGCGTCCAGCCCGCACTCCTCCGCCAGGCGGCAGAGCACGTCGCGGTCGCCGATGTCCCGGGCTTCCGCCCAGTAGGCACGGTAGAGGGCGCGGTGTAGCTCCCAGCCCTTGCCCTCGGCCTCGGCGAACAGGGCGGCCTCGTGGGCCAGGTGCGTGTTGTACAGCCGCTCGGGCACCTCCATGGGGATGCCCTCCTGGCGCGCCTGCTCGCGCAGCCGCTCGTAGTACTGGCGGGGATAGCGGCGGCCGAGGACCAGCTCCCGCGGCAGGCCGCCCGGCGGCAGCTGGGGCATCAGCTCATAAGGCCACGGCTCCAGGGCGATGGGTAGCTCTCTGGCCAGCCGCTCCACTCGCTCCTGCCCGATGTAACACCAGGGGCAGATGTAGTCGGCGATGATGCGCACTCTCAGGGCATGTCCTCCGGCCGGGAGTTCCTGGCGTGAGTGCTGGCCGCGGGATGCCGGGGCGGGCGTCCAGGGCCGCTCCGCGCCCAGGCCGGCGTAGGACTCCACGTCCTTTTCGTCGAACCCCAACGACCAGGAGTCCATCGCTAGGCGAATTATAGCACAGCCCTTCCTGGCCCCCCTTGCCGGCGTTGCCGCGCCGCCGCGTTCTGGGCTAGAATTCTGTCGATGGAGACCACAGCCTGGCCTTTTCCCCCATGAGGCCCTTCGCCCACTTCTCCCCCAAGAGTCTGGACGAGGCCCTGGACACGTTCCGCCGCGAAGGCGAGGGTGGCCGTCCTATCGCCGGCGGCACCGACCTGGTGGTCCAGCTCAAGGAGGGCGGCCACAAGTTCCCGTATCCGCGCTATCTCGTCTCCCTCCGTCGCCTGCCCGAGCTGAAGGTGCTGGAGTGGCGCGAGGGCGAGGGGCTCCGGCTCGGCGCTGGCCTCACCATGTCCGAGGTGGTGGAGAGCGCTCTGGTGCGGGAGCGGTACCCGGCCCTCGTGGACGGGGCCGGCATCGTCGGTTCGCTCCAGACCATGAACATGGCCACCATCGGCGGCAATGCCTGCAACGCCGCCCCTTCGGCCGACACGGCGCCGCCCCTGCTGGCGCTGGAGGCAAGGGCACGCATCGTGGGCCCCGAGGGCGAGAGGGTCCTGCCGGTAGAGCAGTTCTGGCTGGGCCCGGGGCGGACCGTCCTGCGCCCGGGCGAGTTGCTGGTGGAGTTCCTGTTGCCGCCGCCTGCGCCCCGGTCCGCCGCCGTCTACCGACGCCACACCCCTCGCAAGCAGATGGATATCGCCGTGGTGGGGGTGGCCGTGGCCGTCGAGCTGGACGGGGATGGTCGGACGCTGAAAAGGGCGCGCATCGCCCTGGGGGCGGTGGCCCCCACGCCCATACGGGCGCGACGAGCCGAGGCGGCCCTGGAAGGCCAGGCCCCTACTCCCGAGGCCATCGCGCGGGCGGCGGCCCTGGCCCGGGAGGAGGCGACTCCCATCTCCGATGTGCGTGGCTCGGCCGCCTTCCGCCGCCACCTGGTGGAGGTCGTGACCGAGAGGCTGCTGCACGAGGCCATCGAGAGGGCCAGGAGGGGCTAGGCCATGCCCAAACGCCTCATCAACCTGACCGTCAATGGCGAGGCCTACGAGGTAGCGGTGGAGCCCTGGTGGAGCCTCCTGTACACCGTGCGCGAGGAGCTGGGCCTCACCGGCAGCAAGGAGGGCTGCGGCACCGGGGACTGCGGAGCCTGCTCCATGCTGGTGGACGGTCGCCTGGTCACCTCCTGCATCATGCTGGCGGTGGAGGCCGACGGCTGCCAGGTGACCACCATCGAGGGCCTGGCCACAGACGGCAACCTGCACCCCGTCCAGCAGGCCTTCGTGGAGAAGGGGGCCGTCCAGTGTGGCTATTGCATCCCCGGCATGGTGATGGCTGCCTATGACCTGCTGCGCCGCAACCCCAATCCCACCCTGGAAGAGGTGCGGCTGGGGCTGGCGGGCAATCTGTGTCGCTGCACCGGCTACGCCAAGATCTACGAGGCCGTCCTGGCCGCCGCCGAGCGGATGCGGGGCGATTGAGCGAGGAGGGAGAGCAATGGCCCGCGAGACCCTCGAGCGCACCGGCTTCCGGCACGTGGGCAGGCCCGTGGACCGCATCGACGCCACCGGCAAGGTGACCGGCGAGACACCCTATGGCGATGACCTGCGCTTTCCCCGCCTCCTGCACGCGAAGCTGGTGCACGCCCCTGTGGCCCACGCCCGCATCCGCCGCATCGACGTCAGCAAGGCCCTGGCTGTGCCCGGCGTGGAGGCGGTGGTTACCGCTGCCGACCTGCCTTCCCACCGTATCAACCCCGATGTCCGCCAGCAGACGCTCCTGGCCCGGGACGAGGTGCTCTTCTACGGCCAGCCGGTGGCAGCGGTGCTGGCGCGCGACCCCTACGCTGCTGCCCACGCCCGCGACTTGGTGGAAGTGGAGTACGAAGAGCTGCCGGCGGTGGTGGACCCCCTGGAGGCCATGCGCGAGGACTCGCCCCTGGCCCGCACCTCCGCCATCCAGGAAGCCGACCGCTCGGAGGAGCAGGGCCACATCACCATCGAAGCGGAGCAGGAGCAAGCTCAGTCCCGCCCCAGCAACGTCTCCTCCACCATCACCTTCAAGCGGGGGGACATCGAGGCGGGGTTCGCTGAGGCCGACGCCGTGGTGGAAGGCACCTGGCGCTCGGCCATGGTGCACCAGTCGTATATCGAGCCCCACGTGACCATCGCCGACTACGACGCCAACGGCGAGCTGACCATCTGGTCCAGCACCCAGGCCCCCTTCCACGTGAGGCACGAGGTGGCCCGCACCCTGGGCCTCCCCGACGCCCGCGTGCGGGTGGTGGCCACCGAGGTGGGCGGCGGCTTCGGCGGCAAGATCTACCTCTACGAAGCGCTGGTGGGCGCGCTGGCCATCCACGCCCGGCGGCCGGTCAAGCTTGCCATGAGCCGCAAGGAGGACATGCTGGCCGCCACCCCTGCCCCCCAGGCCGTGGTCCAGCTCAAGGCAGGCATGAAGGCCGATGGTACGCTCGTGGCCCTGCAGGCGCGAGTCATCTATGACTCGGGCGCTTTTCCCGGCGCGCCGGTGCTGCCGGGCTGCCTCCTCATCGGCGGCTCTTACAAGTGCCCCAACCTGGATATCGAGGGCTTCGAGGTGCTGACCAACAAGGTGAGCGTGGGCGCGCTGCGGGCGCCCGGCGCTCCCCATGTGGCCTTCGCCCTGGAGAGCGCCATGGACATGCTGGCCCAGCGCCTGGAGCTTGACCCCCTGGAAGTGCGACTGAAGAATGCCGTCGAGAAGGGCGATCCCCTGCCCAGCGGCCAGCCCTACCCGGCCATCGGCCTGAAGGAGTGCCTGGAGGCCATCGCCCGGACGGAGATCTGGCAGCAGCGCCACCAGACGCGCCAGCGACCCAACCGGGGCGTGGGGGTAGCTGTTGGCGGCTGGCTAGGCGGCCTGCAACCGGCCTCGGCCACGGTGGGCCTGAACGCCGACGGCACCATCAACGTGACCGTGGGCGCGGCCGATATCACCGGCACCAACACTACCTTTGCTCAGATCGCCGCCGAGGAGCTGAACCTGCCCCTGTCCATGGTCTCGGTCGTCACCGGCGATACCAAGACGGCACCCTACGCCGGCATGACCGCTGGCTCCAAGACGACCTACACCGTGGGGCGGGCGGTGAAGCTGGCGGCCGAGGACGCCCGCCAGCAGATACTGGCCATCGCCTCCCAGCGGCTGGAGGTCCCGGCCGAGGAGCTGGAGATGGAGGACGGCGTGGTGCGGGCCAAGGGCCAGCCCGAAAAGCAGGTCACCTTCGCCGAGCTGGGGCGGCTCACTACCGGCTTCGGCGCCCGCTACGCCCCCATCGTCGGCCGGGGCGCTATCACCGCCCGCAGGCAGGCCCCCGGCTTCAGCGCCCAGGTGGCCGAGGTGGAGGTGGACCCGGACACGGGCGAAGTGACAGTGCTGCGATACGCCGTGGCCCAGGACGTGGGCTTCGCCATCAACCCCAAGTCGGTGGAGGGGCAGATGCAGGGTGGCGCGGCCCAGGGACTGGGCATCGCCCTCAGCGAAGAGATGGTCTACGACGAGAGGGGGCGCCTGCTGAACCCCAACCTGCTCGACTACCGTCTGCCCACCACGCGCGACGTGCCACCCATCGAGGCCATCATCGTCGAGGTGCCCTCGGAGGAGGGGCCTTACGGGGCACGCATCGTGGGGGAGCCGTCTATCGTCCCCGGGCCGGCAGCGGTGGCCAACGCTGTAGCGGACGCCGTGGGCGCGCGGGTCTTCGAGGTGCCGATCACGCCGGAGCGCGTACTGCGCGCCCTGGGCAAGCTGCAGGATTAGGGCAGCGCCATGCAGTCCATAGGCAACTACGAAGTGCTCTCGCACGTGGAGATGGCCGAGTGCAGCCTGCGCATCCTGCGCCTGCGCCAGGGCGAGCACGTCTCCCCCCACTACCACCGCGAGTGCGTGCAGATCTACACGGTGCTGGAGTCGGAGGTGGAAGTGCAGGTGGGGGAGCGGTCGTACCGACTGCTCCCTTACGAGACCGTGCGCATAGAAAAGGGTGTCGTCCATGCCCTCCGGGCCACCGAGCGCGACGCCCTCGTCCTCAGCCTCTCCATCCCTCCCCTGCAGCGCGACGACCACCACGTGGTGGGCTAGGCCCCGCCCGGCGAAGTAGCAGCCTACCCCGCCTGTCCCGCTCGGCGGCCCGCACGTGGGTCGAGACCCCGTCGCACGGGTTGCCCTTTTCGCCCCTCCCGCCGCCAGTGTGGCCGGCGGTGCCGGCCCGAAGGCGTCGCGGGCCGCACCCGTCTCTAGCGAGGCCCGCCCGATACCCGTTGACTCCTGCCGGCCGTAAGGTACACTCTATGTGACTTTCTCTTCCATGGAGGTAAGCTATGAAGTTCGCTGTGGTACTGCCTATCTGGCAGCTCAGCACCGACGACGCCGACTTCCTGACCACCGCTGCCGAGAAGCTGGGCTTCGATGCCGTCCTCATCCCCGACCACATCGTGGCGCCGCCGGCCACCATGGAACACTACGGGCCCATCTGGCCCGACATCTTCACCCTGCTCGGATATCTGGCCGCTCGCACCAACCGCATCCAGCTCGGCAGCAGCGTGGTGGTGGTGCCGTACCGGAATCCTCTGGTGGTGGCCAAGTGCGTGGCCACCGTGGACCAGGTCTCCCGAGGCCGCTTCATATTCGGCATCGGCGTGGGCTGGGACGAAGAGGAGTTCCAGCTTCTGCGCATCCCCTTCCGCGAGCGCGGCGCTATGACCGACGAGTACCTGCGCATCATGAAGGCGGCGTGGGCCCAGGAGGAGCCCCGTTACGAAGGCGCTTACTTCAACCTGGCCGGCTTCAAGTGCGAACCCAAGCCGGTGCAGACGCCCCACCCGCCCATCTGGGTGGGGTGCTCGCCCATGACCGCTACCGGCGTCGGCCTGCGCCGCACCGCCGAGCTGGGCGACGCCTGGCACCCCGTGTTCTGCAGCATGGACGAGATCAGACGCGGCGCCCAGCTCCTGCGCGAGTACGCGGCGAAGGTCGGCCGGGACAAGCCGCCTGCCCTGGCCCCGCGTAACCTGCTCAACATCACCGAGCGCCCCAAGGACGGAGACCGCGGCCTGTTCGAGGGTTCGCCCGAGCAGATTGCGGCCGACATCAAGGAGATGGAGAGGCTGGGTGTGGACTACATCTGCTTCGACGTCTTCAGCCGGCCCACACCGGCCGGTATGGCGGGCCTCATGGAGCAGTTCATGGCCGAGGTGCGTCCCCTGCTGAACTGAGAGGGGTTGCCTGGGCCGGCTCCCGAGGCGGTAGGGCCATTCCCGGCTGCAGGCAGCGGGCCTGCGCGCTCGTCGGCTAGAGCCGCCGGCCTCTCAGGCGGCCCTATAGCAGCGACGGTGCCAGCGGGCGGCTCCGCCGGCGTCCCCGGGCCGCGCCCCTGCCCGGCGGCCCTGCTGGGGACGGTACCCCTTCCAGGGCGAGCAGCCGAGCTTTCATTTCCAGGCCGCCGCCGTACCCGGTCAGAGAGCCGTTCGCGCCCACCACGCGGTGACAGGGCACCACCACGGGCAGCGGGTTGGTGGCCATGACCCGCCCCACTGCCCTCGCTGCCCCTGGCCGCCCCACCAGCCGCGCCAGTTCGCTGTAGGTGGTGATCTGGCCCCAGGGCAGCCGCAGCAACGCCTCCAGTACACGGCGCTGGAAGGTGCCCAAACCGGCCCAGTCCAGGGGCAGGTCGGCGAAGGACACGGGTCGGCCCAGGGCGTATTCCTGCAGGCGGCGGGCCACCTCCCGCCCCTGGTCTGCCGTTGCCGGCCGCGACGCCCCCATAGCTATCGCCTCGCGCTCGGCCTCCTGCCGGGAAGGTCGGGGCAGCGTTGTCGCCCTGAGGCCTCTGGGCGAGAGAACGAGGCCGAACCAGCCCAGGGCGGTCTCCACCACGAGATACGAGAGCTCTACGTCGCCGAGCATGACGCCTCCTGCACCGAATAGCTCACTCGGCGGCCCTTCGCCAGGGCCGGCGGAGTATCTCCCGGGCCAGGGCCGAGCGCAGCCGTGGCCAGAGCTGCTTCAGGCGCTCCTCCTCGTCTTTAGAGGGCGACATGCCACCGTATCGGGCGCGGCCATAGACCTCGGCTACGAGGGCCAGGTCGCGCAGATAGAGGCGGCGGTGCAGGCGCCCTACGAACTCCCGCGGCGTCTCGCCGGGCCTCGGGCCCAAGGCGGCCAGGTTGGCCAGCCGCACCGTCTTCTCCCACACGCGCATGGCGTAGGGCAGCCGGCCCAGGGGCAGCTCCCAGGCCAGGCGCGCCGCCCCTGTCACCAGCGCTGCCCCACCCACAGCGGCCAGGAGCATCCAGACCCACGACCAGTCGGTGCTGGAGGGCATCTCCACCGGAGGCGGGGGCTCCAGGACCGGCATCTCCTCGAAGGGTAAGACCCCCTCGATGCCGAAGGGGTCGGGCCCGGGCTCGGTGGGGATCCCGCCGAACACGGGCGGCTGGAACGACTGCTGGTAAGGGAAGTTGAAAGGCAGGTGGCCCCTGGGCACCGGGCTGAAGGGCAGCCAGCCCGAGTTGGGGAAGTACACCTCCGGCCACAGATAGGCGTTGCGGGCCGATATGTGGTAGACGCCCTGCTCCGGGTCGAAATCGTTCTGGGTCAGGGCCACTCCCACCACCAGGCGCGCCGGTACGCCTACCGCCCGTAGCAGCACCACCATGGCCGAGGCATGGAACTCGGGCGAGCCCCGGCGAGCATCGAAGAGGAAATAGTCCACCGGGTCGCGGCCAGGGGGAGGCGGGCCCACGGTGCTGTCCACGGGGAAGTTCTTGATGAACTCCTCGACGGCCGCGACCTTGTCATGCGGCGTAGCGGCGCTGGCGGTGATCTGGGCCGCCAGCTGTCGCACCCTGCGCGGCACGTCCTGCGGGAGGGACAGGTAGGTGTCCCGTATCCACTCGGGGTAGTTGGCCGAGGCTGCGCGCAGGCTTTCGGCGCTGGCAGCGGGCAGCAGCCCGGCCACCCAGTAGCTCTGGCCGGGCTCTAGCCGGTGCGAGGGCACGAACGTGGCGCTGTCCATTACCGAACGCACGGACGCCACCTCCACCCTTCGCAGACGGTTTCCGGAGGCCCGCTCCGTCTTTACCAGCACGTACCCCTGGCCCTGGAGGGCATGGGACAGCGCCTCGTCGCTGGGGGCCTGGGTGCCCAGCTCGCGCAGCGCCGCGTCCACCGCTACCCGCGCCTGCTGGGTGTCGGCATCGCCGCTGGAGGGCGATGACCCCAGGTCTACCCTCACCACCGCTCGCTCGGGGACCTGCACCTGCACGTCGAAGCCGGAGGTGATGATGCCCAGAGGCAAGGGCCATCCCGGCACCAGCATCAGGGAGCTCAGGGGGCTGCCCGACTCCATCTGCACCTGGACGATGACGGGGTTCACGCGCAGGTTCCCCCGCGCCTGTTGCCGCAGCCCCTGCGGGCTGGAGGGCGCGTCGAAGGGCCAGTCCATCTGCACCGACTCGTCCGAACGCCAGCCGCCGGTGGTGTACTGGTCATATATGGCGCCGCGGAGGATGATGATGCCCGGGTCCTGGCCGGGCATGGGGCGAACCGTGGCCAGCTCGCCTTGCAGGGGCAGCGGGAAGCGGCCGCGTAGGGGCAGGAAGTCGCCCAGCTCGGCGCTGGGCAGGAGCCGTCCGCCCCGCAACGGCCCCACCAGTCGCGACCAGTCCTGGGCCAAGTCCTGGAAGGGGGCTGCCACAACTCCCCACACGGCGCCCAGCGGTCGGCCGTAATTGGTGGGCACCACCCAGGCTACCATCAGCACCACCAGAATCGCCCAGAAGGTCACGTGCAGTACGCTCAGCCCCATCAGCGACGGGTAAGGCACGCCTTCCTGTCTCCACAGCGCCTGGTGTCGGGCGAGGTTGGCCCGAGCCAGCAGCAGCAGCCCGGCCACAGCGTAGAGCAGGAACGCGGCCAGCACGCCCCGGTTCAGCACCACGAAGTTCACGAACAGCGTCAGGCCGCCCATGAACAGGCCAGGCCAGGCCAGGCTCCAGCGGAACAGGCAGTAGGCGAAAAGGAAAGCGCCGGCCCACGTGAGCCCGGCCACCAGCACCGCGAAGGGCAGCACATCGTTGCTTATGCCCTGGCCGAAGGCGATCTCGAAGAAGGTCTGGAACCGCACGTAGAGCACGTCCACCTTCTCCATCAGGCCCTCGCCCCGCACCAGGAAGAGCGCCTGCAGGAAGGTGGACAGGAGGCAGAGGACCAGCCCACCCGCCAGGGCGGCCGCGCTGGGGAGCGGCAGGCGGGCCAGCAGCAGGCCCGCGAGAAGGCCGCCCAGCCCCAGCAACATCAGGTTGGGCATGATGTCGGCCCAGCGAGCATGCTGGATGCTCCAGGCCACACTGGCAAAGGTGAGGAAGGCGAGGCCGAAGGTGAGCCACTCCTCCCAGCCGGGAAGCCTGCGCCAGAGCCAGCGAGCCGGGGCCGTTACCAAGGCAGGGGAGGCAGCCGTCATCGTCTCACCTCTCCTTCCAGGACCGGTGCAGCCAGTAGGCGGAGCTGGCCCCCGAGGGCCCCAGGGCCAGGGACAGGTCGTCGCCCCGCCGCACCAGGTAGGTCAAGATGTCGTGAGCAGCCAGAGCGCTGAAGGAGAGCAGGGATGCCTCCTGTCCGCCGAAGGTGCCCGCGTCCAGAAGCACCACGGCCGCCTGCACCCCTCGTTGGACCAGGGCCTGCACCGCCGTGACCCAGTCCTCCTCCACCGACGGCGTGATGACGATGAGGGTCGTGTGGCGGCCGAAGGAGCGCTCGTTGGCCAGCAACACCTGCCCCAGGGGCACCTGGCCGTTGGCCTCCAGCACCGCCAACGCTTCCATGATGCGCTCGTACTGCTGGGGGCCGCGGGCCGGCGGGAACAGGTACAGCTCCTCGCCCTGGGCCAGGTATCCGACGCGCAGGTCGTGGCCCAGCAGCCGGTGGGCCAGGGAGCAGGCCGCCGTCACCATATACTCCTCGGTGCTCTCGTCGCCCTCGCCGGCGTGGACGCCCCGCTCCAGGTCCAGCACCAGCCAGACATCGCTGGTGGGTGTGAAGTCGAAGGTCTTCACCATCAGGCGCCGCAGCCGGGCGGTGGTCAGCCAGTGGATGCGGCTGAAGGCGTCGCCCGGGTGGTACTCGCGCACCCCCGAGGCGGTCGGGGTGATGTAAGGGGTGGGACGGCTGCGGTCGCCCTCGCCCGAGAGCTGGGCTGAGGGCAGCCAGAAGTAGGGCAGCTCCACCGGGGCCGGGAAGACCAAGACTTCCCACATGTCGCCGAAGACGTGACGGCGGCGGAACAGGCCGAAGGGGTCCCCGCTAGCCACGGCCACCGGCCCGAAGGTGTAACGGCCGCGCCGCCGACACAGCACCTCGTGCCGCCAGGTGCGCGTACCGTTGGCAGTGAGGAAGGTAACGGACTTCGGTGCCACCCCGGGCATGTTGGTGGGCTCCTCCACCTCCAGCCACAGCTTGGGGTAACCGTCCAGGTTCTGCAGCCGAAAGCTGGAGTAGGTGGTCTCGCCGGCGTGGAGCCGGTCGGGGCCCCTGCGCACCTCCAGGCGCAGCCCCTTGACGTTGGCCCGCGCCCACAGCCAGCCGATAGGTACCAGGGCCAGGAGCAGGTAGGCGGCGCGAATGAGGACCCAGAACCCAGAGGCCCAGCCCAGGAACAGCAACGCCAGGCCCAGCCCCAGGACGATGGCCAGGTTGGGGGACTCCCTCAGCCTGCCGAAGACGCGGGCTAGGAGCCGCGGGCGCGCACGCCGGGGACGTGCAGCCGGCTTAGACAATCCTCCACCACCTGTTGCGCCGTAGTCCCCTTGACCCGGCTGGCAGCGCTGAGCATTATGCGGTGCCCCAGCACAGGGTAGGCCAGGGCCTTGACATCGTCGGGCAGCACGTAGTCGCGTCCGTCCAGGAGAGCACGGGCCTGCGAGCCACGCTGCAGCGAGAGCGAACCCCGCGGCGAGGCCCCCAGGTAGACGGCCTCATGATGTCGGGTAGCGTCCACGACGGCGGCGATGTACTGCTTCACCAGCGAGTCTACCTTCACCTGCCGCACCGCCTCCTGCAGGCGCAGGATGTCGTCCGGGCCGCAAACAGGCTCCAGCTCCTCGATGGGGTGAGAGAGCATCTGCCGCTCCATGATGGTGACTTCGTCGTGAGGAGAGGGGTAGCCCAGGTGCACCCGCATGAAGAAGCGGTCGAGCTGTGCCTCCGGCAGGGGAAAAGTGCCCTCGTACTCGATGGGGTTCTGGGTGGCCAGCACCATGAAGGGCCGGGGCAGGGGACGGCTGACGCCGTCCACCGTGACCTGCCTCTCTTCCATCGCCTCCAGGAGCGCCGACTGGGTCTTGGGCGTAGCCCGGTTGATCTCGTCGGCCAGGACTATCTGGGCCATGATGGGCCCCGGCCGAAACTCGAAATCGCCGCTCTTCTGGTTATAGATGGCCGCGCCGGTGACGTCCGAGGGCAGCAGGTCGGGCGTGAACTGGATGCGCCGGAAGCTGCAGCCGGTGGAGCGGGCCAGGCTGCGGGCCAGCATCGTCTTGCCCACGCCGGGAACGTCCTCGATGAGCAGGTGGCCGCCGCACATGAGGGCGATGACGGCCAGCTCCACCTCGTGCCGCTTGCCCACCATGACCCGCTCGATGTTCTCGATGATGCGGAGCGCAAGTCCCCTCACCTCGTCCACGGTACCTCCTCGCTATCGGCCGTTATTGTTAACCGCCTCTTAAGAATAGGACTCCCCAATAGTACCGCTGTAGCCCTTGATTATACACATCCTGTCCGCCGTTTGCCATCTTTGCCGGGCCCCAGACGGCGGCCCTGAGCAGCCGCTGATTGCGCCTTATAAGATACGTCCAGGGGTATGCTCCGGCTCACTCTGGCCTTCGCCCTGCTCCTGGCGGCGTGCGGATGCGCCGCCGGCGAGCAGGCGTCCTCGCTGGGGCCCGCCTCGACCTCGAGCCCTGCGCCCGCCGCAAGTCCGCTCCCCACGCCCACTCCCCCGCCGCCGCGCCTGGAGCTCTCGGCATCGCAGGCGCGACAGGGCACCGTCGTGCTGGCGGTGGCAGTCCCGGCGCCCGAGGGGCTGGTGGCGGTGGAGCTGGGCGGCCGTCGCTATCTCACCGTGCGGGAGGGAAACGCGGTGCTGGCCTATCTGCCCGTACCCCTGGACCAGCACCTTGGTACCTACCAGGTGACGCTGCTGGAGAACGGCCGCGCTGTGGACCAGCGCCCACTGGAGGTGGTGGACGGAGGCTACCCGCGAGAGCAGCTATTCCTGCCCCCGGCCACCGCCAGCCTCCTCGCCGATGTCGCCGCCGTCCAGGAGGAGCAGCGCCTGCTGGCGGTGGCCTACGGTTCCTTCACGGCACAGCGGCTCTGGCAGGGAGCGTGGCACATGCCCGTGGACGGCCCCATTTCCGACCCCTTCGGCGTCCGCCGTTCCATCAACGGCGGCCCCTACACGCCCCACACGGGCACCGACCTGGCCGTGGCCGAGGGCACGCCGGTGCTGGCGCCGGCGGGGGGCAGGGTGGTGCTGGCCCGGGAGCTGCACCTGCGGGGGCTGTCGGTGGTGGTGGACCACGGGGCTGGGGTCATCAGCGGCTACCATCACCTCTCGGAGGTGTCCGTGCAGGAGGGTCAGACGGTGCAGGCAGGCCAGGAGTTGGGGAAGGTGGGCAGCACCGGCCTCGCTGGCGGGCCGCACCTCCACTGGGAAGTGGTGGTGAGCGGCGTACGGGTGGACCCTATGGCCTGGCTGCAGTCCATATCAGGGCCCTAGCTCGCCCAGCTCGTACATCACCAGGGCGCAGGCGACCAGCGCTGCCGTCTCGGCCCGCAATATCCGCTCGCCCAGGCTGACGACCTGGAAGCCGGCCTCACGGGCGGCCTCGACCTCTTGTGGGTCGAGGCCGCCCTCGGGCCCCACCAGCAGGGAGACCTGGTCGGGCGGGGCGGCGAGGGAGCGGAAAAGCTGGCGCATGCCCTGGCTGCGTTCCTCTTCCCAGGGCACGATGCGCAGGCCCTGGGCGCGACGCAGGGCCTGCGCCATGGGCAAGGGGGTGTGCAGCTCCGGCGGCCGGGCACGGCCGCACTGCTCCGCCGCTTCGATGACGATGCGCCGCCAGCGCTCCTGCTTGGCCCCCTCCTTCCAGGGTCTGACGACGGAGCGGCGGCCCACCACCGGCACAACCTCGGCCACGCCCAGCTCCGCGGCCTTCTCCAGCACCAGCTCGAAGCGCGGCTCCTTGAGCAGGCAGGCCAGCAGGGACAATCGTACCCTCGGCTCCGGCGGGGAGGGCAAGTCCTGGACCACCGTCGCCGCCACGCCCCTGGGCCCGATGGACTTCAGCTCCACCTCCCACTCCTGGCCGGAGCCGTCGAACAGCACCACGTGCTCGCCGGGGCGAAGCCGGAGCACACGCGCGAGGCGGTGCGCCGCCTCCGGCCCCAGGGTTACCTGGCGGCCACGCACCGTGCCCGGCTCGACGTAAAACCTACGCATCGGCTTTCTCCAGCACCAGGGCCGCCCAGGGGGCCTCGTGCAGTTCGGCTAACGGGCGCAGACCGAGGGCGCTGAAGGCCTCGGCCAGCGCCCGGGCGGACTCGCTGAGGAAGCCGCTCAGCACCAGGCGCCCGCCCGGTCCGAGGGCCCGGGCCAGCAGCGGGGCGAGCCTCTCCAGGGTCAGCCCGTCGATATTGGCGCAGATGAGGTCGTATCGCGCCCGCGCCGTCATACCAGGCGTGAGCGTACCCTGGTGCACGTCTATGACGCCCTCGACCCCATTGCGTCGCGCGTTCTCCCGGGCAGCTCTGACCGCCTGGGGGTCTATGTCCAGGGCCAGGACCCGGGCCGCGCCCAGCTTGGCGGCGGCGATGGCCAGGATACCGCTACCGGTGCCCAGGTCGAGCACGCTCTCGCCGCCGCGCACCAGCTCGGCGAGGGCCCGCAGGCAGAGGGCGGTAGTGGGGTGCTCGCCGGTGCCGAAGGCCATTCCCGGCTCTATTTCGATGGCCACCTCGCCCGCTTTGGCCGTGGCCGTGTCCCAGGACGGTCGCACCAGCAGGCGGCCGATGCGCCGCGCCCGCAGCCGCCGCTGCCAGGCCCGCTGCCAGTCCTCGTCCCGCAGCCGCCGCGCCCGCCGCCAGCGAGCCGGGCGAGCCAGGGGCGCGAAGCGCAGGGCCAGGCGCAGGGAGCGCCGCAGGCGGGCATCGGCCTCGTCGGCGGGCAGGTAGATGCGCACCAGGGCGGAGGTGGCGCGAAGGGCGGGGGAGGCTTCGGCCGGGGCGGGCCAGGGCTCGGGGAGGACGAAGGGCCCGCGGTACTCCACGGCTACATTGGGGCAGCGCTGCCGCACGATATCGGCCACCAGCTCGGCATCGCGGGGGTCTACCTCCAGGGACAGCTCCACCCACATGGGAGTGGTGGCCCGGCCACTGCCTAGGTGAGGGCGTCCAGTATACGGGCCAGGATGCCCCGGTCGCCGTCGCCCGACACCGGCGTGCCGAAGGAGGCAGCCAGGGCTTCCAGCAGTTTGCGCTGCTCCGGCGTGAGCTCCTTGGGCACGCCCACGTGCACGCGCACGCGCAGGTCGCCTCGCCCGCCGCCGTGCAGGTGGGGCACGCCCCGGCCCCTGATGGTGAACTCCTGCCCGCTCTGGGTGCCGGGGGGAATGCGCAGGGTATACGACTCGCCCTCCAGGGTGGGCACCTCCACCTCGCAGCCCAGGGCCGCCTGGGCGATGTTCAGCTCCGCTTCGTACAGGAGGTCGTAGCCGTCGCGGCGGAAGAAGGGATGCGGGCGCAGGCGCACCACCACGTAGAGGTTGCCGGTGGGCCCGCCGTTGTGGCCGGCATCGCCTTCGCCGCTGATGCGCATCTGGGTGCCGTCGTCCACGCCGGCAGGGACCTGTATGCGCAGCCTGCGGGGGCGCCGCTGACGGCCGGAGCCCCGGCAGTCGCGGCAGGGGTGGGCGATGACCTGCCCCTCGCCCTGGCACTGGGGGCAGGTGGCGACGTTGATGAACTGGCCGAAGAAGCTACGGTGTACGCGGCGCACCTGGCCGCTGCCGTTGCAGGAGGGGCAGACGGTGGGCCGCGTGCCGGGCTCGCTGCCCGAGCCGCCGCAGCGGGAGCAGCGCTCCACCCGCGTCAGCTCCACTTCCTTTTCGCAGCCGAAGGCGGCCTCCTCGAGGTCCAGTTCCAGCTCCAGGCGGCGGTCGGCGCCCCGCTGCGCCTCGCGGCGCATGGCCGATGCGGCGCCGAAGAAGGCGTCGAAGATGTCGCCGAAGCCGCCGAAGCGGAACCCCTCGAAGGGCCGCCCGAAGTCGCCGCCGCGGATGCCGGCGTGGCCGTAGCGGTCGTAGGCGGCCCGCTTTTCCGGGTCCGAGAGCACCTCGTAGGCCTCGTTGATCTCCTTGAATCGGGCCTCGGCATCGGGGGACTTGTTGCGGTCGGGATGGTACTTCATGGCCAGGCGCCGGAAGGCGCGCTTTATCTCCTCGGCGCTGGCGTCGCGGGGCACCCCCAGCACCTCGTAGTAGTCGCGGCGTCCGTTCTCCATGTCCATGGCGCGGCTGTGTGGGCTCGCAGCAAGGGTTATTGTATCAGAGCCGCCCGGGAGGGAGCAGGGGTGGGACGGGAACGGGCCGCGGAGGGTCGCCCCCGCGGCCCGGCAGGTTCGAGGCTCGTGGTGGAGATAGCGGGATTCGAACCCGCGGCCTCCGCGTTGCGAACGCGGCGCTCTCCCGCTGAGCTATATCCCCACCCGCTAGCGATTTTAGGCTGCCGACAGCCGGGGGGTCAACGGCGGGGAGGGCTCGCCTCGTGAGGAGGCCCAGGCCGATGACTGAGGCCAGCGCCCTAGTCCCCTCTGCCAGATGCGCCGGTTACGAGCGGCGGCACAGGCCCTGGGGCTTTTGCTGGCTCCTCCAGCGGGGAGGGGAAAGGCTCGGGCCCGCCGAGGGGAGGAGGCTTGCCGCTGCCCTCCTCGCCGACGGCAGGCTCGCCCAGGCCTGGGGCCTGAAGGAGTCCCTGCGCTCCCTCTACCGGCTGCCCAGGCTCGAGCAGGCAGAGGCGGCCCTGGGCCGCTGGCTCCAGGAGGCGGGGGCTAGTGGCCTGGCGCCCTTTCAGCGGACAGCCCGCACCCTCAAGCGCTGGCAGCGGGAGGTGCTCAATTACTGGCGCTATTCCATCACCAATGCCCTGGTGGAGGGCAAGCACAACCGCATCAAGGCCCTCAAGCGGAGGGGTTACGGCTACAGGAAGGAAGGCAGGTTCGTACTAAGAATCCTTAGCCAAATCCACACTGATTGATGAGGAGCCATCCGGGTCCACGTTGGCGTCGATGGGCACCGGAGGGAGGGCCGTGCGGGTGTTGGGCCTGGAGCCACCGGTGGGACTCGAACCCACGACACGCGGTTTACGAAACCGCTGCTCTGCCGCTGAGCTACGGTGGCCCACGGCTGGCAGGCCCCTGCTGGAGAGCGGGCTGCCATCCCTTATATTATCGACCTGGCGCCCCTGCTGCCAGCCGGTCCAGTCGACCTACGGCCGCTGCGCAGGTCGTGGCCTTGAAAGGCCCCTCCTGCCCCACGTATCATTTAGTCTGGTGCAGGGTGCCCCCGTAGCTCAGTAGGAGAGAGCGCCGGCCTCCGGAGCCGGAGACCGTGGGTTCGAGTCCCACCGGGGGTGCCAGGGCCCACCATCCCGAAACAGGGTGCCACTTCCCCCAAAAGGCCCTAACGGAACGCCGTCTCCCCCGTGGTACAATTCCCCGCGTCGGCAACGCACGGCCGTCGGCCGGGAAGGAGGACTTGCGCTATGGCAGTGAGGCCCATCCCCGAAGGCTTCCACAGCGTCACCCCGTATCTGATGGTCAGGGGGGCGGCCCGTTTCATCGACTTCCTGAAGGACGCCTTCGGGGCGGAGGAGGTGCTCCGCATGCCCGGGCCAGAGGGCAATGTCATGCATGCCGAAGTGAGGGTGGGGGACTCCATCATCATGTTCTCCGACGCCTCGGACCAGAACCCGCCCACGCCGGCCATGCTCTACCTGTACGTGGAGGACGCCGACGCTGTCTACCGACGTGCCCTGCAGGCCGGGGCCACTTCGCTGGCCGAGCCCATGGACCACTTCTACGGCGACCGGGCCGGCGCGGTGGAGGACCCCTGCGGGAACCGCTGGTGGATCGCCACCCACATCGAGGACGTGCCGCCCGACGAGCTGGAGCGCCGGCTACGCTCCCAGCAGCAGTAGGGCGTCACTCGCCCCGGAAGGCCGGCTCACGCTTCTCCAGAAAGGAGCGCACCCCTTCCTGGAAATCGTAGCTGCGGGAGGCTGCCCCCTGTGCTTCCGCCTCCATGTCCAGCACCGAGGCGTAGTCGGAGGTCATGGCCGCCTGGGCGATGCGCTTGGAGAGGCGGAAGGCCAGGGTAGGCCCGCGGGCCACCGCCTGGGCCAGCTCGCGCGCTGCCGTCAGTAACTGGTCGGCCGGCAAGGCCCTGCTGACCAGGCCCAGGGCCTCCGCCTCCCTGCCGGTCAGCCGCCGGCCAGTATAGATCAGGTCCATGGCCCGCTGCCGGCCCAGCAGGCGAACGAAGTGGAAGTGGCCGCCCGAGTCCAGTACGGCGCCGATGCGCCCGAATGGCGAGGCGAATACGGCGTCCTCCGCCGCCAGCACCACGTCGCAGGCCAGGGCCAGGCCGAGCCCGGCCCCAAGGCATGCCCCCTGCACCGCTGCGATGGTCGGCACGGACAGGTTGTAGAGCCGCAGGAAGAGCGGATGCAACCCCTCGCGCAGGACGCGAGCGGCGTCCTCCTTGCCGAGCTCTATCTCGGCCAGGTCTCGCCCCGCCGAGAAGGCCCGGCCCTCGCCCCACAGGAGCAGGGCCCGCGCCGGCCCCAGAGAGTCCAGGGCCGCGTGCAACTGGGACACCATCTCGGCGTTGATGGCGTTCAGACGGTCGGGCCGGTTGAGGACGATCTCGCACACGGGGCCGTCGTGGGCTACCCTCACCAGCTCGGACACGGGAACCACCTCCCTGTGGGCTCGAGGCCCGGGTAAACGAAAGCATCGCTACCTCCACTGAGGGTGTCAAGGGCTGCCCTCGGTCCGGCATGGCTGGTAACGGGCGAGGGAGGCCGCCACCACGCGGTTGCGCAGCTCGCCGATGCCCTCGATCCTGACCACGACTTCATCGCCGGGGCGGAGGAAGGCCGGCGGGGTGCGTGCATAGCCGACGCCTTCCGGCGTCCCAGTGAGGACGATGTCCCCCGGCAGCAGGGTCATGCCCCACGACAGCTCGGCGATGATCCGCGGCACTCTGAACACCATCTGGCGGGTGCTGGCCTCCTGCCTCAGCTCGCCGTTGACCCAGCAGCGCAGCCAGAGGTCATGCGGGTCGGGCACCTCGTCGGCGGTGACCAGCCAGGGCCCCAGCGGGCAGGAGCCGTCCATGGCCTTGCCCTTGAGCCACTGGCCGCCGTGCCGTCGCTGCAGGTCACGGGTGCTGACGTCGTTGCCCAGCATATAGCCGAAGACATGCTCCATGGCCCGCTCGGGCGGGATGCTCCGCCCGCCCGGGCCTATGACCACCGCCAGCTCCCCCTCGTAGTCCCACTGCTGCGATAGCTCCTCGTCCACCGGGATATCGTCGTACGGGCCAGTGACCACCGTGGTCGGCTTGGTGAAGAAGGTTGGGTGCTCGGGCAGCTCCTGGGCCTTGCCCTGGGAGCGGGACTCCTCGAAGTGGGCCAGGTAGTTCCAGCCCACGGCGAAGAGGCAGCGGCGGGGCTGAGGTATGGGCGCCATGAGCCGCACCGAGGCGAGGTCGTGGGCCGGGCGCCGGCGGGACACCACCTGACGCGCCCGCTCCAGCGCCTCCTGGCCGCCCACCACGACCTCCAACACCGAGGCGAATTCAGGCGCCAGGTCCACGATGCCGTCGTCGGTCAGGACGCCGGGCCGGGGCCGGCCATCCCCTGCTTGAAAGGTGACCAAACGCATCTCCTCCTCCTTCAAGGGAGACAACTTGCCGGCAGGTTGCCTAATTCAACATCCTGTCGGTTTAGCGCCGGGGACGCAAGTGTATGCCGTCCGAAAAGGCAACGGTTTGCTGCCGTTCAATTATTTTTGGGGACCCCTTGACAACACCCTTAGAGCTTCCTATAGAATTGGTGCAACCCAGAAGCGGAGGCTTGTATGGACGAGCCGCTCCTGCTGGACGTGCAGGATGTGCACGTATCGTTCGGCGGTGTGCACGCCCTGCGCGGAGTGAGTTTCCAGGCCCTCAAGGGCGAGATCCTGGCTATCATCGGCCCCAACGGGGCTGGCAAGACCACCCTCATCAACGCCATCTGCGGCCACTACCATCCCCAGCGCGGCCGCATCCTCTTCAAGGGGAAGGATATCACCCGCCTGCGGCCGCACCGCATCGCCGCCCTGGGGATCGCCCGCACCTTCCAGAACCTGGCCCTGTTCCGGGGCATGAGCGTGCTGGACAACATCATGCTGGGGCGGCACGTGAAGATGCGCTCGGGCGTCTTCGCCTGCGCCCTCTACTGGGGCCCTGCGCAGATGGAGGAGGTGCGCCACCGCGAGGTGGTGGAGCGCATCATCGATTTCTTGGAGATCGAGCACATACGCAAGGTGCCGGCGGGCGCCCTGGCCTACGGCCTGCAGAAGCGGGTGGAGCTGGGCCGCGCCCTGGCCCTGGAGCCCGAACTGCTGCTTCTGGACGAGCCCATGGCGGGCATGAACCTGGACGAGAAGGAGGACATGGCCCGCTTCATCCTCGACGTCCAGGAGGAGATGGGCATCGGCATCATCCTCATCGAGCACGACATGGGCGTAGTCATGGACATCTCCGACCGGGTCATCGTCCTCGACCTGGGGGAGAAGATCTGCGAGGGCAAGCCGGAGGAGGTGGCCAACGACCCCCGGGCCATCAAGGCCTACCTCGGGGAGGCCGTGGCCCAGAAAGGGAGGTAGACAGGCGTGGATACCATCCCCAAGCTCCTGGTCCACAACGCCCGCCACCTGGCCAGCAAGCCTGCCGTGCGGGAGAAGGAGTACGGCATCTGGCAGACCTATACCTGGGCCCAGTCCTACGAGAACGTCAAGGCCCTGGCGCTGGGGCTGGCGGTGCTGGGCTTCCAGCGCGGCGATAAGCTGGCCATCATCGGCGACAACCGGCCCCAGCTCTACTGGGCCTTCGTGGCGGCCCAGTCGCTGGGCGGGGTGGCCGTACCCATCTACCAGGACGCCATCGCTCGCGAGGTGCAGTACGTCATCCACCACTCCGAGGCCAAGTTCGTCCTGGCCGAGGACCAGGAGCAGGTAGACAAGCTGCTGTCTTTGCGGGAGGAGCTGCCCTATGTGGAGAGGGTGATCTACGACGATCCCAAGGGCATGCGCCACTACCGCGATCCCTGGCTCATGGCCCTGGCCGAGGTGCAGGAACTGGGCCGGGAGTTCGAGCGCAAGAACCCGAGCTACTTCGAAGAGCAGGTGGAACAGACGCGGGCCGAGGACATCGCCGTCATCTCCTACACCTCGGGCACGACTGGCTTCCCCAAGGGGGCCATGCTCAGCCACCGCAACCTCCTCTCCGTGGGCGAGGCTTTGCTGCAGGTGGACCGCTACCGGCCCGACGACGAGCTGATGGCCTACCTGCCCATGGCCTGGATCGGCGACACCTTCTGGTCCCTGTCCCTTTCCCACAAGGTGGGCTTCGCCATCAACATCCCCGAGGAGCCGGAGACGGTGCAGCGCGACCTGCGCGAGATCGGGCCCCACTTTATCGTGGCGCCGCCCCGTATCTGGGAGAACCTGCTGGCCTCGCTGCAGGTACGCGTCGAGGACGCTGACTGGGTCAAGCGGCGCATCTACCACCTGTGCATGCGGGTGGCCCAGGCGGTGGAGGCCCGCCGCGGCCAGGGCAAGGGCGTGCCGGTCTGGCTGCGGCTCCTCTACCAGTTGGGCGACTTCCTGGTGTACGGCCCCATCCGCGACCACATCGGCCTGCGCCGCATCCGCTTCGCCTACACGGGCGGGGCGGCCATCGGCCCCGAGGTGTTGAGCTACTTCCGTTCGCTGGGCATCAACCTGAAGCAGGTCTACGGCTGCACCGAATGCTCCGCCCTGGCCACGGTCCAGCGCGACGGCGAGGTGCGCCCGGACACGGTGGGCCGCCCCCTGCCCGGGGTGGAGGTGCGCATCTCCGAGGAGGGGGAGGTGCTCATCAAGAGCCCGGGCGTCTTCCAGGGCTACTTCAAGAACCCGGAGGCTACCGCCGAGGCCCTGGAGGGCGGCTGGCTGCGCACCGGCGACGCCGGCTTCTTCACCCCCGACGGACAGCTGGTGATCATCGACCGGCTGAAGGACGTGACCCGCCTTGCCGACGGCACCACCTTCGCACCCCAGTGGATCGAGAACAAGCTCAAGTTCAGCCCCTACATCAAGGAGGCGGTGGCCCTGGGCCCGGACCGCCCTTATGTGGCCGCGCTGGTCAACATTGACGCCCAGACGGTGGGCAAGTGGGCCGAGAAGAATGGCGTCGCCTACACCAGCTATATAGACCTCTCCCAGAAGCCGCAGGTCGGCCAGCTCATCTACCGGGAGGTGGAGAGGGTCAACCGCGACCTCCCGCCGGAGACGCGGATCCGCCGGTTCCTCATCCTCCACAAGGAGCTGGACCCCGACGACGAGGAGATCACGCGCACGCGCAAGGTGCGCCGGCGGCTCATCGCTCAGAAGTACGCCAGCCTCATCGACGCCCTGTACAGCGATGCCCCCCAGGTGGAGGTCACCGCCACCATCACCTACGAGGACGGTCGCAGGGCGGAGGTCCGGGGCATCGTGCCCATCTTCGACGTGCGGGAGCCGGCGGAAGCGGCGGCCGGCGTCCAGGGAGGTAGGTAGCCGTGGACTTCTTCCTGTCGTTGCTGGTGAAGGGCCTGACCCTGGGCTGCATCTATGCCCTGGTGGCCCTGGGCTTCGTCCTCATCTACAAGGCCACTAGCGTCATCAATTTCGCTGTGGGCGAGATGATGATGCTGGCGGGCTTCCTGATTACGGCTTTTGTCGGACTTTATGGCCTCCCTCTGGCAGCAGCCATCGGCTTATCGCTGCTGCTGATGGTGCTGTTCGGTTTCGTCCTGGAGCGAGGCGTCCTGCGGCCCATGATCGGCCGGCCCGTCATCGGCATGATCATGGCCACGCTGGGGCTGGGCATCTTCCTGCGGGGCTTCGCGCCGGTCATGTGGGGGGTCGACAAGAAGAACCTGGACCTGATGCTCCCGGCACAACCTCTGCGTCTGGAAAGCATCGTTGTGCCACCGGTCGACCTGGCCGGGGTGGGCATCACCCTTTTCCTCCTCGCCTGCTTCGCCTATTTCTTCCAGCGCACCCGCAGCGGCATCGCCGTGCGGGCCGTTGCCGACGACCAGCAGGCAGCGATGGCCATGGGCATCCGCGTGAGCACCGTCTTCGCCCTTTCCTGGGCCCTGGCGGGCATCACCGCCGTGGCCGGGGGTGTCGTCTGGGGCAACAAGATAGGAGTTGACCAGTACCTTTCGCTGCTGGGGCTGAGGGTCTTCCCGGTGGTCATCCTAGGCGGTCTGGACTCCATCGCCGGCACCATCATCGGCGGGCTGGTGGTGGGGGCCAGCGAGAACATCTTCGGCGGCTACTTCGACAAGTACGTGGGCGGCGGGCTCAAGGACTTCGTGCCTTACGTGCTGATGCTCCTGGTGCTGATGGTGCGGCCGTACGGACTGTTCGGCCGCGAGGTCATCGAGCGGGTGTAGGGTCATGATCAACCGCGAGTGCGGCATCTTCCGGACCACCTACCAGGCCGACATGGCCCTGTACGGGGTGCCGCTGGCGCGGATCACCGTGGCGGCATTTGCCCTGTTCTTCGCGCTGGTCTTTCCGTTCGTGGTGGACCACAAGCACCTCGTATGGGCCAACTTCGCCGGCATCTCCATCGTCGCTGCCATCGGGCTCAATCTGCTCACCGGCTACACGGGGCAGATCTCTATCGGCCATGCCGCCTTCATGGCCACCGGGGGCTATACGGCCGCCATCATGACCACCCGGGCCGACGTGCCCTTCTGGGTGGGCCTCATCGCTGGCGGGGTATTCGCCTCCGCCTACGGCCTCATCGTGGGGCTGCCCTCGGTGCGGGTGAAGGGGTTCTACCTGGCCATCGCCACCCTGGCGGCCCAGTTCATCACCGAGTGGATCATTAACCACGTGGAGTGGATCGGGGGAGGGTTCCAGGCCAGCATCATCGTGCCGCCCGTCAGCCTCGGCCCGGTGCGGTTCGACACCGAGCTGGAGAAGTACTATCTGGTTCTGGCCCTGGTAGTGCTGGCGGTGGTAGCAGGGCTCAACATCGCCCGCGGCCGGTTGGGGCGGGCCTTCGTGGCCATCCGCGACCGCGATGTGGCTGCCGAGATCATCGGCGTGGACATCTTCCGCTACAAGCTGCTGTCGTTCATGATCAGCAGTTTCTTCGCCGGGGTGGCCGGCGCCCTTTACGTGTACTATGTGGGCACGGCCACTATCGAGGCGTTCCAGATCAGCCGCTCCATAGAGCTTCTGGCCATGATCATCATCGGTGGGCTGGGCAGTATCCTCGGCTCCATCTTCGGGGCGGTGTTCGTGGTAGTGCTGCCCCTGGCGCTGGAGGACATCCTGGAATTTTTCCGGGGCGTACTACCGGTGACGGACATAGACACGTTCGTGTCCCAGCTGAAGCTAATGGTGTTCGGCGGGCTGATCATGCTGTTCCTGATGGTGGAGCCGGAGGGGCTGAACCGTCTCTGGCGCAACGTAAAGGACTACTTCCGGGTGTGGCCCTTCTCGTATTAGGAGGCAGGAAGCACAAGAAAGGAGGGGGTCAGGTCATGCTGAGAGCCCGCAGGTTCTGGCCGCTGGCGTTGGTGGCTGCCGTGGCCCTGTTCCTGGCTGCCTGTGAGGGAGGCGAAGAGCAGCCAGCCACAGGCACGCCCAGGGCCCAGCAGCCTACCGGAGCGCCCATCACCATCGGCATGATGTACGACGGTACGGGGGCCACCCAGCTCATCGGCGTCGCCTACAAGGCGGGCTTCGAGGACTACATCAACCTCATCAACAGCAAGGGCGGCATCGATGGGCACCCCATCAACGTCATCTTCTGCGAGCACGGCTACAATGCCGACAGGGGCGTCGAGTGCTACGAGAACCAGAAACGGGGCGGCGCCATCGGCACGGTCACCTACGGAACGCCCATCACCGCTGCCGTCATCGGCCGCTGCAACCAGGACCAGATCGTGTGCACCTTCCCGGGCTACGGGTCGGCGGCAGCGGCCAACGGGGAGCGTTTCCCCTATGGCTTCCCCATCGCCGCCAGCTACTGGTCGCAGGCGGGGGCGGCTGTCCGGTTCGTACTGGACGAGTGGCAGCGCGAGGGCAAGTCGGGCAAGCCCAAGATCGCCTACCTGTTCTATGACAACCCCGCCGGCAACGAGCCCCGTGAGGTGCTGCGGACCATAGCCCAGCGGGAAGGGCTACAACTGGAGGAGGTGGCGGTGCCCGCTCCGGGCACAGAGATGTCGTCCCAGGTGACGCGCATCACCCAGAGCATTCGTCCTGACTGGGTGATAACTCACCTGTTCGGGAGTAGCCCCTCCGTTTCCATCAAGGCCTTGAAGGAGGCGGGCTTCCCGCTCAACCGAGTGGTGGCACTCGTGTGGGGCTCGGGCGATGCCGACGTGGAGGCGGCGGGCGGCTGGGCCTTTGCCGAGGGCTACTACGGCCTGCAGTTCACGGCTATCGGCACCGACCTGCCGGTGCTGCGCGAGATCACCGAGATGTACCGCAGCCAGGGCAAGCAGCCTCCCGACCTGATGACCAAGAACAACGTCTACTACATGCGCGGGGTGGCTAATGCCGCCGTGATGGTGGAGGGCATCCGCAACGCCCTGCGGCAGAAGGGCTACCCCATCACCGGCGCTGACCTGAAGGCCGGCATCGAGGCCATCCGGGGCGAGGTGGCCGGGGTGGTGAACCTGAACCTGAGCGCCCGCGACCACGAGGGCGGCGGCTCGGTCCGCATCTACCAGGTGCGGGGCGGTCGCTGGCAACTGGCCCGCGACTGGTTCCAGGGCTATCGCGACGTTATCGAGTCCTTCGTCTACCGGCCGTCGTAGGAGGGGTAAGGGCATGGTAGCGGCGCCGGAGCGGCCCCTGCTGCAGGTCAACAACATCGAGGTCGTCTATAACGGCGTGGTGCTGGTGCTGCGGGGGGTGTCGCTGCAGGTCCCCCAGGGGGGCATCGTCGCCCTCCTGGGGGCCAACGGCGCCGGCAAGAGCACCACCCTCAAGGCCATATCGGGGCTCCTGCGCCCCGAGCGGGGCGAGGTCACCAAGGGCAGCATCGAGTTCATGGGAGAGCGCATCGACGAGAAAGACGCGGCCGACATCGTGCGCCTGGGCATCGTGCAGGTGATGGAGGGCCGCCGCGTGTTCGAGCACCTCACCACCGAGGAGAACCTCATTGCCGGCGCCCACATTCGCCGCGACGGCCAGATACGCCGCGACCTGGAGATGGTCTACCACTACTTCCCGCAGCTGAAGGCCCGCCGCAACGTGAAGGCGGGATACCTCTCCGGCGGCGAGCAGCAGATGCTGGCCATCGGCCGCGCCCTCATGAGCCGGCCCAAGCTGATGCTCCTGGACGAGCCCTCCCTGGGCCTGGCCCCGCAGCTGGTGGCCGAGATCTTCGATATCGTGGTCCGCCTCAACCAGGAGGAGAAGGTGACCATGCTCCTGGTGGAGCAGAACGCCATGATGGCCCTCCAGATCGCCGGCTACGGCTACGTGATGGAGGACGGGCGCATCGTGCTGGACGGCGATCCGGAGAAGCTGCTGAACAACGAGGATATCAAGGAGTTCTACCTGGGGCTGAGCGCGGTGGGACAGCGGAAGAGCTACCGCGAGGTGAAGCACTACAAGCGGCGCAAGCGCTGGCTGTCCTGATGGCCGGGCGGGCGCCGAAGCGGGAGGAGGCCGCCAGGCCTCCTCGTCATCTTCTCCGGCGGAGGTAGCCATGGGAGTTGTCCAGTCCTGGTACGAGGGGCTCGCCCCCCGGCTGCGGGAGCACATCGCCTACGCCTACGAGCGGGCGCCGGCCGTCCGCCGCAAGATGGACGCCGCCGGCGTGCACCCCGAGCAAGTCCAGTCGGTGGCCGACCTGGAGCGCATCCCCATCACCAGGAAGGACGAGCTGGCGAGCCTGCAGCGGGAGGAGCCGCCCTTCGGTGGCTTCCTGGGGGTGGCGCCCGGGGGACTGCGTCATGTGTTCGTCTCCCCCGGCCCCATCTACGACCCCGCCGGCGAGGAGAGCTTTTACACCGGCGACTGGGCGCGGGAGCTGCTGCGCTCCTTCGGCCTCGGGCCCGGCGACCTGGCCCTCAACACCTACTCCTACCATTTGGTGCCCGCCGGCATGGGGCTGGACGAGTTCCTCTGCTCCATCGGGCTGACGGTCGTGCCGGGGGGCGTGGGCAACACCGACGTGCAGGTACAGGTCCTCAGGGACCTGGGCATCGGCCTCTACTGCGGCACCCCCAGCTTCCTGATGACCCTCCTGCGGCGGGCTGAGGAAATGGGCCTAGACCCCCGCCGCGACCTGCGCCTGCGAGCTGCTTTTCTGGGAGCGGAGATGCTGCCCGCCTCCCTGCGTCGGGAGCTGGAGGGCTACGGCATCGTCCCCATCGAGACCTATGGCACCGCCGACCTGGGCCTGATGGCCGTCGAGTGCCCGGCCCACCAGGGCCTCCACCTCAGCGGCGATATGGTCATCGAGGTCGTGGAGCCCGGCAGCGGGCGGCAGCTCCCTCCCGGCGAGACGGGGGAACTGGTGGCGACCACCTTCAACCGCGTGTACCCCCTGGTGCGCTTCGGCACTGGCGACGCTTCCTACCTGATAGACGAGCCGTGCCCCTGCGGCAGGGCCTCGCCCCGCATACCGCGAATTCTGGGGCGTGTGGGGGAGGCGGTAAAGGTACGGGGGATGTTCCTGCATCCTCACCAGGTGCGGGAGGCGCTGGAAGGGGTGGCGGGGCTGGCCCGCTACCAGGCGGCCGTGGGGCGGAAGGAGCACCGCGACGAGCTGGTGCTGCGCCTGGAGCTGGCCCCCGGCGCCGCCCCACCTGACCTGGAGTCCCTGCAGGCGCGCCTGCAGTCCCTGTGGCGGGTGCGGGTGGACAGGGTGGAGGTGCTCGCGCCCGGCTCGCTGCCCGAAGATGCCAGGGTGCTGGTGGACGAGCGCTCCTGGGAGTGAGAGGATGGGGCCATGAAGGACGGGCACGGTCTTCTGCGCGATAAGGTGGTGCTGGTCACCGGCGGCGCCTCCGGCATCGGGCGCGCCGCCGCTGTCCTCTTCGCTCGCGAGGGTGCCAGGGCGGTGGCCATAGCCGACGTGGACGAGCGAGGGAAAGACGTGGCCGGCCAGGTGGAGGAAGCGGGCGCGGCCGCCCTCTTCCTGCGCTGCGACGTCTCCCGCGCCCGGGAAGTGGAGGCCATGGTGGGCGAGGTCGCGGCCCGGTTCGGCCGGCTGGACGGGGCCTTCAACAACGCTGGCATCGAGGGCGCCACCGCCCGCACCGCCGACTATGAGGAAGAGGACTGGGACAGGGTCATCGCCATCAATCTGAAGGGCGTGTGGCTGTGCATGAAGTATGAGCTGCGGCAGATGCTGGCCCAGGGCGGCGGGGCCATCGTCAACACGGGCTCGGTGGCGGGCATGGTGGGCTGGCGTGGGGCACCTGCCTACACCGCTGCCAAGCAGGGCGTGGCGGCCCTGACGCGCACCGCTGCCCTGGAGTACGCCCGCGCCGGCATCCGCGTCAACGCCGTCTGCCCCGGCGTGGTGCGCACGCCCATGGTGGAGCGGGTGCTGAGCGGTGACCCAGAGCTGGCGGCCCGCTTCTCGCGGCTCGAGCCCCTGGGCCGCTTCGCCGAGCCGGAAGAAGTGGCGGCAGCGGCGGCCTGGCTGCTCTCGGACGCGTCCTCCTTCGTCACGGGCCACTGCCTGGTGGTGGACGGCGGCCTCACGGTCCAGTAGCGGGGGCACGGGAGCGCCTATTCTGGCCTTGCGCTATACTGGAGCGCGGGCGCACGCCCCTGTGGAGCATACCGAGGAGTCGGAGCCCTGGCCCGCCGAGAACGTCGACCTCGCCCTCGGCCCAGGCCCCGCCGGGCGGGGCCACCCTTCCCCCTCAACCTCATCTTTAGCGTCCGCGCCTTCTACATCGCCTTCATTGTGCTCATCATCGCCAGCATGGCGGCGGTGGGCTTCGGCGGCCTTACCGGCGGCACTACCACGCCCCGGGTGGAGCCCACGCCCGGCGCCACACCTACCCCCACGGCCCAGGCCCCCGGGGTGAAGACCTATCCCGGCCCGCAACAGGTCATCGACCCGTCCAAGAGCTACACAGCCGTCATCCGCACCAGCAAGGGCGACATCCGCATAAGGCTGCGGGCCGACAAAGCTCCGCTGGCTGTCAACAGCTTCGTCTTCCTGGCGCGGGAAGGATTCTACAACGGCCTCGTCTTCCACATCGTCCGCAAGGACCCGGCCTACGCCTTCGCCCAGACAGGCGACCCCACCTGCCGGGCCGATGGCTCCCTCACCTGCACCGGCGCCGGCGGGCCTGGCTACACGTTGCCCGTGGAGCAGAACGACCTCTCCCACCGGCGGGGGGCCGTGGCCCTTGCGCCCATAGCGGGCGGCATGGACCTGAGCGGCAGCCAGTTCTACATTCTGCTGGGCGACCAGCCGCGGCTCGACGGGCGGGACACGGTGTTCGGGGAAGTGGTGGCGGGGTTGGAGGTGGTCGAGTCGCTCACCGAGCGCAACCCGTGCTTCCAGCGTCCCAGCAGCAACAACCCCTGCCAGGCGGAGCCTCCTCCTGGCGATGCCATCCTGAGCATCACCATCGAGGAAGGCTGAGGCCCTAGTGGCGGTAGTCGGGCCGGTCCTCGCGGTAGGACTCGGGGCCCCGCACGCGGCGCCGCCCCCTCTCCTCCACTCGCGGACGCGCTTCGTCGGGGTCGCGGACCTCGCGCCGAAACTCGCGGATGGCCCGGCCTATGGCCCCGCCGATATCGGCGATGCGCGACGCCCCGAACAGCACCACGATGATGGCGAAGATGATGAGGAGCTCAGTGGGCCCCAGCCCCTGGAACAGCAAGAACGGCATCTCTGCCCCTTCCTCCCTTGCGCTCAGCATAGCACGGCCAGGGTGCCCTGGCAACGAAGCCTAGCGGCCCCGTTCGATGAGGAACATGAGGGCGATGAACAGGACGGTGGCGGCCAGAAAGCCCAGTCCCAAATGCCAGATGCCGCCGATCAGCAGGAAGACGCCGATGGCCGAGCAAAAGCCTACCCCCGTCACCGCCACGATTCGGGCGATGACCAGGGGCACTGGCACCGGTCCCTGTCCCATGGCACCAAGGCCGATTATGTCCTCGGCGGGCGCCAGCTTCAACCAGCGCCCTGATGGCAGTTGAGGACGGCCCACGCGCAACGGGCGCGCTTGTGCCTGGCGCCCGCCTTCCGTAACATGGCTATTCGCGACCCCCACGCAGGAGGTCCCCGTGCTCCCGCCAGACCTCGACGCCATCCTGCCCAGGACAACGCGCCCCGCCCGCTACACCGACGCCGAGTGGAACGCCGACCGCCGGCCCTGGGGCGAGGCAGCGCTGCACCTGCTGCTGGCCTACCCCGATGTCTACGAGGTGGGCATGGCCTGCCCCGTCTTCCAGGGGCTCTACCAGGTCCTCAATGCCGTGCCGGACACGCTCTGCCACCGCCTGTTTTCGCCCTGGCCCGACCTGGAGCTGCTCCTGCGGGAGGAGGGCTACACGCTGTGGTCGCTGGAGGGGCGGCGCCAGCCCACCGACTATGACGCCATTCTGGTGTGGGTGCCCTCGGAGCTGTGCTGCGCAGCCGTCCTCGACCTGTTGCACCTGTCGGGCCTGCCCGCCGAAGCAGGCGAGCGGTCAGACGGCCCCCTGGTCATGGCTGCCGGCCCCGGCGTGCTGAACCCCTGGCCGCTAGCCGAGGCCGTGGACGCCTTCGTCTACGGCGACCCGGAACCACTGCTGCCGGAGATCGCCCGGGCATTGGCAGGGGCGCGTGGCCGGCAGTCGCGCCTCGAGTCTCTGGCGCGGGCGCCCGGAGTCTGGGTGCCGGCCCTGGGAGGGCGGCCGACCGCCCGGTGGGCGGAGCCTCTGCCTCCCCTACCCACCCGGCCGGTGGTGCCTTTCGTGGAGACGGTGCGCGAGGGGCTGGAGGTGGAGCTCGTACGCGGCGGCGGCCAGGCGCCCTGTGCCCCCCGCCCAGGCCCCTATTGGGGCCCACGCCGCGAGCGTCCCGCCGCCCAGGTCGTTGAGGGCGTTCTGGACGCCCTGCGGGCCACCGGCTATCGCGATGTGTTTCTGACCGGCAGCCCCTATTCGCAGGGGCACGAGCTGGCCCTGGGCCTGCGCCAGGCGCTGCCGCCCGAGGTCACGGTGCGTCTGTCGCGCTTGCCTCCCGAGACGGCATGGGTGGAAGCGGCCTCGGTGCTGTCGGGCGGCAGGCCGGCTGGAGGACTCACGTTCTGGTTGGGCGCAGCGTCGGAGCGGCTGCGGTCGGCCCAGGGGCTCGGCCACAGCGATGCCGCCGTAGCCGAGGCGGCCGAATCGGCCTTCGCCCGCGGCTGGACGTCCCTGCGTTTCCAGGTGGAGCTCGGCCTCCCCGGCGAGGAGGCCGATGACGTCCGCGCTCTGGTGGACCTGGTGCGTGAGGTGCGCAGGGCCGGCAAGGCGCGCCACGGGGCGCGCGCCCACGTCCGCGTGGAGGTCTCTCTGTTCGTCCCCAGGCCATGGACACCGTTCCAGTGGGCGGCCCAGCCGCCGCCGGAGGAACTGGAACGGGCCACGGCCAGCCTCCGGTCGGAATGCAAGCGCGCCGGGGTCGAGGTCATCGGCGAGAGGGCGGAACGGGCCGTGCTCGCTGCCATGCTGGCCCGTGGCGACCAGCGGCTGGCCGCTGTGGCGCGTCGCGCCCGGGAGCTGGGGGCGCGACTGGACACGCACCGCGAGTCCTTCGCCTGGGCGCCCTGGGAGCAGGCCCTGGCCGAGATGGGGCTTTCCGCCGCCGAGTACGCCAGCCGCGAGCGGGGCCGCGACGAGCCCCTGCCCTGGGAGGTGGCAGACGTGGGAGCTGACCGGCAGGCGTTGTGGCGGGCCTGGCAGTCCTACCGTGCCGCTGTGGGCCTGCCTCAGGGGTAGATGCCGCGGGTGACGGTGGCCTCGGCCACCCTCTTGACGGCCAGCAGCATGGCTGCCTCCCGCAGGGTCACGCCTTCCGCCTCGGCCAGGGCGGCCACCTCCCGGAAGGCCCGTACCATGATGCGGCGCTGGCGCTCGCGGATCTCGTTCTCGTCCCAGAAGTAGTATTGCAAGTCCTGGACCCACTCGAAGTAGGAGACGATGATTCCCCCCGAGTTGGCCAGGATGTCGGGCACCACCAGCACGCCCTTTGCCTTGAGGATGGCATCGGCGGCAGGGGTGGTGGGCCCGTTGGCCCCTTCGACGATGATCCTGGCCTTGACCTGGTCGGCATTGGCGGCCGTGATCTGTCCCTCTACCGCCGCGGGCACCAGGATGCCCACGGGCAGCGCCAGGAGCTCCTGGTTGGTGATGGCGTCGCCGAAGGGGCAGTGGCGGAAGGTGCCCTCGGCCTGCTTGTGGTGCCACAGGGCGTCGGGGTCGAGGCCGCGGGGGTTGTAGATGCCGCCGCCCGAGTCGCTGACGGCCACCACCCGGTAGCCGGCGCGGTGCAGGTGCCAGGCAGCCACGGAGCCGACGTTGCCGAAGCCCTGGACGGCCACCGTCAGGCCGTCCTTCTGCAGTCCGCGCAGGGCTACAGCCTGCTCCACCATGTGCAGGATGCCCAGGCCTGTGGCCTCCACCCGCCCGCGGCTGCCGCCCACGCTGGTAGGCTTGCCGGTGACCACGCCCAGGACGGTGTGTCCCCGGTGCATGCTGAGGGTGTCCATGATCCAGGCCATCACCTGGGGTGTGGTGCCCATATCGGGGGCGGGTATGTCCTCATTGGGGCCGATGATGACGGACAGCTCAGTGGCGTAGCGGCGGGTCAGGTTCTCCAGCTCCCGCGGCGAGAGCGCCTTGGGGTCCACGGCCACGCCTCCCTTGGCGCCGCCATAGGGCAGGTCTACCACCGCCGCCTTCCAGGTCATCCACATGGCCAGGGCGCGGACCTCGTCCAGGTCTACCTTCGGGTGGTAGCGGATGCCGCCCTTGCCCGGCCCGCGGGCCACGTTGTGCTGGACGCGGTAACCGGTGAAGACGCGCAGGGAGCCATCGTCCATGCGGACGGGGAAGTTGACTACCAGCTCCCGCTTGCAGTGGGAGAGGACTTCCCGCAGCCCCGCTTCCAGCCCCAGGCGCTCGGCGGCGGCGTGGAACTGGGCCAGGGCCGACTCCAGCGGGCCGGCGTCGGGGGCGGGAGCGGCGCTGTCGGTGGTGGCCACGGCCGGTAACCTCCTGGGGCGGCGCGCCAGGCGGCCGCCCGGCGCTAGGTTAGGGGAGCGAAGGGGGCTGGACTGTTCATCCAGCCCCCTCCCGGTGGCAGCGGGACCCCCTACTCCTCCTCTTCTTCTTCCTCCTCCTCTTCTTCCTCCTCGGGCCCGAAGAAGGCGGCCACGTCCTCCTCGGCGCCCGCGGCCCACAGGGACGGGCGCGGCGCGGGCCGCTCCTCGGGCGGCTCCTCGACCACGATGGGCGCCCGGGCGGGAATCAGCCGGCCGATGATGACGTTCTCCTTCAGCCCCAGGAGGTGGTCCACCTTGCCCTCGATGGCGGCATCGGTAAGGACGCGGGTGGTCTCCTGGAAGGAGGCGGCTGCCAGGAAGCTGTCGGTGTGGAGGGCGGCCTTGGTGATGCCCAGCAGCACCGGCTGGGCCGTGGCCGGCTCGCCACCCTCGGCCAGCACTTTGGCGTTCTCCTCCTCGAACCTGAAGCGGTCCACCAGGTCGCCGGGCAGGAAGTCAGTGTCGCCAGGATGGTCCACTCGCACCCGCCGCAGCATCTGGCGGATGATGACCTCGATGTGCTTGTCGTTGATGTTCACGCCCTGGGAGCTGTAGACCTTCTGGATCTCCTCCACGAGGTAGGCCTGGACGGCCTCCGGCCCCTGGATGCGCAGGATGTCCTGCGGGTTGAGGGGGCCCTCGGTGAGTGCCTGCCCTGCGCGCACGTAGTCGCCCGGCTGCACCTTGAGGCGGGCGGTCCGGGGCACGACATAGTCCCGTTGCTCCCGCTCCTCGTAGATGATGCTGATGCGGTCCGGGGCCACCAGGGCTACTTCGCCGGCGGTGCGGGCCACCACCTCCGACTGCACGGGGACTGGCAACGCCTGGCCATCGCCGGGCTCGGGCAGGCGGGCCAGCACCTGGCCGGCCTCTACTCGCTGCCCCTCGCTTACCAGCACCTGGGCGCCTTCGGCCAGGGGGTAGTCTTCCTGGTAGTGCTCGGTGCTGACCACCCGCAAAACGCGATGGTCGGCCCGGTCCTCTACCTCCAGGAAGCCGTCGATCTCGGCCATGGCGGCGGCACCCTTGGGCACCCGCGCCTCGAACAGCTCCTCCACTCTGGGCAGGCCGGTGGTGATGTCCTCACCGGCCACGCCACCGGTGTGGAAGGTGCGCATGGTCAACTGGGTGCCGGGCTCGCCGATGCTCTGGGCGGCGATGATGCCCACGGCCTCGCCCGGGGCCACCAGACGGCCACGGGCCAGGTCGCGGCCGTAGCACTTGGCGCAGATGCCGCGCTTTGCCTGGCAGGAGAGGGGCGAGCGCACGTAGACCTGCTTGTCCTGGCCTGCCATGCGCCTGCCCATGACTTCTATGGCCTCGGCCTCGTCGATGCGCTGGGCCGTCTCCTCGTCGATCTCCTGGCCGCGGGCAGCCAGCACCTCGCCGGTGTTGGCGTCCACCACGTCGGCGGCGGCCAGCCGACCGATGATGCGGTCGCGCATGCCCTGGATGGCCATGCGCTCGGGGGAGGGCGTGCCCAGCCAGATGCCCTGGGTGGTGCCGCAGTCGTCCTCCAGGACGATGACGTCCTGGGCCACGTCCACCAGCCGCCGCGTCAGGTAGCCCGAGTCGGCCGTGCGCAGGGCCGTGTCGGCCATCCCCTTGCGGGCGCCGTGGGTGGAGATGAAGTATTCCAGCACCGTCAGCCCCTCGCGGAAGCTGGAACGGATGGGCAGGTCGATGATGCGGCCTGAGGGGTCGGACATGAGGCCACGCATGCCCGCCATCTGGGCGATCTGGCTGATGTTACCTTTGGCCCCCGACACGGCCATCAGATAGATGCCGCCGTAACGCGAGAGGTTCTGCTCGATGAGGTCCTGCATGCGGTCGGTGGTCTCCCGCCAGACCTGCACCGCCTGCTGATAGCGCTCCTCCTCGGTGATGAGGCCCAGCGCGTACTGCTCTTGGATCTCGGCGATGCGCTGGTCGGCCTCCTGCAGCAGCCGCTCCTTCTCCTCGGGCACCTTCAGGTCGTTCATGGCGATGGTGATGCCCGAGCGGGTGGCGAAGCGGAAGCCCAAGTCCTTCATGCGGTCCACCATCTCGGCTGTGGCCGCCTCGCCGAGGCGTCGGTAGCACTCGGCCACCAGGTCTTTGATGGCCTTCTTGTCCATCACCTGGTTGCGGAAGCCCAGTTCCGCCGGTACCACCTCGTTGAAGAGGATGCGGCCCATAGTGGTCTCCACGACCTGGCCGCCGGTGCGCTCGTCCCGAACCAGGATGCGGGCCTGCAGGTCCACATGGCCCATCTCGTAGGCCAGCTTGGCCTCGGCGAAGCTGGCGTAGACGCCCTGGGGCGGGAATACCCCCTCCCTGTACTCGCCGCGGGCGCCCGGCTTCACCAGCGTCAGGTAGTAGATGCCCAGCACCATCTCCAGGGTGGGGATGACCACCGGCTCGCCGTTGGCGGGCAGGAGCAGGTTATGGCTGGAGAGCATCACCTGGCGCGCCTCGGCCACCGCCCGGCGGGACAGGGGCACGTGCACCGCCATCTGGTCGCCATCGAAGTCGGCATTGAAGGCCGAGCACACCAGGGGGTGGAGCTGGATGGCCGAGCCATCGATGAGGATAGGCTCGAAGGCCTGGATGCCCAGCCGGTGCAGGGTGGGGGCGCGGTTGAGCAGCACTGGCCGCTCCTTGACCACTTCCTCCAGCACGTCCCACACCTCGGGCCGGGCCCGCTCTACCATGCGCTTGGCCGACTTGATGTTATGGGCGAGCCCCTTCTCCACCAGGCCGCGCATGACGAAGGGCTTGAACAGCTCCAGGGCCATGCGCTTGGGGAGGCCGCACTGGTGCAGCTTCAGCTCCGGCCCCACCACGATGACGGAGCGGCCGGAATAGTCCACCCGCTTGCCCAGCAGGTTCTGACGGAACCTCCCCTGCTTGCCCCGCAGAAGGTCGGACAGGCTCTTGAGGCGGTGGTTGCCCGCCGTCTGCACGGGGCGGCCCCGCCGCCCGTTGTCGATGAGCGAGTCCACCGCCTCCTGAAGCATTCGCTTCTCGTTGCGGACGATGATCTCGGGGGCTCCCAGCTCCAGCAGCCGCTTGAGCCTGTTGTTGCGGTTGATTACGCGCCGGTAGAGGTCGTTGAGGTCGCTGGTGGCGAAGCGGCCGCCGTCGAGCTGGACCATGGGCCTCAGGTCGGGCGGGAGGACGGGCAGCACGGTGACGATCATCCACTCGGGCTTGTTGCCGCTCTTGCGGAAGCTCTCCACCAGCTTCAGCCGCTTGATGGCTACCTTGCGCCGCTGGCCGGTGGTGCTGGCGATCTCGCGGCGCAGCTTCTGAGCGAGGCGGTCCAGGTCCAGGCGCCGCAGGATGTCGAGAATGGCCTCGGCCCCCATGCCGGCCTCGAACAGCTGGCCGTAGCGGTCCGCCAGCTCCCGGTACTTCTGGTCGGTGAGGAAGGTGCACTGGTCATCGCTCACCGGGTCGGTGAGGTCTTCCAGTTCGTCGATCTGCTCCTCGAACTGGTGGCGCGCCTTCTCTCGCTCCTCCTGGTGGCGGGCCTGCAGCTCCTCCAGCTCTCGCTGAATCTGCTGCAGTCGAGAGGCGAGGCCAGCCAAAGCCTCCTCGTCGGCCTCCTGCTGGCGCATGGCCTCCATCTCCTCTTGCGTCTCTTCGCGGGCCCGCTCCAGCTCGGCGAGCCGCTCCTGGTAGGCCCCTTCCAGTTCGGCCAGCCGTTCGTCCATGCGCCGGCGCAGCTCGGAGATGGCCCGCTCCTTGGCCTGGGCGTCGACCCTGGTGACGATGTACTGGGCGAAGTAGAGCACCCGCTCCAGGTTGCGTGGGGATATGTGCAGCAGCAGGCCGATGCGGCTGGGGGTGCCGCGCACGAACCAGATGTGGGCCACCGGCGCGGCCAGCTCGATGTGACCCATGCGCTCGCGACGGACGCGGGCGCGGGTCACCTCCACGCCGCACTTGTCGCAGATGACGCCCCGGTAGCGGACCCGCTTGTACTTGCCGCAGTAGCACTCGAAGTCCTTGGTGGGGCCGAAGATCTTCTCGTCGAACAGGCCGTCCTTCTCCGGCCGCAGGGTACGGTAGTTGATGGTCTCCGGCTTGGTGACCTCGCCGTAGGACCAGGAGCGGATCTGCTCCGGCGAGGCCAGGGAGATGCGGACGGCGTTGAATTCCTGGTTCTCAGTTGCCAAGGAGATCCTCCCCCTTTTCGAAACCTCTCAGGTCGATGCCCAGGCGGGGCAGGTCAGCGGTGGCCGTCTCGGGCAGGGCCACCGGCTCCTCCTCGCGTAGGGGCTGTACGGACAGGCACAGGCTCTGGAGCTCGCGCATGAGCACCTTGAAGGACTCGGGCACGCCCCGCTCCTGGATATCGTCACCCTTGACGATAGCCTCGTAGGCCTTCTGGCGCCCCACCACGTCGTCGGACTTGATGGTCAGCATCTCCTGCAGGGTGTGGGCTGCCCCGTAGGCCTCCAGGGCCCATACCTCCATCTCGCCGAAGCGCTGGCCGCCGAACTGGGCCTTGCCCCCCAGCGGCTGCTGGGTGATGAGGGAATAGGGGCCCGTAGAGCGGGCGTGGATCTTGTCCTCCACCAGGTGGATGAGCTTCATCATGTAGATGTACCCCACCGTCACCGGCTGGTCGAAGGGCTCGCCGGTGCGGCCATCGATGAGCACCTGGCGGCCGTAGGTGGGGGCGGCCACGCCACGCTCCAGCAGGAGCCTCTCGGCCAGCTCGTCCAGCTCGGCCAGAGGCCGCCCGCGCACGTCCTTCTCGCCCTGCTGCTCCAGCCACAGCTCCAGGGCCGCCCGCTTGGCCTCGCCCACGTGCTCTTCGGAAAAGACCTTGTCGGGGTCGTAGCCCCGCTGTCGCAGCCACTGGCTGACGCGCTCGTAGTCCACCCTTTCTCCCACCGGGTTGGGCTGGGCCACGGGGTAGGGCAGGAGGGCCCCCGCCTGCTCCACTAGCCACACGCGGGAGAGGGCGTCCTCGATGGTCTGGGGGTTGCCGCCGTCGAACACGGGCGAGATGGCCCGGAAGCCCAGGCGCATGGCCGCCCAGCCCAGGTGCGTCTCCAGCACCTGGCCGATGTTCATACGGCTGGGCACGCCGATGGGGTTGAGGACGATGTCCACGGGCGTGCCGTCGGGCAGGTGGGGCATGTCCTCCACGGGCAGGATGCGGGCGATGACGCCCTTGTTGCCGTGACGGCCGGCCATCTTGTCGCCCACGGTGATGGGGCGACGCTGGGCCACGAACACCCGCACCTTGGCCGTGACGCCCACCGACAGGTTTTCGGTCAGCTCGGCGTAGGGCGGCCAGCGGCACTGGTGGCCTTCCTGGCCGTGGCCGGGGTCGGGCCGGGCGAAGAAGCGGGTACCGATGACGCGGCCCCATTCGCCGTGGGGCATGCGCAGGGAGGTGTCCTTCACCTCGCGGGCCTTCTCGCCGAAGATGGCCCGCAACAGCTTCTCCTCGGCCGAGAGCTCCGTCTCGCCCTTAGGGGTTATCTTGCCCACCAGGATATCGCCGGCCCGCACCTCGGCGCCGATGCGCACCACGCCCCACTCGTCCAGGTCCTTGAGGGACTCCTCGCCCACGTTGGGGATGTCGCGGGTGATCTCCTCCGGGCCTAGCTTGGTGTCGCGGGCCTCCAGTTCGTACTCCTCGATGTGGATGGAGGTGTAGCGGTCGTCCCTCACCACCGCCTCGGAGATGATGATGGCGTCCTCAAAGTTGTAGCCCTCCCAGGCCATGAAGGCCACGAGCAGGTTCTGGCCCAGCGCCAGCTCGCCGCCGTCGGTGGAGCAGGAGTCGGCCAGGGGGTCGCCCTTGCGCACCCGCTGGCCCTTGCGTACTACAGGCCGCTGGTTGAGACAGGTGCCCTGGTTGGAGCGGAGGAACTTGAAGAGGCGATACGTCTTCTCGATGCCGTTATCGTAGACGACGGTGATGCTGTCGCCGACCACGCTCTTGACCCAACCATCGTCCTCGGCCACCACGATCTGTCCCGAGTCGCTGGCCGCCCGCCGCTCCATGCCCGTGGCCACCAGGGGCGCCTCGGGGCGCACCAGCGGCACCGCCTGCCGCTGCATGTTGGCCCCCATGAGGGCGCGGCTGGCGTCGTCGTGCTCGAGGAAGGGGATCAGGGAGGCGGCCACGGAGACCGTCTGCTTGGGCGTCAGGTCCACATAGTCCACCTCTTCGGGGCGGGCGGAGATGAAGTGGCCGCCGCGGCGTGCCTCCAGGCGCTCGTCCAGGAAGTGCCCCCGCTGGTCCACCAGGGAGTTGGCCTGAGCGATGACGTAGCCCTCTTCGGCATCGGCGGAGAGGTATTCCACATGGTCCGACACGAAGGGCCGCACCTTGACCACGGCGCCATCGGGCAGCCGGGCCAGGCGTTCGGCCAGCTCCGGCGTCACCTCGGCGCCGGCAGGGGCGATGACCTGCCCGTCGCCGTCGCACACGTCCTCGCGCAGGATGCGGCCCAGCAGCAGGGGCGAGTCCTTGGGCAACTCCCTGTAGACGCGCCGGTAGGGGGTCTCGATGAAGCCGAACTGGTTCACCTTGCCGTAGGTCGCCAGGGAGCCGATCAGGCCGATGTTGGGACCCTCGGGCGTCTCGATGGGGCAGATGCGGCCGTAGTGGCTGGGGTGGACGTCCCGCACCTCGAAGCCCGCCCGGTCGCGGGATAGCCCTCCCGGCCCCAGGGCCGACAGGCGGCGCTTATGAGTGAGCTCGGCCAGCGGGTTGGTCTGGTCCATGAACTGGGAGAGCTGGGAGCTGCCGAAGAACTCGCGGATGGCCGCCTGCACCGGCCGCACGTTGATGAGGCCTGCCGGCGCCGCCTGGGCCACCTCGGTGATGCTCATGCGGTCGCGGATGCCCCGCTCCATGCGCAGGAAGCCTATGCGCAGGGCGTTCTGGATCAGCTCGCCCACGGTGCGCACCCGCCGGTTGCCCAGGTGGTCGATGTCGTCGGGCTGGCCCAGGCCATTGTTCAGGCGGATCATCTCCTTGATGACCGCCACCAGGTCGCGGAAGGTGAGCACCCGCTGGCGCAAGTCCTCGTTCAGGCCCAGCCGCTTGTTGAGCTTGTAGCGGCCCACCCGGCTCAGGTCGTAGCGCCGCGGGTTGAAGAACAGGTCGAACAGCAGGCGGCGGGCGTTCTCGGCCGTGGGCGGGTCGCCCGGCCGCATGCGCTTGTAGAACTCGGTGATGGCCTCCTTCTTGTTGCGGCAGGAGGTGTCCCTGTCCAGGGTGGCGCGGATGTAGTGGTGGACCGGGTCGTTGTCCACGTCGGCGAAGAGGTCCAGGAGCTGCTCGTTCGTGCCCAGGGCCTCATCGTTCTGGACGCCTTCCTTCTCGAAGCAGGCCCGCAAAAGGATGGTGACGGGCAGCTTGCGCCGCCTGTCCACCTTGACGTAGATGACGTCGCGGGCCGTGGTCTCGAACTCCAGCCAGGCGCCTCGGTTGGGGATGAGCTTGGCGTAGCAGAGGAGCCGACCGGTGGTCTGGTCGCGCTCGAGGGTGAAATAGGCCCCGGGCGACCGCACCAGCTGGGAGACCACCACCCGCTCGGCCCCGTTGACGATGAAGGTGCCGCGGGGGGTCATGAGGGGCATCTCGCCCAGGAAGATCTGCTGCTCCTTTATCTCCCCTGTCTCCTTGACTACCAGGCGCACATTCAGGCGCAGGGGGGCGGAGTAGGTCAGGTCCTTCTCGCGGCACTCTTCCTCGCTGAACTTGGGGTTGTCCAGGCGGTAGGGGCGGACGGGCACCGACTCGATGCCGGCGTCTTTGAGCGCCCGGGCCTGCTCGCGAGTAAGGGGCTGGCCCCGGGCAGCCAACAGGTTGCCCTGCTGGTCGTACACGTCCTCCAGGGGTACCTCGTCCACCATGTCATCGATGGGGTCGCCCCTGGGGTAGATGTCCTTCTCGAAGCGCAGCTCCAGACGTCCGCCAGTGTAGTCCTGTACGGGCGAGATCTCGTCCAGGAGCTCCTGCAGCCCCTCCTCGATGAACCACCTGTACGACTGCTTCTGGATGAGGATCAGGTCCGGGAGTTCCAGGGCGTCGGGTATGCGGGAGTAGGACTTGGCCATGCTGGGCAGGCCACGGGAGTCAGGGGAGACGGCTCTAGCCACCACCATGAGCGGACACTCCTCCCAAGGCTGGATGATTAAGGGACTGGGCTAGCAAAAAGGCAGGGATATAGATCGGGGAACGGACGGGGACCTTGGCCCGACCATCAACCCCTACCATAGCAAGCCGGCCGCGGCGTTGTCAATAGGTTCGGGCCGCTTGGCGGAGCAGAAGCGGCCCCGGCCCGACGCGGCCAGCGGCGAGCCGGCCCGTCCATGCTGCCAGCCTCGACGCGCAGCCCTTGCCCACCACCCACACCTTCGGGCTGCCCCACTGAGACGCCTCCGCCCCTCTTGACTTTCTGGAACGTCTGTTCTACTATGCTAGCGAACAGACGTTCTGGTGCGGGAGGGTGTCATGGCGGCCACCTACATCGGCGTGCAGATGAAGCTCCCCCTGCTCTCGCATCCCCGCTGTCCCTGCTGCGGTGGGCCCGCTGCCCACGGGGAGCGTTACCTGGTCTGCGCTGTCTGTGGCTACCGCCGGCCGTACGCCTAGGGCTGGGCTGACGGGGGCAGGGCCGGGGGTCGCCCCTTGGAAGGCGGGCCAGTCATCGCTATCATGGCCTGGGGAGAGCGCCAGCCCTCGGGCCCATGCAGGAACAGGAGCAGCAGCCGCCCCTCAAGGCTGTCCTGGAGGCCATCCTCTTCGTAGCCGATGGCCCCGTGCCCGTGGCCGTCCTGGCCGAGATCGCCGGGGCGGGCCAGGAGGCCGTAGAGGCTGCCCTGCAAGAGCTGGCAGCCGAGTGCCGCGGCCGCGGCGTCCGCCTTCTGCGCCACGGTCAGGCAGCCCAGATGGCCACCGCGCCCGAGACCTCCGCCTACATCGAACGCTTCATGGGCCTCTCCCACCCCGACCGCCTCTCCCGCGCTGCCCTGGAGACCCTGGCCATCATTGCCTACAAGCAGCCCGTGACCCGTGCCGAGATCGAGGCCATCCGTGGAGTGGGCTGCGAGCGGGCGCTGGCCTCGCTCAAGGAGCGTGGACTGGTGACCGAAGTGGGCAGGGCCCAGAGGCCTGGCCGCCCGTACCTGTACGGCACCACCTTCCGCTTCCTGGAGCACTTCGGCCTGGAGCGGCCCGAGGACCTGCCACCGCTGGCGGAGCTGGCCTCTCCGGGCCAAGACTGGTATCCTCGCCAGGGGCAGGGTGCAGAACCGTGATGACCGTCGGCCTCTGCCGCATCTGGCTCCGCCTGCCCGAGAACCACTCCCTGAAGGGCAAGCGCCAGGCGGTGCGTTCCCTCACCTCACGCCTGCAGAACCGGTTCAATGTCTCTGTGGCGGAAGTCGATGACCACGACTTGTGGCAGATGGTCTCCATCGGCATCTCCTGCGTCACCAACTCGGAGCGCCACGCCCACGAGGTGCTGGCGGCAGTGGTGGACTACGTCCGCTCTCAGCGCGTGGACATGGAGCTGGTGGACTATCGTACCGAGGTCATCCACCCCCTGAACAAAGAGCGCTTCTAGCTGGCTTCCCCGTCGAGGTAGCGGGCGAGGAAGTCCCTCACCAGCTCAAGGTACTGCTGCGGATAGTCGAGGCGGGCCATGGCGTGGTCGCTGCCGGGGGCCGTCCACATCTGCTTGGGCTGGCCGGCCCGCCGCCACATCTCTTCCCGCTGCTCGGGCGGCACGAAGGAATCGTTCTCGCCGTAGACTAGCAGCAGGGGTCGCGGGGCGATGCCGCCCACGAAGTCGGCAGGCCGCACCTCTCGGGCCCGGAAGCCCGCCAGCAGCTCACCCATGCGCATGCTGGCCCGGCCCAGCAGCCCCAGGGGCGGCCAGGGCGCGAGACGAGAGAGCCGGTGGGCGAGCACGCCCTGCAGGTCGGCGTAGGGCGAATCGGCGACAACTGCCCCGATCCTGGGCTCCCTGGCTGCAGCCATGATGCCCGCCGCCGCCCCCATGGAGATGCCCAGCACGGCCACGGCCGTCCCCGCCCTCTCTCTGGCCCGGCGCACCGCCGCCAGCACGTCCAGCACCTCCCGCGCGCCGAGGGTGGTATAACGGCCGCCGCTCTTGCCGCAGGCCCTGAAGTCGAACAGCAGGACATGGTAGCCCATATCGTTAAGGCTGCGGCCCAGGTGGTACGGCTCGCCCAGGCTACGGAAGTAGCCATGACAGAGCACGAGGGCAGGGCGGCCCGACGCGCCCGGGAGCCATAGCCCACGCAGAGGGGTGCTGTCGAGGCTGGGGAAAAAGAATTCCTCCCCGGCGAGGTCCGGGGGGTCGGGCCAGCGCCAGGGGTGCACCCAGCGCCAGCCCACGAAGCCGGCCAACCCCGCGGCTGTGCCGAGGGCCAGCCCGGCCAGAGAGGGCAGGGACGGTGCCTGGAGGAACGGACGGGGGAGCGGCCGCATACCGCCGGGTCAGCCTCAGCGGCCCACCACCACCAGCACCGGCTGGCCGGAGTCGGGTCGCTGGCCGGCGCCCGGCAACTGGGCCACCACCCTGCCCTGGGAGTCCTGGCCGTCCGGCACGGCGATGAGCACGTAGTCCAGGCCCCGGGACTCCAGTTCGGCAGCGACCTCGGCCATGTCCCTGCCCACCAGTTGCGGCACGGCGTCTGGGCGCACCTGCGCCGCCGAGGGGCCCAGCTCGAGGCGGGAAGAGCGCTCCCGGCCCAGGCCCACCACCGCCGCCAGCGCCAGGGCGATGGCCGAGAGCACGGCCACCAGGCCGAGGGCGCTGCCGCTGAAGGTCCGCGGCCTCTCGACCCTGGTCAGCGGGCGCAGCTTGACCTCTTCCTCCTCCTGCACGGGCAGGAGGGCGAGCACATCGCGCGGGTTGAGGCCCAGGTAGGAGGCGTAGGCGCGGGCGAACCCGCGGGCATAGACGAGGGGTGGCAGCTGGGAGAAGTCTTCCTGCTCCAGGGCGAGGATGTACTTGCGGGGTATGCGCGTGTCGCGCTCGACGTCTTCGAGGGAGAGGCCCCGCTCGAGCCTTGTCTGCTCCAGTAGCTCTCCCAGCCGCGGCATGCCTGCAGTCTCCCCTGAGTATAGCTTCACATGCGGGCCGCGGGTCAACCCCGTGGCCGTGATATCATGAGGGCAGGCGATGGTCTTCCGTCTGCGCGCCCTGGCGGTCAGGGCTGCCGACCATCCCCGCCTGGCCGCCGCACGCACCCTCGGCCGCCTCCTCCTCACCGCCGCCCGCCGCTTCTCCGCCCACCAGTGCTCGCTGCTGGCGGCGGCCGTGTCCTATTATGTCATGTTTTCTATCTTCCCGCTGCTGGTCTTCGCCGCCGGTGTGGCCGGCCTGCTCCTGCGCGACCCCGACCTGCAACAGCGCGCTATCGACGCTGTCATGGATGCCCTGCCCCTGAGCCCCACCGAGGGCCGCCAGGACCTGGAAGACCTCTTCCGGACCATCAGCGGCCCGGCCAGCGGCGGCATCGGCCTGGTGGGCCTGCTGGGCTCGGCCTGGAGTGCCAGCAACATGTTCGGTGCTCTGCGCCGCAGCCTGAACGTGGTCTTCGAGGCCGGGGACAGGCCGCTGCTCCGGGCCAAGCTGACCGATTTCGTCACCATGGGTCTGCTGGGGCTCCTGCTGGTGGGCTCGGTAGGGGCCACCGCGATCCTTGCCCTGGCCAGCGGGCGGGCACAGGGACCCGAAGGCGTGCGCCCGCTGGTGACGGCCCTCTGGCTGGTGCCCACCTACCTGTTGCCGTTCGTCGTGTCCCTTGGTGCCTTTCTGCTGCTGTACCGGCTGGTGCCGGCCCGCCAGCCCTCGCTGCGAGCGGCCCTGCCCGGGGCGCTGGTGGCCGCCCTGATGTTCGAGGTGGCCAAGAACCTGTTCGGCCTGTACGTACGCAACTTCGCCAACTTCGACGTGGTGTTCGGCTCCCTGGGCGCGGTGGCCGCCTTCCTGTTCTGGGTCTACGTCAGCGCCTCCATCGCCCTCTTCGGCGCCGAGGTATCGGCCACCCTGGCCGGAGGGGAGGAAGGGCGGCAGCGCGAGGCTAGCCCGCCCGCCTGACAGCCAGGAGGACGCGATGGCCGTCCACCGTCTGCTCCTGAGCGTAGGCATCGGCCGGGGGAGGCCCCTCCACCAGCTCCAGGGACAGCGTCTCCTGGCAGATGTAGTCGGCATGACGCGAAAGGGCCTCCCGCAGTTCGGGCCAGCCGTCGTAGTAGGTAACGATACGGTCGGAGATGTCCAGCCCCGCCGCCTTGCGCAGGTTCTGGATGCGGTGCACCAGCTCCCGCGCCAGTCCCTCCTGGCGCAGTTCCGGGGTGAGGGCGGTGTCCAGGCCCACGGCGTAGCCGGCATCGTCCGTGGCCACGGCCAGCCCGGACAGGCTGGCCTCGTCGTCCACCACGTCCAGAGACTTCACGTTCAGCTCGTCCATGACCAGGGGCCCGAGGCGGACGATGGCCTCCCTCTCCACCGGATAGCGCACCTTCACCGCCATACGGGCCAGAGGCTGGCGTACCTTGATGCCCGCCCTGCTGCGGGCGGCCCGCCCCAGGCTGGTGACGCGCATGGCCAGGCGCATGGCGGCCACGAGCCCCTCGTCCACCAGCGAGGGGTCGGGCCGAGGCCAGTCCTCGAGGTGGACGCTCTCGGGCGCGCTGGCGTCCACCGAGCGCACCAGGTTCTGGTACATGGCCTCGGCGACGAAAGGCGCGAAGGGGGCCAGCAGCTTGCACACCGTCACCAGGCAGGTGTACAGGGTGTGGTGCGCCGCCAGCTTGTCGGCGTCGCTTTCAGACTTCCAGAAGCGGCGGCGGCTGCGGCGGACGTACCAGTTGGAGAGGTCGTCCACGAACTCCTGGATGGCCCGGCCGGCGTCGGTGGGGTTGTAGGACTCCATCTCCTCGGTGACCCGCTCGACCAGCCTCTGCAGCTCCGAGAGCACCCACCGGTCGAGGTCGCTGCGCTCCCCCGCAGGGGCGGTGAGAGGGTCGAACCCGTCCAGGTTGGCGTAGGTCACGAAGAAGGCGTAAGTGTTCCAGAGGGTGAGCAGGAAGCGGCGCAGGGACTCGGCCACCAGGTTGGCCGAGAAGCGCCTGGGGGCCCAGGCGGGGGAGGCGGTGAACATGTACCAGCGCACGGCGTCGGCACCGTGGGCGTCGATTACCGGCCAGGGCTCCACCACGTTGCCCCGCGATTTGCTCATCTTCTCGCCACGCTCGTCCAGGATCAGCTCCAGGCAGAGGACGTTGCGGTAGCAGATGGAGTCGAAGAGCAGGGTCGAGAGGGCGTGCAGCGTATAGAACCAGCCGCGCGTCTGGTCCACCGCCTCGCAGATGTAATCGGCGGGGAAGGAGCGCCGGAACTCCTCCTGGTTCTCGAAGGGGTAGTGCCACTGGGCGTAGGGCATGGCCCCCGAATCGAACCAGACGTCCATAACCTCCGGCACGCGGCGCATGGGCCCGCCGCAGCCCTGGCAGCGGAGCAGCACCTCGTCCACATAGGGGCGGTGCAGGTCTGCGAGGGTCTCCACCTTGTCCCTGTCCAGGGCCCGCTCCTTCAGCTCGGCCACTGAGCCAATGCAGTCGCGTCCGCCGCACTGCTGACACTCCCAGATGGGCAGCGGTATGCCCCAGAAGCGCTCGCGGGAGACGGCCCAGTCCACGTTGTTCTCCAGCCAGTTGCCGAAGCGCCCCTCCTTGATGTGCGCCGGGTACCAGTTGATCTGTCGGTTCAGCTCCACCAGCCGCTGCTTGCGGGCGGTGGTCTTGATGTACCAGGTGGGCTTGGCGTAATAGAGCAGGGGCGTGCCGCACCGCCAGCAGAAGGGGTAAGTGTGACGCACCGTCTCTCGCCGCAGCAGCAGTCCCCGCCCCTGCAGGTCGTCCATAATGGCCTCGTCGGCGTCCTTGACGAACTGGCCGGCCCAGGGGCCGCCGCTGAAGCGGCCGGCGGTGTCCACCGGCTGCAGGAAGAGCAGGCCCTGCTCCTTGCCTAGCTGGAAGTCCTCGCCGCCGAAGGCTGGCGCCGTGTGGACGATGCCGGTGCCGTCGCTCAGGGAGACGAAGTCGGCTGCCACCACCGTGAAGGCCTTCTCCACCGCCGAGACATCGCCTGCAGGGACCAGTCGTCCTTCCTGGGCGGGGTCGAACCAGAGGGGCAGGGTGCCCCAGGCCACGGCATCGTACAGCGGGTGGTAGCGCAGGCCGACGAGCTCGCGCCCGGTCGTGGTGCCCAGCAGCCTGTATTCGTCCAGTGCCAGCCCCACCAGGGCGGAAGCGGCTATGACCACCTCCCCGCCCACCTCGGCCAGGGCATACTCGGCGTCGGGGTGAACAGCGAGGGCAGTGTTGCCGGGGAGCGTCCAGGGGGTGGTGGTCCAGGCCAGAAGGTAGACAGGCCTGTCGCCGACGATGGCCCTCAACCGTTGCCGCGATTCATCCGACAGCGGGAACTTGACCCATATGGACGGGTCGGGAGTGTCCTCGCGATAGCCCTGGGCCACCTCGTGGTCGGAGAGGGCAGTCCCGCAGCGTGGGCAATGGGGCACGGAGCGGTAGTCCTGGTAGACCAGACCCTGGTCCCAGAGCTGCTTGACTATCCACCAGCAGGACTCGATGTACTCGTTGCGGTAGGTCACATAAGCGTTTTCCAGGTCCAGCCAGAAGGCGATGCGCTCTGTGAGGGCTTCCCACTCCTTCAAATAGCGCATGACGTTCTCGCGGCAGCGCCGGTTGAACTCGGCGATGCCGTACTTCTCCTCGATCTCGGCCTTGGTGGCGATGCCCAGTTGCTTCTCCACTTCCAGCTCGGCCGGCAGGCCATGGGTGTCCCAGCCGGCCCGCCTGGGGACGCGGTAGCCCTGCATGGTCTTGTAGCGGACGATGACGTCCTTGAACACCCGTGCCAGCACGTGGTGTATGCCAGGGCTGGCGTTAGCGTAGGGCGGGCCCTCGTAGAAGGTGAACTGGCGGTCGGCGGGCCGCCCCTCGACGCTCTTGCGGAAGATGTCTCGCTCCTTCCAGAAGTGGAGCACTTCCTTCTCCAACTCCGGGAAGCTGACGCGACTGGAAACGGGCCGGAATACAGGCCTGCCCCTGCTCATGGTCGTGCGCTCGCGCTCCTATGTTCCGGAATCCTATTGTTCCAGACCTGGAGCCAATCTTCCACCTTGAGAAAGTCCCCGTCCACGCTGGCTATGGGGCCACCTGTCCCATGGGCTATGGCGACCAAGACCGCGTCGCCAGGCCGGAGCTGGTGGGATGCCATCCACACCTGGGCATCGCGTATCAGGCTACGCGACAATTGCACCTCGTGCGACCCGAACAGCGAGAGCACGTCCTCGACCGACGGGTCACGGGCGGGATGGCCCACTGGGCAGCAGTCGCGACACGCCCGTACCATTGCTCGAGTGCGGCCCACGCTCGATCCTCGTCCACCCGGCGCTGGAGCCGCGACCACACCACCTGCATTTCGAGATGGGGTCTGTGCAATAGACGAGAGCGCTCTCCGTCCGGAGTGGGTTGCCTACAAGCTGCCTACACTCGATGCGAAATTGCTCTCCGGCAGGTGCGGAAACGACGGACGGGACTTAGAACGAGCTGTCTATCACAATGCGCGGGGGTGGGGGTTCGTTGAAGAAGTGCTCTTTCGGGTTCTCTCATGCTCGTCATCTGCTGGAACGTTATCCTTTCTCCCATCCCTCTGTCAAGCTGAGCAACGACTCCCACAGTTGTGAGCGCTGCCCATCGCTGAGCAGGCGGCTCAGGGAGCGGAGGCGGTCTTCCAGATAGGCCAGGGCCGAGGGGCGGTCGGTCACGTCGTCGCTGGCCGCCGCCTCGGCCAGCAGCGCCCGCGCCAGGCGTCCCAGCTCCCCGTCCAGCAGGTGCTGCAGTCGCCATCTCTGCCCTTCGTCGAGAGCCGGCGGCAGGTGCTGGCGGGTGAGGCCCAGAGGGGCCAGCACCGTCTCGTCACCCAGCATGCGGGCCAGGTGCAACAGCGCCTCGCGTTCCATGCCTCGCCCCTCCATTGTAGCTGTCGGGCCGCGGTGGACAGGGAAGATGCGGCCACGGTATCATGGATTTTGACTGCAAGGAGGAGACTACGGTGGCTACCAGGTCAGCAGCCAAGGCGCATCGCCAGTCCTTGAAGCGGCGCCTGCGCAACCGGGCCGTCAAGAGCTACACCAAGACCATGCTCAAGAAGGCCGAGGCGGCCATCGCTGCCGGCGACCCCGAGGCGGCGCGGCCGGTGGTGCACGAGGCCATCAGTGCCCTGGACAGGGCGGCCAAGAAGGGCGTGCTGCACCCCAACAACGTGGCCCGTCGCAAGTCCCGCCTAATGCTGCGCTTCAACGCCATGGTGGCCGCCAAGCAGGCCGGCAGCTAGGCCCGGGCCACCGGCGCCCATGTCGTCCCCGCTGGACGTCGAGGCGTTCCGTTCCCTCTTCCCGGGCCTCGACGGCGTGGTCTACATGAACACCGGCTGGCAGGGGCCGACGCCGCGGCCGGTCCTGCAGGCGGTGGAGCGCGCCCTCGCCCTGGAGGCGGCGGCGCCCACCGCTCCCGAGACGGTGGCCCGACGGCTGCAGGTGATCGACGGGGCGCGCGAGGCCGTTGCCGGCCTCCTGGCCGCCGGCCGCGACGAGATCGCCTTCCAGGAGAACACCACCGCTGCCCTCAATACCGTCCTCTGGGCGCTGGACCTGCGCCCGGGCGACGAGATCGTTACCACTTCCGCCGAGCACCCGGCGCTGGCCGTCCCCTTCCTGCACGTCCAGCGGCGCCTCGGTGTCCGGGTGCGGGTGCTGGACGTGCCGCCCGAGGCCGAGGACGAGGCCATCGTTTCCTGTTTCGAGGCGCTCCTCGGCCCTCGCACACGCCTGCTGGCCCTCAGTCACGTGGCCTACGGCACCGGCCGGGTCCTGCCGGTGGCCGCCCTCGCCCACGCGGCGCGCCGGGCAGGGGCGCTGGTGCTGGTAGACGCTGCCCAGTCCGTGGGCCAGATGTCGGTCTCGGTGGCGGAGCTGGGATGCGATTTCCTGGCCTTTCCCGGCTACAAGTGGCTCCTGGGCCCGGCGGGGATTGCTGCCCTGTGGGTGCGGCGCGATCTGCTGGCACTGCTATCGCCCGCCTACGCCGGCGCTCGCCTGGCCCGCAACTACCGCCTGCCCGACCTGCTGGAGCCCGCCTCCGACGCGGCCGCCCGCTGGGAGCTGGGCACGCGCAGCGTTCCGCTGCTGGCCGGGCTGCTGGCGGCGGTGCGCCTGGCGCAGGACCTGGGGCTGGAGACCATCGCCGGGCGGTGCCGGCACCTGGCCGCTTACGCCCGCCGTCGCCTCGCGGCCATACCGGGGGTGCGAGTGCTGGGCCGCGACGACGGAGAGGCGTCCTCCGGTCTGGTGGCCTTTGCGGTGGAGGGCGTGGACGCTTGGCAGGTAACGGCCTCCCTCTGGGAATGGGGCCGCGTGGTGGCCAGGACGGTCGGGCCGCTGGGGGCCACGCGCCTGTCGCTGCACGCCTTCAACACCGAGGCGGAGGTAGACCTGGTGGCGGGGCTGGTAGAGCGGCTGCGCCGCCACGGCCCGCCGCCGCATCTCCCCTCGCTGGCCATGGAGCGGCGCGCTGTGGAAGACCTCTAGCTGCCGCCGCGCCCCGGGGGACGGCTGGACGGGGCCGGTTGCAGGTGCTATCCTAGGGGGCGCTTTAGGCAAGCAGACGCTAAGCTGTAGGAGGTGCCCCATGACGCAGCAGCAACAGCCCACTTCCATCCGCGAAGTGATGGAGGGCATGCCCAACGCCTTTCGGCCGGAGCGGGCCCAGGGCGTGAAGGCGGTGATCCAGTTCAACTTTACCGGTCAAGAGCCGGGCAACTGGGTGGTCACCATCGACCAGGGCAAGTGCGAGGTGAAGGAGGGCACCGCCGACAACCCCAACGTCACCATCAACTCGCCCTCGGAGGTCTGGCTGAAGATCGTGCGGCGGGAGCTGGACGGGGCTTCGGCCTTCATGAGCGGCCAGTTCACTTTCACCGGCGACATGGGCATCCTCATGCAGATGCCCAACTGGTTCCAGCAGCCCTGACAGGGCTCTAGCTACGCTGCACCAGCGTGCGGGCGTCGCGTCCCACCAGGATGATGATGTCCGCCGGCCCGTTCACGGGCGCGACGCCCGTGCAGGCGCTGTTCGCTACCCGCGTCTCCGGCAGGCCCAGCCATTCGGCCAGTTTGCGGGCAGTGTAGCCCTTGCCGTTTAGGTCGCAGATGGTGGTCTCGGCGGTGCGGGGGCCGTTGGCGTTGGCCACCGACAGCCGCTCCTGGGGCAGGCCCTGACTGGTGAGGAAGTCGCGCACCTGGGTGGCCAGGCCGGGCACGTCGCTGGCGTTCTGCACCTCGATACGGGCTGCCTCCTGGTCTACCTTCCCGTCCAGGAAGAACTGCCGCACCAGTACCCGCATTTTGTCCTGGTCCCAGCCCAGCACATCGGCGCCGTCAGCGGTGGTCATGGGGTATACCACGTCCCGCACCGAGAGAGTCTTGATCTGCTCACGGGGCACGTCCTTGAGCTTAAGGGCCAGCCCCAAGGCGCGAGCCGGGCTGACGTCGGTGTTTACGGCCCGGCGAAAGCGGTCGTACAGCTCCCGCAGGCGGGCGGGGTTCAGGAGGATACCGGCGCTGGTGGCCTTGTCCAGCACCGCCATCATCACCTGCTGCTGGCGTTCGATGCGGTCCAGGTCGTCGGAGCCGTAGCGGATGCGGACGTAGGCCAGGGCGCGCTGCCCGTCCATGTGCTGGGGCCCGGGGCGGAACAGCACCTCTCGGTAGGGGCAGCGGTTGCAGTCGTTGTAGGCCGGGTCGTAGACCGTCTCGGGCACGTTGATGTCGATGCCGCCCAGGGCGTCGATCAACTGGACGAACGACGACCACTCCATCACCACATAGTGATCGATGGTGATGTCGAAGTTGCGCTTGATGGTGTCCTTCACCAGCGCCACTCCGCCGCCGGGGTAGCGCACGTCCGGCCAGTCCGCTGCCTCGTAGGCCACGTTGATGCGCTGATAGAAGTAACCGCCGCGGCCGGTGGGTATCTGCACCCACAGGTCGCGCGGGATGCTGAGCACGCCAGCAGTGTTGCTGTACGGGTCGAGGGTGAGGATGGCGATGCTGTCGGTGCGGGCTGGCGTGCCCGGCGGGTCGTCCGGCCGCAGGTCCAGTCCCAGCAGCAGCACGTTGATGCGCTGCTCGGGCGTGGCCGCCTCGGGCGTCTGGCCGCTATTGATGCCTGGCAGGTTGCCGAGAGGGCCCAGGCTGATCTCGTTGCCGGGCAGGAAGTAGTCGTCGAGCCGCGAGGCGACGACCAGCAGGCCGTAAAAGGCGGCCATAGCGAACAGGGCGATGCCGAAGATGAGGAAGGGGCTGTAACGCCCGCTACTTGCGGTCGCTGGCTGGCGGCCGTTTCTCGGACCCCTACTCATGGGCATCGGCGGCACTGACGGCGGCCCCGCGGGCCAGGGCGCCTTCCAGGTGCCCCCTCCGCAGCTCCACGCCCACCACCTGACCGCCCTGCAGGAAGAGGCGCGGCACCCGCGGCCCTATTCCGCACAGGACTTCGTAGCTGATGGTGTCGCAGAGGGAGGCCACCTCCTCGGCGCGTATCTCTTCCTCGCCCTGGCGGCCCAGGATGACCACCTCGTCGCCCACGGCCACTTCGGGCACCTCGGTCACGTCCACCATGCACATGTCCATGCACACGCGGCCGATGACCGGGACGCGGCACCCGCGCACCAGCATCCATCCCCGGTTGGAGAGGACGCGGGGCAGGCCATCGGCGTAGCCGCAGGGCACCAGCCCCACCAGGCTGCGGCGGCGCGCCCGCCATGTGCGGCCGTAGCTCACCGACTCGCCGGGCTCCAGCCAGGTGAGGCGCACCAGACGGGACTTGAGGGAGAGCACCGCCCGCAGTTCCACGTCCGGCCTGGGGCCGGCAGGGTAGCACCCGTACAGGCCCACACCAGGCCGGACCAGGTCCAGGCTCATCTCCGGCATGTCCAGAATGGTAGCAGTGTTGGAAACGTGGCGCACGGGTACCCAGTCCAGCTCCCCGGCCACTGAGAGGAAGGTGCGGTACTGCTCCAGGGTGTAGGTCTTATCGCCGTCCTCGGCGCTGGCGAAATGGGTGAACAGGCCCTCTACCCGTAGCTGGGGCACCTGGCGCAGGAAGCGGGCCAGGGCGATAGCCTCGTGCGGGCGGAGGCCGAAGCGGTGCAGGCCCGTGTCCACCTTGATATGCACCGGCTGCACCACGTCCAGGGCGGCGGCCGCGTCAGCCAGGGCGAGGGCCAGCTCGCGGCTGGCCACGGTGGGGATGACGCCCAGCTCCACGGCACGCCTGGCCTGCCACGGCTCAGTGGGCCCCAGCACCAAAACCGGGGCACCGATGCCGGATAGGCGCAGCTCCTCCGCTTCCTCCAGGCAGACGACGCAGAGGCCATCGGCCCCCGCATCGAGGGCCGCCCTGGCGACGGCTACCGCGCCGTGGCCGTAGGCATTGGCCTTGACCACGGCCCAGAGCTGGGCGCCCTGGGCCCTGGCCTTGAGGGTGCGGACGTTGTGGGCCAGGGCGTCCAGGTCCACCTCGGCCCAGAGAGGCCGGCCCCGCCAGAGGAGCGGCCGCTGGTCGCCGGACACTCTATCCCCCCAAAGTCATAAAACGGATGGGGCAGGCCCTCGGTTCTCCCCGCTCAGGGCACCAGGGACCACTCTTCGGGCAGGCGGTAGCGGAAGACCCTGCCGGTGAAGCCCTCGCCGTCGAATACGCGGGCCATGCCCGTCCGCCTGATCTCCCGATAAGTATTTATGATCTGGATAATGCGCTTGTCCCGCAGGTTGAACACTACCGCCCCCGCCTTCACCGGCTGCAGGCTCGCCTCCCTGGTCACCTCGTCCACCACCCTGAACACGGGATGCTGGTAGGGCGGGCGCCTCTCCAGCTCCTCCCGGATGGAGCTGAACTCGTCGCTGGTGTTGTGCTCGTCGAACACGGCCAGGCCGGACAGGACGTAGTCCTTGAGTGTGCGGTAGTAAGGGTCGGCCCGGTCCAGCAGCTCCTCCAGCGAGGAAGGGTTGGTGGCGCAGGCAGCTACCAGGGCCGGCAGGGCATCGGCGTGGGCGATGAAGCTGACCGCACCCTTCTCATCGATGACGGTACAGCGGATGACGTTCATGGCCCGACGGGTGGTCACCTCCGGCCCCGCCTTGAGGGTAGCAGTGGCCCCGGGGGCTGTCAACGCGGCCGGTGGGCTTGCGCCGCTGGCGCACCCGTGCTAACATTTGGGCGGAATAGATGGGCCCGAAGGTGGGGCGACCCACCTTTTTGAATTCTTTGGGGGTGCCAGGCGGAGGCGTGGCCAGATGAAGAGCGAGTTCCTCATCGCCATAACGCAGCTGGCGGCGGAGAAGAACCTGCCCAGGGACGTGGTCCTGCGGGCGGTGGAGGCCGCCCTGGTCTCCGCCTACAAGAAGGACTCCGGCCTCCAGGGCAACATCACCGTCCGCATCGACCCCGACCGCGGCTCCGTCCACGTCTACCAGCACAAGATGGTGGTGGAGGAGGTCTCCGACCCCAAGACGGAGATGACCCTGGACGAGGCCCGTCGCTACAAGCCCGACGCCCGCATCGGCGATACCGTGACCATCGAGGTCACGCCCCAGGGCGCCGGCCGCATCGCCGCCCAGACTGCCAAGCAGGTCGTTCTGCAGCGGCTGCGCGAGGCCGAGCGGGAAAAGGTCTATGAGGAATTCGCCGCCCGCGAGGGCGAGATCGTGTCCGGCGTCATCCAGCGCGTCGAGCCGCGGCAGGTCATCGTCGACCTGGGCCACACCGAGGCAGTCCTGCCCGCCTCCGAGCAGGTGCGCACCGAGCAGTACCGCCCGGGCCAGCGCATGAAGTTCTACCTGCTGGAGGTGCAGCGCACCGCCAAGGGGCCGCAGCTCGTCCTCTCCCGCACCCACCGCAACCTGGTGAAGCGCCTCCTGGAACTGGAGGTGCCGGAGGTGGCCAAGGGCATCGTCGAGGTCAAGGCCATCGCCCGCGAGCCCGGCCAGCGCAGCAAGGTGGCGGTAGCCGCCCGCCAGCCCGGCGTAGACCCGGTAGGGGCCTGCGTGGGGCTGCGGGGCCTGCGCATCCAGAACATCGTCAACGAACTGGGCGGCGAGCGCATCGACGTGGTGGAGTGGGACAAGGACCCCGCCCGCTTCGTGGCCAACGCCCTCAGCCCCGCCCAGGTGAGCCGCGTCATCATCAACGAGGACGAGAAGACGGCCATCGTCATCGTCCCCGACCGCCAGCTCTCCCTGGCCATTGGCAAGGAGGGGCAGAACGCCCGCCTGGCGGCCAAGCTCACCGGCTGGCGCATTGACATCAAGCCCGAGTCGGTGCTGGAGAAGGTGGGCGCCCATGCCCGCGACGGCGCTCCCGCCGAGGCGCCTCCCGCCCGCACCGAGCGGCCGGCGGAAGAGGAGCGGCCCCTGCAGCCCTGGGAGGAGGTTATCGAACGGGAGGGTCCCGCCGAGACCGCAGTGGAGGCGGAGGCGACGGCCCCGGCGCCAGCCCAGGAGGAGGCCGCGGCCCCCGCTGCAGAGGCCCCGGCCGAGGGCGAGCCCGCGCCCGTGGGCAGCCCTGCCCAGCGCCCTGTCATCCGTTTCGCCGAGGAGGTGCTGGGGCGCTCGGCCCGCCGGCTAGAAAAGGAAGAGGCCAAGGGCAAGAAGGCCAAGAAGGGCCCCCGGCGGCCCAAGGTGGAAGACGAGGACTTCGACCTGAAAGAGTTGGAGGAGCTGGAGGAACTGTAGGCCGTGGCTGCCCGCACCAGGCACGTGCCCGTCCGCACCTGCGTGGGGTGCCGGGACACTACGGCCAAACGGGAGCTGGTGCGCATCGTCCGCACCCCGGAAGGGCGGGTGGAGGTGGACCCCACCGGCAAGCGGCCCGGGCGGGGTGCCTACGTCCACCGAGACTATCGCTGCTGGCAGGCGGCCCTGAAGCGGGACCGCCTGGCCCATGCCCTGCGCACCGCCATCTCCCCCCAGGACCGTCAGGCCCTGGTGGCCTATGCTGAATCGCTGCGCGAGAAAGGTGAAGTGACGACATGACGACCCACGGCACCCGCACCATCAGCCTGCCCGAGACCATCACCGTGCGCGAGCTGGGCGAGAGGCTGGGCATCTCGCCCATCGAGGTCATCAAGGGCCTCATGCGGCGGGGCATAATGGCTAACATCAACCAGGCCGTGGAGTTCGAGGCGGCCGCCGCCCTGGCCCAGGAGCTGGGCTTCCAGGTGGAGGCCGAGACCAGGCCCGCCGCTCCTGCCCGCGCCGCCGCCGAGGAAGAAGAGGAAGACCCCAGCCAGCTCCAGCCGCGGCCGCCGGTGGTGACCGTCATGGGCCATGTCGACCACGGCAAGACGACCCTGTTGGACACCATCCGTCGCACCAACGTGGCTGCGCAGGAGGTGGGGGGCATCACGCAGCACATCGGCGCCTACCAGGTGGAGGTGGACGGGCACAGGGTGACCTTCATCGACACGCCCGGCCACGAGGCCTTCACTGCCCTGCGGGCCCGTGGCGCCCAGGTGACGGATATCGCGGTGCTGGTAGTTGCCGCTGACGACGGTGTCATGCCCCAGACGGTGGAAGCGATCAACCACGCCAAGGCGGCCGGAGTCCCCATCATCGTGGCCATAAACAAGGTGGACCTGCCGGGCGCCGACCAGGAGAAGGTGAAGCGTCAGCTCGCCGAGCACGGGCTGCTCATCGAGGAGTGGGGCGGGGACGTCATCGCTCTGCCTGTCTCGGCCAAGACGGGCGAGGGCGTCCAGGACCTGCTGGAGCACATCATCCTCGTGGCCGAGTTGCAGGAGCTCAAGGCCAACCCTAACCGGCCAGCCGTGGGAGCCATCATCGAATCGGAGCTGGACCCGCGGCGCGGCCCCATGGCCACCGTCATCGTCCAGAACGGCACCCTGCGGGTGGGCGACGTGGTGGTGGCCGGCGAGACCTGGGGCCGGGTCAAGGCCATGTTCAACGAGTTCGGCCGCCAGGTGAAAGAGGCTGGCCCCTCCACGCCGGTCAAGCTCATGGGCCTGGAAGAGGTGCCTCGCGCCGGCGACGTGCTGCGCGTCGTCCCCGACGAGGCCACCGCCCGGCAGATGGTGGAGGAGCGCCAGCGCGAGCGGGCGCTCGCCCGCGCTGCCCATACCATCACCCTCGAAGAGCTGTCGGGGCAGATCGCCGCCGGCCAGGCGCGGGAGCTGAACGTCATCCTCAAGGCCGACGTCCAGGGAAGCGTGGAGGCCATACGCTCCGCACTGGAGCGGCTGAGCAACGAGCGCGTGCGCGTCAACGTGTTGCACGCGGCCACGGGCAACGTCACCGAGTCGGACGTGCTGCTGGCCGAGGCCTCTAACGCCATCATCGTCGCCTTCCAGGTGAGGGCGGAGCCCGGTGCCCTGCGAGAGGCAGCCAACTACGGCGTCCAGGTACGCAACTACCAGATCATCTACCAGCTCATCGAGGACATGCAGAAGGCGCTGGAGGGGCTGCTGGAGCCGGAGACGGTGGAGGTGGTGGAAGGCCGGGCCGAGGTGCGGGCCGTCTTCCGCGTCCGCCAGGGCAAGGTAGCGGGCTGCTACGTGCGCGAGGGCAACATAGTCCGTGGCGCCCCCTGTCGTGTCATTCGCAACGGGCAGGTACTGCACACGGGACGGATCACCAGCCTGCGCCGCTTCCAGGAGGACGTGCGCGAGGTCTCAGCCGGCTACGAGTGCGGCATAGGGGTGGAAGGGTTCAACGACTTCGAGGAAGGCGATTACATCGAGACCTTCCGCCGCCAGCGCAAGTCCTGAACATAGCGCGACCTGGTCCGGTGGAGGCCTCCATGGGCGGTGGGCCGAAAGCTACATCTGCACGGTTGCACCCCGCGCCGCGCCCACCGGGGCCCGCGGGGCAGGCCGCGGACCGCCTCGGCCGCAGAGGTGGGGGGCTATGAGCAGGCGACTGGAGCGCTTGGGTACTCTTCTGCGCCAGGAGCTGTCGGAGCTGGTGCGCCGCGAGCTGCACGACCCGCGCCTGGCCCAGTTCATAACCATCACCCGCGTAGACGTGTCGCCCGACCTGCAGTACGCGCGGGTGTACGTCAGCGTCCTCGGCTCACAGGAGGAGAAAGACGCCACCATGGAGGCGCTGCGCAACGCCAGCGCCTTCTTGCGCCATCACCTGGTGCAACGGCTGGTGATGAAGCGCGTTCCCACCCTCCAGTTCAGACTGGACGAGTCGCTGGAGAGGGGCGACCGCCTGCTGCGCCTCATCGACGAGGTGTCCGGGCAGGGTTCGGGCTAGTGGGTTGGCCGCCAGCGGTGTACTGAACGTCCGCAAGCCTCCCGGCCCCACGTCCTTCGACGTGGTGCGGCAGGTGCGGCGTCTCACCGGCCAGCGGCGGGTGGGCCATGGCGGCACCCTCGACCCCCTGGCTGAGGGGGTGCTGCCCGTGCTGCTGGGCAGGGCGACCCGCCTCTCCCGCTACCTGCTCGATCTGCCCAAGGCGTACCTGGTGGAAGCGCTGCTGGGCCAGGCTACCACCACCTACGATGCCCAGGGCCAGGTCACCTACGAGGGCGACCCCGCCACGGTAAGCGAGGAAGCCTTGCGGGAGGCCCTGCAGTCCTTTCGCGGCCAGATACGGCAGGTGCCACCCCCCTTCAGCGCCGTAAAGGTGGCGGGACATCGCGCCTACGACCGGGCCCGCTCCGGCCAGCCGCCCCAGCTCTCGCCCCGCACGGTGCAGGTGTACCGGCTGAACCTCGTCGAGTTCCGGCCCCCCGTGCTGGTGCTGGAAGTGGAGTGCGGCCGCGGCACCTACATACGCTCCTTGGTGCACGACCTCGGGCTGAAGCTGGGCTGTGGCGCGCACGTTACGCGGCTGGTGCGGACACGGGTGGGGCCTTTCCTTCTGGCGGAAGCGGTGCCGCTGGAGCGGCTCGCCGACGAGTGGCAGACGCGGCTGCTTCCGCCCGAGGTCGCTGTGGCCCATCTGCCTTCGGCACAGCTCGACGATGCCCAGGCGAGGGCCGTAGGCCACGGCCGCCCGCTGCCGCTGGACGCCCTGCCTGGCCAGGCCGAGCGCCTGCGCGTCCACGACGCCCAGGGCAATCTGGTGGCGGTCCTCAGGCGGGACGACTCGAAAGGGCTCTGGCGCCCTGAGACGGTGCTGACTGGCTAGAGACGGCTTCAGAGGCGCTCAGGGCCCGCGTTCTCTCCTTCGGCTGCCCCTTTTCCCCCTCTACTGCTCTTGACATCCTCGGCCAGGAAGGTATGCTAGGGCGCAAGCAGACCGTTTACAGAAGACAGGCATGGGGGGTGTGTGAGCGATGCAAGCGTACTGCCTCAAGTGTCGCGCCCAGCGCGAGATGCGGAACCCGCAGTCGGTTACCCTGAAGAACGGCCGGCCCGCCACCAAGGGCACCTGCCCTGTGTGCGGGACGGTGATGTACCGCATCGGGAAGGCCTAGACCTGGCTATGTAAGGGGAGGGGGACAGCGAGGCGACTCCTGTCCCCTTCTCTCGTGCCCTGCGCGGGAGTGGAGCCAGTATCCTGGCTAAGTCCCCTGCCGGCGCGAGCAGGAGGTTGCCGCACCGGTCCACCGTCGCCTCCCAACCGGGTGGCACGGCGGTAGTGGCGTCCATCTGCACCACCAGCGCCGGGCCGGCGATGTGGTTGCCCGCCCGCAGCCCCTCTCGCTGGTAGACCGGGACATCCCACCGGCGGCCGAACCAGGCAGGACGGCGCCCGACCAGCGCTGGCGTAGCGTCGGGGCTCCCCTCCGGCAGGGGTGGGAGCGAGAGATCCGCCCCCGGCAACGCTAAGCGCAAGCGCAGGTTCACCACCTCCACCGTCCGCGAGGGGTCGGCGTGGGCATACCGCTCGTGGTGCAGGGCGTGGAAGCGGGGCAGGAAGTGCCGCGGGTCGACGTCCTGCACGGCCACGGCTAGCTCATAGGACTGACCGGCGTAGCGCAGGTCCAGTACCCGCTCCACCACCAGCCCGTCCAGCGCGAACCCTTCTTCCAGCAGCTCCCGCCGTCCCTGCTCTTCCAGCTCGCGGAAGCGGAGGGCCAGGACGCGGGACGCCTCCTCCCACTCGGGCCCGTCCTGCGGCGGCACGGCGGTCATGACAGCGGCCCGGAGCTCCTTGACCGGTCTCGCAACCACCATACCCAGGGCGGAGAGGACGCCCGGGTAGCGGGGCACCAGCACCCTGGGGATGCGCAGGGCCTGGGCCAGCTCACAGGCGTGCAGCGGCCCGGCGCCGCCGAAGGCCACCAGGGTGAAGCGGCGCGGATCGTGCCCTCTCTCCACGGACACGACACGGAGGGCCCGCTCCATGCTGGCGTTGGCCACACGCACCACGGCCTCGGCCGCCCGCACCACGTCGCCGCCGAAGCCCAGCGCCAGGGAGGCCAGGGCCTGTCGCGAGCGGTCGACGTCCAGGGCCATCCTCCCTCCCAGGAAGAGGTCGGGCAGTATGCGGCCGAGCACCACGTGCGCGTCGGTGACGGTGGGAAGGAGGGAGCGGCCGTAGCAGGCGGGGCCAGGGTCGGCGCCGGCGCTCTCTGGCCCGACCCGCAGGGCACCGCCCTCGTCCAGCCTGGCGATGGAGCCGCCCCCGGCGCCCACGCTCACCACATCCACGGTGCTCCCGCGGACGGGCAGGTCGCCCACCAGAGTCTCGTCGCGCTCGGGCAGGCGGCCAGGGCACAGGGCCACGTCGGCCGAGGTCCCTCCCATGTCCAGGGTGACGATTTGGTCGATGCCCGATTGGGCCGCGGCCCACAGGGCGCCCACCACGCCGCCGGCGGGGCCGGACAGGACCGTGCGCACGGGCAGGCGCCCGGCCGCCCGCGGCGACATGGCCCCCCCGGAGGAGGCCATGATGCTCAGCCGCCCCACTCCCCGTCGACGCAGCGCCGCTTCCAGCCGCTCCAGATAGGTCGTCATGACCGGCGATACATAGGCATTGACCACGGTGGCTACCGTCCGCTCGTACTCGCGGTGCTCGGGTAGCACCTCGTGGGAGGCGGAAACGAACAGCCCACGGCGACGGGCCGCCTCGGCCACCAGGCGCTCGTGCCCCGGGTCGAGGAACGAGAAGAGGAAGCACACTGCTAGCGAGCGCGCCCCCAGGGAGAGGGCCTGCTCCACCAGTGCCTCCGCCTCCTCCGGGTCAAGGGGCTGGAGCACGTTGCCACGGGCGTCCAGGCGCTCCTGGGCCTCCAGGCGCCAGCCGTCGGGGACCAGAGGTGGAGGGCGGGAGGGCTCCAGGTCGTACAGTCTGGGGCGCGTCTGCCGGCCGATGACCAGGACGTCGGCAAACCCCCTGGTGGTGACCAGGGCGGTGGGTGCCCCTTTGCGCTCGATGAGGGCATTGGTGGCGATGGTGGAGCCGTGCACCACCGCCCGGGGCCGGGCGCCCATCTCGTCCAGCCCCGTCACCACTCCCTGCGAGGGGTCGGCCGGGGTGCTGGGCCGCTTGAACAGCAGCAGCCGGCCGTCCTGCCAGAGCAGGAAGTCGGTGAAGGTGCCGCCCACATCTACGCCCAGGAGCGAGGTCATGCCAGTCGCCATTCTAACGTGGCGGACGTTGAAAAAAGGAGGCCGGGCCTGATACCTTGCAGCAAGGGAGGGGCGGCCCGGGGCTCCTCGCCGGCCTCCATGTCCGCGACCATATCCGGGGCGAGGTGGCAGATATGGCGCCTAAGCTCACCATGGACAAGTTCGTCTCCCTTTGCAAGCGCCGTGGCTTCGTGTTCCAGGGCAGCGAGATCTACGGAGGCATCGGCGGCTTCTGGGACTATGGCCCCCTGGGCGTGGAGCTGAAGAACAACATCAAGCGGGCCTGGTGGAAGGCGGTGGTCCAGGAGCGGCCCGACATGGTGGGCCTGGACGCGGCCATCGTCATGAACCCGAGGGTGTGGGTGGCCAGCGGACACGTGGAGACCTTCGCTGACCCCATGGTGGACTGCAAGTCCTGCAAGCGCCGCTTCCGGGCCGACGAACTGGCGCGGGAGCACCCGGAGCCCGAGGCCGCCCACGGCCACGCGCCCCCGGCCTATCCTACCCGCTGCCCCGAGTGCGGCGGCGAGCTCACCGCCCCGCGCATGTTCAACCTCATGTTTCGCACCTACGTAGGGCCCATCGACGTGGAGGCCGAGTTCACCCGTGCCATCCAGGAGTTGCAGGGGGAGGACTGGGAGCGGGCCTCGGCCCGAATCCGCGACCTCAAGGACGAGCTCGACCGCGCCACCGCCTATCTGCGCCCCGAGACTGCCCAGGGCATCTTCGTCAACTTCGACAACGTCCAGACTACGGCCCGCAAGAAGCTGCCCTTCGGCATCGCCCAGATCGGCAAGGCCTTCCGCAACGAGGTGACCCCGGGCAACTTCATCTTCCGCGACCGCGAGTTCGAGCAGATGGAGATCGAGTTCTTCGTCCGCCCGGGCACCGACGAAGAGTGGCACAAGCACTGGGTGGAGGAGCGCTACAGCTGGTACCGTCGCTACGGTATCCGCGAGGAGAACCTGCGAGTGCGGCGACTGGAGCCCGATGAGCTGGCCCATTACGCTAAGGACACCTACGAGATCGAGTACCTGTTCCCGATGGGCTGGTCGGAGCTGGAGGGTATCGCCAACCGCACCGACTTCGACCTGCGCCGTCATTCGGAGTACTCCGGCCGACAGCTCACGTACTTCGACGATGAGACAGGCGAGCACATCGTGCCCTACGTTATCGAGCCCTCGGCGGGAGTAGACCGCTGCTTCATGGCCTTCATGATGGACGCCTACGACGAAGAAGAGGTGCGGGGGGAGACGCGGGCGGTGCTGCGCCTGCATCCTGCTCTGGCCCCCGTGAAGGTGGCGGTGCTGCCCCTCTCCCGACACGAGGACCTGGTGCCGGTGGCCAGGCGGGTGTGGGACCTGCTGCGGCCCCACTTCATGACCCAGTACGACGACGCCCAGAGCATCGGTCGCCGCTACCGGCGGCAGGACGAGATCGGCACCCCGTACTGCGTGACCATCGACTTCGACACGCTGCAGGACGAGGCGGTCACCATCCGCGACCGCGACAGCATGGCCCAGGTGCGGGTGCCCATCGCCAACCTGGTATCCGCCCTGAAAGAGAGGCTGGGTGACCCGTAGTCTATGGCCCAGGTGCTGGCCTCCTACCGACGGCCCGACGGGCGGGTCCTGGAGGCCGTCCGCGGCGACATCACCGAGGAGGAGACGGACGTCATCGTCAATGCCGCCAACGAGCGCCTGGCCCATGGCGGCGGCGTGGCCGGGGCCATCGTCCGTCGGGGCGGGCGCGAGATCCAGGAAGAGAGCGACCGCTGGGTGCGCGAGCACGGCCCCGTGCCTACCGGCGAGGCTGCCATCACCGGCGCCGGGAGGCTCAGGGCCCGCCACGTCGTGCACGCCGTGGGGCCGCGCTGGGGCATGGGCGACGAGGAGACGCTGCTGGCCAGGGCCGTGCGGAGCGCTTTGGAACGGGCCGACGAGGTAGGGGCGAGGAGCGTGGCCATACCGGCCATCTCTACCGGCATCTTTGGCTTTCCCAAGGCCGACGGGGTGCGGATCATCGTGCGGGCGGTCCAGGAGTACCTGGACGCTCACCCCCGCTCGGCCATATCGGTGCTGCGCCTGTGCGACCGTGACGCCGAGACAGCCGAACTGTTCGCAGAGACGCTGAAGGCCCTGGCCTCCCCTTCAGGGTGAGGGCCAGGGCCCTGTTCGGCGTATGACTCGGGCCGGGACGCCGTCGGCTAGGCCGGCTTTAGCTCATTAATGCGGGCGCGGACGGAGTCGGGGTCCTTGTACCAGTTGGCGTCCAGCTCGATGTACTCCTTCCACTGGTCGGGCACATCGTCCTCGGCGAAGATGGCGGTGACGGGGCAGACGGGCTCGCAGGCGCCGCAGTCGATGCACTCGTCAGGGTCGATATACAGCTTGCGGTCGACCCCCTCCTCGTAGTGGATGCAGTCCACGGGGCAGACCTCGACGCAGGACTTGTCCATCACGTCGATGCAGGGCTCGCAGATCACGTACGCCATGCCAGACCTCCGTATTTAAAAAGATTTTGCTGTATAAAATCTCCCAATCCCCTACCCCTTATGATGTTAACTCCCATTTCCTGCACGGTCAAGAAGGCGCCGGCCCATGGATTGCGACGCCGCGGCTACGGTCAGCGTTACGGCGGTGGCCCCCGGCGCCGCCTGTACCTAGCTCAGGGCCCGGCCGGGAGGGGCTGCCCCCAGGCCGCCGTCGGTGTTGATGATGACGCCCGTCACCACGCCGCTGAGCTGCTTGCAGGCCAGGTAGACGCAGGCCCAGGCGTGGTCCTCGGGCGTCGGCACCGCCCGCATGGGGTTGGATGCCCGTATGCGTTCGTCCCGGCCCTGCACCTGGTCGGCGGAGATGTCCTGCCCCAGGCTCCGCAGGCCCCGCAGACGGGTGCGAGTGGTGCCCCCGGGGGCGATGCCGTTCACCCTCACCCTGGGCGCCAACTCGCAGGCCAACAGCGAAACCAGCCCCCTCAACGCCCACTTGGTGGCCCCGTAAAGGAAGCCCGAGCCGCCCGTGTAGAACCCCGAACTCGACACGTTGAAGATGATGGAGCCCTCCGATTCCAGGAGCGCGGGCAGGGCAGCCTTGGCGCTGAGGAGATAGCTCTTCACGTTGACGGCGAAGATCTCGTCGAAGGCGTCGGGGAGGCGCTCCGCCGGCACGTCCTGCAGCCTCGCGTAGTAGTCGAACAGGCCGACGCTGCACACCAGCGTGTCCAGTCGGCCGTAGGCGGCCACCGTCTCGGCCACCGCCCGCCGGTTGTCCTCCCACACGGTAGCGTCGCCGTGGAGGGGCAGCACCCGCTCGCCATGGACGGAGCGAAGGGCCTGCAGCCCCTCTCGTGACAGGTCGAGCACGCCCACCCGCGCCCCCTGGCCCACGAACACGTCCACGATGCCCCGGCCGATGCCGGAGGCGCCCCCGGTCACCAGGGCCACGTGTCCCTCGAGCCAGCCTGTGCCGTCGCGCGTCATGACCCGTTCAGCGGGCCTCACCGCAGGTGGCGGCCCTGCACCTGCCTGCGGGCGGTGCCGCCCTCCTCAGGAGCCCGGGCCGAAGGGGGTCTCCAGGAAGCGGGAGAAGGTCTCGGTGGTCTGCCAGGTCAGGCTCTCTAGCTCCAGGGGATCGAGGCGGATGCTGTGGCCCAGCTTGGGCGACGCGATCTCCAGGCGGACGCCGTTGCGCGTGTGCACCTTGCGCACGATGACAGTGGCAAACTCGTTGGCGATGACGAACTCGTCCTGGCTGTTACGGCCCGCCCGCGTCCCGTCCTGCCTGTCCCCCATGGCGCTCCCCCTCACAGGAAGATGGACAGGTTGTGGCTGCCCACCGTGCTCTGGTCGAGCACTATCCGGCGGTAGGCGATCTTCCAGCCCCCGTCCACCCGCCGCACGATGTCCTGCCGGTCGGCCGAGAGCAGGTCGTAGTCGGGCGTGTCGCCGCGGTTTCGGTAGACCAGCAGGTTGCAACGCACCCGGTACTCGTTCTCCTTGTCGCCGGGCTGGACGCGGATGTTGGTGACGAAGTGGCGGGTGCGGGAGGGAGGGTCCTCGGCCCAGGCGAACTCGGTGCCCAACCGCTGCACGCGGATGTACAGCGTCTCGCGATTGTCGGAGAAGATCTTGCTCTCCTCGACGATGTCCGGCCCCGCGTCGCGGGCCTTGGTCACCCGCATGGGCGCCTCATAGCGGGCGTCCTCGGCGAAGAGCTCGATCCACTCCTCGAAGCGCCGCTCGTCCAGCAGTTCGGCCTCGTGGAGCAGGAACTCCTCGATCTCGGCCTTGATGGCGGGGTCCACGCCCATGGTCCGTCCTCGCTCCTCCCTGGATGCTAGTCGCGCAGCATGTACTTGGCCCAGGTGGACCACATATTGCGGAAGTTGGTCTCGTGGACGTAGGGGGGCACGGCCACCCCCGGGCCCGGGAAGGTGGGGTCCGGCTCCAGGTCCATGCCCATTTCGTACGGGAAGACCAGGTCGCGGGCCAGGGTGGACTTCACCTGGCGGGTGAGGTTGGTCCAGTTCTCGAAGTCGTCCTGCTCGAACATGCCCGCGGCTCCGAAGGCCAGGGTGTAGGCCAGGTAGGACTCGTCCTTGTACCACTGGGGCGCGTCCTTGGGCACGATGCACCACGACCACATCTGGATCCTGCCCGGGCCTATGGGGTGCCACAGGCGCATAGTCACGAAGCGCACCCCCGGCTGGCCCGGGATGCGGCTGAAGGGCTGCAGCAGGATGGACAGGTTCGGGAAGACCGTGCAGACGGCCGTGCGCACTTGGCTGAACACCTGCACCTGCTCGGGCGTGAGAGTCTGTTGCATGGCCTCCACCACCTCGGGCGGGAAGCCGAAGAAGGGCGGCATGCCGGGGGTGCGGCCCAGGCCGATGGCGTGGCCCTTGCCGGGTATGTGCACCGCCACCCCCTCGAAGTGGGTGCGGGCCGACGACGGGAAGTAGCCCAGTTCGAAGCCGAAGGCGTGGGCCACCGGCGTGTGGTAGCCGTCGCCGGCGAAGTTCTCGGCACAGATCTTCCAGTCGGTGTCGGCCACCCATTTGTCGGGTGTGCCGTAGACCTCGGTCCCGTTGGGGCCGGGCTTCAGGTAGAAGTCCAGGTACCACTGGAAGCCGCCAAGGTACTCCTCCAGGGACGGGGCGTCGGGGTCCAGGTTGCCGAAGATGAGGCCGTTGTAGGTCTCCACCCGTACTGGCACCAGGGCCCACTCTGCCTTGTCCAGGCGTCGGTGGTAGACCTCGTTCCAGTAGGGGACGCCGATGAGCTCACCGGTGTTCTTGTACGTCCAGCCGTGATAGGAGCAGCGGAAGTGGGAGGCGTTGCCCATCTCCGCCTTGCACACCTGGTTGCCCCGGTGGCGGCACATGTTCAGGTGGGCCCGCACCTTACCCTCCTCGTCCCGCACCACGATGATGGAGTTGTTGGCTATATAGCGAAGGACGTAGTCGCCGGGGCTGGGGATCTCTGACTCGTGGGCCAGGAAGACCCAGCATCGCCCGAAAATGCGCTCCTGCTCCAGCTCGAACACTTCGGGGTCGTTGAAGATGCGGGCCGGCACCCGCCCCTGGGGCACCATGTCCACCATGGCCTCGAGCATGGACCGGACCTCAGGGCTGGGCTGCCGCCGTCCCTTCAGCACCTGCATGGCTCACGACCTCCCCTTGCTCGGTCCTCTAGCTGCGCTGTCCGCTCGCCCGCGCTCCCTCAGCGCGTGCCCGTGCCTCACGACGCGGCGCGGGCGGCGGTGCGCTGGCGCACCTCCTCGATGACCTGCTTCCAGCGGCGCACGTGTTCCCGCACACCCTCTACGTACTTCTCGGGAACGATGTCGAAGGTGTAAGGGGGACGGGAGGGCCCCGCCTTGATATAGCCCGCCTCGTTGAAGCGCATCTTCTCCAGGGGCGTGTTGTAGCGGGCGAACTCGGTGAAGTCCTGGGAGACCAGGAAGGGCTCGTGCGCCCAGAGGATGCGCTCCGAGACCCAGCGCGCCTCCTCTAGTCGGCCGGCCTGGATGGAATCTCGCAGGTAGAGTACCGGCCACGGCCCGCAGGCCACCGTGCTGCTCCAGCAGGCGGGCGACTCCTCGGGATAGAGGCTGTAGGCCATGAACCAGATGGTCTCGATGAGCATGAGCCTAATCTTGCCCCGCACGGCCTGCAGGTCGTGGTGGTAGCGGAAGCCGATGGCGGCGCCGCCAGCGTACTTCACCGCTATGATCTGCGGTATCTCGGCCAGGGCTGCATAGGCGGCCGTGGGGATGACGCCCCGGAAAGCGGCCGTGTTGTCGTAGACGATGATGTTCATGTCGGGAAAAGTCTCGGCCACGTCGCGGTAGAAACGCACCATCCCCTGCACCGTCATCTCCGACCACATGGGCCGGCCCAGCAGGACGCCCGGGACCCCCAGGTCGTGAAGGAAACGCATGCGGTCCAGGGTGTCGCGGGTGTTGAGGGTGGTGGCGCCTACGAAGAGGGGATAATCGGGGTCGATGGACCTGGCCGTCTCCCAGGCGGTGGCAGCGAAGGCCTTCCACTCGTCCAGGGTGAGGGTGGCCATCTCCCCCAGCGTGCCGTTGGTGGCGATGCTGTCCACCCCGTCGGCGATGAGCTGACGGATCATGCGCTCGGTCTCGTCCAGGTCCACGGTATCGCGGGCGCGGGGGTCGTCGGCCCCCTCCTTGGCCGGGGTCGGCGGGTACCCCTGGACGCCCTTGATGTCGGCCACGGTGAACTTGGGTAGCCTGCCCATCTCCTCCTCCTAAAGCTCCACGCTGGCCACGGCCGTACCTGTCAGCCAGGGCGGGATGGGCTCGTAAGCGTGGAAACGAAACTTGCGCCCGTGCACCGCCCCGGCCAGCATCAGCCACGTCCGGACCTCCTCAGCCCCGTTGCCGGCTGCCTCTACCTCCTCGTCGCTCCATTCGGCTATCTCCTCCGCTCGCCCCTGCGAGAGGAGCTCCATGACCCGCTGGTCCCAGTCGGTGTTGATCTGGCCCGATTCGGGCGCGCCCACCCAGTGGGACAGGCCGCCGGTGGCCAGGATGGCCACCCTGTCGGCCACCGTCTGGGACTCGATGGCCCGCGCCAGCATGCGGCCGAACTCGTAGCAGCGGCGGCGGGTGGGCAGGGGCGGCTGCACGCCGTTGACGATTATGGGCACCAGCGGTACCAGGTCGTCGCCCGGCAGCAGGAAATGGAAGGGCACGCAGAAGTTCTCGTCGAAGGCCATGTCTCCCGAGGAAAAGGAGGGGTCGAACCCCTCACGGTAGGCGAACTTCAGCAGCTCCGTGCCCAGGGCGGCGTGGCCGGGGAATGTCCGCGTCTCCACTCGCAAGAAGCGCTCGAACTCGGGCGTGGGCGGCCCCACGTAGGAATCGGCGATGCCGATGCAGAAGGCGGGGTAGTTGTTCAGGAAGAAGCTGGTGAAGTGCTCCACGGAGATGCACACCAGGGCGTCGGGCCGCGCTGCCTCCAGCTCCTTGCGCACCTGCTCGAAGGCCCGGTAGACCTTGTTGCGCTGCTCCTCGTTGGCCATCTCCGGGAAGCCGGTGATGCCCGGGGAGTGGGAGGTGGCGAACGCGCCGACGATCCTACCCATCAGCCCTACCTCCTGCGCTACGACTGGGAGCGCATGCGCTCATAGTACTCCTGGCGGGGGACCCCCATGTGCACGGCACCGAAGAGCAGGATGTAAGGGTTGGCCCCGGCCTGGTACAGCTTGCGAAACTCTTTGCCCTTGATGGCCCTGATCTCTTCTTCGTTGAGCCCGTAGTCGCGCATGGTCTGGTCAGGGTCGGAGCGGAAGCGCTCTGCCAGCTCGGGGTTGCGGCGGAGTTCCCACAGGAACTTGTGGAGCCTGTACATTATGAGCACCTCCCGTGCAGGGAGTGAGGCACCCAGTCAATGCTAAGTTGCGGCGCGATGGCCTGTCAAGGGCGAGAGCTCCACCCACTTATGCTATCTATCGCATAAATCGATGCTGGGCAGTCTGCGGAGTCGTCCAGCGCCTCGGCGTCCAGCCGCGGCCTTTACACAGGCTGGCGAGCGGTGCCATGATGGTGCCGACCGGCCTTCCAGGGCCGCCCCTTTCGGCGCTCACTGCCCGCGATAACTGCCGAGGAGGGCTGCCATGGACATCCGCAAGATCGTAGTCGTGGTGGAGGAGGTGCACACCGAGGGGGGCCGAAGCGATGACCTGAGCCCCCTGCGGAAGGTGGCCGCCGCCGCCGTGATCCGCAACCCCTACGCCGGACGCCCCTTCAGCCATGACCTGAGGGAGCTGGTGGAGCCCAGCGCCGAGCTAGCGCGGCTGCTGGCCAGGCGCGCCCTGGATGCCCTGGGCTGCCAGGTGGAGGGCTTCGGCAAGGGGGCCATCGTCGGGCTGGCAGGGGAGCAGGAGCATGCCGTGGCCTGCCTCACCAGCGTCTTCGGCGACGCCTTCCGCGAGACCATCGGAGGCGGCAAGGCCTGGCTGCCGTCGGTAACCAAGCGGGCCTCGGCCGGAACGCCCATCGACATACCCACCGCCTACCGCCACGCCCTCTGGGTACGCTCCCACTACGACACTGTGACCATCATGGTGCCCGACGCCCCCCTGCCCGACGAGATAATGGTCTGCCTGGCTGTCACCAACCGCGGCCGTATCAACGAGCGGCTGGGCGGCCTGCGCAAGGAAGAGGTCAAGGGCGAGGACGGCCTGCGATGACCTGGGACGGCACCTACGACATCGGTCACTTCGGGCCGCCCGATGGCTCCCTGCTGGTGCGCAACCTGCGGGCGGTGGTGACAGGGCGCCTGGGCGAGCCGCCTCTGGACGCCTCGTCGGTACGAATCGAGGGCGGGCGCATCGTGGCCATCGGCGACGAGGGGGGCGGCGCCGACGTGGTGGTGGACGCTCAGGGGGCGGTGGCCATCCCGGGCCTCATCGATACCCACTCCCACGTCGTCTTCGGCGACTACACTCCCCGCCAGCACGCCATCGGCTGGCTGGAGAGCTACATGCACGGCGGCGTCACCCGCGTAATGTCGGCCTCGGAGGTACACCTGCCCGGTCGCCCCGCTGACCGGGCGGGCGTGAAGGCCCTGGCCATCGCCGCCCAGAGGGCCTACGCCAGCTTCCGACCAGGCGGCGTGAAGGTGATGGGGGGCTCTGTCATCTGTGAGCCGGTGCTAACCCGAGAGGACTTCCAAGAGCTGGCGGCGGCCGGCGTGCGTCTGATGAAGGTCGGCTTCGGTGCCTTCTCCGACCCCTCGGAGGCGGCCCCCCAGGTGGAGTGGGCCAAGGAGGCGGGCTTCCTGGTGATGTGCCACTCGGGCGGGGCGTCCATACCCGGCTCGCGGCCCATCACGGTGGAGCACCTGCTGGCCCTGCGGCCTCATATCGCCGGACATATCAACGGCGGCACCACGGCCCTGCCCGACGAAGACCTGGTGCGGCTCATCGAGGGATCGGACATGGCCCTGCAACTGGTGCAGGCTGGCAATCTGCGCTCGTCGCTCTTCATCCTGCGCCAGGCCCGGGAGCGGGGCGCTTTGGGCCGCGTCATCCTCGGCACCGATACCCCGTCGGGCACGGGCGTCATGCCCCTGGGTATGCTGAAGACCATCGCCGAGCTGTCCTCGCTGGGGGGCCTGCCCGCTGCCGATGCCATCGCCCTGGCCACGGGCAACTCTGGCCGCGTGCTGGGAGTGGAAGACGGGGTGCTGGAGCCGGGGCGCCCGGCGGACATGGTCCTGCTGCAGGAGCCGTGGGGCGGCACCCAGCCCGGCCCCCTGGAGTCGCTGGAGTTCGGGGACATCCCGGGCATATGCGCCGTCATCATCGACGGGCAGATACGGGCGCTACGCAGCCGCAATACCCCTGCGGCTGCGCGTCAGGTGGTGGTCCAGGCCCGCCACCGCTCCTACCCCTGATACGCCCGAGAAAGGAGGAGGGCTTGCTGGCTGACCAGGTAGCGGCGGCGGCGCGGATGCTGGCCCGCATGGAGTACGTCCACGCCTTCGGGCACGTCAGCGCCCGCGAAGGCGACCACGTGTGGTTCACGCCTACCTGGCCGCCCCTCGGCCGCCTCACCGCCGACCGAGTGCTGCTGCTAGACCTCGAAGGCAACGTGGTGCGGGGCGAGCGCCGTTATCGGCCTATCGAGGTCGACCTGCACCTGGGCCTTTACCGCCATCGCCCGGAGGTGGGGGCGATGTGCCGTATCCATGGCCTGGGCATAACGGTGTGGGCGGCCAGGCGCCAGGTGCCGCCGGTGCTGCACGGCTTCGGCGGCATCGTGGGCAAAGTGGCCTTCTGGGACGATGCCGACCTCTTTCACAACCGCCAGATGGGCGAGGACGTGGCCGCCGCCGTGGGCGATGCCGATGCCGTGCTCATGAGCGGCAACGGCGCCATCGTCGTGGGCGCCGACCTGCCCCAGGCCATGGTCAGGGCCTGGAGCCTGGAGGAGCGCTGCAAGCTGGCCCTCTACGCCGGGCCGCAGGGCGTGCCCTTCAGCGAGGAGGAGCTGGAGCGCCGCAGCCGCTGGTACCCGGGCGAGGAAAAGCGGCTCTGGCTATGGCTGCGTGCCAAATACGGCGACCCCGAGGGCGAGTACGCCTGGGCCGAAGGCCCGCCGTTCTAGGACTGCTTGCCGGGGCCCTTGTCGGACTGGCGCAGGCGGCCCATTAGGCGGCCCAGGGAGGAACGGGCGGCCCCCGCGGCCAGGGATATGCCCGATATGGGCTGACCGGCCTGAGGGGGGGCGGCCGCCTCTGGATTCTCCAACTGCTGCTTCACGCAGGCCACGAACTGCCGGAAGAGCTGGCGCGAGACGTCCTGCACCATGCCCCGGCCGAACTGCATCAGCCGGCCCACCACGTCGATGTCGGCGACCACCTCCACTTCGGTGGCCGAGTCGGAAACGGGGCGAATGCGGGCCTCCAGCGAGGCGCGGGCCGAGCCGCTGCCCGCCGACTCCTTGCCCTGGGCGACGAGCCGCACCAGGCCGGCCGCCTCGTCCACCTCCTGTAGCTGGGCCTGGCCCGCGTAGCTGGCGGTGATCATGCCCACCTTCACCCGCACGTTGCCTTTGAAGGTGCGCTCGTCCACTACCTCGGTCAGTTGCGCGCCGGGGGCGCAGGCTGCCACCTTGTGCGGGTCTAGCAGGAAGGCCCACACCCGCTCCCTGGGGGCCTCCACCTGGAACTTCTCCTCGATACGGATGGCCATGGGCACTCACCTCCCGTCAGGGTGGGGCTCAGCTGGCGGCCGCGGCCACGGCCTCGGCCAGGGCACGCCGGGCGAAGACCTTCGCCAGGTGCACCCGGTAGCGGCCCGAGGCGAAGACATCGCTCAAGGGATAGTCTACAGCCTGGGCGGCCAGGGCGGCCGCCTCTGCCATCGCCTCTGCCTCCGCCGGGCGGCCCACCACGGCCCCCTCGACCCCGTCGTCGCGGAAAGGGCTACCGGCCACGCCGGTGAAGGCGACGCGGGCGCCCGTCACCTCTCCGCCCCGGACGGTGACCAGCGCCGCGCAGCCCACTACGGCGAACCCCGAGGCCGGGTGGGGGAACTTCAGGTAGGCAGCGCCTGTGCCCGGGGCCAGGGCTGGCACCCGCACCTCCACCAGCACCTCTTCCGGTTCCAGGGCAGTGGTGAACGGGCCCAGGAAATACTCCCGGGCGGGGATAGCCCTCCGTCCGACCGGGCCCTGCGCCACGAGGGTGGCCTCGCTGGCCAGCACCGCCGCTGGGTAGTCGGCGGCAGGGTCGGCGTGGGCCAGGCTGCCGCCGATGGTGCCCCGGTTGCGCACCTGGACATCGCCGATGACCGAGGCCGCCTGGGCGAGCAGGGGGGCCTTCTCCCTCACCAGGGGCGAGCGGGCCACGTCGCTGTGCAGGGCCAGGGCGCCTATGGCCACCTCCTCGCCCTCCTCGCGAATGTAACGCAGCTCTTCCAGACCGCCGATGTCCACCAGCAGGGACGGGCGGACCAGCCTCAGCTTCATCATAGGGATGAGGCTGTGGCCGCCGGCCAGCAGTTTGGCCTCCTCACCGTGGCGCTGCAGGAGGGAGATGGCCTCCTCCAAGCTGCGGGCCTGCACGTAGTCGAAGGGTGCTGGTATCACGGCTGCCCTCCTTTCGCCTCCTGGATGGCGGCCCAGACCTTTTCCGGGGTGAGGGGGATGTCCAGGTGCCGGATGCCCAGGGGGCTCAGGGCGTCCAGCACCGCGTTGGCCACAGCCGGCGTGGCAGCGATGGCCCCGCCCTCGCCGATGCCCTTGACGCCCAACGGGTTCAGGGGGGAGGGCGTCTCGATGAAGTTTGTCTCCAGGGGGGGTAGCTGGTGGGCCCTGGGCACGGCGTACTCGTTGAGGGAGGGGGTGAGGAGCTGGCCGTTGTCGTCGTAGACCACGTACTCGTAGAGGGCCTGGGCGATGCCCTGGGCCACGCCGCCGTGCACCTGGCCGTGGACCAGGAGGGGGTTGATGATGCGGCCGCAGTCGTCCACGGCCAGGTAGCGCTCTATCTTGACCTGCCCCGTCTCGGGGTCCACCAGCACCACGCAGGCATGGGTGCCCGAGGAGAACGTGTTCCCTCGCGCCTCGAAAGCTGCCTGGGCCTCCAGGCCTGGTTCGAGGCCGGAGTCGGGGAGGTTCCAGCCCAGGGTGGCGGTGAGGGCGATGTCCTGGATGGACTTGGCGGTGGAGGGGGCGCCGCGGACGTAGAAGCGTCCTTGCTGGAACTCGATGTCGTCTGGGGATGCCTCCAGCAGGTGGGCGGCGATGCGGCGCGCCTTGTCGATGACCTTGCGACAGGCCTGGGCGACCGCGCTGCCGCCCACGGCCACTGTTCTCGTGCCGAACGTCCCGAAGCCGAAGGCGGTGGCCTGAGTATCCCCGAACAGCACTTCCACGTCGTCCATGGGCACGCCCAGGAGGTGGGAGGCTATCTGGGCGAAGGCCGTCTCGTGGCCCTGGCCGTGGGCGGCGGTGCCTACCAGCACGGTCACCTTGCCCGTGGGGTGGAAGCGCACCACCGCGCTCTCCCACATGCCCGAGGAGCCCTCCCTGGCCGCCTGTCGTGACGGCACCACGCCCCCCAGCTCGACGTAGGAGGAGAAGCCGATGCCGAGGTAGATGCCCTTCTGCCAGCCCTCGCGCTGGCGGCGGCGGAGGGCGTCGTAGTCCAGCAGCTCCAGGGTGCGCTGGAAGCAGCCCTGGAAGTTGCCGCTGTCGTAGGTCAGGCCGGTGGGGGTGGTGTAGGGGAAGCGGTCGTTGGGGACGAAGTTGCGGCGGCGGAGCTCGGCGGGGTCGAGGTTGAGCTCGCGGGCCAGCAGGTCCACCAGCCGCTCGATGTAGTAGGTGGCCTCGGGGCGGCCAGCGCCACGGTAGGGGCCCGTGGGCGTCGTGTTGGTGTACACACCGTAGACGTCGACCGACACCGCCCCGATGGTGTACGCCCCGGGCAGCAAGGGCGCCGTGCGCGCTATGGGCACGCCGGGGGAGTTGGGGTAGAGATAGGCGCCCATGTTAGCGTAGATGGTGCCGCGTATGGCGGTGATGGTGCCGTCGGGGGTGGCTGCTGCCTCGAGGTAGGCCACCTGGTCGCGGCCGTGGGTGGTGGCCTGGAAGTGCTCCCGCCTGTCCTCGGTCCACTTCACCGGCCGCCCCAGCAGCAGGGCGCAGTAGATGGCCACCAGCTCGTCCGGATACATGGGCTCCTTGCTGCCGAAAGCCCCGCCCACGTCGGGTGCGATGACCCGGATGCGGTGTTCGGGGAGGCCGAGGAGGTGGGCGATGAACCAGCGGGTGTGGTGAGGCCTCTGGGTGGTGAGCCAGACGGTGAGCTGGCCGGTCAGGGGGTCGTAGCTGGCCAGGAGGGAGCGGGGCTCCAGGGGGCAGGGCACCAGGCGCTGGTTGACCATCCTCTGGCTGACGACCACTGCTGCCTGGCGGAAGGCGGCGTCCACGTCGCCGGAGCCGATGTGGGCGTGGAAGGCGATGTTGTGGGGGAAGCCCTGGTGGAGGAGGGGTGCGTCCTGGGCGGTGGCGGCCTCGATGTCGGTGATGGCGGGCAGGGGTTCGTAGTCCACCTGGACCAGCTCGGCGGCGTCGTAGGCTGCCTCGCGGCTCTCGGCCACCACTGCCGCCACTGGCTCGCCCTGGTAGAGGGTGCGGTCGGAGGCGAGGGGTGGCACTGGCGGGGGCTGGAGCTGCTGGCCGGGGGGGCGGCGGATGAGGGGTATGGGCCTGACCCGGTGCTGGAGGTCGCGGGCGGTGAGGACGGCCACCACCCCTGGGAGGGTCTGGGCCTGGCTGGGGTCGATGGCGAGGATGCGGGCATGGGCGTAGGGGCTGCGGACGAAGGCGAGGTAGCAGAGGCCTGGGGGGCGGAGGTCGTCGGTGAAGGTGCCCCTGCCGGTTACCAGGCGGGGGTCCTCCCGCCTCTTCACGCTGATGCCGATCATGACCTCTCCTGCACCGGGGGTTGCACGGCTGCGGGCAGGCCTCGGCCCCTATCCGGCCTGGCCCGAGCGCAGCCTTTCGGCGGCATACTGAATGGCTTCCACGATGTGCTGGTAGCCCGTGCAGCGACAGAGGTTCCCCTCCAGCCAGTGACGGATCTCCTCCTCGCTGGGGTCGGGGTTGCGCTGCAGGAGCTCGTAGGCGCACATGATGATGCCGGGCGTGCAGAAGCCGCACTGCAGGCCATGCTTTTCCCAGAAGCCCTCCTGCAGGGGGTGCAACTGGCCGTCGCTGGCCAGGCCCTCGATGGTGAGTATCTCTGCGCCGTTGGCCTGCACTGCCAGCACGGTGCACGACTTCACCGCCCGGCCGTTCATCACCACGGTGCAGCAACCACAGGAGGACGTGTCGCAGCCCACGTGGGTGCCCGTAAGCCCAAGCACATCGCGCAGGTAATGGACGAGCAGCAGCCGTGGCTCCACGTCGTGCCGGTGCAGCGTGCCATTGACGGTGACGGCTATCTCGGCCATGGGAGCGACGTCCTCGCCGGTCCGAGGTCAGCCCCAATGGTAACACAGCGGGCCGCGTTCTCGGAAGGCGTCCGCTCAGGGGCCGCCCTTGCGCCAGAACTGCCAGCGGGGGCGCTGGCGGCTGCGGGTGGCCTCCTCTCGTTCCTGGGCTACTAGCTCCCGCGCCCGCTCCAGGTGGGGCCTGAGCTGGCGGTGCAGGTGCAGGGCGTCCTGGGCCAGCTCGACGGCATAGTCGGGCTCTTCGGCCACCCGGGGGAAGAGACGCTTGAGCAGGTCGTCGAAGCCGGGGGCCAGGGAGCGGGGCCGACCGGACTCGCCGGCAACCATGTCCAGCAGCGGGTAGGACTTCAGCTCGTTGATGATGGAGAGCAGTGCCGTGTCCAGGCGCAGGAGCTGAAAGGGGGTGAGGGAAAGGGTGGCTTCCTCCCGCTCCAGCAGGGGCCCCAGGACGGGCGGGAGCTCCCGCAGGCCGTGCTCGTACTCCTGCAGGGTATCGGGGTCTATCTCGGAGCCGGGGCGGGCCAGGTGGTATCCCACTGCCAAGTAGACCACCCGCACCTGGTGTGCGGAAAGGTGCAGGGCGAAGCGGGACGTCATGGGCCCGATTCTGGTTGAAGTGACCAATTTGGCATGTGCAGATTGCATAGACGGTACATTAACTCGCTTATTGACAACACCCGATGGTTGCCGAAATCATTTTTCACCGAGTCCCATACGACCAGGTAAATGTTGCGAGTGAAGATGTGCTGTACTGTGCTCTTGGGCAAGCTGCTGTCCGCGGTTAACAAATAGGTGTTGGGACACCTAAGACTGTATAGCTCATCAGCCACTTGTCTCCAGCGCTCACGTAGTGTCCTCTTTAGTGATATCAGCACTGCTCTGGCCCTGTCGGTGTTCCAAAGATCCTGACTGGGCAAAACGAGATCCACGCGTTCCTTCTTAGTCTGAGCCTCAAAAGGGATATCTGCCTTTTCCAACAACTTTTGTACCTGCAATTCAAAATCTTTGCCGCCACGCTGTTTTCGTGACTGTGACACGCTGAGGAAGTAGTCGCGGAGAAGGCGATACTTCGCTGGGCTCAGATCAAATCCCGCCTCCCGCAGTAGCTCTATGTCCACACGCTGTTCGTAATCCTCTAAGACCTTGAGAGTATCGGTGAACAGTTGCTGCAAGAGAGCATTGAAGTTTTTCCTGACATAATCGGGCGACGACAAGTCGCGCTGCAGCCGATCCAGAGTCTCCTGAACCACGTCGCGCGAAGAAGGCATCCGCTGCCGCCTCTTACTTCTGAGCTCGTCAAGATCGGTCATCTCGCACAGACCTAAGGAGGTGGTCTACGAAAGTGCAACAAGTACTCAAACGTTGTCCCCATAGTTATGTAATTACTGGGCCAACCAAATATACCGATGCGATTCACGATGTTGGTCCTGTCCCAAATGATAATGTTTCTCAACTCATATCCGACCTTCCGAAGAGCTTCAATGAGCGCTATATGTATCGTGATCCGCTGGTCTTCCCACCACATATCCGGGACATCAATCACGCAGTGACCGTCTGGTCGCAACAGGGGCAATAGCGACTCAAATATATGAGCCATTTCCTTCGCATAGGGCTCCAAGGGTAGCAGGCCGAGATCTCGTGAATCTTGGGAATATTGCTCTACCTTCAAATATTGATGGTTCTTACGGTCATGCGTCCTGCGGCTCTTATTGAGGCGCGGCCGGTTCAACAAGTTGGCATATGGGGGAGACGTAAAAATGAGCTTTACGGTCCCTGGGGTGAGGTAGCGCCAGATGTTTCTAGCGTCGTCACAAATGGCAACTTGGCTTGTCTGCCGAAAAAGAGGGTGGCGATCACTCTGAGCAAGACGTTGCGTTGCTATGTCAATGTATTTCTGCTGGAGATCAAAGCCGATGGCATTCCTTTCTAAATCCTGCGCGGCCAAAAGTGTAGTGCCAGTTCCGACGAAAGGGTCAAGCACCAATTCTCCTTTGTGGGTGAAGAGTTCAATAACTCGCTTTGCCAGGGCTATCGGGAACGTGGCAGGGTGAATACGTTTGTCTCGAATGTCGCGTTTCTCATAGCTGAAGCGCCATACTCCGAGTTGTGCCTTAATCCACTCCTTCGGTGATAGACAGCTTAAGTGATTTTCTGGGCACCCGCATAAGCGCGTGCAGCCTATCTGATTGAGGAGTGTAACGGCCGGAGTAGAACGGGCGTTCATTGTGCTACAGCAAGTTAGACACACGTTCTGACCTCATGTCAAGATCCCCTGCACAAATGCAAGCAAGGAGTTATCCACCGATTCCTCAAGTGGGATGATCATGCGATCGGGCAAGCCACTCGCGCACCTGCTGGGCGTGTTCGCGGTAGTGGTGGTAGGTGTCCCAGCGCAGGCGGCGTCGCAGCCGCGCCTCGGTGCGGCCGGGGATGTAAGGCAGGGACTCCAGGCACTCCAGCAGGCGGCGGTGGACATCGCGGGCGCGCTGCCAGGCCTCGGCCAGGCTGAGGCCCCGCCAGCGCTCCTGCTGGCGGGCGTTGAAAGCGTCAATGTTGCCGTAGCGGGGGAGGGGCTTCCCGGCCAGGATGATGGGGGCGGCGGCGATGATGAACTCCTCCTCCCAGGTAGCGATATGGCAGAGGAGGTCGCGGGCCGACCACCGGCCCACGGCGCCGGGCCTCAGGAGCTCCTCCTCGGGCAGCCCCTCCAGCAGCGCCATCAGCCCCCGCCACTCGTCGTCAACGAGGGCCAGCAACTCCTCTCGCGTCCTTCCCGGCACCTCCTACCCCCGTCCGTCCAAGCGCACGCCGTGCCGTTCCAGGATGCGGCGCAGGTACTGGCCGGTGAGGCTCTCCTCCACCCGCGCCACCTCCTCGGGGGTGCCCTCGGCCACCACCCGGCCGCCGCGGTCGCCGCCCCCCGGCCCCAGGTCCACGATGTGGTCGGCCTGCTTGATGACGTCCAGGTGGTGCTCGATGACGATGACCGTGTTGCCCGCGTCCACCAGCCGGTGGAGCACCCGCACCAGGTTGTTCACGTCCTCGAAGGAGAGGCCGGTGGTGGGCTCGTCCAGGATGTAGAGGGTGCGGCCGGTGGCCCGCCGCGACAGCTCGGTGGCCAGCTTCACCCGCTGCGCCTCGCCGCCTGATAGGGTGGTGGCCGGCTGGCCCAGGCGGATGTAGCCCAGGCCCACGTCGTGCAGCGTCTGCAGCTTCTGGCGCACCTGGGGGAAGGCATCGAAGAACTCCAGGGCCTCGTCCACCGTCATGTCCAGCACCTCGGCGATGTTCTTGCCCCGGAAGGTGATCTCCAGCGCCTCGCGGTTGTAGCGCTTGCCGTTGCAGACCTCGCAGGGTACCTCCACGTCGGGCAGGAACTGCATCTCGATCTGGATGTAGCCCTCCCCCTGACAGGCCTCGCACCGCCCGCCCTTGACGTTGAAGGAGAAGCGGCCGGGCTTGTAGCCCCGCAGCCGCGCCTCCGGCACCGAGGCGAACAGCTCCCGGATGGGGGTGAAGGTGCCGGTGTAGGTGGCCGGGCTGGAGCGGGGCGTGCGGCCGATGGGCGACTGGTCTATGTTGATGACCTTGTCGATGTGTTCCAGGCCCAGCAGGGCGTCGTGCTCGCCCGGACGGTCCTTGGCCCCGTAAAGGGCCTGGGCGGCCCGCTTGTAGAGGATCTCGTAGACCAGCGTCGACTTGCCCGACCCGGAGACCCCCGTCACGCAGACGAACTTGCCCAGGGGGATGCGGACGGTGACGTTCTTGAGGTTGAACTCCCGCGCCCCGACGATGACCAGCTCCTTGCCGTTGCCGGAACGGCGCTGGCGGGGCAGCGGTATCTCCTTCCGCCCCGAAAGGTAGGCGCCGGTGATGGACTGGGGATGGGAACAGATGTCCTCGAGGGTGCCGGTGGCCACCACGTAGCCGCCATCGCGACCGGCCCCGGGGCCCAGGTCGATGATGTGGTCGGCGGCCCTGATCATGGCCTCGTCGTGCTCTACCACCACCACCGTGTTGCCCAGGTCGCGCAGCCGCTTGAGGGTGCGGATAAGCCTGTCCTCGTCGGCCGGGTGCAGGCCGATGGACGGCTCGTCGCAAACGTAGAGGACGCCCATCAGGCCAGAGCCTATCTGGGTGGCCAGGCGGATGCGCTGGGCCTCGCCGCCGGCCAGGGTGCCCGTGCGCCTGTCCAGGGTCAGGTAGTCCAGCCCCACGTCCACCAGGAAGCGCAAACGGCTGGCTATCTCTTTCAGGATCTGGCGGGCGATGGCTGCCTCGCGCTCGTTGAGGGGCGACTGCGGGCCCTGGAGCCGTTCCACCCACTCCAGGGCCTGGCGGATGTCCATCTGCGTCACCTGGTAGATATTGAGGCCGTCCACCGTCACCGCCAGGGACTCGGGGCGCAGGCGGGCGCCCTTGCAGGCCGGGCAGGGGCTCTCGGCCATGTAGCGCTCGATCTCCGCCTTCACATAGTCGGAGTCGGTCTCGCGGTAGCGGCGCTCCAGGGCAGGCATCACCCCTTCGTAGGTAGTCTCGTAGGTGCTGGTACGCCCGTACTGGTTGGTGAAGCGCACGGGTACCGGGTCGGGGGCGCCGTAGAGGACGATGCGCAGGTGCTCGGGCGCCAGCTCTCGCACGGGCACGCGAGTGGAGAAGCCGTATTTTTCGGCCACCGCCTCCAGCAAGCGATAGTACCACTGGGAGATGGAGGCAGCCCGCGCCCAGGGCTGGATGGCCCCCTCGGCCAGGGACAGGTCCTTGTTAGGGATGACCAGGTCCGGGTCAAGCTCCAGCTTCACGCCCAGGCCGGAGCAGGCCCGGCAGGCCCCGTGGGGGGAGTTGAAGCTGAAGTTGCGCGGCTCCAGCTCGCCCAGCGAGATGCCGCAGTGCACGCAGGCGAAGTGCTCGGAGTAAAGCCTCTCCTCCTCTCCCTCGACCCAGACCTGGACGATGCCGCCCGCCAGCCGCAGGGCTGTCTCCACCGAGTCGGTGAGGCGGTTGCGGAAGGCCGAGGCGTCCTCTCCCTCGGCGTCCTCGATCATCAGCCTGTCCACCACTACCTCGATGGTGTGGTTCTTGTAGCGGTCGAGGGGCGGGATGTCGTCGGCCAGGTCGTATATCTGGCCGTCCACCCGCACCCGCACGAAGCCGGCCCGTCGGGCGTCCTCGAAAACGTGCTGGTGCTCGCCCTTGCGCCCCCTCACCACCGGCGCCATGATCATCAGCCGCTTGCCCCGGGGCAGGGAGAGGATGGAGTCCACCATCTGCTGCACGGTCTGGCGCTGGATGGGCCGCCCGCACTGGGGACAGTGGGGGCGGCCGGCACGGGCGAACAGGAGCCGCAGGTAGTCGTAGATCTCGGTCTGGGTGGCGACGGTGGAGCGCGGGTTGCGCGACGCCCCCTTCTGGTCGATGGAGATGGCCGGCGAGAGGCCCTCGATGTAGTCCACGTCGGGCTTCTCCATCAGCCCCAGGAACTGGCGGGCGTAGGCCGACAGGGACTCGACGTAACGGCGTTGCCCCTCGGCGTAGAGGGTGTCGAAGGCCAGGGAGGACTTGCCGGAGCCGGAAACGCCCGTGATGACCACCAGCTTGTCGCGGGGGATCTCGACGTCTATATTCTTAAGGTTGTGTTCACGGGCACCACGTATGATGATGGAGTTGAGAGGCATAGTCCTGGTTCGGTCGCTGCTCGAGTGTCAAATGCTTATTTTAGGCGAGCTTAGGCGCCTAATCAATATCGTTATGTCTTCTCTCGCCCCGGGCGGTTGCGGGGAGCGGGCCGGGAGCCGGACGTGATCTTTATCTACGCCGACCTTCTGCGCGAGGACCCCGTCGCCTTCCTGGTCTTCTTCGGGGCAGTGGTGGTGGCCCTGCTGGCGGGCATCTCCTTCCACGAGTTCTCCCACGCGTATCTGGCCAACGCCCTGGGAGACCCCACGCCACGGCTGGCCGGCCGCGTGTCCCTCAACCCCCTGGCCCACCTTGACCCCGCCGGGACGGTGATGCTCTTTCTGGTGGGTTTCGGCTGGGGCAAGCCGGTGCCGGTGAACGGCCGACTGCTGCGCAACGGCGAGAAGGCCGGCATGGCCATGGTGGCGGCGGCGGGGCCGCTGTCCAACTTCCTGTTGGCGGCCCTGGCTGGCCTGCCCCTCAAGTTCGGTTTGGTGCCCTGGCTGCCGGCCTTCGATTCGCGGGCGGTAAACCGCTTCATCTTCGGCACCTGGAACCCGGACGAATACCTGGGGCTGTTCCTGTCCACCATCGCCCTGGTGAGCATCATCCTGGGGGTGTTCAACCTGATCCCGCTGTTCCCCCTGGACGGCCACCGGGTAGTGCCCGCCTTCCTGTCCGACCGCGCCGCCCACGCCTACAACGAGTTCCAGGCGCGGTGGGGCATGGGCCTGCTCTTCCTCTTGCTCATCCTGCCCTTCCTCACTGGCGGGCGGTTCGGCCCCCTGTTCACGGTGATGCGGCCCATCATCAACGCCCTGGCCAGGGTGTTCACGGGCATTGATACCGATGTCTTCGGTTGAGGGCGCCCTCGCCCGCGCCTCCTATCGCTCTCGCCAACTGCTGCGCTCGCTGCGCCCCCGGCTGGAGGCCGAGGAACTGGCGGAGGCGGAGCGCTTCCTGGGCGCGGCGCTCTTTCCCCTGTTCCTGTCCATGGCCCCGCGCGACCAGCGCCACTGTCTGGACGTGTACCGGCGCCTGCGCGCGGCCGGTTGCGCCGACAGGGAGCTGCTGATGGCGGCGCTCCTGCACGATGTAGGCAAGGGGCGGCAGGTCCGCCTATGGCACCGGGTAGCCTACGTAATTCTGATGGCCGTTGCCCCCTGGCTGCGGCCGCGCCTGCGCGGCGGGCTGGCCGCCCTGCGGGACCACCCGCAGCGCGGCGCTGCGCTGCTGGCAGCGGCCGGGGCCCCTCCCGGGGTGGTGGAGCTGGTATGCGGCCACGAGGACAGCGCTGGCGCCGACGAGCGGCTCTCCCTTTTGCAGGAGGCCGACGATTCGTGCTAAAGTCGTATCACCGGGGCTGCAAGGGTAAGGCGGGGCTTCTTCTATGACTGCCGAGACGCACCGCATAGCCATCATCGGCCTGGGGCTCATAGGCGGCTCCCTGGGCCTGGCGCTGAAGGCGGCACGTCTGCGCGGCGTGGAGCTGGTGGGCTATGACCGGGATAGCGAGACGCGCACCAAGGCCCGCCGCATGGGCGCCATCGACCGCGAGGCACGGGACGTGGGCGAGGCCGTTTCCGGGGCGAGTATGGTCATTGTGGCCACGCCCATCCTGGCCATACGCGAGGTGTTGCGGGAGGCGGCCCCCCACCTGACGGAGGGCTCCGTGGTCACCGACACGGGCAGCACCAAGGCCGCCGTCCTGGGCTGGGCGCGTGAGCTGCTGCCCTCTGGCGTCCACTTCGTGGGTGGGCACCCTATGGCCGGCAAGGAGACCCAGGGCATCGACCACGCCGAGGCCGACCTCTTTCGCGAGCGTGCCTACTGCCTGTGTCCCGACCCCGACGCCGACGAGCGGGCGGTCCGCGCCGTGCTGGGCCTGGTCCACGTGGTCGGGGCCACCCCCCTGTTCATCGACCCCGAGGAACACGACCAGTACGTGGCCGCGGTGAGCCACCTGCCACTGGTCCTGGCCACTGCCCTTTTCACCCTGGTGAGGGGCAGCACCGGCTGGCAGGAGATGGCCCCCCTGGCGGCCAGCGGTTTTCGCGACACCACCCGCCTGGCCTCGGGCGACCCCGAGATGAGCCACGATATCTGCATCACCAACCGCGAGGCGCTCCTCCACTGGCTCGACCGCATGATCGGCGAGCTGTACCGCTACCGTCGCCTCATCGCCGAAGGGGGGGCGGAGCTGTTCGAGACCTTCGCCCGCGCCCAGCTCGACCGCGATGCCTTCCTTTCTAGGAAGGTGGTGGGCCGGGAGCAGCCCCAGGTGGAGCTGCCCGACTTCAAAGACGCCCTGGTGTCGCTGTTCATAGGCCGTGCCGTCAGCGAGCGCATGCGCAAGCTCACCGAGCTGCCCGAGAAGCCGGCGGAGACCGGCGGGCGGCCGTCCCGGGAGGACAGGACCACGCGTCTGGCCCGTCTCTTCCGCGAGCGCCTGGAAAGGGACCTGCAGCGGGAGCTAGACAAGGACCAGGGCCCTGCCCCGCCGCGGGGGTGAGCCCTGTGGTCAAGGTCGTCCGCCCTGCACGCCGCCTGCGGGGCACTGTAGAGCCCCCGGGCGACAAGTCCATCAGCCACCGGGCCGCCATCCTCAACGCCCTGGCCCAGGGCCGGGCTGCGGTGGACAACTTCCTGCGCGGCGCCGACTGCCTGGCCACCTTGCGCTGTCTGCGCCTGCTGGGCGTGCCCTGGCGCTGGCAGGGCCCCGGCTCTCTGGTTGTCGAGGGCGTGGGCCTCGACGGGCTGTCTGAGCCGCCCGCCCCCCTGGACTGCCGTAACTCGGGCACCACCGTGCGCCTGCTGGCCGGCGTGCTGGCCGGCCAGCCCTTCTTCTCGGTCCTCACCGGCGACGCCTCCCTGCGCCAGCGGCCCATGGGCCGCATCGCCGGGCCGCTGCGGGAGATGGGCGCCCAGGTGTGGGGGCGCAGGGGCGGCGAACTGGCCCCCCTGGCGGTGCTGGGGCGCCGCCCCCTGAGGGCGCTCGAGTACCGCCTGCCGGTGGCGTCGGCCCAGGTCAAGTCCTGCCTGCTGCTGGCCGGCCTCTACGCCGACGGCGAGACCCGCCTACGCGAGCCGGGCCCCTCCCGCGACCACACCGAGCGCATGCTCCAGGCCATGGGCGTGGAGGTGAGGGCCGAGGATGGCTGGCTGTCCTTGCACCCGCCCTCGTCAGGCTTGCGGCCCCTGTCCCTGCGCGTCCCTGGCGACTTCTCCGCCGCCGCTTTCTGGATGGTGGCCGCAGCCATTCATCCCGATGCCGAGGTGCGCCTGGTGGGGGTGGGCGTGAACCCTACCCGTACCGGCCTGCTGGACGCCCTCCGCCTTATGGGGGCCGACATACGCCTCTCCAATGAGACGATCAGCGGTGGCGAGCCCGTGGCCGATATCGCCGTGTGCTCCTCCAGCCTCCGGGGTATCGAGGTGGACGGCGAGATGGTGCCCCGCCTCATCGACGAGGTACCGCTCCTGGCCCTCGCCGCGTGCTTCGCCCGCGGGGAGACGGTGGTGCGCGGTGCCCGGGAGCTGCGGGTGAAAGAGAGCGACCGTCTGCGGGCCACGGCGCGGGAACTGGGGCGTCTGGGGGCAGATATCGAGGAGCTGGACGACGGACTGCGCATTCGTGGCGGCATCCGCCTGCAGGGCTGCCGCGTAAGGAGCTATGGAGACCATCGGCTGGCCATGATGCTGGCCGTGGCGGGACTGGTGGCGACGGGAGAGACCGTAATTGGCAATGCGGGAGCGGTGCTGGTATCATATCCTGAATTCTGGGGAGAGTTGGAGCGGCTCGCCTCAGGGAGCTAGCGGAGTGGAGGGAGAGTGAGAAGGATGGCCACAGAGCTCGTCCACGTCGGCTTCGGCAACTACGTCGCCCTGAACCGGGTGGTGGCGGTGGTCACCCCCAATTCGGCCCCCATCCAGCGGCTGGTGCGGGACGGGAAGAAGCGGGGCATCATCAAGGACATGACCCAGGGCCGGCGCACCAAGTCGGTGCTGTTCATGGACGATGGCTCCATCGTCCTGGCCGCCATCACCCCCGAGGCCATCTACGGGCGCGCCCAGAGGCTCACGGTGGAAGGGGCAGCCCCCGAGGAGAGCGCACCCGTGCGGCGCCGGAGGGCGGCACGTGGCTAGGCTGGTGCACCTGGGCCTCCGCAACTATGTGCTGGCGGAGCGCATCGCCGAGTGCGAGCGCGCCGACCAGGCCTGGGTGCAGCGCCTGGTGAGGGCCGTGAAGCGGGGTGCGCCGCCGGCGCCCATCCTCGACCTCACCGCCGGCCGACGCACTCGCAGCGTCGTCTTCCTCAACACCGGTCACCTGGTCCTCTCAGCCCTCTCGCCCGAGACGATACGCAACCGTCTGCGGGCCGCCCAGCGTTAGGCAGGTGGCCGAGACCCCCCTGCTGGTGGTCATTACTGGCCCTTCGGGGGTGGGCAAGGACACGCTGCTGAGGGCGCTGGCACGGCGCCTGGGCCCCAGGGCCCATGTGGCCATCACTGCCACTACCAGGCCTCCCAGGCCCGATGAGCAGCACGGGGTGCACTATTACTTCGTCTCTCCGGAAGAGTTCGCCGCCATGCTGGAGCGGGGCGAGCTGCTGGAGAACGCTGTGGTCTACGGCCACCGCTACGGTGTCCCACGGGAACCACTGCGGCAGGCCATCGCCCGCGGCCAGGACGTGCTCTTGCGCACCGATGTGCAGGGGGCCCGCTACATCAAGTCCCGCCATCCCGAGGCGGTGACGGTCTTCCTCCTGCCCCCCTCGCTGGAGGAGCTGGCCAGGCGGTTGCGGGGCCGTGGCCAGGACTCGGAGGAGCAGGTGCGCCTGCGCCTGGAGACGGCCCGTCGCGAGATGGATGCCGCCGACGAGTTCGACTACCGGGTGCTCAACGACTCCCTGGAGCGGGCGCTGGCCGAGGTGGAGGCCATTATGGAGCGGGAGCGGATCCGCCCGGGCCGGTGCCCTCCGCGACTCTAGGCCCCGTTCCGCCCCGCTGTCTCCCCTCGTCTCGGGGCGCGTCGGCGGGATCGGAGGGGACCGGGCCGTCGCTGGCCAGCGGCACAGCACCCTCCATGTCGCCCAGGGAGGTGAGGAGGTTCCGCCGCAAGGGCACCTCCTTCAGGAACAGCCCCACCACGAACGCCGAGATGCAGATGGCGAAGGCCACGAAGAACCCCTCGCCGATGGCCGTGGCCAGCGCACCCCGAGCTGCCTCCACCACTTGCTGGAAGAGGGACTCCCCGCCGGGCCCGAGGGCCTGGAACTGCTGCTGCAGCCCGGCCAGCGCCTCCCTGCTCAACAGGAAGTCACGCTTCTGCACCACTGCCAGCACCGACGGCGGCAGCGACTGGGCTTCAGCGGGCAGGCGGGCCGGTAGCTCCCGAGCGAAGGCGGCGTTGATCTGGGAGCCGACGATGGCCACCCCCATGACCGCGCCGATCTGGCGCAGGAACTGGATGGCCGAGGTGGAGACGCCCAGGAAGCGGTGCGGTAGCGCGTTCTGGACAGCGAGGGTGAGAGGCGGCATGGCCAGCCCCAGCCCGATGCCCAGCATCACCATGTCCAGCGTCACCTGCAGCCGGGGGCTGCCCTGGTCCAGCCGCGAAAACATGAACATGGCTAGCGGCACCACTGCCAGGCCGAGCACTGTCACCCATCGGTAGCGGCCCATGCGGGCGATGACTTGTCCGCCGATGGTGCTGGCCGAGGCCATAGCGAGCGTCAGCGGCATGGTGACCAGACCCGAGTTGGTAGCCGTGGCCCCCTTCACGCCCTGCACGAACAGCGGAATGAAAGAGATGGCCCCGAACATGGCCACGCCGATAATGACGGTGACTAGCGAGGCCACCAGGAAGACCGGGTTGCGGAAGAGGTGCAGGGGCAGGGCCGGCTCCTCGGCCCGCAGCTCCGCCCAGGTGAAGGCGACCAGCGCCAGCGCAGCGCCAGCGAACAGGCCCAGCACCGGCCCCGAAGACCAGCCGAACTTGTCCCCGCCCCAGGAGAAGGCCAGGAGCAGGGGCACTATCACCGCCGGCATGAGGAGGAACCCTCGCCAGTCCAGGGGGCGGCGCTGGCCGATGGGCCGCAAAGCAGGCATGCCCAGGGCCAACACCGCCAGCACCGCCAGGCCGATAGGCAGGTTGACGTAGAACACCCAGCGCCAGTGCACGTAGTCCGTGAGGGCGCCGCCGATCAGGGGCCCCAGGATGCTGGCGGTGGCGAAGGTGCCTGTGAACAGGCCCACGTACTTGGAGCGCTCGGCCGGCGCGAACAGGTCGCCGATGACCGTAAAGGCGATGCTCATCACCGCCCCCGCACCGAGACCCTGGATGGCGCGAAAGGCGATGAGCTCCTCCATGTTGCGGGAGGCGCCGCACAGGGCCGAGCCCAGCACCAGGATGGCCACACCGGCCATGTAGAACGGCTTGCGACCGTAGAGGTCGGTCAGCTTGCCCACCAGGGGCACAAAGGTGGTGGAGGTGACCATGAAGGCGGTGAAAACCCAGGGGAAAAGACCCAGGCCGCCCAGGCTGGCCACCACGCGGGGCAGCGCCGTTCCCACCAGGGTCTGGTCCATGCCCACGGTGAACAGGGCCAGCATGGTGCCCAAGACGACCACCATGCGCCGCCGGCGGTCGAGCTGCGACAGGCTCGCCACCTGCTGCGTCATGAGGGCCCCGCTCCCACGCCGTCGCCAGCCATTATTGCTATCAGGTCAATTGTCATGACCAAATGATACTCTCCGCCGCACCTTACGGGCAATCCGCGATGCCGGCGAATCGCACGTCTGCCCGTGGTACCGCCCATTACACCCCTGTAACGAAGTGCCACAAAAGGGCCTACTATACAGCAGGTACAGCTAGGAACATGAGACGCGCCGTAGCCTCTGGCCATTCTCCGCAACGGGCCGAGCGGCGGCCGGCGGAGCGCCTCCGATGAGTGGCCCGTCTCCACCGTGGCAGCGCCGCCTGGCGCCGTCGGAAGGCAGGACATCGTTGCCCGGCCAGCGGCTCTCGCTGGAGGCCGTCGGCGGTCGGTTCCTGGCAGGTGTGCAGAGCGCCAGGTCGTGGCCTTGGGTGGCCATGTTCGCCGCTGCTCTGGCGCTGGCCACCCGCCTGCCCCATGTGCTCTCCTCCTCGTTCCCGCTGGGGGACGGCGGCCTGTTTTACCTGATGGCCAGGGGGCTGGCCGAGTCCTTTCCCCGCCTTCCGCTGGAAGTCGGGTATGGCGCCGCCCGGGTCCCCTTCGCCTACCCGCCGCTGGGTTTTTATGCAGCGGCGGTGGCCAACCGGCTGGGCCCCTGGGACATGTTGCAGGTCATGCGTTTCCTGCCGCTGGCGTTCAGCGTGTTGTCGGCAGCGGCCGCCTGGCCCCTGCTCAGGTCCCTGGCGCCATGGCCTCGCTCCCTGGCCGCGCTCGTCGTGTTCGTACTGTTGCCCCGTAGCTGGAACTGGGAGGTCGTGGGTGGCGGCATCACTCGCGCGCCGGGACTGCTGTTCCTGCTCCTGTCCCTCAACGAGAGCGTCCGGCTGGCGCGCGGCCAGGGCGGGAGAATGTCGGCCCTGTGGGCTGCCCTGGCGCTCTGGTCCCACCCGGAGATGGGACTGATGGCAGTGGCACACCCTGTCTTCTTCGCATTGGCGCTCGCTCCGCCGGGCACGAGGTGGAGGGCCCTGACGCGGGCGGCGGTCGTCTCGGCCGCGGCCGTAGCCACGACCGTGCCGTGGTGGGCCTACGTTTCGGTGACCTACGGGGCAGACACGTGGCTGGGCGCGGCCACCGGCAGCCGTTATGGCCCTTTGGCCACGCTGTCCCTGATGCTCTTCCCCTTCTTTTACGGAGAGCCGGGTGTGCCGTGGCTGGCCATCCTGGGGTTGGCAGGAGTAGTGTTCATGGCCCTTCGCCGCGAGCCGCTGCCCCTGGCCTGGCTGGTGCTCCTGTTCCTCCTCGACCCACGCAAGGCGCCGACTCTGGCGGCTCTGCCCCTGTCCTTGGGGGCCTCGTGGGCCGCCTTGACTATAGCGTCCCGGGCGCAGCGCCTGAAGCCGCAGGCGGCCTCAGTGACGCTGGCGGTACTGGTGTGCGTCGGCGCGACCCAGGCCCTGCTCGCCGACCGCTCCCTCGTCAGCCCCCTGGAGACCCTGTCGCCGGAGGATCGCTCGGCTATGGAGTGGCTGAGGGACCACACTCCAGCGGACGCCCGCGTCCTGACGCTCTCGGGGCTGCACTGGGCCCGCGATGCTGCCTCGGAGTGGCTACCCGCCCTCTCCGGGCGCGACAGCGTCCTGACGGTGCAGGGCAGCGAGTGGCTGGGACGGGGCCAGTTCCTCGCCAAGCAAGAGGAGCACGCCGACGTCCAGCGCTGCGCCCGCGAAGGCGAGTGCAGCGGCGGCCTGCTGGCCGCGCGCTACCGGGCGGACTACGTGTTCGTATACTCTCGGTGCCGGTGCGCGCGGGCGCGGGAGGGCCTCCGCCCGCTCCTGGCCGACGTCCTCTACGTTCCGACTGCTGACGGCGCTCCTTAGGAGTACCAGATGCCGGCGTCGACGGTGATGTCGATGCCGGTGATGTTCCGTGACTCGTCCGAGGCCAGGAAGGCGGCCAGGGCTGCGATGTCCTCGGGCTCCGAAACACGCTTGAGGGCGGCCAGGGCAGCGCTGCTCTCCCGCAACTGCTCCACCGTCACCCCGTACTTTTCGGCCAGCTCTGCCACCCGCGGCGTCTCCGTCAGCCCGGGGCTGATGAGGTTGACGTTGATGTTGTACTGGCCCAGCTCCAGGGCCAGGGTGCGGGTCAGGCCCACCAGCCCCATCTTGGTGGTGGTGTACGGGGTGCGGCGCGCCAGGGGCCGCTTCCCGCTGATGGAGCCGATGTTGATGATCTTGCCGTAGCGCTTGGGTATCATGATGCGGGCCGCTGCCTGGGAGCAAAGCCAGGGGCCCGTCAGGTTGATGCGGAGGGTCTCCTCCCAGCCCTCCACGTCCAGCTCCCAGATGTAACCCACCGGCCCGGCGATGGCGGCGTTGTTCACCAGGATGTCTACCGTGCCGAAGGCTTCCAGCGTGCGGTCGAACAGCTCCTTCACCCCCCGGGGAGTGGCGCTGTCGCCCGCCACCGTCAGCACCTGGCCGTTGGCGCCGCCGATGCGCTGCGCCACCTCCTCCAGCAGGTGGGCACGTCGGCCGGAGATGGTCACCTTGGCCCCTTCCTGGACGAAGCGCTCGGCTATGGCTGCGCCGATGCCCGTGCCCCCGCCCGTGACGACGGCTACCTTGCCGCTGAGACGACCCATGTCGATCCTCCCGAAGTGGAATCTGTTTCGCTCGCCCCTCAGTACCGACCGGGGACCAGATAATGACGGAAGGGGTCGAGGCGGCGCACCAGCCTCAACTCCTCCCTGGTGGGCGGCTCTACTTCCCTGACCTGGGTCGACACCCGCAGGGGCCAGGGCACCAGGGCCTGCACCGTCTCAGGCTCGATGCCGGGGAAGACTGCCTCCAGCACCGGCTCGCAGGAGCCTGTCTCGCCGCCGTCGGGCGTGTCGAAGCGATAGACGCCCATGGTGGAGACCACCAGGTTGGGCCCCTGGGGCCCCAGGCCGGCCCGCCGCCGCCCCCCGGGCCCGTCCAGGTAGCCAGGGCTGGTGATGAAGTCCACCCGCTCCACCCAGCGCCGCGGCTCCTGGGGCATCAGGATGATGAGGCGGCGGGCCAGGCAGGCGATGTCGGTGTTGCCGCCCGTGCCGGCGAGCCGCCGCTCGGGGCTGGCATAATCGCCGATGACCAGGGTGTTCAGGTTGCCGTGACGGTCGATCTGGGCCCCGGTCAAAGTGCCCAGGTCGACGCGCCCGCCCATGAGCAGCGTGGCCAGCACGTCCACCATGTCGCTGGTCATGGCGGCGTTGTCGTTCAGCACCGGGTCGTGGATGCCGATGGGTGCCCTGGCCACCCGCGCCGGCTCCGGGCGCCAGTCGATAGCCCCTACCTCGGTGCAGATGACCAGGCCGGGGTGGTGGAGGCACTTGGCCAGCACGCCCGCCAGCACCGGCGGGCCCAGGCCCAGCACGGCCACCCCTTCGTCGGGCATGAGGCGGGCCGCCTCGATGCACATGAGCTCCGCTAGGGTGTAGTCGCCGTTAGTGCTCATTCCAGGTCCTCCCGCCAGGGCAGGTTCATGACCTCCGAGTAGCCGTAGTCCACCGGCGCCCGGGGGTGAATGTGCCGCGTGACGTGCAGCGCCTGCCAGGCCTCCTCGCCGATGACCTCCTTCACCTTGGTCACGTAGCGCCCGCGGTCGGACACGCCCGGGTCTATCCATTCCTCTTTGAAGCGGGCGAAGGCCTCCCGGGAGCTGAGGGCCGCTCCCATGACCTGGGCCAGGAACTGATAGTCGAAGTCGTAGTAGCCGGCGATGCCGCCGGGGTGGGCGCCATACGGGCAGTGGACTACGGCGCTGACGATGGCCCCCGGCACCACCGTGCGGCTGGGGTCGGTGCGCACCACTTCCGTGGGCACGATCTCCTCCACCGTGACCACGATCTTGCGGCCGGCCCACATCCCCCAGCGGGCGTCGCCCAGGTGGCCCCACATCTGCACGTTGCCCTCCTCGTCGGCCCGCTGGGCGTGCATGATGACCAGGTCGGGACGCACCGCCGGCAAGAGCACCACCCTCTGCCCATCGAAAGGCGACTCCATCACATGCAGGCGCTTGTAGCCGGGTATGCGGCCCGGGTGGTGCTCTGCCCGCTCCAGGTAATCGGTGCCCAGGAAGCTGCGGGTAGGTATGAAGGGGATGCCCAGCGCCCCGGCCATGAGCATGAGGGCCAGGCCCTGGTTGCTGTAGTCCTCGTATTCCAGCTCCCCCGAGGCCATCATGGCCTGGATGTCGGGGCAGCGCAGAGGCCCGGCGATGTACCCGCTACGGATACGTCGACAGCACCCCGCCAGCACCAGCTCGGTGACGTGCCACACCTCGGAGGCGCCCACCACTTCCAGGTCGCGCTTGCCCTGGCGGACGATCTCGTGGGTGAGGGCGAACGGGATACACAGGTAGCCGGCGTAGACGACGTCCCCGTCGGCGACGAAGCGGTCTACCGCCTCCTCGAGGGTCATCAGTTTGCTCTTGCCCATGGTCAGTGACTCCCGCCCTCTTCCAACCAGCGGTTGAAGCGGGCCGGCCGCTTCTCGCGAAAGGCGGCCATCCCTTCCGCCGCGTCGGGATGGTGGTCGCTGATGGCCGTGCGCGCGGCGATGTCGTCGAAGGACTGGAGCATGCCCATCTCGGCGGCGTTGTAGATTGCCCGCTTCAGGAGGCGCATGGCCACCTGTGGGCCGTTGGCGAGCTCTCGTGCCAGGGACATGGCCCGGTCCATGAGCTGTTCGGGTTCCACTACCTCGTGCACCAGGCCCAGGTCCAGCGCCTCGTGTGCCGAGACGATGCGGTTGCGCATCAGGAAGTCCATGGCCCTCGCCACGCCCATGAGCTGCACCAGCAGGTAGTGGCCGCCCTCGTCGGGAAGGAAGCCGAACCGCAGGGTGCCACTGCCCAGCCGCGCCTCGCTGGAGGCGATGCGGAAGTCGCAGGCCAGGGCCAGCGATAACCCCGACTGGATGGCGATGCCGTTGATGGCGGCCACGGTCAGCTTGCTGAGCTGCCGCACGGCCAGGTTGAGCTGCTGCGAGATGGTGCGCAGAGCGTCGTAAGTGCCAAGCGCGTGGCCGTGGCCGGGCGGGATGTCCGGGGCGAGGGCGCGGGCCCCCTCGTAGCGCACGGGCCGCCCGGTGATGTCATCGCCGGCGCAGAAGGCCCGCCCGGTGCCGGTGAAGACTACCACCCGCACGCTGTCGTCCATCTGGGCCTGGGCCAGGATCTCCACCAGGTCGCGCTTGATGGCCTGGGTCATGCCGTTGAGGCGTTCCGGCTGGTTGAAGGTGATCAGGGCGATGCCCGGTTCGTGCAGGGATACCTCGAATCCGCGATAAGTGCCCGGGTCCATGTCCCGCCTCCTGGCAGCCGATGGTCAGGCACATTCTAGCGCCTCTTCTCCGGGGCTGCCAGCGGCCCCCGCCCGGGCCGAGGCAGCAGCGGTTTGCCCCCCGCATTGGCGGCCCGTATAATGGTGGCGCTAGCCGAATCCCCACGAGGAGAGGGAGGCATGGGAACGCCTTATGCTTACTTCCGCCGGCAGCTCGTCCCCCTGTCTGAGGCCAAGATCGGCGTAATGACCCATGCCTTCAACTACGGCACGGCTGTATTCGAGGGCATCCGCGGCAACTGGAACGAGGAAGAGGGGCAGATCTACCTCTTCCGCATGAAAGAGCACTACCAGCGGCTGAGGAAGAGCTGCCGCATAATGCTCATCGACTTCCCTTACAGCGACGAGGAGCTGGCCTCCATCACCACCCGTCTGGTGGAGCTGTCCGGCTTCCGGGAGGACGTGTACGTGCGCCCCCTGGCCTACAAGAGCTCGGAGGCCCTGGGCGTGCGCCTGCATAACCTGGAGGACGACTTCCTGATCTTCGTCGCCCCCTTCGGCCCTTATCTGGACGTGGAGCAGGGGGCGCGCTGCTGCACCTCGTCCTGGCGCAGGGTCGAGGACACGGGCATCCCGGCCCGGGCCAAGATCACGGGCATCTATGCCAACTCGGCCCTGGCCAAGACCGAGGCCAACCTGAACGGCTTCGACGAGGCCATCATGCTGGACGAACGTGGACACGTGTCCGAGGGCAGCGGCGAGAACATCTTCGTGGTGATGGACGGCAAGCTGGTCACCCCGCCCCCGTCGGACAACATCCTGGTGGGCATCACCCGCGACACGGTCATCACTCTGGCGCGGGAGGAACTGGGGGTGGAGACGGTGGAGCGGGCTATCGACCGCAGCGAGCTGTACGTGGCCGAGGAGGTGTTCATGACCGGCACAGCCGCCCACATCACGCCGGTGGTGGAGATCGACCACCGCCCAGTGGGCGACGGCCGCCGTGGGCCCATCACGGCCAGGCTGCAGGAGCTGTACTTTCAGGTCATCCGCGGCAAGCATCCCAAGTACCGACACTGGTGCACCCCGTGCTACTCGCAGGTGAGGACATAGCCACTGAGCGCCCCGGCACCTGGCAGGGGGCGCTGCTGGCGGCCCTGCTGGCGACTGCCTGCTTAGGGCTGGCGGGCCTGGTGGCCCACCGTGTGGCCGAGTGGCCCATTTCCTGGCCGCGGTTCGTGGGCTACCTGAGCGCCGGGCTGCTGGTGGCGCTGGGCCTCTGCTTCGCCTACTGGGCCTATGCCTGCCGCACCATGCGCTACGTGCTCGGCCGCGATCACCTGGCCATACGCTTCGGCCTCGTGTGGCACCTGGTTCCCTGGTCGGCGGTGGAGGACGTGTCCATGGCCAAGGACAAGCCCAGGGTGTCGGGCCTGGCCTGGTGGGGCCTGCGGGCGGGGCGTGGCCGCGAGCGGGACGGCACGCCGGTGCTGGCCTTCGCCACCCGCTGGCGGGCCGACTCCCTGGTGCGCGTCCGGGCGGTCAACGCCGCCTACGTCCTCTCGCCCGCCGACCCGGCCCACTTCGTGGCCCAGGCGAGGCGGCTCGCGCGCGCGAGTCGCGGGGCGGGCGCCCAGTTGGAAAGGACGGAGCGGGTGGGGCTGGCTGCCCTCCCTCTCTTCGGCGACCGGACGGTGGCGGTGCTGCTGGCCCTCGGCCTCGCCCTGGGCCTGGGTCTGCTCGCCTACACCTGCGCCATCTACCCTGGCCTGTCGGAGCAGGTGAACTACGTGCTGCCGCCCCTCGGCCAGGGCCAAGAGATGGTGCCCAAGAAGGAGCTCTTCAAGTTGCCAGCCACCGCACTGGCCCTGCTGGGTGCCAACGTGCTGGCGGGGCTGGCGCTGCACCTGAAAGAGAGGCCCGCCGCCCACCTGCTGCTCAGCGGCGGCGTTCTCATGCAAGTACTGTTCTGGGCTGCTACCCTGGCGGTGGTATCCCACCTCTAGGAGGGTGGCATCCGCAGGCTGCTGGTGTGGCCCCTGGCCCTTCTGTCCTTGCTGTTGCTGGCCTGTATGGCCGGTAGCGAGGAGGGCACGCCTACCTCTCACCAGCTCACGCCCGCGGGCGCCTCGCTGCTCACCCCGCCTCTGTCGCCTGTAGCCACGCCGACGCCCGCAGGGACGGCCGAGGGCCCGCCGGTGAAGGGAGGGCCAAGCGGGCCGGGCACGTACATCGCCCTGGGGGACTCCCTCACCGCCGGAGTGGGCGCGCCGGCCGGTAGCGGCTTCGTCGACCTGGTGGCCCGCGCCCTGGGCCAGGGGATGGAGCTCCTCAATCTGGGTCACCCGGGGGACACCAGCGCCGAACTCATCGAGCATGGCCACCTGGACAGGGCCCTCGGCGAGATCGGTTCCCGCGACTCCGACGGTCGTCCCAACAACGACGTGCGCCTGGTCACCATAACCATCGGCGGCAACGACCTGCTCGACCTGCTGCCCCAGTACGTGCTGCAGGGGCAGTGCCCCAGCCGGGAGGCGTTGCTGTCGCGGCCCGAATGCCTCTCCACCCTGAGGGCGGCCATGGGACGACTGGCGGCTAACCTGGACGCCATCCTGTCCCGCCTGAGGCAGGCGGCGCCGCAGGTGCCCATCGTCGTCGTGACGCTCTACAACCCCTTCTCCGGCCGCGACCAGCAACTCGGCGCCCTGGGCGACCTGGCCCTGGAGGGCGAGGAGGGCACGGCCCTGCCCACGGGCGTCAACGACGTCATCCGTGACGCCGCCCGACGGCACAACGTCCTGGTGGCCGATGTCTTCCCGCCCTTCCAGGGCCGTAGCCCCGAGCTAGTTTCTTCGGACATGATCCACCCCAACCAGAGCGGCTATCGGGTGATGGCCGAGGCCGTGCTCTCCGTCCTGGGCGTGCCGTCTCCCGGCCGGTGAGCCATGGGCAGCTACGACGTCGTCGTCCTGGGCGCGGGGCCATCCGGCTCGACCTGCGCCTTGCTGCTGGCCCGGGCAGGGGCGCGGGTGCTGCTTCTGGAGCGGGCCAGGCTGCCGCGGGACAAGCCCTGTGGGGGCGGCGTCACATTGCGGGCCAGCGCCTGGGCGCCGGTGGACGTGACCCCCGTGGTGGAGCGGACGGTGTACGGAGCGCGCTTTTCCCTGGCCCTGGGCCCGCATTTCGACCGCTGGCACCCCCTGCCCCTGACGTATATGACCCAGCGCTCCCGCCTGGACGCGCACCTGGCCCGGGCTGCGGCCGACGCGGGCGCGGAGCTGCACGACGGCGAGTTCGCCCGGGATATCGAAACGGACGGCGACGGCCCGGCGACGGTGCGCGCATCCGGCGCTGCCTACCGTGCGCTGGCGGTCATAGGGGCCGATGGTGCCAACGGCCTCGCTTCCCGCTGGCTGGGAGCGCGCGAGACCTACGAGGAAGCGGTGGCCCTGGAGGGCAACGTGACCGTCCCGGCTGCCATCATGGACGAGTGGCGCGAGTTGGTGGGCCTGGACCTGGGTGGCCTGGCCGGAGGCTACGGCTGGGTGTTCCCCAAGGGCGACCACCTGAACGTGGGGGTGGGGGCCTGGAAGTACGCCGCCGGCACGCTCAGGGGAAAGCTGGAAGACCTGTGCCGCCGTTACGGCCTTCCTGCCGGGGGCCTGTGGGGCCTGCGTGGCTACCACCTTCCCCTGCGCCGGCCGGGCTCGCCCCTCGTCAGGGGGCCGGTGCTGCTGGTGGGCGACGCTGCCGGGCTCGTGGACCCGCTGTCCGGCGAGGGCATTCACATGGCCTTCTACAGCGCCCGCCTGGCCGCCGAAGCCGTGCTGGCATACCTCGCCGGACGCTCGCCCGACCTGCGCGCCTATGAACGGGCCGTGGCGCGACACATAGCGCCGGAGCTGGAGCTGTCCCGCCACCTCCACGAGGCCTTCCACTTCGCGCCGCCGCCCTATGTAGCCCTGCTCTCGCGCAGCGAACACTTCTGGCGGCTCTTCTGCCACCTCATCCGGGGCGAAGTGGGCTACCAGGGCCTGGTGCAGATGCTAGGGCCGCTGCGGCCGCTGGTGCGCTTCTTCGGCCTGTTGGCCAGGCGCCGGCGCGAGGTGCGGGTTGCCTCAGCCCTGGGCCGCCGGCCGGCGGCCTCGCCGATTGCGGAACGCCTCTAGGTAGCGCTGGCGCTGCCGCTCCTGGGTGACGTGCAGGTACACCTGGGTGCTGGTGGGCGTGGCGTGTCCCAGCAACTCCTGCACCACCCTCAGGTCGGCCCCGCCGTCCAGCAGGTGGGTGGCGAAGCTGTGGCGCAGCAGGTGGGGCCAGACCCGTTTGTCGATGCCCGCCTTGAGGGCGTATTTCTTGATGACCTCCTGCACCCACCGGCCCGACAGGCGCTGGCCGTCGCGGTTGAGGAAGAGGGCCCTCTCATGCCTGCCCCTGGCCAGGAACGGGCGCCCCTCGGACAGGTAGCGGCGCAGGGCCGCCACCGCCGGCGCGCCCAGGAGCACGATGCGCTCCTTGCCGCCCTTACCCATCACTCGCGCGGTGGCCTCGTCCAGGTCCAGGTCGTCCACGTCCAGGCCCACTGCCTCGCTGAGGCGGACCCCTGCGGCGTACACGAGCTCCAGCAGGGCGCGGTCGCGCAGGCCCTGGGGGGACTCCTCGTCCGCCGCCTCGATGAGGGCGGCCACGTGCTCGTAGGTCAGATAACTGGGCAGCCGGCGCGGGCGCCGGGGGCCCCGCACCTCAGCCAGGGGGTTGGAGGGCACCACGCCCTCCCGCACCAGGAACTTGTAGAAGGAGCGGACGGTGCTCACCTTCCGGGCTACGCTGGCCGGGGCCGTGCCCCGCTGGTGCAGCAGCGCCAGATATATGCGGAAGTCTTGCCGCGTCAGCGATCCGAGCTCCAGGCCCTCCCGTTCCAGGAAATGAAAGAACTGGCGCAGGTCGGTGGCGTAGTTGCGGACGGTATAGGGCGAAAGGTTGCGCTCCGCCGAGAGATGGCGCAGGTAGGCCCGGGCCCAGTCCCAGCCGGTCATGAGCAGGCTCAGGAGGTCACTGGCGCCACGCCCCGCCAGCTGCACTGCGTGCAGCGGGCCTCCTCCTTGCCGTCGGCCACCAGCAGGCCACGACACTGGGGGCAGGGCGAGGCCAGCGGCCGGCGCCAGACCGTGAAATCGCAGTCAGGGTAGCGGGAGCAGCCGTAAAAGGAGCGGCCGCGTCGGCTCCGCCGCTCCACCAGGTCGCCCCCGCACCTGGGGCAGGCAACGCCTGTACTCGCCAGGAAGGGCTTGCGGCCCCGGCACTCCGGGTAGCGGGAGCAGGCCAGGAAGGGGCCGTAGCGGCCGCGCTTGACCAGCATGGGAGCCCCGCACTCCGGGCAGGCCTCCTCGCTGGGCTGGGGCGCTTCCTCGCCCTCCAGCGGGCGCGCGTTCTTGCACTCGGGGAAGCCCGAGCAGGAGAGGAAGCGGCCGCGTCTCCCCCAGCGGATGACCATGGGCCGTCCGCACAGCTCGCAGGTCTGGTCGGTGGCCTCGGTGGCCCGTGGCGCCCGCTCGGCCCTGGCAAGGGCCTGTTCCAGGGGCCCGTAAAACTCCTGTACCACCGGCTGCCAGGGCCGCTCGCCACGCGAGACTTCGTCCAGCCGGTCTTCCATCTCGGCGGTGAAGTCCACGTCCACGAACTCGGGGAAGTGCTCGACTAGGAGGTCGTTAACCAGTCGGCCCAGGTCGGTGGGGCGTAGCTGACGTCCCTCTCGTTCCACATAGCCGCGCTCCAGCAGGGTGGAGATGATGACGGCATAAGTGCTGGGCCGGCCGATGCCCTTCTCCTCCAGCGCCTTGATGAGGGAGGCCTCGGAGTAGCGGCGGGGCGGCTCGGTGAAGTGCTGGCGTGGCATCAGCTCGCGCAGCTCCAGCGAGTCGCCCGGCGCCAGGTCGGGCAGCGTCCCCGCCCCGTCCTGCTGCTCGTCCTCGTCATCGCTACCCTCGATATAGAGCTGGCGGTAGCCGGGGAAGACCAGCACGGAGCTACTGGCCCGCAGCAGGAAGGGCTGGCCGGCAGGCGGCTCGGCCACTATGTCCGCCGAACGCACCTCGTACTGGGCATCGGCCATCTGACAGGCCAGCGTCCGCTGCCAGATGAGGGTGTAGAGGCGGAGCTGGTCCTCTGTGAGGTAGGGACGGAGGGACTCGGGCTCCCGCGCCAGCGATGTAGGGCGGATGGCCTCGTGGGCTTCCTGGGCGTTTTTTACCCGCGTCTTGTACTCCCGAGGAGCGCGGGGCAGGTAGTCCGGGCCGAAGTGCTGGCGGATGTAGTCCCTCGCCTCGGCCTTGGCCGACTCCGACAAGTGGGTGGAGTCGGTGCGCATGTAGGTAATGAGGCCGACTTCGCCCTGGTCGCCCAGGCGCACGCCCTCGTACAGTTGCTGGGCGATGACCATAGTCTTCTGGGCGGAGAAGCCCAGCCGGCGGGCCGCCTCCTGCTGCAGGGTGCTGGTAATGAAGGGCGGCGGGGGGCGGCGCGACTGCCGCTTCCTGTCCACCGCGTCCACCCGGTAGCGGGAGGAGCGCAGGAGCGCCACCAGGCGCTGGGCCTCCGTCTCGTTGGGGATCTCCAGCTTCTCGCGGCGGCCCAGGTAGCCCACCAGCCGGGCGAGGAAGGTGTCGTCGCCCCTGGCCAGCAGGGCCTCGATGGTCCAGTACTCGCGGGGGACGAAGGACTCGATCTCGCGCTCGCGCTCCACCAGGAGGCGCAGGGCCACCGACTGCACCCTCCCCGCCGAGAGGCCCCTCTTCACCTTGCGCCACAGGAAGGGGCTGAGCTTGTAGCCCAGGAGCCTGTCCAGCACGCGGCGCGCCTGCTGGGCTTCCACCAGGCGCATGTCGATGTCGCGGGGGTTGCGGAAGGCCTCCCTCACCGCCTGGGGGGTTATCTCGTGGAAGACGACGCGGCGGTATGGCCGGCCCTGGAGCTGGGCGGCATGCAGCAGGTGCCAGGCGATGGCCTCGCCCTCGCGGTCGGGGTCGGTGGCCAGGAAGACGGTGCCCGCCTCGCGGGCCGCTTCCCGGATCTGGCGGATGGCCTTTTCCTTCTCCTTGATGACCACGTACTGGGGGAGGAAGCCATGCTCCACGTCCACGCCTAGTTGACGCTTGGGCAGGTCGCGGACGTGGCCCAGAGATGCCAGCACTTTGTACTCCCGCCCCAGTATGTTGGCGATGGTGCGCGCCTTGGCCGGCGACTCCACAACCACCAGGTCGTGGCCGTTGCGCCTGGCCATCCTCAGCGTCCTCCTCCGGTCAGGGCGTGGGCCCGTACGTAGGTCATGGCGCTCACCTGCTTCACCAGCCCTTTCAGTTCCAGCATAGCCAAAGTCCCGCTCACCGTCGCTACCGGCAGGCCGCTCAGCCGGCAGAGGTCGTCCACGTGCAGCGGCTCCCTGCCTATGTGACGCAGGAGGGCCGCTTCCGTGTCGCCGTCGGGCGCCGGGGCGGCCAGGGTGGCCTGCTGTGGCACCATGGTCAGGTTCAGCTCCTCCAGCACGTCCTCCACTCTCTGCACCAGCTTGGCGCCCTGCTGCAGCAGCCAGTGGGGGCCCTGGCTCTGGGGCGAGAAGATGCTGCCGGGCACCGCGAAAACCTCCCTGTCCTGCTCCACTGCCCACCGGGCGGTGTTCAGAGCGCCGCTGGTCATGTCTCCCTCCACCACCAGCACCCCCAGCGATAGCCCGGCCATGATGCGGTTACGACGGGGGAAGTAGTCGGCACGGGGCGCCGTACCCAGGGGATAGTCGCTGACCAGGGCCCCACGCTCCATGACCTGCCGGGCCAGGCGAGCGTGCTCGGGCGGGTAGACCATGTCCAGGCCGCAGGCCATGACGGCTATGGTCCGGCCGCCCGCCTCCAGGGCGGAGCGGTGGGCGATGGCGTCGATGCCCCGGGCCAGCCCGCTGACGATGGTCACGCCCGCCCTGGCCAGCGCCCAGGAGAGCTCCTCGGCCGCCTGCCGACCGTAGGGGGTGGGGCGCCGGGTGCCCACCACCGCTACGGCCACCCTGTCCCGCTCCTCCAGCTCGCCGCGCACATACAGCACCGGCGGCAGCTCGTATATTTCCCTGAGCAGTGGAGGGTAGGCGTCGTCGTGCCAGGTGAGGGCGCGCACACCGAGGCGGGACAGGCGCTCCATCTCCCCCTGGGGAGAGAGCCTTTCGCGCCGCTGGACGATGGCCGTCACAGTCCGGCGGTCCAGCCCCGCCGCCAGCAGCGCCGACGCCGGCGCCCGCCACGCCTCCTCCAGGCTACCAAAGTGGCGCTCCAGGAGCTGGAAGCGGGCCCTCCCCACTCCGGGGATGAGGCTAAAGGCTACCCAGTACGCCAGGTCGGGGCGCATGGCTGGCACACATTCTAGCATGGGGCCCGACGCCGACGGACTGCGCCGGCAGGGGGCTCAGTCTTCCTGCTGCTGGGAGGGGACGCTGCGGGAGACGTGCACGCGCTTTATCTTACGCCCCAGCATGGAGACGACGCGCAAGACCAGGCCGTCCACTTCGATCTGGTCGCCCACGCTAGGCACCTTGCCCAGGTGGTGGTAGATGAACCCCCCCACCGTGTCGTAGTCCTCGTTCTCCAGGTGGACGCCGAACATCTCCTCCAGCGCATCCACGGTGACGCGTGCGTCCACCAGGGCGGCGCCGTCGCCCAGAGGCTGCACCGGCTCCTCGGAAGTGTCGAACTCGTCCGCCAGCTCGCCCACGATCTCCTCGACGATGTCCTCCACCGTCACCAGGCCGGCGGTGCCGCCGTACTCGTCCACCACGATGGCAATGGACAGGTGCTGGCGCTGCATTTCGGCCAGGAGGTCGTGCACGGGCTTGGTGTCGGGCACGAAATAGGCCGGGCGCAACAGTTCCCGCACGCTCTGGGGCCGGAAGCCGTTGGCCAGCACCCGCAACACGTCGCGGGCGTGGACCACTCCGATGACGTTGTCGATGGTCTCCTCGTAAACGGGCAGGCGACTGAACCCCCGCTGCACCATGGTGCGGGCCACCTCTTCGAAGGTGGCGCTGGCCTCCACGGCCACGATGTCCACCCTGGGCACCATGATCTCCCATACGGTGGTCTCCCCCAGCTCCAGGACCGAGCGCATCATGGTCATCTGGGCGGGGGAAGGCTCGTGGCCCAGCAGGCGGGCCACCGCTTCCAGGAGCCCCCGTTCCTGGTCCGGGCTGGCGGCCCTTCGCAGAGGGGCGAGCAGCAGGCGGCCCAGCGGTGCCGCGGCCACCGACGCCGTCCGCGCCAGGGGCGACCAGGCCCGGCGGGGCAGGCGAGGCAAGGTCAGGTGCGCTCCGGCCTGCACCGCCAGCCAGACGACGGCGGCCAGCAGTCCCCCCAGCGGCCACGCCAGGGCGGCCCCGTCGGTGGCGCTCTCCAGCAGCCTGGCCGCGGCGAGGGCCATCGGCACGAGCAACAGGGCACCGAGGAGGGCTGTCCCCAGGCGCGCCTCGTCCCACGCCCAGAGGCCATCGGCCTTGCGCCCCTGGCGCGGGCGCCCGCCGGGGGCGTAGGGGCCCGACTGCAGGGCGGCATCGGCCAGGGCCACCGGGGCCAGCAGGAGCGTCAGGCAGAGGAATACTGCGAAGCTATTCCAGCTCGTAGTGTCCACTATCGTTCCTGGCGCCGCCCTTCTCCAAGGGGCGGGCAGGCACACCCACCACCACCGTCCCCGCGGGCACGTCCCTGGTTACGACGGAGCCCGCGCCCGTGGCGGCACCCCTCCCGACCCGTACCGGGGCCACCAGCATGGTCCCGCTGCCGATGAAGGCCCCGTCCTCGATGACTGTCCGGTGCTTCTCCTTGCCGTCGAAGTTGCAGGTGACGGTACCGGCGCCGATGTTGACGCCCTCGCCCACCTCGGCGTCGCCCACGTAGCTGAAGTGGTTCACCAGCGTATTGCGCCCCAGGCGGGAGCCCTTCACCTCGGCGTAGTTGCCCACTCGCACGCCGGGCCCCAGACAGGCACCCTCGCGCAGGTGAGCGAAGGGGCCCACCTGCACGCCCTCCTCCAGCAGAGCGCCTTCCACCACCGAGGCCACGACGCGACAGCCGTCGCCAATGGTCGAGTCGGCGATGACGGCGTTGGGGCCGATGTCGCAGTCGCGTCCTATTGTCGTCCTGCCCGTGATAGTGGTGTTGGGCCGGATCACCGTCCCCGGCCCGATGCGCACATCACCCTCTACGTAGGTCGTGAAGGGGTCTTGCACCGTTACGCCCGCCTCGACCAGGGCGAGACAGGCCCGCAGGCGCTCTTCCAGCGCCTGGCGCCAGCGCTGCTCCAGCTCGGGAAGGGTCACGGGGTGGTGCGGGGCACGTTCGCGGGCCACTACCCACCTCTCAGCGCTAGCGAGGGCGGCGCTGGCGGTGCGCGCCTCGGAGGGCGGGCACTATGCGGGGGCTGCTATCTGGCGGTATGTCCTTCAAAGGCCATCGCGGCCGGCCCTGGCCGACCGCCATTATGCTAACCGGCAGTGCCGCAGGCCGTCAAGGGGCCCTCGACTCGCGCGGCAGCGGGGCCCGGCGCTGCCGGACTCGGCAACGGCGCCTCAGGGGCCGCTGGCCAGTCCACGCTGCCAGGGACGAGCGGCGAGCCTGGGCCTTTCCTCCGTGGGCCCGTCTTTTTGATAGCTTGACAAGTTTGTCCGGGTGGTCTATGCTCTAGCCACCCTACAGGGAAGGAGGGCCCCCATGGCCGTGCGCCGTCCCTCCCCGGACGATCTGCGGCGGATCGCCCACCTTTACGGCTTCGATCTCACCCAGGAAGAAGTCGAAACCTTCTCCGTATTCATCGAGGGCCTGCTGCCGTCCTACGAGTGGCTGGACACCCTGCCCGAACCTGCCCTGCCGGTGAAGTACCCCCGCGATGCCGGCTGTCGGCCTGCCCCCGAAGAGAACCCGCTGGGCGCCTGGGCCTGGCGCTGCTCCATCAAGGGCGCCCCGGCGGGCCCGCTGGCCGGCAAGCGTGTGGCGGTGAAGGACAATGTGTCGGTGCAGGGGCTGCCCCTACTCAATGGCTCGGCGCTCATGGACGGCTACGTGCCCACGGTGGACGCCACCATCGTCACCCGCATGCTGGATGCCGGGGCAGAGCTGGTGGGCAAGACGGTGTGCGAAGACCTCTGCTTCTCCGGCGGCTCCCACACCTCTTACCCCTGGCCAGTGCGCAACCCCCACGACCCCGAGCGCATGGCCGGCGGGTCCTCCAGCGGCTCGGGGGCAGTGGTGGCCGCCGGCGAGGCGGACATCGCCATCGGCGGCGACCAGGGCGGCTCCATCCGCATCCCCGCCTCCTGGTGCGGGGTGTACGGGCTCAAGCCTACCTATGGCCTGGTGCCGTATACCGGTATCTTCCCCATCGAGCTGACCCTGGACCACACAGGCCCCCTGGCCCGGACGGTGACGGACGTTGCCCTGTGCCTGGAGGTGATCGCCGGCCGGGACGGCCTCGACCCACGGCAGGGCCAGACGCCCGAGTCCCTGCCCCGCTACAGCCAGGAGCTGGGGGCGGGGGCCCGGGGCCTGCGCATAGGCGTCGTGCCCGAGGGCTTCGGGTGGCAGGGCCTTTCTGAGCCGGACGTGGACGAGGCGGTGCGGGAGGCGGCCGGCCGCTTCGAGTCCCTGGGCGCCGAAGTGCGGGAGGTCTCGGTCCCGCTGCACAGGCAAGGCGTACACTTCTGGAACGGCGTGGGGGTGGAAGGGACCTGGGCCATCATGGTGCGCGGCGAGGGCATGGGCCACGGCTGGCTGGGCTATCACGACACGGCCCTGGTGGAGTTCTACGGCCGTTCTCGCCGGGTGAGGGCCCAGGACTTCTCGCCCACGGTAAAGATGGTGACCATCCTCGGCCACTACCTGGGCGAGCGCTACCACGGCCGCTACTACGCCCGTGCCCAGAACCTGCGCCGCACCCTTCGCGCCGCCTACGATGCCGCCCTGCGCGAGGTGGACCTCCTGCTGATGCCCACTACCCCCCAGAAGGCGCAGCCCTTCCCAAAGGGTGGGCTGGCCGAGTACATCGCCGGTGCCCTGAACATGATCGCTAACACCTGCCCCTTCGATGTCACCGGGCATCCGGCTATAAACGTGCCCTGCGCTATGTCCGGCGGCCTGCCCGTGGGCATGATGCTGGTGGGCAGGCACTTCGATGAGGCGACGGTGCTGAGGGCGGCCTATGCCTTCGAGCAAGAGGTGTTCCGTGTCCAGCAGTGATTCCATGCGGAGGGGGCGATAGCCTTGAACAGCGTCCACGACCTGGGCGGTATGCACAACATGGGCCGGGTGGCAGTGGAGGAGAACGAGCCGGTCTTCCATACCGACTGGGAGCGGCTCACCTTCGCCATGCTCTTCGGCACCATGGGCAACGGCCTCATAAACCTGGACGAGTTCCGCCACGGCATCGAGCGCATGAACCCGGTGCACTACCTGGCCTCCCGCTACTACGAGCACTGGCTCTACACCATGGAGAAGAACCTGCTGGAGAAGGGGCATATCAGCCCGCAGGAGCTGGAGGCCCGCACCAAGCAGTACCTGGAGCGGCCGGAGGCGCCCCTGCCCAAGCGGCAGGACCCCGCCCTGACGGAGCGCATGCTGCTGGTGATACGCGAGGGGGCCCCCACCCGCAAGCCGGTGGAGGCCGGGCCCCGCTTCAAGGTGGGCGACCGGGTGGTGATGCGCAACGTCCACCCTTACGGCCACACCCGCCTGGCCCGCTACGTCCGGGGCAAGAGGGGCGTCATCGCCCACGTGTACGACTCCTACATCCTGCCCGATACCAATGCCCACGGCCTGGGCGAGAACCCCCAGTACGTGTACTCGGTGCGGTTCGAGGCCCGCGAGCTGTGGGGAGACTCGGCGGAGCCTAACGAGGTCGTCTATTTCGATGCCTGGGAGTCCTACCTGGAGCCGGCCGAATAGGGACGAGGAGGAGGCGCGAGCATGGCCCAGCGAGAGAAGGTGCCCCTGCCGGTAGAAGGCCAGTACCCGGTGCCCGAGGAATACCTGGCTGCCCGGGCCAAGGCCCTGGCCTCGCTGCTCATCGAAAAGGGCTTCCTGAGCGAGGACCTCATCGAGAGGGTGGTCCAGACTTACGAGCGGGACATCGGGCCGTTCCTGGGCGCCCGAGTGGTGGCCCGCGCCTGGGTGGACCCCGAGTTCAAGCGCCGCCTGCTGGAGGACGCTACCGCTGCCTGCGCCGAGCTGGGCATCAAGGGCATGCAGGGCGAGGACATGGTGTGCGTTGAGAATACCCCCCAGGTGCACAACGTGGTGGTCTGCACCCTCTGCTCCTGCTACCCCTGGCCCGTCCTGGGCCTGCCGCCGAACTGGTACAAGTACCCCCAGTACCGCTCGCGGATGGTCATCGAGCCGCGGAAGGTGCTGAAGGAGGACTTCGGGCTGGAGGTGCCGGAGTCGGTGGAGGTGCGGGTGTGGGACAGCAGCTCGGAGGTGCGGTACTTCGTGCTGCCGGAGCGGCCGGAGGGGACGGAGGGCATGTCGGAGGAGGAGCTGGCCAAGCTGGTGACGCGGGAGGCCATGATCGGCGTGGCGAAGGTCCAGGCGCCACGTCGCTGAGGGAGCGGAGAGCAGTGACGGAGGAGCATAGGGTCAGGGTCAATCCCAAGATCGCCTACGTCTTGCCCCGCAAGAGCGGCGAGATCGTCTTCAACGCCGACTGGGAGCGGCAGGCCTTCGGGCTGGCCGTGGCCCTGTGCGAGAAGGGCGATATCCCCTTCGACCAGTTCCGCTGGGCGCTGGCCAGGGAACTGGCCGAGTGGCAGCGGGCCCACGGCCCCGCCGGCACGCCCTACCGGTTCTATGAGATGTGGCTGGCCGCCCTGGAGAAGGTGCTGGTGGGCCAGGGCCTCCTCAGCGAGGAGGAGCTGCGACAGCGTCTGGAAAAGGCCCTGCCAGAGGGCCGGGAGGCGGAGTAGGAGGCCATGACGGGCTTCTACGAGCCGGAGCTCATGGTCCAGTTCCTGCAACACGCCCACCGGCGCATCGACGGGCACCTGACCGACTTCCGTGACGCGCTGGAGGTAGGCGAGCCCGACTGGGCGCTGCTGGAGGAGGCCAAGGAGGAGTTGCTCCAGCACATGTATGCCGAGGAGGTCCTGGTCTTCCCGGCCCTGCAGGAGGAGCTCCCCGATGCCATCGCCCAGCTCTTGGACGAGCACGGCCAGATCTGGGACCTGATGTCGGCGCTGGACGAGGCCGTGGCCACCGGTGCCGACCTCTCCTATCTGTTCCAGGCCCTCTCGGCGCTGCTGGCTGCCCTGGCTGCGCACTCGTCGGAGGAGGACTTCGGCATCTACCCGGAACTGCTGGCCAGGCTCGGGCCGGAGCGGACGCTGCAACTGCTGGAGGAGGCCGAGCGCCTGCGCCCGCCTCCGGGCTGGGTCTGCTCCGCCCGCGCCGGCCAGGGGAGGGCTGGCTGACAATGGCCGGAGAGTCCTCCCTACCCCGAGGCGACGTGTTCGCGTCGCGGTGGCACCGCATGGCCTTCGGCGTGGCCGTCGCCCTCTATCAACAGGGGCTGGTGGACGACTGGGAAGAGTTCCGCCAGCGCCTGATCCAGGAGATACAGCGGTGGGACAGGGACTGCCAGGAAGGCAAGGTCGATGCCGGCTCGTGGGAGTACTACGAGCGCTGGCTGGCAGCGCTGGAGCGCCTGCTCACCGAGTCGGGCATCCTGTCGCGAGAAGAGATCGAGGCCAGGGCGAGGCAGCTTCTGGCCTCGCCCGAGCCCACGCCGGAGGTGTCGCCGTGAGCGTTGCGCCAGTAACCGCAGCTGCCGCCGAACGATGGCTTCCCTACCTGATGATCGCCCTGGGGGTGCTGGGCCTGTACATCATCGGCCTGGACCAGGGCTACGCGCTGGCCGCCATCGTGGGCGAGACGGCGATGCGCTATAACTGGCTGCACGAGCTGTTCCACGACGCGCGCCACGTGACCGGCTTCCCCTGCCACTAGGGGAGCGCCGGTCACAGGCACCGGCCCAGTCGCGCCGCCGACAGCGGGCGATAGGCAGACCCGCACAGTGCCGGCGCCCCGCGTTCAGCGGGGCGGGCGAGGCAGCGGCCGCCCGAAGACCAGCCCCCGGCCCGGGCCGTGCACGGCGCGCAGCAGCCTCGACGCCGTCCGCGCCCTTACCAGCAGTCGGCGCTCGCCCGGCGACGGCGCCACCAGCAAGCACCTGCCCGGCACCAGCTCGACCCCTCCCGGGGCCACTGTAAGCTCCCCTTCCAGAGGTGCCAGCAGGGCACCCTCGTCCTGCCCCAGCGCCAGGTCCAGTCCCGCGCCCTCCTCCAGGGCGCTGTCCACGTAGAGACGGATGTCGCCATGGACGGGCAGAGATGCCCGCGGGCCCACCAGCTCCTTGCTGTGCACGCCCGGGGCCTCCTCATAGCGAGGGGCATCGGCATCGCGCAGGACGGCGAAGGACGCCCGCTCTGGCACCGGGTCGGTCTCGTAGACCAGGATGAAGGCGCGGGCAGGGACGTCGGTGTTGTTCCACTCCTGGTGGAGCATGCCCCTGCGTCCCTCGGTCAGTCGGCCCAGGTCTCCCGCGCTCATATGGCCGCGGATGCCGTTCAGGGCATCGTCGTGATCGATGGCGCCGCTGAGGATGTAGAACAGGCGCTCATTGAAGCGGTGGGGATGATGGCCGATGCCCTTCCCCGGCTCCATGAGGGCATCGTGCACCGTGAGCAGAGGACCGAAAGCGTGCAGGCGGACGAACGGGCCCAGCACCTCGGTGGCGGTCAGGCCGGGCGCACCGAAGTCGGCCTCGCCCAGCACCGCGTAGTCTTCCGGCGTCAGCAGCAAGGCACGGGCGCCGTCCAGCTTCAGCTCCTGCATCGTCCCACCCCCACCGTCTCCAGGTTAACATGGGCAGCCATCGCTAGCGGAAAGCGGGCACGATGTCCCGGGCGATGACCTCGAGCTGCTGGGCGAAGGGCGCCGGGCCGATGGGGACCAGCTGGAAGTGTCGCACGCCTGCCTCCACGAACTGCTCCAGGCGACGGATGCAGTCCTGGGGCGTGCCCATGACCACGTACCGGTCGACGATGTTCTCGAAGGGCTGGTTGTAGCGACGGGACAGGTCGGCCACGGCTGCCGCCTTCCCCTCCTCGTAGGAGTCGGCAGGGGCAATGAACTGGTACAGCGCCGGGACGATGGCGTCGGGGTCGCGGCCCGCCTCCCGGGCGTACTGGCGCACCTTGGACCAGCCATCGCGGAAGCGCTCGGGCGAGAAGAGATAGGGGACGTAGCCGTCGCCCAGGCGGCCGGCGCGGCGCATGGCCGCCTCGGAGCGCCCCGCCACCCATACGGGCGGCCCGCCCGGCTGGACGGGCTTGGGCTGCAGGGTCACCCCCTCCAGCCGCCAGAAGCGCCCCTCATAGGTGACGTTGTCCTCTCGCCACAGCCGCTTGAGGATGCGGATGGCCTCGTTGGCCCTTGCGCCCCGCTCCTGGACGGGGACGCCGCAGGCCACGAACTCCTTGGGGTACTCTCCCCCCACGCCGACCCCCAGCACCAGCCGCCCGCCGGAAAGGATGTCCACGCTGGTGGCCTCCTTGGCCACTACCGCCGCCGGGCGCAGGGGCAACAGGGTCACGGCCGTCCCCAGCAGCAGGCGCCGGGTGCGGGCGGCGTAGGCCGCGAGCACGGTGAAGGCGTCCATGGTGGGGCCGTAGAAGAACATGTGCTCCGACGTCCACACCGAGTCGTAGCCGAGGGCCTCCAGCTTCTCCACCAGGGAGAGGTCCGGGCCGGCCCAGGGCATGACCACGCCGAACTTGACTTCTGCCATGGGATGCCTCCTGACGCGAAGCTATCACCATGCTACAAGGGCGCTTCCGGCTCGGCCACCCCTTGTCGGCCTGGCCCGGGGCGAATAAATTGGCGTTGACCTAACGCTTACCAGGAAAGGAGGAAGCCATGCCCCTGGCCCGAGTGGACGACATCGATATCTACTACGTCGTGGAGGGCGAGGGCCCGCCCCTGCTGATGATCATGGGCTTCGGCGGCCAGCACCATTCCTGGGGCGATGCCACCAGCCGCCTGCTGGCCCAGCACTTCCGCACCATCCGCTTCGACAACCGGGGCACCGGGCTCTCGGACAAGCCCCAGGTGGAGTACTCCATCGCCATGATGGCCGACGACGCCGCTGGCCTGCTGCGGGCGCTGGGCATCGACCGGGCCCACGTCTACGGCGTGTCCATGGGCGGCATGATCGCTCAGGAGCTGGCCCTGCGCCATCCCCAGATGGTGGCGGGGCTGGTCCTGGGCTGTACCACTCCCGGCTGGGCGCACGGCGTCGCCCCCAGCGCCGAGATCATTCAGATGATGATGCCCGAGCCGGGCCTGTCGCGGGAGGAGCAGGTACGCAAGTCCTGGCCGGCCCTGTGCGCCCCCCGCTTCCTCGAGGAGGGGCGCGCCTTTCTGGAGGAGATGTTGCGTCGCAGCCTGGAGAACCCCACGCCCATCGACACCATGAACCGCCAGGCGGCGGCCATCCAGAGGTTCGACACCTACGAGCGGCTGGGCCAAATCCGGGCGCCCACCCTCATCGTCCACGGTGACCAGGACGTGCTGGTGCCTACGCAGAACGCCTACATCCTGCACGAGCGCATCCCTGGCTCCCGGTTGGCCATCATCGAGGGGGCGGGCCACGTCTACTTCTGGGAGAAACCGGAAGAGGCCGCCCGTGTGGTCATCGAGTTCCTGACCCAGGTGCCGGTGGGCGCCTAGACAGCGCAGGAGGGAAGCCAGGATGAGGCTGCAGGGCAAGGTGGCCATCGTCACCGGTGCCGCGTCCGGCATCGGCAGGGCCACGGCAGTGCTGTTCGGACAAGAAGGGGCGCGGGTAATGTGCGCCGACCTGAACGGCGAGGGGGCCAGGGCTGCGGCCGAGGCCATCGCCGCACAGGGGGGCGAGGCGGCCTGGACCCAGGTGGACGTGTCCCGCGAGGAGGACGTCCAGCGCATGGTCCAGGAGACGGTCCAGCGCTTCGGCCGCCTGGACATCCTGTTCAACAACGCCGGCGTGGAGCTGGCAGCGCCCGTCACCCAGGTCCCCGAGGAGCGCTGGGACTGGCTGCTCGACATAAACCTTAAGGGCGTGTACCTGGGCTGCAAGCACGCCATCCCCGAAATGTTGAAGGTGGGAGGCGGCGCCATCGTCAACACTGCCTCGGGAGCGGGGCTGATGGGCATCGCTGGCCTTTCCACCTACTGCGCCTCCAAGGGGGGTGTGGTGCTGCTTACCAAGTCGCTGGCGGTGGAGTGGGCGGCGCAGGGCATCAGGGTGAACGCCGTATGCCCCGGCGTCATCCGCACACCCATGGTGGAGCGGGGGCTCCGGGCCCTGGGCGGCACGGCCGACCCCGAAGAGGCATGGCGGCGACTGGGGCTGGTGCACCCCATCGGCCGGGTGGGGCAGCCGGAGGAGGTGGCCCGGGCGGTGCTGTTCCTGGCCTCGGACGAGGCGTCCTTCATCACCGGCGTCGCCCTGCCGGTGGACGGAGGCTGGGCGGCCGGGCCCACGCCGCGCCAGTTCGCTCCCTGAGGGGCTCGCCCGTCATAACTCCCCTTGCCCGAGGGGCCGCCTCGGGGCCATAATGGTGCTGTCCCGGCGGAAATAGGCGAATATGTTTGTTCACCTTCACCTTCACACCGAGTACTCGCTGCTGGACGGCCTGTGCAAGATACCCGCCCTGATGGAGCGGGTGCGGGAGCTGGGCCAGGAGGCAGTTGCCCTTACCGACCACGGCGTGCTCTACGGGGCCGTCCAGTTCTACAAGGAGGCCAGGTCCCGCGGCATCAGGCCCATCATTGGCGTGGAGGGCTACCTGGCCCAGGGCTCGCGCCACTCCCGGGACCCCGCCGACAAGCAGCCTTACCACATCACCCTGCTGGCCCGCGACCGGCAGGGCTACCGCAACCTCATTCAGCTCGTCACGCGGGCGCACCTGGAGGGCTTCTTCTACCGGCCCCGCATGGACAGGGAGCTGCTGGAGCAGTACTGCGAGGGGCTCATAGCCCTCTCTGGCTGCCACTCGGGCCCGATACCCCGTCTGCTCATGGCCGACCGTTACCAGGAGGCGGTGGCCACGGCGCGCTACTTCCGCGAGCTTTTCGACGGCCGGTTCTATATCGAGGTCCAGCGCCACGCCATCGACGAGGAAGAGGAGCTGCTGCGCCGCCTCCTGCGGCTGGCCCGAGAGCTGGACATCCCGGTGGTGGCCACCAACGATGTCCACTACATCCGTCAGGAGGACTGGGCCCTGCAGGACGTCCGCCTGTGCATCAGCACCGGCAGCACCCTGGACGAAGAAGGCCGCATGCGCATGGCCGGCGACTCGTCGTCATACTACGTCAAGTCGGAAGAGGAGATGCGTCTTCTCTTCCCCGACCTGCCCGAGGCCATCGACAACACCTGGCGCATCGCCCAGCAGTGCGAGCTGGAGCTGGAGTTCGGTCAGCTCCACATCCCCCCGGCCGATGTCCCCCCGGGCCTCACGCCCGAGGAGCACCTGGCCCGCCTCTGCTACCAGGGCCTGGAGCAGCGCTATGGCCGCCACAACGAGGCGGCCCGCCAGCGCCTGGAATACGAGCTGGGAGTCATCAGCCGCACCGGCTTCACCAACTACATCCTGGTGGTGTATGACATCGCCCGCTACGCCCGAGAGCGGGGCATCTTCATGGGCGTGCGCGGCTCTGCGGCGGCCTCCGTGGTCCTCTACTGCCTGGGCGTGACCGACATCGACCCGATAGAGCACCGCCTGGTGTTCGAGCGCTTCATCCACGAGCAGCGGCGGGAGATGCCCGACGTGGACATGGACTTCGCCGAGGACCGCCGCGACGAGATGATACAGTATGCTGCCCAGAAGTACGGTGCCGACCGGGTGGCCCAGATCATCACCTTCGGCACCCTGGGCGCCAAGGCCTCGCTGCGCGACGTAGGACGGGCCCTGGGCTGGAGCTACGCCGACGTAGACCGGGTGGTGCGCATGGTGCCCAACCTGCCCCCTTCCTTCGGCCCCATGACTATCGACCGGGCGCTGGACGAGAGCCCCCAGCTCCGCCAGGCGTACGAGGAGGACCCGCAGGTGAAGCGGCTGGTGGACACGGCCCGCGCCCTGGAGGGGGTGGCGCGCCATGCCTCCACCCATGCCGCCGGCATCGTCATCGCTCCCGAGCCCCTCACCAACTACCTGCCCCTGCAGCGCCCCCCGTCGGCCCGCGACCAGGGCGACGCCCTGCCCACCACCCAGTACGCCATGGAGGACGTGGCCGAGCTGGGCCTCCTGAAGATGGACTTCCTGGGCCTGGCCAACCTGACCATTCTGCGCATCGCCCTGGACCTGATCCGACACGGCCGGGGCATCGAGATCGACCTGGACCGGCTGCCCGACGGCGACCCCAAGACCTACGAGATGCTCTCTCGCGGCGAGACCTTCGGCGTCTTCCAGTTGGAGTCGGCGGGCATGCGCCGCTACATTCAGGAGCTGAAGCCCACCTCGGTGCGCGACCTGGCGGCCATGGTGGCCCTCTACCGTCCGGGCCCCATGCAGCACATCCCCACCTACATCCGGGCCAAGCACGGTCTGGAGCCCATCCGCTACCCGCACCCCGACCTGGCCGAGATCCTGGACGAGACCTACGGCGTCATCGTCTACCAGGACCAGGTGCTGCTCATCGCCCAGAAGTTCGCCGGCTACAGCCTAGGCGAGGCCGACCTGATGCGCAAGGCCATGGGGAAGAAGATCCGCTCCCTCATGGAGGCGGAGCGGGAGCGGTTCATCCGGGGGGCGGTGGCCCGGGGCTACTCGCAGGAGACGGCCCGCACCATCTTCGACCTGATCGAGCCTTTCGCCGGCTACGCCTTCAACAAGGCCCACGCCGTCTCGTACGCGCGCATCGCTTACTATACCGCCTACCTGAAGGCCAACTACCCGGCCGAATATATGACGGCAGTGCTGCAGATGGCCCAGAGGCGGCCCGACCCCACCCAGCGCGTGGCCGAGGCCTACGCCGAGTGCGTGCGCCTGGGCATCAAGATCCTGCCGCCCGACGTCAACCGCAGCGAAGTGAACTTCAGCCTGCAGGAGCATGAGGGCAGACAGGCCATCCGCTTCGGCCTGGCCAACATCAAGAATGTGGGCGAGGGGGTGGCAGAGGAGGTCATCGCGGCGCGGGACGCGGGCGGGCCCTTCCAGAGCGTGGAGGACTTCTTCCGCCGCGTGCCGGCCTCGGCCCTCAACAAGCGTGCCCTGGAGAGCATGGTGAAGGCCGGCGCGTTCGACTCCCTCGGCCGCGGACGTGGCACTCTCCTCGCCCACCTGGACCGGCTGGTGGCCCTGGCCCAACGTGCCCAGAAGGTGCGGGAGGCGGGCCAGGGCAGCCTTTTCGACCTGGTGGGGCCCCAGCAGGCGGGGCTGGAAGACCTGCCCATGGAGGAAGTCCCCGTGCCCCAGTCGCGCCGGCTGGCCTGGGAGAAGGAGCTGTTGGGCATCTATGTCTCCGAGCACCCCTTCAGCAGGGCGGCGGAAGAGCTGGCGCCCTACCTGTCCTGCAGCCTCGCCGACCTGTCGCCGGAGATGTCCGGGCGCGAGCTCGTGCTGGCCGGCTTCGTGGCCCACACCCGTACCCTGGTGACCAGGGACGGACGCGCCTTCTGTGCCGCGGAGCTGGAAGACCTGTCCGGTTCGGCCGAAGTGACCGTCTGGCCCGATGTCTACGAGCAGACCAAGAACCTGTGGCGGCACGGCAGCATCGTGGTGGCCAAGGTGCGCGCCCGCGAGCGGGGAGAGGACAGGCTCCAGCTCAGCGTCCAGCGGGCGGTGGCCTACAAGGAGGGGGAGTTCGACCCCCAAGAGCTGGGCCTCGAGGCCCGTGCCCCGCGGCCCGCGCATCCGCAGCCACAGCCCCTGCCCTCCGCTGGCGGTCGCCCTGCCTCGCGGCGGCCGCGGCGGGCCGGCCCTGCCCTGCGCATCCTCCTGCAAGAGACCGACGACACCCAGGCCGACCAGGAGCGCCTGCGCCAGGTCATCATGCTCCTGCGCGACTACCCGGGCGAGGACGACGTGACCCTCTCCATCCGCCAGCAGGACGGGGAGGAGGTGGACCTGGCCCTCCCGCGGGCGCGCGTGTGCCCCGAATTGCTCTCGCGGCTGCGGGCGGCCGTGGGCCCCTCGGGCAAGGTGGACGCCCTGCGCGCCACGGCCTGAGCCGTCGCCTAGGTGTGGGCGAGCTCTCCCCGGAACTCCTGCCAGGCGCTCTCCAGCAGGGAGGGGTCGGCCAGAAGGTCTACCGCTGTCATGGCCAGTGCCTTGGCCGCGTCCATCAGTCCCCGGTGGCCCGACTCGCTCCTGGCGAACTCCCGGAACTCCTCGGTGTGGATGGGCACGTCGGGCGGGGCGATGGCCACCGTGGGGTGGATGGCAGGCACCAGATGGCTCACGTTGCCCATGTCGGTGGAGCCGAGGGCGCGGCGCTCCCGCGGCTCCTCGGGGCGGCGGCCCAGTGCCTCGAAGTTGGCGGCGAAGACGCGGGCCAGGGTGCGGTTGTTATTCATGGTCATGTAGCGGGACTCGTCCCCCCAGCGGTACTCGAGCCGGCAGCCCGTGGCCTCGGCGCCGGCCCGGAAGCAGGCCAGCACCCGTTCCCGCAAGGCGTCCAGGTAGTCGTTGTCCAGGGAGCGCAGGAGGAGCTTGGCCGCCGTGTGGTGAGGTATGACGTTCACCGCCTGCCCCCCGTCGGTGATGATGCCGTGGATGCGGGCGTCGCTACGTACCTGCTGCCGCAGCAGCCCGATGGCCGAGAAGGCGATGACCATCGCGTCCAGGGCGTTGATGCCCGCTTCGGGAGCGGCAGCAGCGTGGGCCGGCCGCCCGAAGAACTCCACGTCCAGCTCCAGGCAGGCCAGGGCGTAGGTCACGGCCGAGTCCCGCGAGGCCGGGTGCACCAGCATGGCGCAGTCCAGGTCGTCGAAGGCCCCCCGCGCGGCCATGTACACCTTGCCCCCCGCGGCCTCTTCCGCCGGGGTACCGATGACGTAGATGGTGCCTCCCAGGGCATCGACGGCTGCCCTGGCGGCGATGCCCGCCGCTGCCGAGGCGGTGCCGATGATGTTGTGGCCGCAACCGTGCCCGATGCCGGGCAGGGCATCGTACTCGGCCAGGAAGGCGATATGCGGCCTGCCCGAGCCGTAGGTGGCGCGGAAGGCAGTGGGGATGCCGCAAATGCCCCGCTCCACCCGGAAGCCGTTGCTCTCCAGGTAGTCGGACAGCCACTGGGCGGCGTGGCGTTCCGCGAAGGCCGTTTCAGGGTGGGAGTGGATGCGCAGGCTCAACTCCACGAGCTCGTCGCGACGCTCGTCGATGGCCTGGGCTACAATCTTCTTAAGGGCGTCGTGAGTGGCCATAGGGTCCGCTCCGGCTTGGGATGTCCGCCCCATTGTAGCATGAAGGGGCGGCGGCGAAGACGTGGTGCGGGATCGGTGGCCGCTGCCCTGGGTGCGGGGAGCATCCTCATGTTGCTGGCCCTCGCCTGCCGCCACGGGGGCAGCGCGCCCGTGCCGGGCGGCGACACCGCCCTGCCTACCCTGTCCGAACTGCTGGCCCGGGCCTTCCCTGGCGTGGCGCTGGTGTCCGCGCCTGGCCAGGGCCTTTCCCTGGCCAACGACCCTCGCTGGCGCTTAACGTTCCTCCCGCCCCAGCTGGAGGGGAAGCCGTGGGGCCTCCTCGCTTTCTTCGCCCTGGAGGGGCCGGAGGGTGTGGCGCCTGGCCTGGGCCTGCCACCGGGTGTGTACGCCATCGCCGCCGATGCTTCGCTCTACGCGCTGAGCGCCGATGCCTCGCGGCTGCTGCCGGTGGCGGCGGGGAGCTCGCCTCCTGCGCGCCCGGCGCCCCCCGGCACGGCCCGGCCCCTGCTGGCTCTGGATGCCGACGCCGACGGCCGCGACGACATCGCCCTGGCCGTGCAAGGGGAAGCGCTGCCGGCGCACTACCGGCTGTACTGGCGCCGCGAGGACGGTTGGGCGCAGGAAGAGCCCGGCCCCTCCCCGGTCCAGACGGTCCTGGACTACTGGGGGGCCGTGGCCTCGGCCCTGGACCTGGCAGGAGGATGGAGCGTCTACCAGCGCCAGCGCTTCGTGTGGCCGTGGCTATCAGTGGAGGAGGAGGGGCCGAGCGCCGACCGGCTGGTGTCAGCCCTGGCTGAGGAGACCGGCCGTGCTCCCGAACAGGAGCTGGAGGCGCTGGAGGGGGTGCGGACGGCCTTCCGAGCGGCATGGTCAGCCCTGTCGCCCCAGTTCCAAGAGCGACAGACGTGGCCCGGCTTTATCAATGCCTTCCGCCTGACCGAGGCCGCCCAACTGGAGGCGGTCTCCACACCCCAGGCGGTGGAGGGCAGCCGTACCCATTTGAAGGCGGTGGTATCCCTCCGCCAGCGCGAGGGCGAAGACGTGGTCTGGCGCCGCTTCCAGGTCACCTTCCGCCTGGTGCTCTCGCCGGACGGACGCTGGCTGCTGGACGACGTGGGCGCGGAAGAGGTACGCTGACGCTTCCGCCCCCGCTTCTGATAGCATTGAGGGCAGGAGCGCAATGGCAGTGGAGCCCATCGCCTGGCAGGGCGACAGGCTGCGCCTGCTCGACCAGACGCTATTGCCGGCCCGGGAAGTCTACCTGGAGGCCACGGACCACCGCCAGGTGGCCGAGGCCATTGGCTCCCTGCGCGTGCGCGGCGCCCCCCTCATCGGCATCGCTGCCGCCTACGGGCTGGTGCTGGCGTCCCTCCGCCTGCCCCGCGGCGATATGGCCCGCTTCCTGGCCGGGCTGGAAGAGGCAGCCCGGGAACTGGCCTCCACCCGCCCCACCGCGGTGAACCTGGCCTGGGCCCTCGAACGACTGCTGGGCCGCGCCCGCGCTTGCGCCTCGCCGACGGAGGCGGTGGCCGCCCTGGAGGCCGAGGCCCGCGCCCTTCATCTGGAGCAGGTGGAGGCCGACCATCGCCTGGCGGAGCTGGGCGCCTCCCTCCTGCCCCAGGGCGGGGCGGTGCTCACCCACTGCAACACGGGCTCCCTGGCCACCGGCGGCATGGGGACCGCCCTGGGCATGCTGCGGGCCGCCTGGCGGCAGGGCCGCATCGTCCGGGTCTATGCCACCGAGACCCGCCCCCTGCTGCAGGGCGCCCGCCTGACGGCCTGGGAGCTCCGGCGCGAGGGCGTCCCCTGTACGCTGATCGTGGACGGAGCGGCCGGGGCGCTGATGGCCCGAGGCCAGGTGGCGGCGGTGGTGGTGGGGGCAGACCGCATCGCCCGCAACGGCGACGTGGCCAACAAGGTGGGCACCTACACCCTGGCCGTCCTGGCCCGCGCCCACGGCATCCCCTTCTACGTGGCCGCCCCTACCAGCACCATCGATCCGGCCACGCCCGATGGCGGCGGCATACCCATCGAGGAGCGGCCGGCGGATGAGGTGCGCTGCCTGGCAGGAGTGCCAGTGGCCCCGTCGGGAGTGGACGTGTCGAACTACGCCTTCGATGTCACCCCCGCTGCCTACGTGGACGCCATCGTCACCGAACGGGGCATCGCCCGGCCGCCCTACGCCGAGTCCCTTGCTTCCCTGCTCAGCGGAGGTAGCGCGAATGACTGAGCCACAGGCGCGCATCGCCGTCATCGGCGGCAGCGGCTTCTACGAGATGGAGGGCATCGGCGGGCTGGAGGAGGTGCGTCTGGACACGCCCTTCGGCCCGCCCTCGGACAGCATCGTCATCGGCACCCTGGACGGCGAGCGTGTGGCCTTCCTTCCCCGCCATGGCCGCGGCCACCGTCTGCTTCCGGCGGAGGTGCCCAGCCGGGCCAACATCTATGCCCTGAAGCTCCTGGGCGTGGAGGTGGTCATCGGCGTGAGCGCCGTGGGCTCCCTGCATGAGGACTATGCCCCGTTGCACCTGGTCGTGCCCGACCAGCTCATAGACCGCACGAGGGGCAGGCCCGGCACCTTCTTCGGCGGGGGGCTCGTGGCCCACATCTCCTTCGCCGACCCCTTCTGCCCCGTCCTGCGGCGGTCGCTGGTGGCGGCGGCGCGGGAGGCAGGGGCGACGGTGCACGATGGAGGCACCTATGTGGTCATCGAGGGCCCCGCCTTCTCGACCCGCGCCGAGTCGCGCCTTTACCGCTCCTGGGGGGCGCACGTCATCGGCATGACGGCCCTCCCCGAGGCAAGGCTGGCGCGAGAGGCGGAGATGTGCTATGCCACTCTGGCCATCGTCACCGACTACGATGTCTGGCACCCGCGGGAGGCGGACGTGACGGCGGAGCTGGTCATCGCCAATCTGCGCCAGGGCGTGAGCCTGGCCCAGGCAGCCGTGAGGCGGGCAGTGGGCCGGCTGCCGCGGCAGCGGGCCTGCCCCTGCGCCGACGCCCTGCGCGACGCCCTCATCACCCCCTTCCACCTGGTGCCCGAAGAGACGAAGGAGCGCCTGCGCCCTATATTGGGCCGGCACCTGACAGGGGGAGGGGGCGGTGGCTGAGACGGCGCTGCCGGTGGGCAGGGCGCGCCGGTCCTACCTGGTGCGCCCTGTCGCCGAGCCGTCAGCCCTCCGCCCGTATCTGGAGCCCCAGCGCGCCTACGCCGCCTTCGCCATTGCCCACCTGGCGCCCCGCCTCTTCGCCCACAGCCGCTTCTTCCTCTGCCAGGGCGAGCGGGAGTGGGGCATCGTCTTCTACGCCCGCACCGGCCCCGGCCCTTCCCTGCTCACCCTGGGCGACGAGACGGCCATCGAGGCAGGCCTGCGCCTCCACCCGGGCCCGCGCTACTCCTTCGCCACCTGCCGCCCCGAGCACCTGCCCACACTGCGACGCCATTTCCTGCTCTCGCGGGAGCGGCTCATGTACCGCATGGGCGTCGGCCGGGAGAGTTTCCGGCCGCCGCCCCCTGCTGGCGGGCGCTGGCAGGTGGTGCGCCTGCGGCCGCGTGAGATCGGCGCCGTCAACCGCCTGTACAGCAGCGAGGGAGGCCCCGTCTCCTACCCGGCGCGGGTGCTGGAGGAGGGGGTGTACTATGGGGTCGTGGCCGACGGCCACCTGGTAGCTATCGCCGGCACCCATGTGGTGTCGCCGGAGGAGGGCGTCGCCGTGGTAGGGAACGTATTCACCCATCCCGACTGGCGGGGCCGAGGCCTGGCCACCCTGGTCACCGGGGCCGTCACCCGGGAATTACTGGAGCGCTGTCCTGACGTTTATCTGACCGTGGAAACGGAAAACACGGCGGCGGTGCAGGTTTACCGCAAGCTGGGGTATAGGGTAGAGTGCACCTTGTACGAGACGCCGGCCCTGCGGCGGGAACCCCTGGGCCTCCTCTCCTTCTTGCGGCGCTCTCTGGCCCGCTGGCGGGGGCGTAGCCTGGGGGCCGAGCTGGTCTTATTATGAAGGACTAGGGGCCCGCCCCCACATGCCCGGAGGAGATATGGCCCGACCGACTCTGGACTACCACGTCAAGGACCTCGCCCTGGCGCCCGAGGGCGTCATGCGCATCGAATGGGCGGCGCGGGAGATGCCCGTCATCGGGTTCATTCGCCAGCGCTTCGCTCGCGAGCGCCCCCTGGAGGGTGTCCGCATCTCCGCCTGCCTGCACATCACCACCGAGACAGCCAACCTGGCCCTCTGCCTGCGCGATGGAGGGGCCCAGGTCGCTCTCTGCGCCTCCAATCCCCTCTCCACCCAGGACGACGTGGCCGCCGCCCTGGTGCAGGAGTACGGCATCCCCGTCTTCGCCGTGCGGGGGGAGGACAACGCCACCTACTACCGCCACATCCGCCAGGCGCTGGCCCACGGGCCGCAGATCACCCTGGATGACGGGGCCGACCTGGTGACCACCCTGCATAAGGAGCGGCAGGAGCTCATCGCCGGCGTGCTGGGCGGCACGGAGGAGACCACCACCGGCGTCATCCGCCTGCGGGCTATGGCCAGGGAAGGGGCCCTGCGCTACCCCATCATCGCCGTTAACGAGGCCCAGACCAAGCACCTGTTCGACAACCGGTACGGGACGGGCCAGAGCACCATCGATGGCATCACCCGCGCCACCAACATCCTGTGGGCGGGCAAGACGGTGGTGGTGGCGGGCTACGGGTGGTGCGGCCGGGGCGTGGCCCTGCGGGCGCGGGGGCTGGGGGCCAAGGTCATCGTCACCGAGGTGGACCCGGTGCGGGCGCTGGAGGCAGCCATGGACGGCTACCAGGTGATGCCCATGGCCGAGGCCGCGGCCATCGGCGACATATTCATTACCCTCACCGGCGACATCAACGTCATCGACCGCCCTCACCTGGAGGCGATGAAGGACGGGGCCATCCTCGCCAACTCGGGCCACTTCAACGTAGAGATCAACATCCCTGCCCTGGAGGAGATGAGCGAGGCCAAGCGGCGCATCCGGCCCAGCGTGGACGAATACCGCCTGCCGGACGGCCGTCGCCTGTATCTGCTGGGCGAGGGGCGGCTCATCAACCTGGCCGCTGCCGAGGGGCACCCGGCCAGCGTCATGGACATGAGCTTCGCCAACCAGGCCCTCTCGGTAGAGTACCTGGTCAGGCGCCGGGAGAAGCTGGCCCCCGGGGTCTACGATGTCCCCCGGGAGCTGGACGAGCAGGTGGCGCGGCTCAAGCTCGCTTCCATGGGCATCCGCATCGACGAGCTGACGGAGGAGCAGCAGCGCTACCTCTCGAGCTGGGAGGAAGGGACCTGACGGGAGCAGACCCCCAAAACAGGAGGTTGGGCTATGGCACTGACCCTCATGAGCGCGCCCTCGGTGCTGATGACCGCCGAGTCGGTGACGGAGGGGCACCCCGATAAGGTCTGCGACCAGATCGCCGATGGCATTCTGGACGAGATCCTGGCCCACGACCCCGAGGCCCATGTGGCCTGCGAGGTGACGGCCACCACCGGCCTCATCGTCATCCTGGGCGAGATCACCAGCCGCCACTACGTCAACTACGACGACGTGGCCCGCCGCGTCATCCGCGAGATCGGCTACACACGCCCTGAGTACCGATTCGATGCCGATTCGTGCGGCATCGTGGTGGCCATCAAGCGCCAGTCGCAGGAGATCTTCGAGGCGGTGGGTGAGGACGAGGGCGCCGGCGACCAGGGCATCATGGTAGGCTTCGCCTGCCGAGAGACCGAGGAGCTGATGCCCCTGCCCATCATGCTGGCCCACCGCCTGTGCATGCGCCTGGCCCAGTGCCGTCGGCAGGGAGTCATTCCCTACCTGCGGCCCGACGGCAAGTCCCAGGTGACTATCGAGTACTCCTACGGCGAGCCCAAACGGGCGGCGGCGGTGGTCATTGCCGCCCAGCACGACGACCGCGACGAGCGCGGCGCCATCACCCAGGAGCGGATCCGGTCCGACGTCATCGAGAACGTAATCCGCCCCGTGCTGGGGCACTGGCTGGACGACCAGACGGACATCCACGTCAACCGCAGCGGCAGCTTCGTCCTGGGCGGGCCGGCGGCCGACTCGGGCCTCTCGGGCCGGAAGACGATGGTGGACACCTACGGCTCCGCCGCCCGCCACGGCGGGGGCTCCTTCTCGGGCAAGGACCCCTCCAAGGTGGACCGCTCCGCTACCTACGCTGCCCGCTGGGTGGCCAAGAACCTGGTGGCGGCGGGCCTGGCCGACCGGGTGGAGGTGGAGCTGTGCTACGCCATCGGTCATCCTCAGCCCATCGCCATCTCGGTGGAGACGTTCGGCACCCACAAGTTCGACCACGGCGGGCTGGTGCAGCTGGTGCGCGACCATTTCGACCTGAGCCCGCGGGGTATCATCCGGGCTCTGGACCTGCGGCGTCCCATCTACCGCCCCATCGCCGCCTACGGCCACTTCGGCCGCACCGACCTGGACCTGCCCTGGGAGCGCACCGACAAGGCGGAGGAGCTTCGGCGCGCGGCTGGCCTGGCCCAGCGGGCCTAGCGTCCTGCCATACCGTCCGCAAGAGGGGAGGTGAGGGTAGGTGTTGTACGCCCTCATCATCGCTGGTGGCGAGGGCGAGCGGCTGCGGCCCTATACCTGGGACCGGCCCAAGCCCATGGTGCCCGTCAACGGCCGCCCCATCCTGGAGTACCAGGTCCTCTGGCTCAGGTCGCAGGGCGTGACCCACATCGTTATGCTCTGCCATTACAAGGCCGAAAAGGTGAAGGAGCACTTCGGCGACGGCTCCCGCTTCGGCGTGCACATCGCCTACACGGTGGAGCCGGAGCCCCTGGGGCGCGGCGGCGCCCTGCGTCTGGGCTATCAGTACGTGCCGTCCGACCAGGAGGTCGTCATCGGCCTCAACGGCGATATCATCACCAACCAGCGGTTGGGCCCCATGCTGCGCTTCCATCGCCGCAAGGGGGCGGCGGCAACGGTGATGCTGGTGCCGCTCCTGAGCCCCTACGGGATCGTGCGGGTGGCTAGGGACGGCCACATCTCTCAGTTCCTGGAGAAGCCGCCGCTGCCCTACTGGATCAACGCCGGCATCTACGTCCTGTCGCGGGAGTTCTTCGCCCGCCTCCCCGAGAAGGGCGACCACGAGACGACCACCTTCCCCGAGCTGGCCGCCGAGGGCAAGCTTTTCGGCTACCGCAGCCGCGCCTACTGGCGGGCGGTGGACACGGTCAAGGACCTGCGGGAGGCGGAGGCGGAGGTGAAGGCGCTGGCCCTGGCATGAGCCGCATACGCTTCGGCACCGACGGCTGGCGGGCGGTCATCGCCGCCGAATACACTTTCGACGCGGTGCGTGCCTGCGCCGAGGGCTACGCCCGCTTCCTGTCGGAGCGGGGTGTGCGGCGGGGGGTGCTGGTGGGCTACGATTGCCGCTTCGCCGCCGAGGACTTCGCCGCCGCCGCCGCCGAGGTGCTGGCCGCCCACGGCATTCATGTCTTCCTCACTCCCCACCCCACACCGACGCCGGTGGTGGCCCACGGCATCCTGCAGCTGGGCGCCGACGGCGCCGTGGTCATCACCGCCAGCCACAACCCCTGGCGGTGGCTGGGCTTCAAGGTGCGGCCCGAATACGGCGGCGCTGCCCCGCCCGAGTACGTGAGCGCCATCGAGGCCCTGGTCCCCCCGGAGGACGACTGGGATGCCATACCCCGCCTTCACCTGGCCGATGCCCGCCGGCGTGGCCTGGTGGAGGACTACGATCCCGACCCTGCCTACCTGGAGCACCTGCAGGGGCTGGTGGACTTGGAGTCCCTGCGGCGGGCCGGCCTGAGCGTGGTGGCCGACCCCATGCACGGCGCCGCCGCCGGCTACCTGCGGCACCTGTTGCGCGGAGGGGCCACCCGCGTCCACGAGATACGCGGCCGCCGCAACCCCATCTTCCCGGGCATGGACGCCCCGGAGCCCATCGGCCGCAACCTGCGCGCCCTGATGGAGGCCGTGCGCCGCCACCGTGGCCAGGTGGGACTGGCCAACGACGGCGACGGCGACCGCCTGGGGGTGGTGGACGAGCGCGGGCGGTTCCTGGACAACCAGCGCGCCTTCGCCCTGCTGGCCTATTACATGCTGCACGTGCGGGGCGAGCGGGGGCCCATTGTCAAGTCGCTGACGGCGACACGCATGACCTTCGCCCTGGCCGAGCCTCTGGGCCTGCCCGTGCATGAGACGCCGGTGGGCTTCAAGTTCCTCGGCCCGAAGATGCGGGAGGTGGATGCCGTCATGGCCGGCGAGGAGTCGGGCGGCTACGCCTTCCGCGGTCACCTGCCCGAGCGCGACGGCATCCTCTCCGCCCTGTGCTTCCTGGACCTGATGGTACGGCGGGGGAAGACACCCTCGGAGCTGCTGGAAGAGCTCTTCGCGCTGGTCGGCCCCCATTACTATGACCGCGTGGACGTGCACCTGCAGGAGGGGGAGCGCGAGAGGCTACAGGCCCGCTTGCAGGACATGGCGCCGGGGAGCATCGGCGGCCTGCCCGTCATCGGCCAGGACAACCTGGACGGCATCCGCTTCCTTCTGGAAGGCGGCTGGGTGGTCTTCCGCTTCTCGGGCACCGAGCCCCTGCTGCGAATCTACAGTGAAGTGCAGGGCGAGGAGGCGCTGGTCTATCGCGTCCTGGACGATGCCCGCCGCCTGCTGGGGGTCTAGGCGATGGACGACGTTCTGGACGACCCGGCCCGCCTGTCCGCCCTCGACCCGGCCGGAATGCTGGACTCCATCCGCGACCTTCCCCGCCAGTGCCGGCAGGCCTGGCAGGAGGCCCAGGGCTTCCACCTGCCCGAGGACTACCGCCGGGTGAGCAAGTTGGCCGTGCTGGGCATGGGCGGTTCAGCCATTGCCGGCGACTACCTGCGGGCTCTGGGCACACGCCTGCCCGTGGCCGTGGTGCGCTCCTATGAGCTGCCCCCGTGGGTGGACGAGGAGACCCTGGCGGTGGCCTCGAGCTATTCGGGCAACACGGAGGAGACCCTCGCTGCTTTTCAGCAGGCGCTGGAGCGGGGGGCGAAGCTGGTGGCCGTCACCACCGGCGGCCGCCTGGGGGAGCTGGTGCGAGAGCGGGGACTGCCCATGTTCCGCATCGACTACAGGGCCCAGCCGCGGGCCGCCCTCGGCTACAGCCTGATGCCCTTGCTGTGGGTGGCCCACCTGGCCGGGGCCCTGGACGACCCTTCCCCCTGGGCCGAGGAGGCCCTGGCGGTCCTGGAGCGGGAGCGGCAGCGGCTGGACGCCTCCGTGCCGACCGCCGAAAACCCGGCGAAGCTACTGGCTACCCGTCTGCATGGCCGGCTCGTCGTCGTTTTCGGCGCTGGGCCCCTGGCCGAGGCTGCCCACCGCTTCAAGACCCAGGTCAACGAGAACGCCAAGGCCTGGGCGTTTTATGAAGAGCTGCCGGAGGCCGACCACAACGCCATCGTCGCCTTCGCCCGCCCGGAGGAGGTGTCCCGCCGCACCTGCGCCGTGTTCTTGCGCTCGGACCGCCTTCACCCGCGGGTGCTGCTGCGCTACGAGTTCACGCAGCGAGCGCTGATGGAGGCGGGAGTCGAGTGCCAGACGGTGGATGTGCCTGGCGACGGCGCCCTGGCCCAGTTGCTGGCCGCCACCCTCTTCGCCGACTACACGAGCTTTTACCTGGCGCTTCTGAATGGGGTCGACCCGACGCCGGTGCCGGAGATCGAGCGCCTCAAAGCCTGGCTGGCCGGGCGCTGATCCTTAGCGCTTGCTGTACTGAGGCGCCTTGCGGGCCCGCTTGAGCCCGTACTTCTGGCGCTCCTTGACGCGGGGGTCGCGGGTCACCAGCCCCGCCCGCCGCAGCACCGGCTTCAGCTCGGGGTTCCACTCGATGAGGGCGCGGGCGATGCCGTGGGACACGGCGCCGGCCCAGCCGCTCACTCCCCCGCCGGTGCACTTGACGCTGACGTTGAACTGCTGGAGGGTGCCGGTGACCTCTAGGGGCTTGCGCACCATTACCTGGTGCAAGAGCCTCGGGAAGACCTGCGTGTACGGCCGCCCATTGACGATGATGTGCCCGCCCTCGCCCTGGGCAGGGTACAGTCGGGCGCGGGCCACCGCGGTCTTGCGTCGGCCAACGCCTTCGTAATAGGTACCCTGGAACATCTCCTCGTAGGGACTTGGTATGGTGAGCGTCTCCTGGGCCATGCTTGCGTCACTCCTTCGCTGCCGCGTCGGCGGGGGCGGCCTGGCGTCGCTGGCTGGCCTTCACCTGCGCTTCGTGGGGATGCTCGGGTCCTGCGTAGACCTTGAGCCGCCTGAGCAGGTGGCGTGCCAGCCGGTTCTTGGGCAGCATGCGCCGCACCGCTAGCTGGATGACCCGCTCCGGATGGCGGGCGAGCATTTCTCGCAGGGGCACCGCACGGATGCCGCCCATGTACCCTGTGTGGTGGTAATAGACCTTGTCGGTGAGCTTCTTGCCCGTCACCCGGACCTTCGCGGCATTGACGATGACTACGTAGTCCCCGACGGGCAGGTGCGGGGCATAGGTGGGCTTGTGCTTGCCCATGAGGAGGCGGGCCGCCTGGCTGGCCAGCCGCCCGAGCACCTGGCCCTCGGCGTCCAGCACGTGCCACTCGGCCTGAAGGTCCCTCTCTTTAGGTTGGTAGGTCTTGGGCCTCTGCAAAGGCATGGCCGAATATCTCCTCATCATAGTATACCCGCATCAGGCACAGCCCGTGAGGGGGCGCCGCCCAGCGGGCAGCCCCTGGCCGGGGCTGCCGCAACAGCGCCTCCACCTCCTCCAGCGAGAGCCTCCCCCGCCCCAGCTCCACCAGGGCGCCCACGGTGCGCCGCACCTGCTGGGGCAGAAAGGCGTTCGCTTCCATGTCCAGTAGCACCAACTGGCCCCGGCGCTGGAGCCGGCACCGGTAGACGGTGCGCACCGTCCGCCGCCTCGCCCGGTCGGGACGAGCGAAAGAGGCGAAGTCGTGCTCGCCCTCGAACAGCGGCGCCGCCCGGGCCATGGCCTCCAGGTCCAGCGGCCCGTGCAGGTGCCATGCGAACCGACGCAACAGCGCGGGCCGCGCCTCTCGCAACAGCACCGTGTACCGATACCAGCGCCGGCGAGCATGGCGGCGGACATCGAAACCGAGGGGGACCTCCGCCGCCGCTACCACGGCGATGTCGTCGGGCAGGTGGGCGTTGAGGCCGTGCACGAATGTCTCGGGCGCGTAGCCCTTTCGGGTGAGGAAGGAGCCCACCTGGCCCTTGGCGTGCACGCCGGCATCGGTGCGGCCGGCCAGGGCCAGCCTGGTCTGTTCGCCTGTTAAGCTGCGCAGGGCCGCCTCCACTGCCTGCTGAACAGTGGGGGCGTTGCGCTGGAGCTGGGAGCCGGCATAGGCCGTCCCCTCGTACTCCAGCAGGAGGGCGATGCGCCTGAGGGTGCCCTCCGCACCCACCGCCGGCCTGCCCCGCTCGGGCTAGACCAGCTCCAGCTGCACCAGGTGCGCCCCATCCCCCTGGCGACGCCCCAGCTTGGTGATGCGGGTGTACCCGCCCGGGCGGCTGGCGTAGCGCGGGCCCAGCTCGTCGAAGAGCTTGCGCACCACCCTCTTGTCGTAGATAAAGGCCAGGGCACGGCGGCGCGACGCCAGGTCGCCCCGCTTGGCCAGGGTGATCATGCGCTCGGCCAGGCCCCGCACTTCCTTGGCCTTGGCCTCGGTGGTGACGATGCGCTCGTAGCGCAGGAGGTCGGTCACCTGGTTGCGGAAGAGGGCCAGGCGGTGGTCGGTGGGTCTCCCCAGCTTGCGTCCGTCGATCTGGTGGGCCATGGCCTCTACTCCTCGCCGAGCTGGCGCTTGAGCTCGCGGAGCTTGGCCAGCCGGGGGTCGATCTCGCCCTCGGCTTCGGGCTCCTCCTGGCCGTCCCCGGCGGCGGCCTCGGCCGGGGCCTTCTCTTCCTTCTTCCTGCGCTCAGACCGCCTTCCGGCCTCGGCGGCGGGCGCTGCGGGTTCCTCCGCTGGGCCAGCCGGCGCCTCGGCCTCGACCGTCGGCGCTTGCCCCTCAGCCATAGCCTCGGGCTGCGCCTGTTCGACGGCCTCCTCCTCGGCCTCCTCTTCCTCCTCGACCTCTTCCTCGACGCCCACGGACAGGGCCTCGGCGGTCATGGGCAGGATGCCCAGCTCGGCCAGCTTCTGCCGGAGCTCATCGTAGGACTTGCGGCCAAAGTTGCGCAGGGCCAGTAGCTCCTCCTCCGTGCGCTCCAGCACCTGGCCCACGGTGGTGATGCCGCTCCGCCGCAGGCAGTTGTAGGTGCGCATGGAGAGATCCAGGTCGTCGATGGGCATGTTGTACTGCTCTTCGGATATGAGCAGGCCGGCGCCGATGCCGCGCGTGAGGACCGGGGCAGTGGCCCGCCCCATGCTGGTGAACAGGCGCAGGTGCTGCAGCAGCATGTCGGCGGCGCGGCTCACAGCCTCCACGGCGCCGATAGTGCCGTCGGTCCACAGCTCCAGCACCAGCCGGTCGTAGTTGCTGGCCTGGCCCACTCGAGTGGGCTCTACCCGGTAACTGACGCGTCGCACCGGCGTGAAGACGGCGTCGACAGCGATGGTGCCGATGGGCAGGCCGTTGACCTGGCTGGCGGGCTGATAGCCGCGGCCCATCTCTACCGTGAACTCTATGTGCAGGCGGGCGTCGGCCGAGTCCACGGTGAGCAAGTGCTGGTCAGGGTTGACTACCTCGATGTGCTCCGGCACCTGGATATCGCCGGCGGTTATCTCTCCTTCCCGTCCCTGAATGTCCAGCACCAGGGTGGCCGGGCGGTCGGCCAGCGCGCGCAGGCGGATGGCCTTCACGTTGAGCAGGAACTCGATGGTGTCCTCTTTGACGTTGGGGATGGTGGAGAACTCGTGCAGCACCCCTTCGATGAACACCTTCGTTATGGCCGCCCCTGGCAGGGAGCTGAGGAGCACCCGCCGCAGGGAGTTGCCCAGGGTGATGCCGAACCCGGGCAGCAGGGGCGACACCACCACCCGGGCGTAGTCTCCCCGGTCCTCCTCGATCTCGATGCGGGGCAGTTCCAGGACCTCTTGCAGGGTCAAGGCAGACCCACCTCCAAACCTCTCTCGACCACTGGTGACCTTCGGCTAGCGCGAGTAGTACTCGACGATGGAGGCGGTGTTGAAGAACACCGGCACCTCCTCGGGGTTGGGCTCGGCGACCATCCGGCCGGTCATGCTGTCCGCGTCCAGCGCCAGCCAGGAGGGCAACGGCCGCGCCCCTACCTGCGCTTTGACCATCTCGAACAGGGCGGTGCGCTGGCCGCGGGGCGTCCAGCTCACCGTGTCGCCGGGCCGCAGCAGCATGGACGGTATGTCCGTCTTGCGGCCATTCACGGCGATGTGGCCGTGTCGCACGATCTGCCGTGCCTGGTTGCGCGACTCGGCGAAGCCCAGCCGGTAGACCACGTTGTCCAGCCGCCGCTCGAGCAGCTTGACCAGGTTGTCGCCGGTCACGCCCTTCTGGCGTCGCGCTTCCTCGAAGAAGCGCCGGAACTGGCGCTCCAGCATGCCATACACGTAGCGGGCCTTCTGCTTTTCGCGCAGCTGGATGCCTCGGTCCGAGAGGCGGCCGTGGCGCCGGTCAGGCCCGTGCTGGCCGGGAGGGTAGGGCCGCTTCTCCAGCACACAGTTGGTGTAGCACTTGTTGCCCTTGAGGTATAGCTTCTGGCCCGCCCGCCGGCACAGGCGGCAGACAGGGCCGGTGTAGCGTCCCATGCTGTCGGTCCCTCCTCCCTGATTCCTTGCCCGGGCCTAGACGCGGCGCCGCTTGGGCGGCCGGCAGCCGTTGTGGGGTATGGGGGTGACGTCGCGGATGCTGGTGATCTGCAGCCCGGCTGCCTGCAGGGCGCGAATGGCCGGCTCGCGGCCGCTCCCGGGACCCTTCACCAGCACCTCCACCTGGCGCAGTCCATGCTCCACGGCGCGGCGGGCGGCGTTGTCGGCGGCCACGCTGGCGGCATAGGGTGTGCCCTTGCGAGAGCCCTTGAAGCCCACGGTGCCACCGCTGGCCCAGGAGATGACGTTCCCCTGAGGGTCGGTGAGGGTGATGATGGTGTTGTTGAAGGTGGACTGGATGTAGGCGCGGCCCACCGGGATGTTCTTGCGGTCGCGCCGTCGTATGCCGCCGCTGCTGGCGCCTCTCTGCCGTGGCATGACCATCTACCCCCTTACTTCCTGACCTTGGCCCGCCGCTTCCCGGCCACCGTCTTGCGCGGGCCCTTGCGGGTGCGGGCGTTGGTGCGCGTGCGCTGGCCCCGTACCGGCAGGCCCCGGCGGTGACGGATGCCCCGGTAGCAGTTGATCTCGATGAGGCGCTGGATGTTCTGCCGCACCTCGGCCCGCAGCTCCCCTTCCACCTTGTAGTTGCGGTCGATGTACTCGCGGACGCGGTTCAGCTCCTCGTCCGAGAGGTCGCGCACCTTGGTGGCGGGGTCGATGCCCGTATTATGACAGATATCCAGGGCGCGGGTGCGGCCGATGCCGTAGATGTAGGTCAGGGCCACATCCAGCCGCTTGTCGTTGGGGATGTCGACGCCGGCGATTCGTGCCATGCCCTTCCTCCTAGCCCTGTCGCTGCTTGTGGCGCGGGTTTTCGCAGATGATGTACACCACGCCCTTGCGCCTTACCACCTTGCACTTGTCGCAGCGACGCGTCACCGAGGGACGCACCTTCATCGCGTTGCCCCCTCTCCGCTCTCGCGAAACCGGTAAGTGATGCGCCCGCGGCTCAGGTCATAGGGCGAAAGCTCCACCAGCACCCGGTCCCCGGGCAGGATGCGGATGAAGTGCATGCGCATCTTGCCCGAGGCGTGGGCGAGCACCAGGTGTCCGTTGGGCAGCTCCACCCTGAACATGGCGTTGGGCAGCGACTCCCGTACGATGCCCTCCACCTCGATGGTGTCCTTTTTGGGCATAACGCCTCTTTCCGCTACCTCCCTGAAGGGGTGACCAAATTTCGATTATACAGCTTCACGGCAGCGTGAGCACTAGGGGCTCGCCGTCGGTGATGGCGATGGTGTGCTCGAAGTGGGCCGACAGGGAGCCATCGGCGGTGCGCACCGTCCATCCGTCGGCGTCCCGCTTGGTGCGCCACGTGCCCATATTGACCATGGGCTCGATGGCGAGCACCATACCCTTGCGCAGCACGGGGCCGAAATCGGGCGGCCCGTAGTTGGGCACCTGCGGGTCTTCGTGCATCTGTCGGCCCACGCCATGCCCGACATACTCCCGCACCACCGAGAACCCCTGTCCCTCCACGTAGGTCTGAATGGCATGGCCGATGGCTCCCAGGCGCACTCCCGCCCGGGCGGCGCGGATGCCCCGCCACAGGGCCTCCTCGGTGACGCGGATGAGCCGCTCCGCCTCGGGGCTGATACGGCCCACTCCGACGGTGACGGCGCAGTCGGCCACGAAGCCCCGGTATGTGCAGCCCAGGTCAATGCTCACCACGTCCCCTTCCTGGAACGCCCGGTCGCCAGGGATGCCGTGCACGATCTCGTCGTTCACCGACACGCAGACGGTGGCCGGATAGCCCTGGTAGCCCAGGAAGGTGGGTATGACCCCCCTGCGGGCGAACTCCTCGCGCACTATCCGGTCCAGCTCCGTCTCCACCACGCCGGGCCGCACATGTTCCACCAGTATCTGCAACACCTGGGCCACGTGGCGGCCCGCTTCCCGCATGATGCCGATCTCTTCTTCCGACTTGATGACGATAGGCACGCCCTCGCCTCACCTCTCCTGGGCGGTGGCCAGCAGCGAGAGGAGCTCCGCCCGCACCTTCTCCACCGGCTGTTCGCCGTCGACTTCCCGTAGCTTGCCCTGGGCCTGGTAATAGTCCAGCAACTCCCTGAGCTGGGCCATGTTCACCTCCAGGCGCCTGCGCACCACCTCGGGCCGGTCGTCCTCGCGCTGGTAGAGGCGCGAGCCGTCGCGGTCGCAGACGCCGGGCACCTTGGGTGGGGCGTTAGTCTCGTGGTACACGGCGCCGCAGGTCGGACAGTTCCAGCGCCCCGAGAGGCGGCGTACCAGCTCTTCCTCCGACACCCGCAGGTAGATGGCCAGGTCGATGCCCTGGCCACGCCGGGCGAGGGCATCGTCCAGGGCCCTGGCCTGGGCCAGGGTCCGGGGAAAGCCGTCTAGGAGACAGCCGCGCTGGCAGTCGGGCTCCTCCAGCCGCTTCAGCAGCATGGCGATGGTGATCTCGTCGGGCACCAGTCGCCCCGACTCCACATACGGTCGCGCTTGCTCGCCCAGCTCGGTGCCGCGGCGGATGTTCTCCCGGAACAGCTCGCCGGTGGTGACATGGGCCACTCCCAACCGCTCGGTGAGGAAAGCGGCCTGGGTGCCCTTCCCGGCCCCAGGCAGCCCTAACAGCACTAGGAACATCGCCCTCGCCTAGCGGATGAAGCCTTCATACTGGCGCATGAGGAGCTGGGCCTCGATCTGGCGCATGGTGTCCAGCACCACGCCCACCACGATGATGAGGCCGCTGGCGCTGATGCCCAGGGCCGCCGACCGTCCCTGCAGGCTGATGTCTTGCTCCATGACGGCGCCGATGAGGAAGGGCGAGACGGCCACAAAGCCCAGGAACAGGGCCCCAGCCCAGGTGATGCGCATCAGCACCCGGTTGATGTAGTCCTCGGTGGGCCGCCCGGGGCGGATGCCCGGGATGAACCCTCCCTGGCGTTGCAGGTTCTCGGCCAGGTTCTGCTGCTGGAAGATGACCAGCGTGTAGAAGAAGGTGAAGATGACCACGCTCAGGAACAGCAGCAGCCAGTAGAACGGGTTGCCGGGGCTGAAGGCGTGCTGCGCCCACTCACCCACGTTGCTGATGAACTCGTTGCTGTTCTGGGCCAGCACCTGCCCGACGTAGGCGGGCAGGAGGATGATGGAGTAGGCGAAAATCAGGGGCACCATCCCCACCGAGTTCACCCGCAAGGGGATGTGTGTCTGCCCAGACTGGCGGTACATGCGACCGCCCCGGAACACGCTGCGCGAGTACTGGACGGGTATGCGCCGCTGCGCCTCCTGAAAGAAGACGATCAGGTATACCAGCCCCAGGGTGAAGAGGGCCAACATCACCGTGCTGGTGATGGTGCCGCCCACGCCGGTGAACAGCCGCGCCCCTACGTACTCCGGCAGGCCGGAAACGATACCCGCGAAGATGAGGATGGAAATGCCGTTGCCGATGCCCTTTTCGGTGATGAGCTCTCCCAGCCAGACCAGGAACATAGTGCCGGCGGCCATGGTGATGAGGATGGTGACCGTGCGCAGGCCCGTCTCGCCGGTGAAGCCCACCTGTATGCTGCCGGGGAGCAGGCTCTGGATGAGGATCAACTGGCCGTACCCCTGCAGCAGGGCCATGGGCACCGTCAGCCAGTGGGTATAGATCTCGATCTGGCGCCGCCCGTATTCCCCCTCCTGCGAGAGGGCGCGCAGGGTCGGCACCAGGGGCACCAGCAGTTGCATGACGATGGCCGCCGTCACATATGGGTACACGCCCATGGCGGCCACGCTCATGTTCTTCAGGGCACCGCCGGAGAAGAAGTTCAGGAACCCGAGGATGGTGTTCTGCCGGAACAGGTCCTCCAGTATGCGCGGGTCCACCCCGGGCACGGGCAAGTTGGAGATGAAGCGGAACACCACCAGCATAGCGAAGACGAACAGGAGCCGCTGACGCAGGTCGGGCTGCATCAGGGCGTTGATGGCCGCCTGCAGCAGCTGGGGTTGGGCCTGGCGCTGGCCCCTAGTCGCTGTCGCCACCCTCGGCAGCCTCCAGGGCGACGGCCTGGCCGCCCACTGCCTCGATCTTCTGACGCGCCGTCATGCTGAAGCGGTGGGCGCGCACTGTGAGGGCCACCTTCAGCTCGCCATCGCCCAGCACCTTCAGCGGCCGTCTCTCATCCCGCACCAGCCGGTGCTGCCTGAGCAACTGGGGCGTGACCTCGGTGCCGGCCGGGAAGCGGTTCAGGTCGCCGACGTTGACCACCTCGTACTCGACGCGGAAGGGGTTGACGAAGCCCCTCATCTTGGGCAGGGCCTTGACCAAACGAGTCTGGCCGCCCTCGAACCAGGGGGGCACGGGCTTGCCGGAGCGGGCCTTCTGCCCCTTGATGCCCCGGCCCGAGTAGCTGCCGTGGCCGCTGGAGTCGCCGCGGCCGACGCGCTTGCGCCGGTGCTTGGCCCCCCAGGGCGGCCGCAGTTCATGGGCCAGCATCAGTCCTTGACCTCCTCCACCGTCACCAGGTGGCGGACCTTGAACACCATGCCGCGGATGGCCGGCGTGTCCTCGTGCTCTACGGTGTGCCCCAGCCGCTTCAGCCCCAGGGCGCGGATGGTGTCCTTCTGGTCGCGACGGTAGCCGATGGCGCTCTTCCGCCAGGTGATGCGCAGGCGGGGCATGGGCCTATCCCTCCTCTGCCGCCACCCGGGAGCGCAGGGCCCGCACTGCCTCTGGCTCCTTGAGCTGAGAGAGGGCCATTATGGTGGCCTTGACCAGGTTGACGGGGTTGGTGCTGCCCAGGGCCTTGCAGACGGCGTCCTTCACCCCGGCCAGCTCCAGAACGGGGCGCATGGCCCCTCCCGCGATGAGGCCGGTACCGGGTGGGGCCGGCTTGATGAGCACCTGGGAAGCGCCGTATTTCACCACCAGCGGGTGGGGCACGGTGCCGTTCACCAGCGGCACTCGGATGAGGAACTGACGGGCCTTGTTGGACGCCTTGCGGATGGCTTCCGGCACCTCGGTGGCCTTGCCCAGGGCAGCGCCTACGTGCCCCTGGCCGTCGCCCACCACCACCAGGGCAGTGAAGTGGAAGCGGCGGCCGCCGGCCATCATCTTGGCTACGCGGTTGATATATATGGTGCGCTCCTGCAGGGCCAGCCCCGAGCTGTCCCGGACGATGCGCTCCCGATTAGCGATGTACTTCAGCGGGACGCCCATGCTACCACCTGCGTCAGAACTGGAGGCCGGTCTGCCGGGCCGCCTCGGCCAGGGCCTTCACCCTTCCATGGTACTTGAAGCCGCCGCGGTCGAACACCACCTTGACGATCCCCTTTTCCAGCGCGCGGCGGGCCACCGTCTCCCCCACCAGGGCCGCCATCTGGGACTTGGTCTTCCCGTCCCGTTGCGTTCGCAGGGCGGGCTCCAGGTCCGAGGCGGCGGCCAGGGTGTGGCCACGGGTGTCGTCGATCACCTGGGCGTAGATATGGTTGAGGCTGCGGAAGACGGCCAGCCGTGGCCGTTCCGGCGTGCCGTACACCTTCTTGCGCACGCGGTAGTGACGGCGAATTCGCGCCTCGCGGGGGGTCTTCACCTTGGCCATGGCCTAGCGCTTACCTCCCTTGGCGCCCTTGCCCGCCTTGCGGCGGATGGTCTCGCCCACGTAGCGGATCCCCTTGCCCTTGTACGGCTCCGGCGGGCGGATGGCGCGGATGTTGGCAGCCACCTGGCCCACCGCCTGCTTGTCGTTGCCGCGGACGATGACCTGCGTGGTGCCCTCAACCTGTATCTCGATGCCCGGCGGCGGCTCCACCTCTACGGGGTGGGAGTAGCCCACGCTCAGCACCAGCTTGTTGCCCTGCATCTGGGCGCGGTAGCCCACGCCCACCAGCTCCAGGCGCCTTTCGAACCCCTGGCTCACCCCCGTCACCATGTTGGCGATGAGGGCGCGGGTGAGCCCGTGGAGGGCGCGGTGGCGGGGCAGGTCCGAGGGCCGGCGCACCACGATGTGGCCGTCCTCCATCTCTACCTGGATGTCCCGAGGCCACTCCCAGGAGAGCTCGCCCCTGGGCCCGCGCACGGTGATGCGCCCGCCCTCCAGGGAGACCTGGACGCCTTGCGGCACGGGCACGGGCTTGCGGCCTATGCGGGACACGTCCCTCCACCTCCTACCAGATGTAGCACAGGACCTCGCCTCCCAGATTGCGGCGCCAGGCCTCCTGTCCGGTCATCACGCCCTGGGGTGTGGAGAGGATGGCCACTCCCAGGCCGCCGTAGACGCGGGGTATCTCTTTGCGCCGCACGTAGATGCGAAGGCCGGGCTTGCTCACCCGCTGCAGCCCCGAGATGAGGGGCTCGCCCTTTTCGGTGTAGGCCAGGTAAATGCGCAGGGACTTCTTGGCCCCGTCGCCCCGCACCTCGTAGCCCTTGATGAACCCCTCGCGCTTCAGCACTCGCGCGATATCCAGCTTCAGACGCGAGGCGGGCACGTCAGTGTAGTCGTGCCGCGCCATGATGGCGTTGCGGATACGCGTGAGCATATCGGCGATGGGGTCCGTCATCATGGCCAGCATCACCAGCTCGCCTTCTGCACGCCAGGCAGTTGCCCTTCGTGGGCCAGCCGCCGGAAGCAGATGCGGCACAGGGCGAACTGGCGCAGGTACGCCCGGGGCCGCCCGCACACCCGGCAGCGGTTGCGGTGGCGCACCCTGAACTTGGGAGTCTTCAGGAAGGTCTTGTTGTACAGCGCCTTTCTGGTCAACCTCCCTACCTCCTGGCGAAGGGCATGCCCAGCAACTCCAGTAGTCGCTTGCCTTCCTCGTCGGTGCGGGCCGTAGTGATGATGTTCACCTGCAGGCCCCGCACGCGGTCGATCTTGTCGTAGTCGATCTCCGGGAAGATCACCTGCTCGCGGATGCCCAGGGAGTAGTTGCCGCGGCCGTCGAAGGAATCGGGTGGCACCCCCTGGAAGTCGCGGATGCGGGGCAAGGCGGCGTTCATGAGCCTGTCCAGGAATTCCCACATGCGATCGCCCCGCAGCGTCACCATGAGCCCGATGGGCATTCCCCTGCGCAGCTTGAAATTGGCGATGGACTTGCGCGCCCGTGTCACCACCGGCTTCTGTCCGCTGATGAGGGCGATGTCGTTGCTGGCTGCCTCTACCGCCTTGGCGTTCTGCACGGCCTCGCCCAGGCCCACGTTGATGCAGACCTTCTCGATGCGCGGCACCTGCATGACGTTGCGGTACCCGAACTCCCGCATTAGGGCGGGCACCACGTCCTCCCGGTACCGCTGCTTGAGCCTGGGAACGTAGCCGTTGCTTCCCTGCATGGCGTCAGTCGATGTTGGCATCGCACTTTTTACAATAACGGACTTTGCGGCCCTCCTCCAAGCGGCGGAAGCCCACCCGGGTGGCCTTGCCGCAGGCGGGGCAGACCAGCTTGACCTTGGACCAGTGGATGGGCGACTCCCGCTCCACGATGCCACCCGGCCGGTTGGGCATGGCCCGGAGGTGGCGCTTGACGACGTTGACGCCCTCGATCACGATGCGCTGCTCCCCGGGGATGACCTGACGGACGGTGCCCACCTTACCGCGGTCGCGGCCCCGCACCACCAGCACCGTGTCCTGGCGCTTGATCTTTCGGGCCACCTCAGACCACCTCCGGCGCCAGGGAGATGATCTTCATGAAGCCCTTCTCCCGCAGCTCGCGGGCCACCGGGCCGAAGACGCGCGTGCCGCGGGGGTTCTGCCCGTCGGGGGCAAGGATGACAGCGGCGTTGTCGTCGAAGCGGATGTAGGTGCCGTCACGGCGGCGGGTGGTCTTGGCTACGCGCACCACCACCGCCCGCACCACGTCGCCCTTCTTCACCGGCGCGTGGGGTATGGCATCCTTGACCGAGGCGACGATGACGTCGCCCAGGCCAGCGTACTTGCGGTTGGAGCCGCCCAGCACCCGGAAGCACATTATTTCACGGGCGCCGGAGTTGTCGGCCACCTTCAGCCTGGTGTAGTTCTGGATCATGGCTGGGGCGCCTCCTGGGAGGGCTCAGGGGCCGGCCCTTCCCGCTCCTCCTCCTGCTGGCGGCGCCTCTCGCCCAGCGTCTCCAGGTCCACCTCCTCGGCCCGCACCTCTACCTGCTCGGCCCGCTGCAGGATGCGGGCGACCCGCCAGCGCTTGGTGCGGGAGAGGGGCCGGCTCTCGACGATGAGCACCCGGTCGCCCACGCGGCACTCGTTGTTCTCGTCGTGGGCATGGTACTTCTTGGTGCGGCGGATGGTCTTCTTGTACAGGGGGTGGCGGGTGACCCGTTCTACGGCCACCACCACTGTCTTCTGCATGCGGTCGCTGACCACGACCCCTTCCATTACCTTCCGCCGCCCGTAGTTGACGGTGTCGCTGACCATGGCCTGGCGTGCCTCCCTACTGGCTCATGCGGGCCAGTTCCCGCGCCCGCTGCTCCGTCTTGAGGCGGGCCAGGTGGCGCCGCAGCTTCTGTAGCTGGCTGCTGTCCTGGAGCTGGCGCGTCTGCTTCTGCAGCCGTAGCTGGAAGAGACGGCGATAGGTCTCCTCTATCTCCTCGGCCAGCTCCTTGTCGGAGAGGCGGCGCAGCTCGTCCATGGTCTTGACGTAACGGCCCATGGCCCTAGGCTGCCTCCCTCTTGACCACGCGGCAGGGTATGGGCAGCTTCTGGGACGCCTGCTCCAGGGCCTCCTTGGCCAGGTCCTCGCGCACCCCGGCCACCTCGAACAGGATGCGCCCGGGCTTGACCACGGCCGCCCAGTACTCCACCGGCCCCTTGCCGCTGCCCATGCGCGTCTCCAGGGGCTTCTTGGTGATGGGTTTGTCGGGGAAGACGCGGATCCACATCTTGCCGCCGCGGCGCACCATGCGGGCGATGACGCGGCGGGCCGCCTCGATCTGGCGGGCCGAGAGCCAGCAGGCGCCCAGGGCCTGGAGGCCCCACTCGCCGAAGGCCACGTAGTTGCCGGCGTTGGCCCTGCCCTTCAGGCGTCCCCGTTGCTGCTTGCGGTACTTAACCTTCCTGGGTTGAAGCACCTTCGCTCACCTCCGCCGCTGCCTCGGCGACCTCTGCCAGCTCGCGCTCGGGCAGCACGTCCCCCTTGTATATCCACACCTTGACGCCGATGACCCCCAGGGGGGTGCGGGCCTCGGCCAGTCCGTAGTCGATGTCGGCCCGCAGGGTGTGCAGGGGCACTCGCCCCACCAGCTCCACCGCCTTGCGGCTCATGTCGGCGCCGCCCAGGCGGCCGGCTACGCGAATCTTGACTCCCAGGGCGCCCCGCTGCATGGCCCGCGCTGCCGCCTGCTTGATGGCGCGCCGGTGGGAGATGCGCTGCTCTATCTGGCGGGCGATGGTCTGGGCCACCAGCCGGGCGTCCAGTTCCGGCGCCGGCACTTCGGTAATGTTCACCCTCACCCGCTTGCCGGTGACCTCCTCCAGGCGGTTGCGTATCTCCTCCACCCGCTGGCCGCCCCGGCCGATGACTATGCCCGGCCGGGCGGTGTGGATGGTGACCGTCACCTGGTTGGCGTTCCGCTCGATCTCCACCCGCGAGATGGCGGCGTCCCGCAGCATGCCGGTGATGGTGTTGCGGATGGCCAGGTCCTCGTGCAGCAGCTCCCGGTAGGCCGGGTCCTTGTCCGAGAACCACTTGCTCTGCCAGTCGTAGATGATGCCGATGCGCAGGCCGGTAGGGTGGACCTTATGGCCCATAGCTCACACCTCGTCCACCACGATGGTGATGTTGGCGCGTCGCTTCTGGATGATGTCGGCCCGGCCGCGGGCGCGCGGGTTGAGGCGCTTGAAGCGGATGCCCTCCCCTGCCCAGCAGGCTACGATACGCAGGCGGCGCGGGTCTAGATTGTAGTTGTTCTCGGCGTTGGCCGCCGCCGAGCGAACAGCCTTGGCCACCACGCGCGCCTTGGGCGAGGTCATGAAGCGCAGGATGGTCAGGGCCTCGTCCACCCGCTTGCCCCGTATGGCATCGAGGATGGTGTTCACCTTCTTGGCCGATACGGGGGCGTTGCGCACGAAGCTACGCACTTCCATGGCGTCGCCCTTACCTCTTCTTCATGCGGGCCACCTGGGCCGTCTTGCCGCTGTGGCCGCGGAAGGTGCGGGTGGGGGCGAACTCCCCCAGCTTGTGGCCCACCATGTTCTCGGTGATGTAGATGGGGACGTGGCGGCGCCCGTCATGCACGGCGATGGTGAGCCCCACCATCTCCGGCAGGATGGTGGACCGGCGCGACCAGGTGCGGATGACCTGGCGCTGGCCCGTCTGTCGGGCACGGTTCACCTTCTTCATGAGCTTGGGGTCTACGTATGGGCCCTTCTTGCGCGAGCGGGACACGCCCCAGCACCTCCTAGCTCTGGTAGCGGCGACGCACTATATACTTATCGGTGTCCTTGCGCCGCCGGGTCCTCACCCCCAGGGCGGGCTTGCCCCACGGGGTCTTGGGGTGGGGCAGGCCGATGGGCGCCCGGCCCTCGCCGCCGCCGTGGGGGTGGTCCCTGGGCGTCATGGCCGAGCCACGCACCGACGGTCGCCAGCCCAGGTGGCGCTTGCGGCCCGCTTTGCCCAGGTTGATCTGGTCATGCTCCACGTTGCCCACCTGGCCCACCGTGGCCATGCAGTCGCCCAGCACGCGGCGCACCTCGCCCGAGGGCAGGCGAAGCAGCACGTACTTCTCCTCGCGGGCCAGGATCTGGGCGGCGGCACCGGCGCTGCGCACCATCTGGCCGCCCTTGCCCTTGTGCAGCTCCACGTTGTGCACGAGGGTGCCCACGGGGATCTCCCGCAATGGCAGGGCGTTGCCGGGACGGATCTCGGCCCCCGGCCCGGCCATTACCTTGTCGCCCACCTGCAGGCCCAGGGGGCAGAGGATGTAGCGCTTGTCGCCGTCGGCGTACTGGACCAGGGCGATGCGGGCGGTGCGGTTGGGGTCGTACTCGATGGCCACCACCTTGCCCGGCACGCCCCATTTGTCCCGCTTGAAGTCGATAATGCGCAGACGGCGCTTGGCGCCGCCCCCGCGGTGGCGCACCGTGATCTTGCCCTGGTTGTTACGTCCCCCGGTGCGCTTCTTGGGCGCCAGCAGCGACTTCTCCGGCTCCTTCTTGGTTATCTCGTCGAAGGAGTAGCCGGTGGCATTGCGGCGGCCGGGGGAGGTGGGCTTGTAGACCTTGATGCCCATGGCTATCACACGCCCTCGAACAGCTCTATCTTGTGCCCCTCGGCCAGGGTGACGATGGCCTTCTTCCAGCGCTGGCCGTGGAGGATGTGGCCAGTGCGGGTCCGTCGTGCCTTGCGCTGGAGGTTGATGACGTTCACCTTCACCACCTTGACGCCGAAGACCTTCTCCACGGCGTCCTTGATCTGGGTCTTGTCGGCGTCAGGGTGGACCTGGAAGGCGTACTTGTTCTCTTCGGCCAGCCGCGCCGCCTTCTCGGTGATGAGCGGCCGGACGATGACCTGAGTGGGGTGCAGGGCCTTGGCCATGGCCATCACCTCCGCAGGGCCCGCTCGCGGTCGCGGGCCTCGCCCCACAGCTCTTCCGCCTTGCGCACCGCCGCCTCGGTCATCACCAGGTAGCGGTGATGCAGCATGTCCACCACATTGAGGTAAGCGGCAGGGAGGCACTTCTTCTTTTCCAGGTTGCGCACCGAAAGGAACACGGTGCGGTCGGGCTCGCCCGTGACCACCAGGGCGGAGCGGTCCACGCCCAGGTTCTGGAGGATGCGGGCCACCTCCTTGGTGCTGGGCCGCTCCAGCTCCAGGCGGTCGAGGACGATGAGCTCGCCATCGGCCGCCTTGGCCGACAGGGCGGAGCGGATGGCCAGACGCCGCATCTTCTTGGGGAGGCGCTGGGAGTAGTCCCTGGGCTTGGGACCGAAGACGATGCCGCCGCCCTTGCGGTGCGGGGCGCGGATGGACCCCTGGCGGGCGCGGCCGGTGTACTTCTGGGGCCGCGTCTTGCGGGTGCTGCCCTTCACCTCGCCGCGGGTCTTGGTGCTGTGAGTGCCGCGACGCTGGTTGGCCCGCTGGGCAACGTAGGCCTGGTGGAGGACGGCCTTGTTGGGGCGGATGCCGAAGACGTAGTCCTCCACTTCGATGGTGCCTACTTCCTCGCCGTCGGCGTTCCTAACGGGCAGCAACACGGGCCTTAGCCCTCCTCCGCTTGAGATCGCTGGCCTTGCGAGCGAAGCGTATCTTCAGAAGGGTGCCCTTATGGCCCGGCACCGCCCCCTGTACCAGCAGGATGCCGCGGGCCGGGTCGCTGTGGACTACCAGCAGGTTCTGGACAGTGACCTGCTCGGCGCCCATGTGCCCGGCCATGCGCAGGCCGGGGATGACGCGGCCGGGGTCGGTGCCGGCGCCTATGGAGCCGGGCGCGCGCCAGCGGTCCGACTGGCCGTGGGTCTTGGGGCCGCCAGCGAAGCCGTGCCGCTTGACCACGCCGGCGAAGCCGCGGCCCTTGGATAGCCCGGTCACGTCCACCAGGTCGCCGGGCTGGAACAGCTCGCAGCCTACCTTCTGCCCCACCTGCCACTGGGAGGGGTCTTCCACGCGGAATTCCCGCAGGTAACGGAAGTTACCCAGGCCCTTCATGTGGCCCTGGAGGGGCTTGTTCAGGCGCCGGCGCTGGCCGTAGCCGAGCTGCACGGCATCGTAGCCGTCCTTCTCTCTGGTCTTCACCTGGACGACGACGGAGGGTAGCACCTCCAGCACCGTGACGGGGCGCGCCGTCCCGTCCGGGTCGAAGACCTGGGTCATGCCCAGCTTGCGGCCGAGGACGCCTTCGATCTTCATAGCTTGATCTCGATGTCCACCCCCGAAGGTAGTTGCAGACGCATGAGGGCGTCCACCGTCTTGGAGGTGGGCTCCAGGATGTCGATGAGCCGCTTGTGGGTGCGGATCTCGAAGTGCTCCCGGGAGTCCTTGTCGATGTGGGGCGAGCGGAGGACGCAGAAGCGCTTGATCTCCGTGGGAAGGGGTATGGGCCCGGCCACGGCAGCGCCGGTGCGTTCGGCGGCCTCGACGATCATCCTGGCCGACTGGTCCAGGATGCGGTGGTCATAGGCCTTGAGGCGGATGCGGATCTTCTGCCTCGGCACCGGCCGTCACCTCCGCACGGCCCCCCGCGCCCGGCCAACGATGGCGTCGGCCAGGGACTGGGGCAGCGGCTCGTAGTGGTCGAACTCCATGGTGTAGGTGGCGCGCCCCTGGGAGATGGAGCGCAGGTCGGTGGCGTAGTTGAACAGCTCGGCCAGGGGGATGAGGGCGGTGATGAGCCGCAGGTGCCCTTGCTGGTCTACCTGCACCACATGGCCCCGGCGGGCTGTAATGTCGCCCAGGATGTCGCCGAAGAACTCCTCCGGAGTGGCGATCTCCACCCGCATGATGGGCTCCAGTAGGACGGGGCCGCCCTGGCGCATGGCCTCCTGCATGGCGATGCTGCCCGCCATCTCGAAGGCGAAGGTGGAGGAGTCCACGGGGTGGTACTGGCCGTCCACCAGCGTCACCTTCACATCGATGACCGGGTAGCCCGCCAGCACACCCGTATCCAGGGCCTGGCGCACGCCCTTCTCCACCGCCGGGATGAACTCCTTGGGGATGACGCCGCCCGTAGTCCTGTCCTCGAAGACGAAGCCCGAGCCGCGTGGCAGCGGCTCCGCCTCTATGACCACCACGCCGTACTGGCCGCGGCCGCCCGACTGGCGGATGAAGCGCCCTTCGGCGCGGGCCGGGCGGGTCATGGTCTCCTTGTAGGCCACCTCCGGCCGGCCGACGTGGGCCTCCACGCCGAACTCCCGCCGCATCCGGTCGACGATGATCTCCAGGTGGAGCTCGCCCATGCCGGAGATGATGGTCTGACCGGTCTCGGGGTCGTAGCGGAAGCGGAAGGTGGGGTCTTCCTCGGCCATGCGGGCCAGAGTGGTGGCCAGCTTGTCCTGGTCGTCCTTAGTCTTGGGCTCGATGGCCACCGACACCACCGGCTCGGGGAACTTCATGGCCTCGAGGATGATGGGGGCCTGCTCCTCGCAGAGGGTGTCGCCGGTGAAGGTGTTCTTCAGGCCCACGGTGGCGGCGATCATGCCCGCCGAGACCTCTTCGATGTCCTCGCGGCGGTTGGCGTGCATGCGCATCAGCCGCCCCAGTCGCTCCCGCTGACGTCGGGTGGAGTTGTAGACCTGGGCCCCCTGCTTGAGGCGGCCGGAGTAGACGCGGAAGTAGACCAGGCGGCCCACGAAGGGGTCGGCCACCACCTTGAAGGCGAGACCGGCGAAGGGCTCATCCTCCCTGGGGGCCCGCTCCAGGGGCTCGCCCGTCTCGGGGTGGGTGCCCCGCACCGGCGGCAGGTCGATGGGCGAGGGCAGGTAGTCCACCACGGCGTCCAGCAGGGGCTGGATGCCCTTGTTGCGCAGGGCGGCCCCGCACAGCACCGGGGTGATGAGGTAGGACACGGTGGCGCGGCGGATGGCCTTCTTGATCTCGGCCGGCGTGAGCGGGTGCCCCTCCACATAGCTGATGAGCACCTGGTCGTCCACCTCGGCCAGGGCCTCGATCATCTGCTCCCGCCGCTTGCGCGCCTCCTCCCGCAGTTCGTAGGGGATGGGCTGCCGCTCGGGCTGCTCGCGGGGGTCGTCGGGGAAGACCCAGGCCACCTCCTCGATGAGGTCCACCACACCCCGGAAGTTGTCCTCGGCGCCGATGGGGATCTGCACGGCCACGGGCCGGGCGCCCAGCCGCTCGCGGATCATGCCCACCGTGCGCCAGAAGTCGGCCCCGAGGCGGTCCATCTTGTTGACGAAGCAGATACGGGGCACGCGGTAGCGGTCAGCCTGCCGCCAGACCGTCTCCGACTGGCTCTGGACGCCGTGGACGGCCTCGAACACCACCACTGCCCCGTCCAGCACGCGCAGGCTGCGCTCCACCTCCACGGTGAAGTCCACGTGCCCTGGCGTGTCCACGATGTTGATGGTGTGGTCGCGCCACGAGCAGGTGGTGGCGGCAGCGGTGATGGTGATGCCCCGCTCCCGCTCCTGGGGCAGGTAGTCCATGACCGCCGTGCCCTCGTCCACCTCGCCGATCTTGTACGAGCGGCCGGTGTAGAACAGCACCCGCTCGGTGACGGTGGTCTTACCGGCATCGATATGGGCAATGATGCCGATGTTGCGCACTCGTTCTATGGGCGTCTTCTCCATGGCCCTATCACTCTCTCGGGCGTGGCCTACCAGCGATAGTGGACGAAGGCGCGGTTGGCCTCGGCCATGCGGTGGGTATCGTCCCGCCGCTTGACGGCGACGCCGGTGCCACGGTAGGCGTCCATGATCTCAGCGGCCAGCCGCTCGTGCATGGGCCGGCCCCGGCGGGAGCGGGCGGCGTCCCGCAGCCAGCGCAGGGCCAGCGAAAGCTGGCGCTCGGGCCGGACTTCCACAGGGATCTGGTAGGTGGCACCGCCCACCCGGCGGGGGCGCACCTCCAGTACGGGCATGCAGTTGCGCACCGCCTGCTCGAAGACCTTCAGCGGGTCTTCGCCCGTACGTTGCTGCACCAAGTCGAAGGCCCGGTAGACGATCTTCTCGGCGGTGGCCTTCTTGCCATTCCACATGATGTGATTGATGAACTTCTGCACCCAGACGCTGTTGTATTTGACGTCGGGTGGAATCTGGCGGCGGACGACTCGGCCCTTGCGGCGGGGCATGGCCCTTAGCGCCCTCCCTCGCGGCGGCTTCCGTACTTGCTGCGCTGCTGCTTGCGCCCGGAAACGCCAGCGCAGTCCAGGGCGCCACGGACGATGTGGTAGCGCACTCCCGGCAGGTCCTTGACGCGGCCGCCACGCACCAGAACGATGGAGTGTTCCTGCAGGTTGTGCCCCTCGCCGGGGATGTAGGCCGTGACCTCGATGCCGTTGGTGAGGCGGACACGGGCGATCTTGCGCAGGGCGGAGTTAGGCTTCTTGGGGGTCATGGTACGGACGGCGGTGCACACGCCACGCTTCTGGGGCGAGGGCACCACCTTCATCTCGTTCTTGAGGGAATTGTAGAAGTAGCGCAGGGCCGGGGCCTTGGCCTTGCGCTTGAGAGGCTGCCGCCCCTTGCGTACCAGTTGATTGATAGTCGGCATAGCCTGTCTCCCTCACCAACAGAAAGGGCCGAGAGCTGGTGTGGGTGCCTTGTAGCCCTCGGCACCTGCTTCAGCCTGAGAACGCCAAAAGTCAAGTTTAGTCTCCGCCCCCAGCACTGTCAACGGCAGGTGGGGTCGCCTCGCCAAGCTGGCCACCCATTGCCGGTGGGGCTTTGGATGACTAGCGACTCGCTTACATTGGACTCCGCCCGGCCGTTTGAGAGACGGACCTCGGTGGCCATTGACAGGTGGTGGGCGGAGGTGTAGCTTGGGGCAGCCGCGATATCTTCTGCCGAGAGCGAGGTGCGATAGCCATGGCGACAGCCGAACTGGCACGGGTGCGCAAGTCCCAGGTGGAGTTCAAGAGCAAAGGCGTCACCTGCCGCGGCGACCTGTGGCTGCCGGAGCGGGGCGCGCCTCCCTATCCGGTGGTGGTGATGGCAGGCGGCTGGTGCTACGTCAAAGAGATCGTCATGCCCCACTACGCCCAGTTCTTCTGTGGGGAAGGGCTGGCTGTGCTGATGTTCGACTACCGCAACCTGGGCGCCAGCGATGGCGAGCCGCGCCAGCACCTGGACCCATGGGCCCAGATCGAGGACTACCGCAACGCCATCAGTTTCGTGGAGACGGTGCCGGAGCTCGACCCGGCCCGCATCGTGGTGTGGGGCATCTCCTACAGCGGTGGCCACGCCCTCATCGTCGGCGCCATCGACCGGCGCGTGCGCTGCATCGTCTCCAACATCCCGGTGGTGGACGGCTACGAGACCCAGCGGCGGGTGCACGGCGAACGGCGCTTCGCCCAGTTGCTCCAGGTCATCGCTGAGGACAGGGCCCGTCGCTACCGCGGGGAGCCCAGCGGTCGCCTGCCCATGTCTGCTCCCGACCCCGACCAGGTCCTGTGCACCTGGCCCTTCCCCGAGGTCTACTCTGCCTTCGACGCCATCAAACGGGCCGAGGCGCCGAGGCACGAGCACTGGAGCACCATCGAGTCGACGGAGCTGCTCCTCACTTACACCGTCTTCCCGTACGTGACCCGCATCTTGGACACGCCCACTCTGATGCTGGTGGCCGAGGGCGACAACATCACTTCCTGGGACCTGGAGATCGCTGCCTTTAACCTCATCCCCTCGCCCCATAAGGAGCTGTTCATCATTCCCAGGACGAGCCACATGAGCCTCTACACCGAACGGCAGCGGCTGGAGATCGCGGCCACATACACCGCCCGCTGGCTGCGGGAGCAAGTCCTCCAGCCGACGGAGGCGGCGGTGGGCCGGTCCGACGGGCGCCGGGGTGCCGCAAGGCAGCGGGGTGCGGAAGCGGGCCGGCGTAGCCGGGGCTGAACGGGTGCCAGGCAGCATCCGCAGGGCTGCTCCTGACCTGCGGCGGGCGAGTCAGGCCCCTGCCACCGACTCGCCCCGCGGCCGAACGTGGCCGCGGGGATGACGGGCGTAGCTGTCGCGCCCGCCTGCCTCGGGTACAGGGCGGCTAGTCATGGGCGAGGGCCCGCGGCTACACGGCGGGCGCGCTCTCTCCCGCGGCATGGCGTATGGGAGACCTTGACCTAGTGCCGGTGCGGAAGCTAAGTTTCCTCTGACGAGCACACTTCCGGAAAGGCCAGCGCAGTCGACGATGCCCGAGAGGATGAGAGCCTGACGGGGCTGTAGATGGAACAGTCGCTGCTACTGGCCCTGGCCGCCGCCGTCCTGTTCGGCTGCAGCGATTTCGTCTACAAGCTGTCGCAGCTCCGGCGCATCGCCCCGCCGACGTTCATGATGACCCAGGCGAGTTTCTTCCTGTTGTGCGCCCTGAGCCTGATGCTGGTGAGCGGGGGCCCCGAATTCAGCAATGCCGTGCTGGGCTACGGCGTCATGGCCGGCATCATGGGCTACTCTGCCTTGATCCTCTTCCTCCGCACCCTGCGGGTGATGGAGGCGAGCACGGCATCCACCATATTTCGTCTCAGCTTCGTGCCTGCCGCCCTGCTGGCCCTGCTGTGGCTTTCGGAGCCCCTGGGCACGGGCGAGGTCCTGGGCATCGTTACGGCCGGGCTGGCCATCGCCATGTTCTCGCTGCCGGGGGCCATGGTCGCCCGCGCGGCGGCCCCCCTGGGAGCCGCTGGCATCGCTACCGTGGGCAACCCCCACCGCATCAGCGTCCCCGGACTCCTGACGCTGGTGCTGGCCACGGTGTTGTGGGGGACCGTGGCGGTGGTCTACAAGAAGGCCGGGCTGACGGGGGCCACTGCCCCTACCTTCCTCGTCTTCCAGGCCACTGCCTTCAACGTCTGCGCCCATTCGGTGGCGCTCAACCGCGGCGAGTGGGGCTTCCGGCTGTCGGTCATGCGTTACGCTGTCCCCGCCGCCGTGCTCCAGTTCCTCGGCGTCCTCTCCCTTTTCCGGTCGGTGAACCTGGGCCAGGTTGGAGTCAGCGCCACCGTCTCCCAGCTGAGCTTTGTCCTCACTGCCTTGCTGTCGGCGGTGCTGCTCCGCGAGCGCCTGACCGTCAACAAGGTGGCTGGACTGGCCCTGGCGGTGCTGGCGGTGGTCTGCTTCCGGCTGTCCCTGTAGCGGGCCCGGTGCCGAGGGCCGTTATCGCTTGGGTGGCACCACCAGGACGGGCAGGTGGGAGCGGCGGACGACGCCCTCGGTGATGCTGCCCAGCCAGCGGGCCAGGCCGGAGCGGCCGTGGGTGGCCATGACGATGAGGGAGGGGCCGTCCCTTCCCGCCCAGTCGATGATGGCGTCCACCACCGGTCCGCCCAGGACGTCCCACTCCACCTGCAGCCCCGCCTCCATGAGCCTCCTGCCGACGCTGGCGACGTAGCTGCTGGCCAGCACGTCCAGTTGCCGCTGGTAGGAGCTGGCGGCGTCCCAGAGCATGCCCGTGCCCGAGCCCAGGGGCACCGTCACCGAGGCGGGCAGCACCTGCAGCAGGCTCAGGGGCAGCTTCAGGCGGGAGGCCACCTCCCGGGCGGGGCCGAGGGCCGTCTCGGCCAGGTCGGAGCCGTCCAGGGGCACCACCACCCTGGCCATGCGCGATGGCGCGCTCCAGAGCCGCTGCCTGCGCACGGGGCGCACCGTCAGCACCGGCACCGGGCTCTCGGGCAGGACTCGGGACACCGTGCTCCCCAGCACGGGGCCGGCGACCATGCCCCGGCCGCGGGTGGCCATGGCCAGGAGCGAGTAGCCGCCCTCCCTGGCCCGGGACACGATGGTG
>CACRXD010000034.1_pt1 | contig 156744 bp, 162 predicted proteins | sample 5377101 | NCBI WGS metagenome assembly CACRXD01 (sample SAMEA6061844, study PRJEB28556) | metagenome
AAGCTCAAAGGGTTTGCGGAAGCGAGGGAGGTGCTGCAGAAGATGCTTCAGGAGCGGTATGCCCCCCGTACACAGACGCTTACACATAAATCTTGACACGACCCGCTGGAATGGTGCAGTTCGGGTCCCGATATGAGTAAGGCAGTGTGTGGCCCCAGGGGTCCAAATGTGCTTCAGCCGAGGTTGCCAATCGTTGCGCTGTTAGCATCAAGAGGGCCCCCGCCAGGCCGCCCACGTTAAGTGCAATTAACATGGGCGAACGCCGGTCCTTAGCCATTGTGCCCACCTCCCACCAGCAGATCCTGTCCTAACTTGAGCTAATTTGCGGAAGAATAATACCCCCCCGCGCAAGGATGTCAAGTGGTGGTTGCGTTCTTAAACCGGCTAACTCTCTATCTAGCTGTCAACGTATAGCAGGGAGGCCACCGAGGGCAGGATGATAGAGGTAGCCGTTCCTAAACGTGGGGCGGGAAGAGGGACTCCAGCTCCTGGCGCAGAGGGTCGCCCTCGGGCAGGTACTTTGAGAAGTCGCCCGAGGGCTCCTTGCGCTCCCGCTCGCCCGTCGCTCGGTAGCGCTTCACCTTCTCCTGCAGCAGGATGAGGCCCTGCAACAGGCTCTCGGGGCGCGGCGGGCAGCCGGGCACGTAGACGTCCACCGGCACGATGAGGTTCACGCCCGGCAGCACCGAGTAGCCGTAGGCGAAAGGGCCGCCGATGTTGGCGCAGGAGCCCATGGAGATGACCCATTTGGGCTCGGCCATCTGCAGGTAGATGCGTCGCAGGGGCACCGCCATCTTCCAGGTCACGGTCCCCGCCACGATCATTAGGTCGGCCTGGCGGGGCGAGGGGCGAAAGACCTCGGCCCCGAAGCGGGCGATGTCGTAGCGGGAAGTAGCGGTGGCGATCATCTCGATGGCGCAGCAGGCCAGCCCGAACATGAGGGGCCAGAGAGAGGAGCTACGCGCCCACGCCAGGATCTCGTCCACCTTGGTTAGCAGCAAGTTCTGGCGCAGGGACTCTTCCAGCGTCTCGTCACGTCGAACTACCGGGCGGGCCATGGGCTTCCTCCTACCCCTGCCCGGGGGCCGCCACCGGCCTCCGCTCTCGCCGCAGGGGCGAGAGGGCCCGCAAGCGCTCCACGATTCCGGGCAGGACATCCAGCACGCGTTCGATGTCCTCGGGCGTGTTGTCCTTCCCCACCGACAGCCGCAACGAGCCCCGGGCCAGCTCGGGCGGCACGCCCATGGCCTTCAGCACGTGCGAGGGCTCCAGCGAGCCGGAGGTGCAGGCGGAGCCGCTGGAGGCGGCAACCCCCTCCAGGTCCAGGGCCATGAGCACCGCCTCCCCCTCCACGCCCTCGATGCAGAAGGAAGCGATGTGGGCCGCTCGCCGCTCGGGATCCCTCGGCCCGGTGATGTGCACCCCGGGGACGCGCTTGGGCAGCTCCGCCAGCAGACGGTCGCGCAAGGCCCGGTAGCGAGTGACCCGCTCCTCCTGCTCGGCCAGGGCCAGCTCCAGCGCTTTGGCCATCCCCACTATGCCGGCCACGTTCTCGGTGCCAGCGCGGCGGTTGCGCTCCTGGGAGCCGCCCAGTTGCTGCGGCAGCAGGGGCGTTCGCGAACGGACGTAGAGCGCGCCCACGCCCTTGGGGCCGTAGAACTTGTGGGCGCCGATGGTCATCATATCTACGCCCAGGCGGTCCACGTTCAGGTCGAGGATGCCCACCGCCTGCACGGCATCGGTGTGGAAGACGGCGCGGGGGTTGCGCGCCTTGACGATGCGTGCCGCTTCGGCCACGGGCTCGACGGTCCCTACCTCGTTGTTGACGTACATGATGGACACCAGCACGGTATCCGGCCCCACCGCCCGCTCGAGGGCCTCCAGGTCGACGAATCCCTCTCCGTCGACCGGCAGATAGGTGACGCGGAAGCCCTCCTTCTCCAGGCGCTCGGCGGGGTGGAGCACAGCGTGATGCTCGATGGCCGACACGACGATATGGTCGCCCCGCTCCCGCATGGCATGGGCCACACCGCGCAGGGCCAGGTTGTTGGCCTCGGTAGCGCAAGAGGTGAAGATGACCTCCTGGGGCCGGCAGCCCAGGGCCTGGGCCACGGTGCGCCGGGCCCACTCCAGCCCCTTGCGCGCCTCCTGCGCCTCCAGGTACACGCTGGAGGGGTTCCCCCAGTGCTGGGAGAGGTAAGGGAGCATGGCTTCCAGCACTCGGGGGTCCAGGGGCGTGGTGGCGGCGTGGTCGAGATAGGTCCGCCGCATATTCTCCACCACCTTGCACCCTAACACGGCCCTCCAGGGCGGTCAAGGACACCCGCGCTTGCCTCGTAAAGGGGCCTGAACGCAGGCCTGCAGCGCCGCTCCCTCTCCTTCTTTCCTCTACGCAGGCACGAAGTGGGTGCTGGTCACGAGGGCCACCAGCCGCCCCGTCTCCGCGCTGCTCACCCGCGTGTGCACCACTACCAGGGTGCGTCCGCGGTGGACGACCTCGCTCTCGGCGCGCAGGCGTCCATCGTCTACGTTGCCGACCAGTTGCACGCTGAGGTCGATGGCCAAGGGGAAGCGTTCCGGCTGGCCGGGCCGGTTGATGGCCGCCAGGGCGGCGCCGGTGGCTATGGTATCGGCCAGGGCGACGATGGCACCGGCGTGGACGGCCCCGATGGGCGCGCGCACGCCGTCGCGCACCGGCAGCTCCCCTACTGCCCGTCCGGGCGCTATCTCCACCAGGCGTATGTCCAGCGAGTTCATGAGGGTGGTGCGCCAGTTGCGCTGCACCCAGGCCCTGATGGTCTCCTCGTCGTCCGTCTCCGGCCAGATGTCCCGACTGCGCTCCATGTCCCCTCCCCGTGGTTGCGGGTAGTCCCATGATAGATAGGGCCGGCCGTCCTGGCCATCCCTCCGCCGGCAGCCGCCCTTTTGACCGGCGGCAACGGGCATGTTACAATGCAGGCGCCGGTGGGGGCCGGGGCTTGCACGGCGAAAGCGCCTTTCCTTTCCTCCCTGTCCAGTATGCCCGTGCCTCTTTGCCCCCGCGGCGGTGCCCAAGGGGCGGATGAGCGACCATAGCGGCTTCCGCGAGAAGTGCGGCGTCTTCGGGGTCTATGCCCCAGGGGAAGACGTAGCCAGGCTCACCTTCTACGGCATCTATGCCCTCCAGCACCGCGGCCAGGAATCGGCCGGCATCGCCACCGCCGACGGACGCACCATCCATCTGCGCCTGGGCATGGGCCTGGTCTCCCAGGTGTTCGACGAGGATGACCTGCGACACCTGCCCGGCTACATCGCCATCGGCCACACGCGCTATTCCACCACCGGCTCCTCTTCCCTGCCCAACGCCCAGCCCATCCTGGTGGAGGGGGCCCACGGTAGCCTGGCGGTGGCCCACAACGGCAACCTTGTGAACGCCGAGGTGCTGCGCTACACCCTAGAGGAGATGGGCTTCCAGTTCCGCACCAGCACCGACACGGAGATCATCGCCCATCTGCTGGCGTCGGCTCCGGGGGCTGACTGGCGCGAGCGGGTGGGCAACGTCATGCGCGTCGCCAAAGGAGCGTACTCGCTGGTGGCCCTGACGCCCGAGGCCCTCATCGCCATGCGCGATCCTTGGGGCATCCGCCCCCTGTGCCTGGGTAGGCTCAACGGCGGCTACGTGGTCGCCTCCGAGACCTGCGCCCTGGACCACCTGGGAGCCGAGCTCGTACGGGAGCTCGGCCCGGGCGAGGCGGCGGTAGTGGACGCCCGGGGCCTGCAGTTGTTCCAGGCCGCGCCCCCCGAGAAGCCCTCCCTGTGCGTGTTCGAGTTCATCTACTTCGCCCGCCCCGACTCCGTCCTGAGAGGCCAGCTCATCTACCCCGTGCGCATGGCTATGGGCCGCCAGTTGGCCAGGGAGCATCCGGTGGAGGCCGACCTGGTCATCGGCGTGCCCGACTCGGCTACTCCGGCCGCCATCGGTTTCTCCCACCAGTCGGGCATCCCCTACGCCGAGGGCCTGGTGAAGAACCGTTACGTGGGGCGGACGTTCATCCAGCCCGACCAGCGCCTGCGCGACATGGGGGTCTACCTCAAGTTCAATCCCCTGCGCGAGGTCATCGACGGCAAGCGGCTGGTGGTGGTGGACGACTCCATCGTCCGCGGGACCACCACCCCCAAGGTGGTGGAGATGCTCAGGCGTGCCGGCGCCAGAGAGGTGCACATGCGCATCTGCTCGCCGCCCATCCGCCACCCCTGCCCCTTCGGCATCGACATGGCCACCCGCTGGGAGCTCATCGCCAACGAGAAATCGGTGGAGGAGATCCGCCGCCACATCGGCGCTGACTCCCTGGGCTACCTGTCCATGGAGGGGCTGATGCAGGCGGTGGGCCAGGCGCGGGAGAGCTTCTGCACCGCCTGCTTCAGCGGCGACTACCCCATGCCCGTCCAGCTCCAGATGGACAAGCTGGCCTTTGAGCGCCCCGCCGAGCCCGCCCAGCGCGAGCCGGCCCTGGCCGGCTGGAGCTGGGAACGGGACCGTCGCTAGTCTATGTCGGAGGAGATGACCTACGCCCGCGCTGGCGTGGACCTGGACGCGGCCGGGCGCCTCAAGTCCCGCCTCGCCGAGCTGGTGCGGTCGACGCGCCGACCCGAGGTGCTGGCCGACGTGGGCCCCTTCGCCGGCCTCTTCCGCCTCACGGGCCAACGCGACCCGGTGCTGGTGGCCTCCTGCGACGGCGTCGGCACCAAGGCCCGTTTGGCCGCGCTGACGGGCGCCTACGAGTCCATCGGCCGCGACCTGGTTTCGCTGAACGTGAACGACATCCTCACGGTGGGCGCCGAGCCTCTCTTCTTCCTGGACTACATGGCCTCTCACGGCCTGTCCGAGGAGGCGAAGGTGGCCCTGGTGCGGGGCATGGCCGAGGCCTGTCACGAGGCGGGCTGTGCCCTCCTGGGCGGCGAGACAGCCGACATGCCCGACATCTACCGTCCAGGCGACTTCGACCTGGCCGGCTTCGTGGTGGGCGTGGTGGAGCGCGACGAGCTGATAGACGGCTCCCGCATCGCGCCGGGCGATGTGCTCCTGGGCCTGCCTTCGAGCGGCCTCCACACCAACGGCTATTCGCTGGTGCGCCGCGTCTTCCGCGTGGGCATCGGCGAGGACGAGGCGGCGGAGCGACGCCGCCTGGAGGAATACGTACCAGAGTTGGGCTGCACACTGGGCGAGGAGCTGCTGCGGCCCCACCGCTGTTACCTGCGCGAGGTGATGGCGGTGCGAAAACTGGTGAAGGGCATCGCCCACGTGACGGGCGGGGGCATCGAGGCCAACCTGGCACGGATACTGCCGCCCGGGTTGCGGGCGGTGATAGACCGTGGGGCCTGGGAGGTGCCGCCAATCTTCCGCCTGATACAGGAACGGGGCCACGTCCCCGACGATGAGATGTGGCGCGTCTTCAACATGGGCATCGGCCTGGTGCTGGTGGCGGGAGACCACGGGCCGGTGAACGAAACGCTGACCGATGCCTTCCCGCTAGGTATAGTGGGGTCTGCTCAATGATCGCGCTCATTTCTGTTTCGGATAAGCGGGGGGTGAAGGGGCTGGCACTGGGGCTGGCCGAGCTGGGTTTCGATATCTACTCCACCGGCGGCACCCAGCGCCACCTCCTCGAGACCGGCCTCCCTGTACACTCCATCTCTACCCTCACCGGTTTCCCCGAGATCCTCGACGGCCGCGTCAAGACCCTCCACCCCTTCGTCCACGCCGGCATCCTCGCCCGCCGCGACCGCCCCGAGCACATGGAGGAGCTCCGCCGCAGCGAGATACCCCCCATCGACCTGGTCTGCGTCAACCTTTACCCCTTCGCCGAGACCGCCTCCCGGACCGACGTCTCCCTGGACGATGTCCTGGAGCAGATCGATATCGGCGGGCCGACGCTGCTGCGGGCCGCCGCCAAGAACTTCCCCTTCGTCGTCGTCCTGGTGGACCCCGAGGACTACGAGCCCGTGCTGGACATGCTCCGCCAGGGCGAGGTACCCCCGGAAGAGCGACGGCGCCTGGCCGCCAAGGCCTTCCAGCACGTGGCCGCCTACGATACCGTCATCGCCCGCTACCTGCGTGGCGACGAAGAACTCTTCCCCCAGCAGCTCACCATCGGCCTGGAAAAGGCCCTCGACCTGCGCTACGGCGAGAACCCCCACCAGCGGGCTGCCCTTTACCGCGAGACGCGACTGGGCGGGCCGGCGGGAATCGTGGCCGGCCGCCAACTGCACGGCAAGGAGCTCTCTTACAACAACATCATGGACGCCGACGCCGCGTGGCAGACGGTTTGCGACTTTGCCGAGCCCACGGTGGCCATCATCAAGCACGCCAATCCCTGCGGCCTCGCCTCCCGCGACGACCTGGCGGAGGCCTTCCGCCTCGCATTCGAGGGCGACCCCGTCTCCGCCTTCGGGGGAATCGTGGCCGTGAACCGCCCGGTGGATGCCGTCCTGGCCGAGGCCATCCGCGAGGCGAAGCACCCCACAAGTGGCCAGCGCCTCTTCCTGGAGGTGGTGGTGGCGCCCGGCTACGACGACGCGGCGCTGGCCCTTCTGCGCCGCAGCCCCAACCTGCGCATCCTGGAGGTGCCGACGCCCCCGCGGGACGCCCTTACCTACCGGCACGTCTCCGGCGGGCTCCTGGTGCAAGAGCCGGACAGCTACCCGGACGACGACATACAGTTGCAGGTGGTGACCAAGCGCCCGCCTACGGAGGAGGAGCTCCGCGACCTGCGCTTCGCCTGGAAGGCGTGCAAGCACGTCAAGTCCAACGCCATAGTGGTAGCGAAGGACAGGGCGCTGTGGGGGGTGGGGGCAGGCCAGCCCAACCGCGTGCAGAGCGTCCGACTGGCGGTGGAGGCCGCCGGCAAGCGGGCGAGGGGGGCAGCCCTGGCCTCCGACGCCTTCTTCCCCTTCCCCGACTCGGTGGAGGAGGCAGCCCGGGCAGGCATCACGGCCATCGTACAGCCCGGCGGCTCACTGCGGGACGAGGAGGTGGTGCGGGCAGCCGACGCCCACGGCCTCGCCATGGTCTTCACCGGCGTCCGTCACTTCCGCCACTAGACTTTGGCGCCCATCTGGCCCATCCTGGAGTCTGGCCATGACTACGGTGGACGTGGTCATCCCCGTATACAACGAGGAACAGGACCTGCCGCGCAACATACCGGTGCTGTACCATTTCCTGCAGTCCGAGGCCTTCCCCTACCGCTGGCGCATCGTCATCGCCGACAATGCCTCCACCGACTCCACCCCGGCCGTCGCTCGGCGACTGTCGGACGAGTTGCCCGGGGTAGAGTACGTGCGCATCGACCGCAAGGGGCGGGGCATCGCCTTGAAGACGGCCTGGGGACAGTCGCAGGCCGACGTGGTCTCGTACATGGACGTGGACCTCTCCACCGACCTGGCCGCCTTCCCTGCCCTGGTGCGTGCCGTGGCCGAAGGCGGCTACCATCTGGCTACGGGCACTCGCCTGGCCCGGGGGGCACAGGTGCGCCGCTCCCTCAAGCGAGAGGTGCTCTCCCGCGGCTATGTGGCCCTGCTCAAGCTGGCGCTGCAGGTGCGCTTCAGCGACGCCCAGTGCGGCTTCAAGGCGGCACGGACCGCCGCCTTCAAGGCGCTGCTCCCCCTACTGCGCAACGATAACTGGTTCTTCGACACCGAACTGCTGGTCATCGCCGAGAGGGCAGGGTACCGCATCGCCGAGGTGCCCGTGCGCTGGGAGGAGGACCACGACAGCCGCGTGAAGGTGCTGCGCACGGTGGCCGAGGACGTGCGGGGCATCGTAAGGCTCATGCGGGAGCGGCCCTGGCTGTCGGCGCCGCCTCCCTCGCCCTAGCCCTCGGGAGGGGCGGGCACGCCCACCCTGGGAGCAGGGGCCAGCCTGCGCAGGGCGTCCAGCATCCCGGAGCGGGCCGCCTCCCTGGCCACCCTCAGGGAGCTGTATATGGCCCGAGCATCGCTGCGTCCGTGGGCAACGAATACCAGCCCGTCCACGCCCAGGAGCGGCCCGGCGCCGTACTCCCGCCAGCTGGTGCGGCGCAGCACGTCCCTCACTGCCGGCGCCAGCACTCCTCCCGCCAGCGCCAGGAAGGGTACGGCCGGCAGCAGCAGAGGCACGGCCAGGGCGTGATAGGAGCGGCCCAGCAGGGCCTCCCGGGCCATGCGCTTCACCAGGTCGATCATCCCCTCCATGGTCTTGATGACCACGTTGCCGGTGAAGCCGTCGGTAACGATGACGTCGGCCACGCCGCGAGTGATGTCCTTCCCCTCCACATTGCCCACGAAGTTGAGGCCAGAGGCCTTCAGCAGCCGATGGGCCTCCAGGGCCAGGGCGTTGCCCTTGGTCTCCTCCTCGCCGATGTTGAGTAGCCCCACCCGGGGCCTCTCCAGCTTCCAGACGCTCTCCAGATAAGCGGCGGCCATCTGGGCCCACTGCACCAGGTAGTGCGGCTTTACGTCGGCGTTGGCACCCACGTCCAGCAGCACCGTCAGCGGGCGGCCGATGGGCATGAGCGCCGCCAGCGTGGGGCGCTCTATTCCCCTGACGCGCCCCAGGTACATGATGGCGGCAGCCATGACCGCGCCGGTGTTGCCGGCGGAGACGAAGGCGTGGGCCCTGTTCTCTTTGAGAAGGCGGAGGCCGACGGCGATGGAGGAGTCACGCTTGCGCCAGGCCGCCCGAGCCGGCTCCTCGTCCATGCCGATGACCTCGGCAGCGGGCACGACCTCCAGCCCGGGGGGGCGCTCGCCCCAGCGGGCCAGCTCCGGCTCGATGGCATCGGGGCGGCCTACCAGGGCCACGCGAACCCCCAGCCGACGGGCAGCCACAACAGCCCCGCGCACGGGCTCCCGGGGGGCGTGGTCGCCGCCCATGGCGTCCAGGGCAATGACGGGCTCGTCCCTCACCGGCCCCACCTCGGCAAGCATATGCTAGTCGCCAGGACCAGGCCCGTCCAGCCGACGGCATACTTGACTTTGTTCATAGGATAACTCCAAAATAGGAGCATCCCCGGCTGCCCAGGGATATGGTTGCAGGAGGTGATAGACCCATGGCCTTGTTCCGTCCCGACCCCACTTTCTACCCGTCGCCGCGGCTGGCCATGCAGGCCCCGCCCGAGTCCCTGGCCTACGTGGCCTTGCTCAACGTAGGCAACGGCCGTCCCGACGCCCTGGCCGTGGTGGACGTGGACCCCAGGTCGTCCACCTATGGCCAGGTCGTTGACCGGCTGGACCTGCCCAACGTGGGCGACGAGCTGCACCACTTCGGCTGGAACGCCTGCTCCTCTGCCCTTTGCCCGCACATGCCCCATCCCCACCTGGAGCGGCGCTACCTGCTGGTGCCGGGCCTGCGCTCCTCCCGCATCTATGTGGTGGACACGCGGCCCGACCCCGCTAGGCCGCGCATCGTCAAGGCCATCGAGCCCGAGGAAGTGAAAGGGCGCGCCGGTTACTCGCGCCTGCACACCGTCCACTGCGGCCTGGACGGCATCTACATCTCGGCCCTGGGGGGCGCCGATGGCGACGGGCCCGGCGGCATCATGGTGCTGGACCACGACACCTTCGAGGTGCTGGGCCGGTGGGAGATCGATCGCGGCGACCAGTACCTGGCCTACGATTTCTGGTGGCACCTGGCCCACGACGTGGTGGTCACCAGCGAGTGGGCCACCCCCGACCTGTTCGAGCATGGCCTGCGCCTGGAGGACCTGGTGGGACGCCGCTTCGGCCACCGCCTCCACTTCTGGGACGCGCGCCGACGCAAGAAGGTAGCCACCGTCGACTTCGGCGACGAGCACCAGATGGTGCTGGAGCTCCGGCCGGCCCACGACCCCACCAAGACCTACGGCTTCGTCAACGTGGTAGTCAACGTCAACGACCTGTCCAGCTCCATCTGGGTGTGGCACCGCAGCAACGGCTCCTGGGACGCCAGGAAGGTCATCGACATCCCGGCCCAGCCAGCCGACAAGGACAAGCTGCCGCCGGCCCTCCAGGACGTGGGCGCGGTGCCGCCCCTGGTCACCGACATCAACCTGTCCCTGGACGACCGCTTCCTGTACGTCTCCTGCTGGGGCACCGGCGAGCTGCGCCAGTACGACGTCAGCGACCCCTTCAGCCCCAAGCTGGTCTCCACCGTGAAGCTGGGCGGCATCGCCGACCCCGGCGCCCACCCCGCCGGCCACGCCCTCACGGGCGGGCCGCAGATGGTGGAGGTCTCCCGCGACGGCCGCCGCGTCTACGTCACTAACTCCCTCTACAGCTCCTGGGACGGCCAGTTCTACCCGCAGGGCCTCAGAGGGTGGCTGGTGAAGGTAGACGTGGGCGCCGAGGGGGGCATGGAGGTGGACCGCGACTTCTTCGTTGACTTCGGCGAGGCGCGCGCCCACCAGGTGCGGCTGCTGGGCGGCGACGCGTCGTCCGACTCCTTCTGCTATCCGTAGCCGCGCATGGGCGTCTGGGAGCTTTCCGCCCTGAGCGGGCTGGCCCTGGCCGGGGTGCTGCATGGCATTAACCCGGCCATGGGCTGGCTCTTTGCCCTGTTCTTCGGCCTGCACCGCGGCGGCCAGCGGGCCCTGTGGCTGGCCCTGGCCGCCGTGGGGCTGGGGCACCTGTTAGCGCTGGCCCTCTCGCTGGCGCTGTTGCTGGTGGCCAGCTCCACCGTACCCATCGGCCCCCTGCGCATCGCCGCCGGCGCCGGTGCCCTCGCCCTGGGCCTGGGCAGGCTGCTCTCGTGGTGGCGACACCCAGGGTGGCGGGGCCTGAACCTGGGCTATGGCGAGCTCGTCCTGTGGGCGGCGGCCATGGGCCTGCTCCACGGGGGCGGACTGGCCTTCGCACCGCTGGTGCTGGGGGAGGAGAGGGCCAGCCTGCTCGACTTCGGGCACTGGGTGGTGCCCACGGCCGTGCACGGGGCGGCGGCGATGGCCACCATGGCCGCCTGCGCCGTGGCCGTGCAGCGCTGGCTGGGGCTGATGGCCCTGCGCCGCTACTGGTTCAACTTCGACCTGGCCTGGGGAGTGGCCCTCATCGTCATCGGGCTGGCGGTGCTGCTGATGCCCTGGCTCCTGCCGGTGGAAGAGGCAGCCCACCACGCGCCGGGGGCCTGAAGGCGGTCTCGGACGTTTGGGCGAAGGCCCTCTAAACAGAAAGGGCGGCCCACCGAGAGCGAACGGAGACTGATGCCACGCGCCGGATACTCCTGTCCTGGCTCATGGCTATCACCCCCTTCGCTTCGGCGTTCCGCTGGCTAGGGAGGTCGCCCCGAAGAACCGGTGCCCGGTGGGGACACCGCCCGAGGCCACCGACGGGCCCACGCACAGCCGGAGCTGCGGGTGGGCCGCCCTCGGCCCCGGGCTCCCGGGCGGGCCCAGACCCACCGGGCCCGCGCCCCTCAGGGGCGGCCTCCACTTATTATTTTACAGCGGCCCTGCCGTCCTCGAGACGAGGGGGCCACGAGACGCTCGGCATCCGTTGACCGCGCAGGCCGGGCTCTCGCTGGCGGGTGGCAGGTGGCCGCTCTACAGTGCCAGCGGTCGTGGGCGTCGCAGGAGGCGCCAGCGGGTATCGAAGCGCCACAGCCCCGCCTCGCGGGCGCAGGCGAAGGCCTCCGCCATCTCCTCGCTCCGGACGTGGCGGTTGATCTCGGCGTATTTGGGCTCCGTCTTCGCCTTCCAGGCCGGGTAGTACTGGTCCATGATGTTCACGTAGGTATCGGGAGAAAGCTCGCGGGCCAGGAAGCGCATGATCTCTCGCGTGTCCTCCAGGAGGCCCGGCATCACCAGGTGGCGCACCAGCACCCCCCGCAGGGCCAGGCCGTTCTCGTCCACCACCAGCTCCCCCACCTGCTCGTGCATCGCCTTCACCACCTGCCGCGCCACCTCCGGATAGTCCGGGGCCAGCAGGTACTTGCGGGCGTGCTCCCGCTGCCACAGCTTGAAGTCGGGCATGTAGATGTCCACCACGCCCTCCATCAGGCGGATGGAGTGCAGGGAGTCGTAGGAGCTGGTGTTGTAGACGATGGGAAGGCGCAGGCCCATCTCGATGGCGTAGGGCAGCGCTTCCAGCACCTGGGGCACCACATGCTCGGGAGTAACGAAGTTGATGTTGTGGCACCCCATCTCCTGCAGGCGGAGCATGATGCGGGCCAGGTCCCGCGGCGATACCTCCTCCCCCTCGCCGATCTGGCTCACTTCGAAGTTCTGGCAGAATACGCAGCGCAGGTTGCACCAGGAGAAGAAGATGGTGCCCGAGCCGCGCCAGCCCCGCAGCACGTCCTCCTCGCCGAAGTGGGGAAAGAAGGAGGCGACGCGGGCGTAGCGCCCCACCCTACACACCCCGAAGCGGTCGTGGAGTCTATCCACGTGGCAGTCGCGGGGGCAGACGGTGCAGTCGGCCAGGGCAGCCAAGGCCTCCTCCACCTTCTCCTTCAGGCGCCCCTCCTCGTAAGTCCTCAGGTAGGCAGGGACGAAGTTGCGACGGGGCAACACGAAGCGGCCGTCGCCGTGCACCTCCCTGGGCACATCTGGGGCGATTGTCTGGAGCATGGCTATCGCTCCTCCTCCCCGTCAGCCGGCGCGTCGCGCCGGAGAGGCTTCAGGGCGGCCACCGCCTCGCGAGCGCGACGCACCAGGCGGCACTGGGCACACACCTGGGCAGTGGTGGGCTCGCCGCACTCGGCGCAGGGCCGCAGGGGCGGCGGCTCGTAGATGCCGAAGAACTGGCGCCCCTTCTCCAGGAAGCCGAACAGAAGCGACTGCTTGCTGCCCGGCGACTGCCTCTCGATGAGGTTCAGGGCCTCCTTGTACAGAAGCTCCTTGGCCCCCACGGCGTGGGGGCATTCGTCTACGACGTAGTCGATGCGGCGCAGGACGGCATAGGCGGCAGTCTCCCGCTCGCCCAGACGGTAAAGGGGCTTGATGCGCTTCACCAGGCCGTCGCGGGCGGGGAGGACCGGCGCCTGCCGAGCCAGGTAGTCCACGTTCCAGTGCAGCAGATTGCCGAGGAGGGCTGCCGCTTCGTCGTCCAGATTGTGGCCAGTGGCCAGCACGTCGTAGCCGAGCTGGCGGGCGGTGCGGTTGAAGGTGTAGCGCTTGGTGGTGCCGCAGACGGCACAGGTGGCGCGGCGGTTGGCCCGGGCCAGTTGCGGCACGGGCAGGCCGTACCGCTCCTCGACGGCGACCACGTGGAGGGTAGCGCCGTGCTCCTGGGCGAAGCGCTGGCAGGCCTCCAGCGACCGGCACGAATAGTCGCCGATGCCCAGGTCGAGGTAGAGGCCGTCGGCCTGGTAGCCCAGGTCGAGCAGCACGTCCCACAGGGCCAGGGAGTCCTTCCCGCCCGAGACGGCGACCAGCACCCGCTGGCCCGGTGCGAGCATGTCCCACTCGCGGATGGCCCGCCGCACCTGGCTCCGGAAGTGCTCGAAGAAGTGGTCGCGGCAGAAGGCGGAGTGGTGACGGGGGATGTCTATGACCGCCTGGCCACGGCAGACGGTGCAGCGCACGTTCGCTCCTCCCTAGCCGCCCGAGACCACGGGGCGCACCTCCACCTCGTCCTCGGCCCCGAGAACCACGTCCGGCGTAAGCAGTTCGTCGCCGCGGATGACCAGGACCGTGCCCGGGTCTATGCCCAGCTCCGCCAGCACCTGGGCGACGGTGCGCCGTCCTGCCAACTCCAGCGTCTCTCGCCTGGGGCCACGGAGATGGACGCGCACTGCCCTCACCCGCTTAAAGGATAACACGCTGCCCGCCGGGCTCAGCCGCCCCTGGGCCGGAGGCACGTCTCGGGAAAGGGGCAGGGGAGGGAGCGCAGGCGCTCGTTCAGGCGTGGGTTCTCGTCCGCATCCACCGGCACCGCTACCACCGCCGGCCGGCCCTGGTGGAAGGCCTCCTCCAGAACGGCGGCCAGGTCGTCGTCGGGGCCTATCTGGTAGCCGGCGGCCCCGAAGGACCGGGCCAGGGCAGCGAAGTCCGGGTTGCCGAAGTCCACACCGAAGGGCACCTTGCCCTCCAGTTGCTGCTTCCAGCGGATCATGCCATAGGAGTTGTCCTGCCAGACCAGCACCACCACCCCCAGGCCCAGGCGTATGGCCGTCTCCAGCTCGGCGCAGGACATCAGGAAGCCGCCGTCGCCTGCGCAGACCAGCACGCGGCGGTTGGGGTAGACCAGCTTGGCGGCCATGCCCGCCGGCAGTCCGAAGCCCATGGCCGAGTAGCCATTGGAGATGAGTACCGTGTTGGGCAGGAAGGCGGGATAGTAGCGGCCGAGCCAGAGCTTGTGGGCGCCCACATCGCTGACTAAGATGTCTTCCTCGCCCAGCACCTGCCGGGCCACCTGCACCAGGCGCATAGGGTGGACGGGCGTCCCGTCTTCCACGGGCGCCGCCCGGCGCTCCTGGGACACCAACGAGGCCAGCTCCGCCAGCTTGGCCTTGGCCCTTTCCGAGGGCTGGTAGCGGAGCACCGAGCCCAGCATCTCCAGGCTCTCCCGGATGTCGGCCACCACCTCCACCTCGGGCCGGTAGAAGCGGTCCACCTCCGAGGGCGTGTAGTCGATGTGGACGATGCGCTTGTCGCAGCGTGGGTTCCAGCGCTCCGGGTGGTACTCCACCTGGTCGTAGCCCACGCAGATAACAGTGTCGGCCCCGCACAGGCCGCTGGTGCACAGGTCGGCGTTGCCGGGCAGGCCTACCGGCATCAGCGACAGGGGCTCGTAATCGGACACGGCCCCCTTGCCCATGAAAGTGTGGGTGACGGGGATGCCGAAGCGGGCGGCGAAGCGTCGCAGCTCCATGGCCGCCTCCGGACGCCGCACGGCGCTCGAGCCGGCCAGGATGACCGGGAAGCGGGCGCGAGCGATGACATCGGCGGCGTGCTGCAGGGCCGTGCGGTCGGGAGAGGGCCGCCGCGCCCGGCGGGGCGAGAGGGGATGCAGGCCGTCGTCCACCTCCGCCTCCTGTACGTCGGTGGTCAGCTCAATGTGGGTGGCTCCCGGCTTCTCCTGCTCCGCCACCCGGAAGGCCTTGCGAACCACCTCGGGTATGGTCTCGGGCCGGTGGACGCGGATGTTCCACTGCGTCACCGCCTCGAAGATCTTCACCACGTCCACGAACTGGTGGCTCTCCTTGTGCAGCCGCTCCAGCCCCGTCTGGCCGGTGATGGCCACCAGTGGGGCGAAATCGAGCTGGGCATTGGCGATGCCTGTGGTCAGGTTGGTGGCCCCGGGGCCCAAGGTGGCCAGGCACACCCCCGCTCGTCCCGTCAGGCGGCCGTAGGCGTCGGCCATAAAGGCCGCCCCCTGCTCGTGCCGGGTGACGATGAAGCGGATGGACGAGCGGGAGAGGGCATCCATGATGTCCAGCACCTCTTCCCCCGGCACGCCGAACACGTACTGGACGCCCTCGTTCTCCAGGCAGCGCACCAGCAGTTCGGCCGCTTTCATCTTCACCTCCCCACGGGGTGGCGGGCCGATCCCCGATCCCCTACTCGGCTGGGGGCAGTTGCGGCCCGCGCGCCGGGCCCACCCATACCGTTTGGATGTTGACGAACTCGCGGATGCCGAACACGGCCAGCTCCCGGCCGTAGCCGCTGCGCTTGACGCCGCCAAAGGGGAGTCTGGGGTCGGAGGCCACCATGCCGTTGACGAAGACGTTGCCGGCCTCTATCTCGCCCGCCAGGGCCTGGCCCCGCTCCGGGTCGCCCGTCCAGATGGCGGCGCCCAGCCCGAAGGGCGACATGTTGGCAAGGCGCACGGCCTCGTCGGCGTCCCGCGCCCGCACGATTGCAGCCACCGGCCCGAAGGTCTCCTCCCGGAAGGCCGGCATCTCCGGCGTCACCTCGGCCAGGACGGTGGGGGCGTAGAAATAGCCGCGGCCGTCCAGCTTGTGCCCGCCCAGGAGCAGGCGGGCACCCATGTCCAGGGAACGGCGCACCTGCCGGTCCAGGTCGTCGCGCAGGTCGCCGCGGGCCAGTGGGCCGATGTTGGTCGTCGGGTCCAGGGGGTCGCCCACCTTCAGGGCCTTCACCGCCTCCACGAACAGCTCGCTGAAGCGCTCCGCCACCGGCTCCTCCACGATGAAGCGCTTAGCAGCGATGCAACTCTGGCCCGTGTTCTGGTTGCGGGCACGGGCACCCACCTTGGCCGCCTCCTCCAGGTCGGCATCGGCCAGGACGATGAAGGGGTCGGAGCCACCCAGCTCCAGCACCGTCTTCTTCAGGTGCTGGCCAGCGGCCGCGGCCACCTTGGCCCCAGTGACGTCGGAGCCGGTGAGGGTCACCGCCCGCACGCGGTCATCGGCGATGATGCCCTCCACCGTAGCTGCCGGCACGAGGAGCGCCTGGAACACGCCTTCGGGGAGGCCCGCCTCGCGGAACACCTCCTCGATGGCTAGGGCGCACTGGGGCACGTTGGAGGCGTGCTTCAGCAGCATGGTGTTGCCGGCCATGAGGGCCGGGGCCGCCGCCCGGAACACCTGCCAGAAGGGGAAGTTCCAGGGCATAATGGCCAGCACCGGCCCCAGGGGCACGAACTGGACGTAGCTGTGGCTAGCGTTGGTCTCCACCTCCTCAGGGGCCAGGAAGCGGTCAGCGTTGTCGGCGAAATACTCGCAGTTCCAGGCGCACTTCAGTACCTCAGCCTCCGCCTCGACGATGGGCTTGCCCATTTCCAGGGTGATGAGCCGGGCGTAGCGGTCCTTCTCCTGGCGCAGGCGCCGGGCAGCGGCCCGCATCAACTCCCCTCGCCTCTCTATAGGCAGACGCCGCCAGTCCCGATAGGCCTCCCAGGCCCGCTCCAGGGCCGCCTCCACCTGCTGGGGGCTGTGCTCGTCGAAGGTGGCCAGCACTTCCTCGGTGGCGGGGTTGACGGACGCGATGGCCATAACGGCCCACCTCTCCTTTCCTCTTTCCCAGGGTTCACCCCCCATTATACCCCCAGCCCCGGGCCGACCTTCGCCTATAATGACCTTAGAATGGCGCGCAAAGTGCTGGTTGTGGACGACGAGCCTACCCTGGTGGCCGCCCTGCGCTACAACCTGGAACGAGAGGGCTTCCAGGTGCTGGAAGCCGGCGACGGCGAGACCGCCCTGCAGGTAGCACGCACCCAGTCGCCCGACCTGGTGATTCTGGACGTGCTCCTGCCCGGCCTGGACGGCTTCGAGGTCTGCCGCCGCCTGCGCCGCGAGTCGGCCGTGCCCATCATCATGCTCACTGCCAAGGGCGAGGAGACCGACCGCGTGGTGGGCCTGGAGCTGGGCGCCGACGACTACGTGCCCAAGCCCTTCTCCATGCGCGAGCTGCTGGCGCGAGTGCGGGCCCTCCTGCGCAGGGCCGAGGGCGGCACCGCCCAGGGCGAGACAATCGTCTCTGGCGACCTGCGCCTCGACCTGCGCCGCCGCCAGGTGTTCCGCAACGATATCCCCCTGCCCCTGAAGCCCAAGGAATTCGACCTGCTGGCGTTCTTTATGCGCCACCGCGGCCGTGCCTTCACCCGCGAGGAGCTGCTGGACAGGGTCTGGGGATACGAGTACGCCGGCGACACCCGCACCGTGGACGTGCACGTCCGCTGGCTACGCGAGAAGATCGAGGAGACGCCCGGCAAACCTACCCGCATCATCACCATCCGCGGCACCGGGTACCGCTTCGAGGGCTGAGAGGAGGCGGCGGGGGGACCACGGGGCCAGCACCGGCCGCGCCGGCGCCGGCCAGGAGTGAGGGAGGGAGATGGCCGCAGCCGACCTGCGCCTGCTCGCGGGGCTGGCCCTGCTCCTGTTCGGAGGGCTGGCCGCCTACCTGGCCGTGGGCGAAGGCGAGGGGGCCGTGGCCCTGGTCCTGGCCGGCGCCTGCCTGGCCCTGCTGGTGCTGGCAGCGGCCTTCCTGGGGAGGAAGCGGCTCGGTGCTCTCGGTCAGGCCCTGTACTCTCTGGCTCGTACCGGCAGCCCGGGGCCCCGCAGCCCCGACGTTCTGGCCGAGCCCCTTTCGGCGCTGGCCGAGGCCCTGCGCACCGCCTGGGACGAGCGCGACCTGCTGCTGGCCGCCCTCGATGCCAGCCCCGATGGCCTGCTGGTGCTCGATGCCGAGGGCCGGGTCCGCTTCACCAACGCCGCTGCCGCCTCCCTCCTGGGTCGGGACAGGGCATCCCTCGCCACCCAGCCGCTGGCCTGGTTCCTGCCCCACGAGGCCGCGGTGGAGGCCCTGCGCCGCGTGCGCCGGGAGGGTGGCACCGTCACCCTGGCCGTCGAGGGGCCGGGCGGCCGGGCCCTGGAGCTGACCGCCGCCGCCGTCGGCATCGGCGGCAGGGTGCTGGTGGCCCTGCGCGACCTGACCGAGACCCGGCGGGTGGACCAGGTCCGGCGGGACTTCGTGGCCAATGTCTCCCACGAGCTGCGCACACCACTGGCCGCCCTGCGCTCCGCCCTGGAGACCCTCCGTGCCGGGGCCATGGACGACCCCCAGGCACGCGAACTCTTCCTCACCCGGGCGGAGGCCGAGGCCGAGCGCCTCACTCGTCTGGTGGAAGAGTTGCTGGAGCTCTCGCGACTGGAAGCGGGGGTGGGGCTGACCGCCTCGGCGCCGGTGGACGTGGCCCAGGTGCTGCTGAGGGCGGTCGAGCGCATGGAGCCTCAGGCCCGGCGGGCAGGCCTCGACCTCGAGTTGAAGCTACCCCCGTACCTCCCTTCCGTCCTCGGCGACGCCGAGCGGCTGGAACGGGCGGTGGTGAACCTCCTGGACAACGCCATCAAGTTCACCCCTCCCGGTGGTTCCGTCACGGTGATGGCCAACGCCGCCGAGGAAGGCGTGCTGGTGATGGTCCAGGACACGGGCATCGGCATCGACGAGCGGGACCTGCCGCGCATCTTCGAGCGCTTCTACAAGGCCGACCGCTCCCGTCACCAGCCCGGTGCCGGCCTGGGCCTGGCCATCGTCAGGCACATCGTCGAGGCCCACGGGGGCCGCGTATGGGCGCAGAGCACGCCCGGCGAGGGCTCCACGTTCGCCATACTCCTGCCCTCGCCCGCCAGCGACGGCTGAACTTTTACCTGGGCTAAATCGGCGTTAACATGGCGTTCAACGAGGGGGCCTAGCATGGTGGGTGAAAGGAGGGAGAGAATGCAGAAGGCACCCGACAAGCCCCAGGAGACCCTGGTCACCGGCCAGGGGGACCTGTTCACCCGCCTGTACCGCCACGTGGCCCCCCACGCCACCGAACTGGTGCTGGTGCGCCACGGCGAGGCGGCCCCCAACCCCCCGGACGCCGTCACCTACGACCCGCCCCTCTCCGAGCGCGGGCGCTGGCAGGCCGAGCGGCTGGCCCAGCGGCTGGCCGGCACCCGCATCGACGCCCTCTATGCCTCGCCCCTGCGCCGGGCGCAGGAGACGGCCCAGGCGGTGGCCCGCGCCACCGGCCTGCCCATCGAGACCGTCCCCGACCTGGAAGAGGTGAGGATCGACATGGCCCGCCTCCGGGCCGCCTTCCGCGACCGCGACCGAGAGGCGCTGGTGCAGGACCTGGCCAGGCGACTGCTGGCCGCCCCCAGGTGGGACACCCTGCCCGGCTTCGAGCCTTCCCACCGCTTCCGCCTGCGGGTGCGGCGGGCCCTGGCCGAGATCGTGGAGCGGCACCCGGGCGAGCGCGTGGTGGTGGTCTGCCACGGTGGGGTCATCAACCTCTACCTCAGCTTCGTGCTGGACATCCCCAGGGACGTCTTCTTCCTGCCCGAGCACACGTCCCTGACGGTGGTGAGGGTGGCAGGCGAGCGGGCGGCCATCCAGACGGTGGCCGACAGCGCCCACCTTTGGGACGGGGGCACCCCCGATTTTACCAACCCTTAAGCCCCGTTAACGCCACGTTAAACCGGCGTCCCCCACACTGGATGGGGGGCGTGCAGAGCGAGGAGGAGCACTGGATATGCGCGCCCTACACTTGGCCGGCAGGACTCTCGTGCCGCTGGCCCTGCTCGTGGTGCTGGCAGCCGTGGGCTGCGGCGGCACCAGGGGCGGGGCGGGCGACCTATCGGGACGCGTCGTCATCGATGGTTCCAGCACCGTCTTCCCCATCAGCGAGGCAGTGGCGGAGGAGTTCCGCATCGAACAGCCGGGGGTGGAGGTAGTGGTGGGCATCTCCGGCACCGGCGGTGGCTTCCAGAAGTTCTGCAACGGCGAGACCGACATCTCCAACGCCTCCCGGCCCATCCGCCAGCAAGAGATAGACGCCTGTCGCAACAACGGGATCGACTTCATCGAGCTGCCGGTGGCCTTCGATGCCCTGACGGTGGTGGTGCACCCCAGCAACGACTGGGTAGACTGCATAACGGTGGCCGAGCTGAAGAAGATGTGGGAGCCGGCGGCCCAGGGCACCATCACTCGTTGGAACCAGGTGAACCCCGGCTGGCCCGACCGGCCCCTGCGCCTCTACGGTGCCGGCACCGACTCGGGCACCTTCGACTACTTCACTGAGGCCATCGTGGGCAGGGAGGACGCCAGCCGCGGCGATTACACGGCCAGCGAGGACGACAACGTCCTGGTGCAGGGGGTGGCCGGGGACCCCAACGCTCTGGGCTACTTCGGCCTGGCCTACTATCTGGAGAATCGCTCCCGCCTCAAGGCCCTAAAGGTGGATGGGGGCCAGGGGTGCGTGGAGCCCTCGGTGGACAATGTCATCAACGGCACCTACCGGCCCCTTTCGCGGCCGTTGTTCATATACGTCAGCACCAGGGCCATGGAGCGCCCGGAGGTGCAGGCCTTCGTGGACTTCTATCTGGACGTGGCCGGCGACCTGGCCAGCGAGGTGGGCTACGTGCGCCTCCCCGACGCCGCCTACGACCTGGTGCGGCAGCGGTGGCAGACGCGCCGGACCGGCACCGTCTTCCAGGGCGTGACTCCGGGCCTGCGGATCGAGGACATCCTGGCGAGGGAGCGGTAGGATGGCGATGACGGAGACGCGGCCGGCGGTGCGGCGCTCGCCGCGCCGCCGCCGTCTCCTGCGCCTGCAGGAGGCACCCGTCCTGGGCCTCCTCTTCCTTTGCGCCGCCATCTCCATCCTCACCACCGTCGGCATCGTGATCGTGCTGGTAGAGGAGGCGGTAGGCTTCTTCCGCGAGGTCTCCGTCCTCGAGTTCCTGACCGAGACGCGCTGGACGCCGCTGTTCGTGGAGAAGCACTTCGGCGTTCTGCCGCTCCTCTCGGCCACCTTCCTCATCTCCGCCCTCGCCCTGGCAGTGGCGGTGCCGGTGGGGCTGGGCGCGGCCATCTACCTGAGCGAGTACGCCTCGCCACGGGTGCGGGCCGTCCTGAAGCCATCCCTGGAGGTGCTGGCCGGCATCCCCACCGTGGTCTACGGCTACTTCGCCATCACCTTCATCGCCCCGGAGTTGCTGCAGCGCTTCCTCGGCCAGCAGACGGCCTTCAGCGCGCTTTCGGCCGCCCTGGCCATGTCGGTCTTGCTTCTGCCCATGGTCTCCTCTCTGTCGGAGGATGCCATGCGCTCGGTGCCCGCCTCTCTGCGAGAGGCGGGCTATGCCCTGGGCAGCAACCGCTTCGAGGTGGCAGTGCGGGTGGTGCTGCCGGCCGCTCTCTCCGGCATCGTGGCGGCGGTGGTGCTGGCCATGGCCCGGGCGGTAGGCGAGACGATGATCGTCACCATCGCCGCCGGCAATGTCCCCAACCTGTCATGGAACCCGCTGGAGGCCATGCAGGCCCTGCCGGCCTACATCGTGCAGGTGAGCCTGGGCGACACGCCCGCCGGCAGCCTGGAGTACAAGACCATCTTCGCCGTGGGGCTGGCGCTGTTCATCTGCACCCTGCTGCTGAACGTGGCCGCCCAGTGGCTCCTGTCGCGCTTCCGGGAGGCCTACGAGTGACGGCCCCTGCCCTGAGCAAGCCGGCCGAATGGCGACATCGGTTGCTGCGTCGCCACATTGTGGGGGCGGTGGCGGCGGTGCTGCTGCGCGTGGCTGCCGTGGCCGGCATCGCTGCCCTGGTGCTGTTGCTGGTAGTGGTGGCCAGGGACGGGCTCGACCGCCTGTCCTGGGACTTCATCACCAGCTACCCCTCGCGCTTCGCCTCGCAAGCAGGCATACGCTCGGCCCTGCTGGGCTCCCTGTGGGTGCTGGGGCTGACAGCGGCCTTCGCTGTGCCGGTGGGCATCGGGGCCGCCATCTACCTGGAAGAATTCGCGCCGCGCAACTGGCTGACGCGCATCATCGAGACCAACATCAACAACCTGGCCGGAGTGCCGTCCATTGTCTACGGCCTGTTGGGGCTGGCCCTGTTCGTGCGGGCCATGGAGCTGGGGCGGAGCGTGCTGGCCGGCGCCCTCACCCTGTCGCTGGTGGTGCTGCCCATCGTCATCGTCTCGGCGCGGGAGGGGCTGCGGACGGTGCCTCCCAGTATCCGCGAGGCCTCTCTGGCCCTGGGGGCCACCCGCTGGCAGACGGTCTGGCACCAGGTGCTGCCGGCCGCCCTGGCGCCCATGATGACCGGCGTCATCCTGGCGCTGTCGCGGGCCATCGGCGAGACGGCGCCCCTCATCACCATCGGCGCGCTGTTGTTCGTGCCCTTCGACCCTCACGGGCCGCTGGACTCTTTCACCGTGCTGCCGATCCAGATCTTCAACTGGGTGTCGCGGCCCCAGCCCGCCTTCCACCAGGCAGCGGCGGCTGGCATCATCGTATTGCTGGCCGTGCTGCTGGGCATGAACGCCATCGCCATCGCTATTCGCTACTGGTCGGAAAGGAGGCGGCAGTGGTGAGCCAGGAACGGCCGTCCACCCCCGTGCAGGTGCCTGTGCCCCGGGTCGAGGCCGGCTCGGTGTGCACCCCGGGCGAGGAGGAGCCCGTCATCGAGGTGCGGGGCCTCAATGCCTGGTACGGTGGCTTCCGGGCGGTGAAGGACATAACGCTCACGGTGCCCCGCCGCCGCATCACCGCCATCATCGGCCCCTCGGGCTCGGGCAAGAGCACCCTCATCCGCTGCCTGAACCGTATGCACGAGCTGGTGCCGGGCGCCAGGGTGGAGGGCAAGGTGCTGTTCGAGGGGCAGGACATCTACGCGCCGGGTGTGGACCCGGTGGAGGTGCGCAGCCGCATCGGCATGGTCTTCCAGAAGCCGAACCCCTTCCCCAAGTCCATATTCGAGAACGTGGCCTTCGGCCTGCGCATCAACGGCTACCGCGGCGACCTGCGGGAGGCGGTGGAGCGTAGCCTGAGGGCGGCCGCCCTGTGGGACGAGGTAAAGGACAAGCTGGGGCAGAATGCCCTGCGCCTGTCCGGGGGCCAGCAGCAGCGACTGTGCATCGCCCGCGCCATCGCCGTTGAGCCGGAAGTGGTGCTGATGGACGAGCCCTGCTCCGCCCTGGACCCCATCGCTACCCTCAAGATCGAGGACCTGATGCGAGAGCTCTCCCAGCGCTATACCATCGTCATCGTCACCCACAACATGCAGCAGGCGGCCCGCGTCTCCGACTACACGGCGGTGCTGATGATGGACGACGACCGGGCCGGATACCTGGTGGAGTTCGGGCCCACCCGTGAGGTGTTCACCAATCCCCGGGACCCCCGCACCGAGGCCTACATCACCGGTCGCATAGGATAGGCATATGGAAGGCGGACTTGACAGGCAGGCGGACCGCGAACATCATGTTGTCACCCGCGGTGGGGTGGGACAGGAGGAGGCAGGGAGGGCCATGACCAGGACGCTACTGCAACAAGAGCTGACGGAAGTCCAGGAAGAGATGATGGTGATGGCCGAAATGGTGGCCAGCGCCATCGAGCGCTCCATCCGCGCCCTCAAGGAGCGGGACGTGGAGCTGGCCCGCCAGATCATCGCCGACGACCTGAAGGTCAACGACAAGCGCTACGCCATCGAGGAGCGCTGCCTGGAAATCATCGCCACCCAGCAACCGATGGCCAGCGACCTGCGCACCATCATTTCCGTGCTGTACATCATCGTCGACCTGGAGCGCATGGGCGACCACGCCGAAGGCATAGCCAAGCTGGCCATCTTGCTCGCCGACGAGCCGCCCCTCAAGCCCTACATCGACATACCCCGCATGGCCCAGGTCTCAATCGGCATGCTGCGGGACGCAGTGGAGGCCTTCCGCCGCCGCGACCCCCAGATGGCGCGGGCGGTCTCGGACAGGGACGACGAGGTGGACGCCCTGTACGACCAGGTGTATCGCGAGCTCCTGACCTTCATGCTCCAGGATCCGCGCACCATTCAGCGGGCCACCTGGCTCACCTGGGTCGCCCATAACCTGGAGCGCATCGCCGACCGGGCCACCAACATCTGCGAGCGGGTGGTCTACCTGGTGGAGGGGCGCATCCAGGAGATGAACGTCTCCAAGTACTAGGGCTGCTCCAGCCTGGCCACCAGCACGACCTGCAGCCGCATTTCGTCCTCCACCGTCACGAAGCCGGCGATGTTGGGCGGCGACAGGCCGAAGTCCGAAAGCCGAAAGCTGGTGTGGGCCACCCCCGTCAGGGTGCCGCCGCCGTAGCGCGCCTGCACATCGAAGGTCATGGGTCGAGCCGTACCCCGGATGGTCATGATGCCCGACACCTGCAGCGAGACCTCTTGCCCGTCCTGGTAGCTGGTGGGGAAGCCGTCCACCCGCTCTATGACGAACTCGGCATAGGGGAAGCGGTCAGCCTGCAGGGTGTTGTTGCGCACGTAGTTGTCGCGCCGCGTCTCGTCGCTGCGCAGGGTGCGCAGGTCCACCCGTAGCACCGAGGGCGGGGAAGCGGCCAGCCCCTGGCGCGTGAGATAGATATCGCCGCTGACGGCGTTGGTCCTGCCCACCGCCTCGGAGGTAGCGGGCAGGGCGGCCAGCTTCTCGCGAGCGATGTAGCTCGCCTCCGACTGCTCGGGCAGCACCACGAAGTGGAGCACGTCGCCGGTCGGGGTAACGGCGGCGGTGCCCGTGGGCAGCGCCGGCGCCTCGGTGACCAGGTCCACCGTGTCGCTGCGGGACACGAAGAAGGCTACGCCGCCCGCCACCGCGGCCACTGCAAGCAGGGCCGCCGCCGCTCCGAGCAGAACCAGCAGCCTCATCTCGAGCTTTCCTCCCGCTCAGTAGGCAATATGGGGCCGGGGCAGGCCCCAGGCAAGGCTCGCCCCGGCCGCCGGAAGGGGGACCTACCGGCCTCAGGCACCGGTGCCGGTGCCCTCGGCCTGTTGCTGGCTGCCGGAAGGCGCAGGACACGGCTTGCCCTGCGCGTTCACGATGGCATCGATGTTGTTATGGATGGACTGCTTGAGCTGGTCGGCCTGCTGCTGCGTCAGCCGTCCCTGCTGCACGAGCTGGCCCAGCTGCTGGTCCACCTGGGACAGCAGGCGCGACTTGAAGTCGTCGACGCCGATACCCTTCTCCTGGGCCACCTGGGCCAGGCTCTTGCCCTGGCGGAGCTCCGCTCTCAGGTCATCGCTGCTGAGGCCCAGCACCTGAGCAGCCGACTGGAGCACCACGCCGTGGGCTACCTTCAGCCCCCATCTCCCCCTGTGGCCGCCCCAGGGGAACCCGGGCTCCTTCTGAGCTATGCGGTCGCGCAGCCGCTGGGCCTGGTCCTGAGTGATCCTCCCCTGCTGCACCGCTTCGTCCACCGTTTGATTGGCCGCGTCGCGCATGGCCTGGACCAGGTCGTCGCGGCTGATGCCCAGCCTCTGGGCCAGCTTGTCCAGGAAAGTGCCGGCAAAGCTGAAGCCGGCGTCGCCGCCAGAGCCGTCCTGGGCCGACGCCACCGCCAGCGCCCCTAAAGAGCCCACCACCACCGCCACCGCCAGGGCCACTGCCAGGAACCACCGTTTCATGGCCTCACCTCCTTTCGCTGCTGTCTTCGACGTCCAGCGTAGGGGCTGACCATTGGACGGCCATTAAGGCAGCCCTAGAGTCCTTTAATGCCGGGACTAGTGTCGATAGGGCAGCTCTCAGCGAAAGCGGTAGCCGAGGCGCAGCAGGTAGGGAATGACCTGCTCCGCGTCGGCGAAGACGCCGGCAGGGGTGTCCACCAGCCAGACGTGCAGCATCTGCCCGGTGACCACATGCACCGTCCCCCGCGGGCAACCGCTGGGGCTGTCGCTCAGCGCCTCCACCATCCAGGTGCTGGGGTTGATGCAGAGGTTGTCGTGCAGGTGCCAGCCGGTGAGGGGGCCACCGAAGTCGGGCGGCTCCAGCCCCGGCCGCACCATGAACATCACCCCCACCAGCTTGAGGGACCCGTCGGGCCCGCGAGCGTAGACCAGGGACTCGATCCGGTCCACGTCCAAGGTGCGGTTGTCCAGGTAGTAAGTGGGATTAACGTAGTGGTAAAGGAAGGTGCGGGTGGTCATGCGGTAGCCTTCGGCCTCAGCCACGCGCACGTCCTCATAGCGGCGGGCGGCCTCCCGCGCCCTCTGCACCAGTTCGGCGGTCGCCAGCAACTGCTGAGCGGTGATGGGGACGCCGGTGCCGTGGGGGTGCTCGACGCCCGGCAGGGAGGGGACGGGTGACGCGGCGTCCGCTTGCTGCTGGTGCTCGTGTCCGGTCCCAAGGGAGGCAGCGTGAGCGTGCTCTTCAACCTCGACCGCGCCCACGACCTCGCCTGTCCCTTCGGGGTGGGTGGCGGTCGCCCCCAGGGCCAGGGCGGCGCACGCCAGCCCTACCACCACCGGCAGGGCCCCGGCCAGGGCGAGGCCGGACAGGGACGCCGGCGGTCGCTGCAGCAATCGCGCCACCGCCAACAGGCAGAAGCCCGCCACCAGGACAGCCAGACCGGCGGCGAACAGGTGGTGGCCCGGGTTCCCTGGCGCGAGCACCTCCTCGTGCGCTGTCGCCTCCGGGGCGAGCCTGTGCACGGCCAGGTCCCAGACCAGCCCTGCCAGCAGGGCGCCCAGTCCCGCCACGACCAACCAGATGGCCCAGCGTTCCAGCCTCGACAACATGGCGCTCCACCACCTTCGCAGCCGCTTCCCGGGCTGCCCATTCCTGATGCAGCGGCGCAATTATAGCAACGCGGCCAGGATTTGCCCCTGGATTAATCGGATTCTAATGTTAACCTACCTAAAATGAGAGGGCCATGAGGGTGCTGGTAGTAGAGGACGAGCGCCGCCTGGCCCAGGTGGTGCGCCGGGTGCTGGAGGAGGAGGGTCACAACGTCGACCTGGCCTACGATGGGGAGGAGGCCATCTCCCTGGCCATGGACGGGAGCTACGACGTGATTGTCCTGGACGTGCTCCTGCCCAAGGTGGACGGGGTCGAGGTGTGCCGCTCCCTGCGCCGGGCACGGGTCGACATCCCCGTGCTGATGCTCACGGCCCTGGACTCCATCGAGGACCGGGTGCGGGGCCTGGACGCCGGCGCCGATGATTACCTGCCCAAGCCCTTCGCCTTCCAGGAGTTGCTGGCGCGGATCCGCGCCCTGGGCCGGCGCCGTGTGGACCCCCGCGAGCCGGACCGGCTGCAAGTGGGCGACCTGATCCTGGACCTGCGCCGTCGGCGGGCGGAGCGCGGCGGCAGGGCCATCGAACTTTCGCCCCGGGAGTTCGCTCTGCTGGAGTTCCTGATGCGGAACGCCGGCCGAGTGCTCTCCCGCAGTCAGATCCTGGACCACGTCTGGGGCTACGACTTCGCGCCCGACTCCAACCTGGTGGACGTGTACATTGCCTACCTGCGGCGCAAGGTAGACAAGGGGCACCCCCGGCCCCTCATCCGCACCGTCCGCGGCTACGGCTACATGGTCTCGGAGTAATATTGGGGGCGGGAGGGGCACGGGCCGGTGTTCTCCTCTGCCCGCTGGCGGCTTACCCTCTGGTTCGCAGGCGTGCTGGCCCTGGTGCTGGTGGCCATGGGCACGGCCGTCTATCTTTCCACCCGCCACGCCCTCCTCAGTAGCCTCGACGCCGACCTTCGCTCGCGAGCCAGCAAGGAAGTGGTGTCGCTGGTCGCCCGCCTCTCCGAACTCTCGCGCAGGCAGTTGCCCCTGGAACAGGTGAGGGTGGGACCGGAGCACCCATCGCCGCCCTACTTCTACGCCCTGCTGCGCCCCGACGGCCAGGTCCTGGCCGCGAGCGCCAACACCGACCCCGCTGCCCTGCCGCCGCCCGACGCCTCCTACGCCGTCATGAACGGGGAGGCCGTGTTCGTCAACACGCGCGACCAGCAGGGAGAGGACATGCGGGTGTACCTGCTCCCCCTGGGCGGGCCGCGCGGCACCTACGTGCTGGCCGTGGGCCGCAGCCGCGAGCCCGAGTTGGACGCCCTGAGGCGCCTCCTGCTCATCCTCATCGGCGGCGGCGCCGCTGGGCTGGTGATGGCCTCCATGGGCGGCTATTTCCTGGCCGGGCTGGCCCTCCGCCCCATCCGCGAAGCCATGGACAGGCAGCGGGCCTTCGTGGCCGACGCTTCCCACGAGCTGCGGACGCCGCTGGCCCTCATCCGCGCCAGCGCCGAACTGGTCCGCCGCCACCCCGAGGAGCCAGTGGCCACCCATGCCCAGGCAGTGGACGACATCGTGGCTGAGAGCGAGCGGCTGACGCGCATGGTCTCCCAGCTCCTGGCCCTGGCCCGGGCCGATGCCGGCCGGCTGTCGCTGAACCTGGAGCGCCTTGACCTGGCTGCCTTGGCCCAGGACGTAGTCCGCCAGCTCCGGCCCCAGGCCGACGAGCGGGGCCTGGAGCTGGTCTGCGAGAGCGGCGGCCCCGCGTACCTGCGAGGCGACGAGGCCCGCCTGCGGGAGGTGCTCCTGGTGCTGCTGGACAATGCCCTCAAGTTCACCGGCGCTGGCGGTCGGGTGACGGTGCGCGTCGCCGATGGGGGCAACCGCGTGCATCTGTCGGTGTCCGATACGGGTATAGGCGTCCCGCCCGAACACCTGCCCCGCATCTTCGACCGCTTCTACCGCGTGGACCGGTCGCGCACCCATGACGGCGGTGCCGGCCTGGGGCTGTCCATCGCCAAGAGCATCGTGGAGGCCCACGAGGGGCGTATCTGGGCGGAAAGCCAGCCGGGCCAGGGCAGCACCTTCCATGTCGAACTCCCCCGTTCCGGCCCGAGACGACAGGCCCCCGCTACGTGAGCGCCGCGAGCGGGGCTGCTCCCTAAGCTCGGGCTGTGCTAGAATTCACAGAGCACCATGGCCGTCGTCCTCGTGCTGTCGTCGCGCCCGCTGGCCGGCAAGAGCACGGTCACCGTGGGGCTGGCCCAGGCCCTGCGTCGGTCGGGGGTGGCCGCGGCCGCCGCCCGCCTGGGCGACGACGACGCAGCCGCCCGCGACGCTGCCCTTTATCGCTCTCTCGGCCTGGCCCCCGACCAGCGCGGCGCGCCCCTCTCCGCCCAGGACGTCCCCGCCTTGGCCCAGGGCCGCACGCTGGTGCTGGAGTGCCCGCCGGGCCCCGCGCCGGCCGAGTGGCGGCAGTGGGGAGCGCGGGCCTTGGCCGTCGTCCGCTATCCGGAGGCGGAAGTGGGCACGGGCGGGGCCCTGTCCGAGATGGGCGAGGCGTTGCTGGGCGTCCTGGTGACCTGCGTCCCCCGGCGTCGGGCGGACAGGGTGCGCCACGAAATGGCGAGCGCCGGCCTACGCCTTCTGGGCCTGGTGGAGGAGGACAGGAAGCTGGCCTCTCCCACCCTGGGCCAACTGGCTGCCGCAGTGGAGGGGGAGGTCCACTTCGGCCCCGGGCGCGAGGAGATGGTGCTGGACCGCGTGTTCATCTCCCCCATCTCGGCCGACCCGGGGCAGGGATACTTCGTCCGTCACCGGCCCACGGCCGTCATCGTCCGCAGCGACAAGCCCGACCTGCAGTTGGGCGCCTTCAACGCCGGCGTCCCTTGCCTCATCGTCACCGGCACCGTTCCCGTCCTGCCCTACGTGTTGCAGAGGGCTGAAGAGGACATGACCCCCCTTCTGCTCACCCCCCTGGGCACCCTGGACGTGGCCCAGCGGCTCGACGACCTCATCGGCCAGGTGCCGTTGCAAGGCAGGGAAAAGGCAGAGCGGGCGGCGGAACTGGTGGAAGGGGCCCTCTCGGGCGCAGGCCTGGAAGCGCTTCTGGCTGCTAGCTGATCTCGGTGCCGGGGGCCGGCTCCCGCAGCGGGGCCACCGGCTCTTCGGCAGGGGCACGGTAGGTGGCCGGCTGTCCCACGGGAGCGCCCCGCGGCGCGCCGCAGTAAGGACAGACGACCCAGAACAGGCTCACCGGCCGGCGACAACGGCCACAGGCCTCCCGCAGGCGGGCCTGGCAGTACGGACAGAAGAGGAAGTCCTTCTCCACCGGCTGCTGGCACTTGTGGCACATAGCCCCCTCGCCCACCTCGCGCAGCAGCACCTCCTGCTCCAGCGAACGAGCGTAGGCCTCGTCCACGGTCTCGCGGGGGCGCAGGAGCAGGTACAGCAGCAGCCCCGGCAGGTTCAGTCCCGGGAAGAACATCATCACCAGAAAGACGGAGAGAGCCTGAGTGAACAGGTCACGGCTGCGCTCGCGGATGTCCTTGTAGGTCCAGATGACGATACCGAGCCAGAGGAGGAAGAGCCACACCCCACCGACCAGGGCGCCGAGCACTATTCCCGTCGTGGCATTCATCACCTTTCTCCTCGGGACTATGCGAATTATAACATGCGGGGTCCCGTGCGGGCACGCCGTGGCAGGACGCCGCTGCCGGCCCTAAACTGGTATCCGGCATGGAGGAGGAGCAGGAGCGCCCCAGGGTGAGGATGACCCTCACCGACATCGCCTTCCAGGGCGCGGCCATCGGCCGGCTGGACGGCAGGGTAGTCTTCGCCGACTACGGCATCCCGGGCGAGGAGGCCATCGTCGAGCTAGAAAAAGAGAAGCGGGACTACGCTCTGGGGCGAGTGGTGGAGGTGCTCTCCCCCTCGCCCTGGCGGGTCGAGCCGCCTTGCCCCTACTTCGGAGTCTGCGGTGGTTGCCAGTGGCAGCACATCGCCTACGAAAAGCAGGTGGAGCTGAAGCAGCGAGTGGTGGCGGAGCAGCTACGGCGCATCGGCAAGTTCGATGACCCTCCCGTCTCCCCTACCGTGCCCGCCCCCGAGCCTTACGGTTACCGCAATCACGCCCGTTTCTCGGTGGACGAGGAGGGGAATCTGGGCTTCGTCTCCCGGCCCGGCCACGGCTACCGGTTCCTGCGCATCGAGCGCTGCCTGCTGATGCATCCCTTCATCAACGAGGCGCTGGCCACGTTCCAGGGCAAAGCGAGAGGCTGCCACCAGGTGGCGGTGCGGTACGGCGTGAACACCGGCCAGTTCCTGGTGCATCCCGACCTGCGGCATGTAGAGCCGTCCATACCTTCCGGCCAGAAGGCGTACGAGGAGGAGCTGCTGGGGTACCGCTTCCGCATCTCGGGGGCCTCCTTCTTCCAGACCAACACCAGGCAGGCGGAGCGGTTGGTGGAGCTGGTGCGGGACAGGCTGGAACTGAAGGGCAGCGAACTGCTGGTGGACGCCTACGCCGGCGTGGGCACCTTCGCCGTGCTGCTGGCGCCCCACGTGCGGCGGGTCATCGCCATCGAGGAGTCGGCGGCGGCGGTGGAGGATGCCCTGCACAACCTGATGGGCACCACCAACGTGCTGTACCGGCGCGGCAAGGTTGAAGAGGTGCTGGCCGAGCTGGGGCTGACGCCCGACGCGCTCATCCTCGACCCGCCCCGCGTGGGCTGCCACCCCCGGGCCATCGAGGGCGTACTGCGGCTGAGGCCTCGCCGCGTGGTCTACGTGTCTTGCGACCCGGCCACCCTGGCCCGCGACCTGCGCCGCCTCTGCGACGGCGGCTACCGGCTGCTGGACGTGACGCCCCTGGACATGTTCCCCCAGACCTACCACATCGAGTGCGTGGCCACGCTGGCACCGGAATGACCGAGCCCCGTCTCGTCCTCGCCTCGGCCTCGCCCAGGCGGCAGGAGCTTCTCTCCCTGCTGGGGATCCCGTTCCTCGTCGACCCGCCCGATATCGACGAGTCCCTGCCCGAGCGCTCGCCCAACGTCCCGGCCGTGGCCCGCAGCCTGGCGCGGCGCAAGGCCCTCACGGTGGCCGAAAGGCATCCGGGCGCCGTCGTACTGGCCGGGGACACGGTCGTCGCCCTGAAGGGGCGGCTGCTAGGCAAGCCCGCCAGCCCGGCCGAGGCAGAGGCCATGCTGCGGGCACTGATGGGCAGGGAACACCGGGTGGTCACCGCCGTGGCCGTAGCGCAAGGGCGAAGAGCATGGGCCGGCCACGCCTCCACCCGTGTGCGTCTGCGCCCCTTCGACGACTCGGAGCTGCGCGCCTACGCCGAAAGCGGCGCCGCCTTCGACAAGGCTGGCGCCTACGCCATCCAGGACGAGGAGTTCCGGCCGGTGCTCGCTTACTCCGGCTGCTACTGCAACGTGGTCGGGCTGCCCGTGGCCTTAGCCGCGGCCCTGCTGGTCGAGGCAGGTGTGCCGGTAGAGGTGCAAACGGAGCGACTGCCGGCGGACTGCCCCTCTTGCCCGCTGTGGCGAAAGGCCCCTGGCCTGTTGTGCCCGGCAGCGAGGCGCTAGAATGGCGGTCGAGGCATGAGCGACCCCATCCTGGACCCCCTGAACCCGCGCCAGCGCGAGGCCGTCACCCACACCGAGGGCCCGCTGCTCATCATCGCCGGGCCGGGCTCGGGCAAGACGCGGGTCATCGCCCACCGCATCGCCTACCTCTTGGCGCACCGGCGCGTGCGCCCCTACCGGATCCTGGCCGTCACCTTCACCAACAAGGCGGCACGGGAGATGCACGAGCGGGTGGTCTCCCTGGTGGGAGAATCGGTGGGGCAGGAGATGACCATCTGCACCTTTCACTCCCTGTGCGCCCGCATTCTGCGGGCCGACGGCCACCATATCGGCGTTCCCCGCACCTTCGCCATCTACGACGAGGACGACCAGCAGGCGGCGGTGCGCCAGGCCCTGGCCGAGCTGGACCTGGACGCGAAGCGGACACCGCCCGGGGCAGTGCTGTCGCTCATCTCCCGCGCCAAGGCCGAGATGCGCTCGCCCCAGGCCATGGCTGCCCTGGCCCAGAGCTACTTCCAGGAGGTGGCCGCCCGCGTCTACCAGGTCTATCAACGCATCCTGGAGGACAACTCGGCCCTGGACTTCGACGACCTGCTCAACAAGACCGTACAGCTCTTCCAGGAGCACGAGGAGGTACGGGCCCGATACGCCGAGCGATTCCTCTACCAGCACGTGGACGAGTTCCAGGACACCAACGTGGCCCAGTACGCCCTGGCCAAGCTGCTGGCCGAGCCCCACCGCAACCTGTGCGTGGTGGGCGACCCTGACCAGTCCATATACACCTGGCGGGCAGCCGACATCCGCAACATCCTCAGCTTCGAGCACGACTTTCCGGAGGCGAAGGTAGTCTTCCTGGAGCAGAACTATCGCTCCACTCAGTCCATCCTGGACTGCGCCCGGCACGTCATCGCCAAGAACCGCCAGCGCAGGGAGAAGGGCCTCTGGACGGAGAACGGCCCCGGCCTGCCCGCTCTGGTCTACGAGGCCTTCGACGAGGTGGAGGAGGCGTCCTTCGTGGCCACCGAGGTGGAACGACTGGCGCGGGAGGAGAGGCGGCCCTACCGCCACTTCGCCGTCATGTACCGCACCAATGCCCAGTCGAGGCCGCTGGAGGAGGCGTTCCTGCGCCGCGGCATCCCCTACCGCCTGGTGGGGGGCGTCCGCTTCTACGAGCGCCGCGAGGTCAAGGACCTGCTGGCCTACCTGCGCCTGATCCAGAACCCCTTCGATTCGGTGGCCCTGCTAAGGGTGCTGAACGTGCCCCCCCGGGGCATCGGCGAGCGTACGGCCCTGGAGCTGCAGCGCTGGGCGCGGGAGCTGGGGGTGCCCCTGTACGCCGCCCTGCAGCTCCTGGCCGAGCAGGAAAAGGACTCGCCCTCGCCCGAGGCCGTCGCGGCGCCGCGGCCTGGCTTCCAGCGGCGGGCGGTGGGCGCCCTGCTGCGCTTCCTGGGCACCGTCAACCAGCTCATCGCCCTGGCACCCGACCTGGGCCTCTCGCAACTGGTGGACGCCGTCATCGAGACCACCGACTACCGCTCGTACATCCTCTCGGAGCCCCGGGGCGAGGAGCGCTGGGAGAACGTGGAGGAGCTGCGGTCGGTGGCCGCCACCTACGACGAGCTGAAGCCTCAGGACGCCCTCTCGGCCCTGCTGGAGGACGTGGCCCTGGTGACGGACGTGGACCGCTACGACGAGCGGGCCAACGCCGTCACCCTCATCACCCTGCACGCCGCCAAGGGGCTGGAGTTCCCGGTGGTGTTCATCGTGGGCCTAGAGGAAGGCCTACTGCCCCACATCCGCTCCTTCGATGACCCCGACCAGATGGAGGAGGAGCGCCGCCTCTGTTACGTGGGTATGACCCGCGCCAAGGAGCTGCTCTATCTGGTGCGAGCCTTCCGGCGCACCCGCGGCGGGCCCCATCCGCCCTCGCGGTTCCTGGCCGACATCCCGTCCCACCTGCTAGCCGCAGCCGGGCCGCGCCGGCCTGCCCAGCTCTACGCCGCCGCCGCTGCCCCTCCTGCCAATAACGGCTCCCCGCCTCCGGCCTTCAAGGCCGGCGACAGGGTGCGTCATCCTCGCTTCGGTGAAGGGGTAGTGGTCTCCTGCACTCCCACCGGCGACGACCTGCTGGTGACCGTCGCCTTCAAGGGCGAGGCGGGCGTCAAGAAGCTCATGGCCTCGCTGGCGCGGCTGGAGCCCCTGGGGCCCTAGGAGGGGCCAGGACGGTGCCCGGTTGACCTCCCAGGACGCTATGGACTGGTTCTTCGATCACGGTGTCAGGATCCTGGGCATAATAGTCGCCCTGGTGCTGGTGTACCTCGTCTTCCGGGTACTCTTCCCCCGCCTGCTGGGCCGTGTCCTCTCTCATCCGGCGGTGGACATGGACTTCCGTCGGCGGGTGGAGACCCTGGCCTCGGCTGCCAACTGGCTGGTGCTGGCGGTGCTCATCGTCATTGGCCTGCTGACGGTGCTGCCGGAGCTGGGCATCAACATCGCCGCCGTGCTCACGGGCCTGGGCATCACCGGGGTGGCCCTGGCCCTGGGCGCCCAGCTACTGGTGCGGGACCTCATAAATGGCATTTTCATCCTGCTGGAGGACCAGTTCCGCAAGGGCGACTACATCGCGGTGGGCAACCTTCAGGGCATCGTGGAGGACCTCAGCCTGCGCCGCACCGTGCTGCGGGACTGGAGTGGCGTGCTGCATTCCATACCCAACAGCCTCATCGGCACCGTCTCCAACTACACCCGCGGCGCCGGGGGCATCTACCTGACGGTGCGGGTGGCCTACGGGGAGGATCTGGAGCGGGTGCGGCGCATCGTCGATGGGGTGGGCGACTCGCTGGCCCGCGACCCCGTGTGGGCGCAGCACGTGGTGGAGCCGCCCCGCCTCGCCTGGGTGGAGGCGGTGGACGACCAGGGCGTGGTCTTGCGGGTGCGGGGCATGGCCAGGCCGGGCTGCCAGTGGGAGCTATCGGGGGTGCTGCGCCAGCGGCTGATGGAGGCGTTCGTCCGGGAAGGGGTGCGCGTCCCCTTCCCCTCCCACGTGCTGGCCCAGGACGAGGACCGCAAGGGCTAGCCCTTCACCACGCCGATGGGGCGCATGCGGGCCACCTTGAGGGATATCTCCGCCTCGTGCAACACCTCCACCACATCGGCCACGTCCTTGTAGGCCTCGCTGGCCTCCTCGGCCAAGAGCGCCCGGTTCTGCGCCCGCACGATGATGCCCTGGGCAGCCAGCTTCTCGGCAATGTCGACGCCGCGGAGCATGCGCTTGGCCGCGGCCCGGCTCTGGACGCGCCCGGCCCCGTGGCAGGTCGAGCCCCAGGTCTCCTCCATCGCCTTCTGGGTGCCCACCAGCAGGAACGAGTACCGCCCCATGTCCCCCGGCACCAGCACCGGCTGCCCGATCCGGCGGTAGCGAGCGGGCACGTCGGGATGGCCGGGCGGGAAGGCGCGGGTCGCCCCCTTGCGGTGCACGCAGACCGTCAGCTCGCGGCCGTCCACGCGGTGGCGTTCGATCTTGGCGATGTTGTGGGCCACGTCGTACACCAGGTGCATGCCCATGTCGCGCGGGTCGAGGCCCAGCACGCGGGCGAAGGCCTGCCGTACCCAGTGAGTGATGATCTGGCGGTTGCAGAAGGCGAAGTTGGCCGCCGCCGTCATGGCCGCCAGGTACTCCTGTCCCTCCTTGGAGCGGATCGGCGCACAGGCCAGCTGGCGGTCGGGCAGGTGGATGTTGTAGCGCTTGGCGGAGGCCTCCATCACGTCCAGATAGTCCTCGCAGGTCTGGTGGCCCAAACCACGGGAGCCGCAGTGGACGAAGACCACCACCTGACCAGGCTCGTGGATGCCCATGGCCGCCGCCTTCTCGGCGTCGTAGATATGGTCGATGACCTGTACCTCCAGGAAGTGGTTGCCGGAACCCAGAGTGCCGAGCTGGGGGGCTCCCCGCTCCTTGGCCCGCTTGCTCACCTTCTCGGGGTTGGCGCCTGGCAGGGCACCGCCGCCCTCTATGGCCTCCAGGTCCTCGGGCCAGCCGTAGCCCTGCTCCACCGCCCAGCGGGCGCCCTTGACTAGAAGCTGGTCGATCTCCTTCATGGAGACCTTCACCAGGCCCTCGCTGCCCACCCCCGAGGGGATGTCGCGGAAGAGCTGGTTCACCAGCTCCCGAAGCTTGGGGCGCACGTCCTCCTCCCGCAGGTCGGTGCGGACGACACGGGTGCCGCAGTTGATGTCGAAGCCCACCCCTCCAGGCGAGATGACGCCGTCTTCCACCCGCATGGCAGCCACGCCGCCGATGGGGAAGCCGTATCCCCAGTGGATGTCGGGCATGGCCAGGGAATACTTGACGATGCCGGGCAGGAAGGCGACGTTGGCCACCTGCTCGATGGCCATGTCCTCGCCGATGTGCCCCAGCATCTCCTCCGAGGCGTAAATGAGTCCGGGCACCCTCATGCCCGGCTTGTACTCCTGAGGCAGGAGCCAGCGCCAGTCGTCGATCTTCTGCAGGACCTTCTTCCAGTCCTTGGCCATCGCCTACCACCCCTCAGTCCATGCGGCCGTCGACCCGCAGGAAGAATTCCAGGACGAGACGGCGGGCCTCGGCGCTCTCGCCCATGATGCCGTGGGGCGCTCCGGGCACCACCGCCAGCTGCGCGCCGGGGATGCCGTCCGCCAGCTCTCGGCCCCAGTCGAGGGGCACTACCCGGTCGGCGTCGCCGTGCACGACGATGGTGGGGGCGCGCACCTCGGCCAGCCGCGGCCGCAGGTCCACGTCCAGGTATGCCTCGATGTTCTCTACCTCGGCGGCACAGAGCCGCGCCCACCCCTCCTCGCTCAGGGAGGCGGCCGCGTGCTCGGCCAGCCGCCGGTACTCGGCCTGCCACTCCTCCACGCGTCCGTCGGCCTCCGCTGCCGGCCGCTCCCACAGGGCGGCCAGAGAAACGCGGGCCTCCAGGGGGCGCCGGCGGAAGATGGCCAAAGCCCCCTCGCGACGCAGGGCCTCCGCCTCTTCCCTGACCACCCTCGTCAGGCCACGGTCGGACTCGGGGTGGAAGAGCCTGGCGGCGGTGTTGGCCAGGGCCAGGGAGCGCACCCGCTGCGGGCTGCCCACGGCCAGCAGTAGGGCGATGGGCCCGCCGGCGGAACTGCCGATGATGTGGGCCTGATCCAGTCCCAGGTGGTCCATGAGGGCGAGCAGGTCTCGCACCTGGGCGTCCAGGGACCAGCCGTCGTGGGGCAGAGAGGACCATCCACAGCCGCGCCGGTGGTAGACCACGGCCCGGTAATGAGGGACGAACTCCTCCAGCCACTCGTAAGTACGGGGCTGGAGGCGATAGGCCGGGCCGGCGAAGCCCCCGTGGATGAAGAGCACGGGAAGGCCCGAGCCCCGCACATCGTACCAGAGGCGCACGCTATCGGTCTCCAGGTAAGGCATGGACAGCACCCCACGTCGAAAGAGGGTCGCTAGATATCGAACACCACGCGGGCCCGCCACCAGCCATCTTCTCGGCTGACCTGCAGGAGGTGGCGGGTGACGCCCTTGATGCCCACGCGCAGCTCGTGGCGCTGGGGGTCCATGCGCTCGCCCCAGGCGTGGGCGCGCAGGCGGTAAGGGGAGACCTCGGCCACGTCGAAGCGGCGGAAGAGCATCCCCTCCGCGTCCAGGTAGTAGATGAGCTCGTTCAGCCAGCGCACCAGGAGCGACTCCCAGTCGTGCCCTTCCGCCTCCACCTCGCGGGCCTCCTTCTCGGCCACCGTGTCCAGGTCGACCACCACCTGGAACATGGCCAGCCCCATGTTGGCGAACAGCTCCTGCAGCGTGCGGCCGCGCGCCACCACACCCACGTCGGCAGTGTGCTCGAAGACCTCGAAGGGCGGCGGGTCAGCGGCCACAGCCTTCCTCCCCTCGCCGGGCCCCTCGGCCCGGCCCGCATTCCATTATAGGCCCGCCGCGGCCCGGCCCTTCAGCTCAGGCCGCACCTGTCCCTGAGCAGCTGGATTATCTCGCGCACCGTCTCCTGGCGCCACCTGGCCCACACCGGCCCCTGCTGGAAGGCCTCGTACTCCTGACGGAACCGTTCGGGATCCTCTTCCCGCAGGCGACGGATGTCGTCCAGCAGGTGCATCTCTTGATTGGCCAGGGCGGGCCGCTCTATCCAGTGGCAGATGTAGCGGTGGTCGCGGGTGTAGAAGACGAAGGTAGGTATGGACTGATACTTCCCCTGGTTGAGGAATTCGTTCATGATGTCCAGGTTCTGGTCGCGGGGGAAGATGCGCAGCTCCATGCCGGCGGCCTGGGCCATCTTGGCCATCACCGGCAGCCCGCGGAAGACGTCGGGGCACCAGTCCTCCCCCAGGGCCAGGACCTTGGCGGGCCCGTGGGGCAGGGAGACCAGCTCTTTGAGGACGCGCACGTCCTCGTCCGAGAGCTGGGTCTCGCGATAGTTCTGCTCGAACTTGTCGCGGTTGCGCTGGATGGCGTTCAGGTACTCGTCCCAGGTCATGCCGGAAGCGAAGCGCTCCGGCGTCACCACGCTCTCCTGCTGGCGGCTCACGGCGTCCCCCTCCTTCCTGGCGTTGTGGACCGGGCAGCTAAAGCTTACCACGGTAGCCTATAGGCCAAAAAGCCGGCAGGGTGCTGCCCTGGACGCAAGCCATGGGTTAAAGTAGGGTGATGAGGAGAAAGGGCCGCAGGAGGTGAGGTTATGCGACGCGTTCTGCCCTTGCTCATCGCTGCCGTCCTCGCCAGCCTGGTGGTGGTAGGCCTGGGCTGCGAAGAAGAGGAGGCGACGCCCACACCCGCCCGCACGCCGACCCCCGCCCGCAGCAGCTAGCTCAGCGGGCGGGGCAACATCCCCCGCTCCACCCAATCGAATAGCGGGCATGGCAGGACTGGCCTCAGGGGCGGGGCTCCGCCGCCTCGCGCCAGAGGTGGAGCTTCTCCCCTGGGCCCAGCCCCGTCAGCGACCTCCCGCGCTCCCTCGCCAGCATCTCCATGCGCCGGAAGCGGAGACGGAAGCGCTGACACGCCTCCAGCAGGGCGTCCTCGGCGTCCACTTCCAGCAGGCGCCCTGCGTCCGCCAGGGCGAAAAGGGCGTCGCCCAGCTCGTGGCGGCGCTGCTGGGGCCCGTCAGCCCGCCGCAGCTCTGTCAGCTCCTCCTCCAGCTTCTGCCAGGCATCGTCCGGGGAGGGCCAGGTGAAGCCGGCGCGGGCGGCCCGGCGCTGCAGGGCCTGCGCCTGGGCCAGGGCGGGGAGAGTGCGGGGCACCCCTTCCAGGGCCGAAGCCTCGTCCCCACGCTCTTCGCGCTTGAGCTCTTCCCACTGGCGCAGCACCTGCTGGGGCGTCTCCAGCCGCTGCCCGCCAAAGACGTGGGGATGGCGCCGCACCAGCTTGCTGGCTATGCCGTAGACCACGTCCTCGAGGGTGAACTCGCCCGCCTCTTCGGCTATCTGGACGTGCATCAGGACCTGCAGGAGGAGGTCGCCCAGCTCTTCGGCCAGTTGGCGGGCATCGCCGGAGTCGATGGCCTCCAGCGCTTCAGCCGCCTCCTCGCGCAGATAGTGGCGCAGGCTGAGGTGCGTCTGGGCCCGGTCCCACGGACAGCCGTCGGGGCCGCGCAGGGCAGCCACCACCCGCCGCAGGCCGTCGAAGGTCCTCAGGTCGTCATCGCTCATTTCCATGGCATCCCCCGCCGCCCATGATATGGCAGCGAGACCGGCGGGGCCACGTCGGCCAGCCTCCTAAGAAGGCCTGCCCGCCGGCCAAGGCCCGAGGCACAGGTTACCTCCTGCGCTCCCCGTGCCGTCCATCCCGACCGGCGGCGCTGGCCCGGGACCGCTCGCAGAGATGCAGTCGTCTCTGGCGAGGCGGGCTGGGGCCACGTTGACAGCCTCCTGCCCTGTGCTAGCATAGCCTCTGCCAGGCGGGTGGAGAGCTTGAGCGGAGGTGCGCCCCGATGGGTGTCGGCCCAGGCCCACAGTCGGCCGGGGCCGCTTCGCCTCGTGGCCACGCTGCTATTCGCAGTCGCCCTCCCGTTGCTGGCGGTCACTACCGGCATTCGCGTGCTCTTCAGCCTGCCCCAGGTGTATGACTACTCGGTAACGCGCTACGACGCGCCCGCCATCACCGGCATCCCCGAGTCGGAGCTGAAGCGGGCCAACCGCGAACTGGCCCGCTACTTCACCGACGACCGCCCCTTGCTGGAGCTGGAGGTAACGGACGCCCAGGGCCAGCGAGGCCCCCTCTTCACTCCCGAGGAGACGGCCCACCTGGCCGATGTCAAGGCCCTCCTGCGCAGGCTATACGCGGTCCACCTGGGCCTGCTCGCTTACGTGCTGGTCTATGTGGTGGCCGTGTACGTGTGGGCCCGGGAAGGGAGCCTGCGGGAGCTGGCCCACGCCGTCCTCTGGAGCGCGGGCGCCACCTACGCCGCCCTGGCCGCTCTGGTCGCCCTGGCCGTCGGCGGGTTCGAGGCCTTCTGGGAGCGGCTGCACACGCTGCTGTTCCGCAACGACCTCTGGCGTCTCGACCCGGCGCGGCACCGTCTCATCCAGATGTTCCCGGAGGACTTCTGGTTCCAGATGGTGGTGCTGGTGGTAGTGGGGACGCTGGCGCTGATGTCCCTCCTGGCGCTCCTGGCCATCGGCTATTTGTGGCTGGGGCACCGCCAGGAGCGCTGGACAGCGGCTGTGGTGCCGGGCCCGAGGCCCTCCCCGCCACCCCTACCGCCAGGCCAGATGCGGGAGGGAGCCCCCCACCACTCGCCTTAGTGGTGGGAGCAGGCGGCGCAGTGCCCGCCAGCGCACCCGGCGCAACCGCCCCCGCCCAGAGCGGTCTGGCCGCCGTCGCCGCCGGAGAAGGCAGCGAAAACGGACAGGACGCGCTGGGCGCCCTCGTGTCCCGCCGGGCAGGTGGCGGGATCGTCCATGCGCGCCATGGGCCGCAGCAGCTCGAAACGACTGCCGCACCGCCGACAGAAATACTCGTACAGAGGCACGGCTCCCCCTACTCGAGGAAGTCCCGCAATTTCTTGCTACGGCTGGGGTGGCGGAGCTTGCGCAGCGCCTTGGCCTCGATCTGGCGGATGCGCTCCCGCGTCACGTTGAACTCCCGCCCCACCTCTTCCAGGGTGCGGCTGCGCCCGTCCTCCAGCCCGAAGCGCAGGATGAGCACCTTCTGCTCCCGCGGCGTCAGGGTGGAGAGCACCTCCCGCACCTGCTCCCGGAGGAGCTGCTGGGCGGCGGCGTCCATGGGCGAGAGGGTCGCCTGGTCCTCGATGAAGTCGCCCAGGTGGGAGTCCTCTTCCTCGCCGATGGGCGTCTCCAGGGACACCGGCTCCTGCGAGACGCGGATGATCTCGCGCACCCGCTCGGGGCCCACCTCCATCTGCCTGCCGATCTCCTCGTTGGTGGGCTCGCGCCCGTACTCCTGCACCAGGCGCCGGCTGACCCGCATCAGCTTGTTGATGGTCTCCACCATGTGTACCGGGATGCGGATGGTGCGGGCCTGGTCGGCGATGGCGCGGGTGATAGCCTGGCGGATCCACCAGGTAGCGTAGGTGCTGAATTTGTAGCCCTTGCGGTAGTCGAACTTCTCCACCGCCCGGATGAGGCCGATGTTGCCTTCCTGGATCAGGTCCAGGAGTGACATGCCCCGGCCGATGTACTTTTTGGCCACGCTGACCACCAGGCGCAGGTTGGCCTCGGTGAGCCGCTTCTGGGCCTTCTGGCCGTCCTCCAGGAAGCGGCGGAGCCGCTCCTGGAGGCGCGGCTCGTAGGCCGCCAGCCGCTCGCCGAGGTCGCCCGGTGGCGGCACCAGGGCATCGGGGGTGCCGGCCGCCTCCAGCACCGTGTCCATCAGGTCCTGGACCAGAACATGGCTGGCGGTGGACAGGTGCACCAGGGCCTGCTCGGCCTCCTTCTGGCCTATGCCTAGGGCCGCGGCCACCTTCTGGGCCATCTCCTGGTCCATCTCGCCGTCGACGCAGGAGCGGAAGTCGTGGTGGCGGAGCAGCTCGGGGAGAGGCAGGCCCTCCAGGCCCAGCTCTCGGGCGACCACCTGCCGCACCGGCTCCAGCGTGGCCAGGTCTTCGAGGATGGCCACCACGGTCTCGGCGGCGGAGGGGCGGCGCCCGTGGGCCTTTTCGAAGCGCCGCTGCAGCTCCTCGATGTAGCGCGCCTCCTCCATTTGGCGGGCGAGGAACTTCTCGTCGTCGGCGGTGAGGAGGGCCACCTTGCCGATCTCGCGCAGGTACATGCGGACGGGGTCGTCAACGCCCTCCTCGAGCTCCTCCAGCTCCCGCTCCTGCTCCTCCTCCAGGGCCTCGGCCTCGCGGGCCCAGGCGTCGGCCTCGAGCTCGTCGAGGGAGACCTCGGCCGCGGCGGGCTCGATGACCTCCTCTTCAGGGGCGGCCTCCTCGCCCGCCAGCTCCTCCTCCACCTGTCGCTCCAGGTCGAGGGCGCCTTCCTCTTCCAGCAACTCCTCGTCGGAGTCGGGCACCTTCAGGCGGCGCCTCTTCTCCAGTTCCATGTCGTCCATGTGCTCAGGCATGTTATCACATCACCCCGTTGTCTGTGCGCCGGGCGTGCGGTCCTTGCGGCGGTGGAGCCTGAGCCCCAGCTCCAAGTCGTCCACTAAGAGGGCAGCGGGCCCCGTTTCGCCCTTGCCTTTCTCGTGCCAGGAGCGCAGCGCCTCTTCCAGTAAAGAAAGCCTGTCCGCCACAGCCTCGTCCTGGGCTGCTAGGGCCGCTGCCCGCGCCATCTTCTCGGCCCGGAGCTGCCGCTCCTCCAGCCGCTTCAGCAACGACTCGAACGCTCTCTTTCCATAATCATTATCCCACGACGGGTCGAAACGTGTCCAAAGGGATATGAGGCTCTCCACATGGCCATGGAGCTCGTCCGGCAGCGATTGGTGGAGTTCGGCGAGGTCTCGGCAGCCCTGCCAGGCCCTCAGCACCTGACGGTTGGCGCTGTCCCAGAAGAGCTCCTCTCGAACCTCGCCGATGTCCGCGCGGAGGGAAGGATAGCGCAGCAGCAGGGCCAGCAGCCAGTCCTCCCGCTGGTCGCGGGCGGGCTGGAGGGGCGCTGGCGGGGACCCTTCCCTCTCGCTTGCGGGCGCCCTGCGCCGGCGCCGCAACAGGGAGGCCAGGTCCTCCTCCCTGACCAGGGCCAGGCGCGCCAACCGCTGCAGGTAGTGGGCCCGCTCCACCGGGTCGGCCAGGGCGTCCACCAGGGGCAGCAGCTCCTGCACCAACTCGGAGCGGGCGCGGGGGTCGCGCAGGTCACGGGACTCGGCGGCGCGACGGAAGCGGAACTCCAGCACGGGCTCGGCCGCTTCCACCAGCTCCCGCCAGCGTTGGGGCGAGGAGCGGATGACCTGGTCCGGGTCCTGGCCCTCGGGCAGGACAATGATTCTTACTTCAAGACCCAGATTCTGCGCGACGGTGACGGCCTTCTGTGTCCAAATCGGGCCAAGCCGGGGCGTGTCTTCCCACTCTCCATAAGCGTCTTTAATAGTCTCATTCACAAGCACGCTCGCTTGTAGTCCGGCGGTATCGGCGTCCAATGCCAATGCTAACTTCCCAAGCCGCCTTTCCGGTGGCCGGCCGGATGCGACGACGGACGCGATACGATGCTGTCCAGGAGCCAGGACGCGAGGAAAGTATCGCTTCAGCAGTTGCACCTGTCGCTCCGTCAGGGAGGTGCCCATGGAGGCCACCACATTGGTGAATCCGTTTTGGTGGGCGGCGATGGCATCCATGTATCCCTCGACGATGACGGCGCAACCGCTGCGCCGCACCTCGTCGCGGGCGCGGTCCAGCAGGTAGAGCAGGCCGCCCTTGTCGAAGAGGGGCGTCTGGGGCGTGTTCAGGTATTTGGGGTGGGAGTCGTCCAGGGCGCGGGCGCCGAAGCCCACCGCCCGCCCGCGCTCGTCCCAGATGGGGAACATGATGCGCCCATGGAAGCGGTCGCGCAGGCCCCCCTCGGACTCCAGCGCCAGCCCTGCCTCCAGTAGTTCGTCGTCGCGGAAGCCCAGGGCCCGCAGGTGCCGGCACAGCGCGCCCCTGCCCTGGGGACTGTAGCCCAGGAGGAAGCGGCGGCAGGCCTCGCTGTCGACGCCGCGTCCCTCCAGATAGCGGCGGGCGGCCGCAGCCTCGGGCGAATCGAGTAGCTGGCGGTGGTAGAACTGGACGGCGGCCTCGGTAGCGGCGCGGAGCCGCTGCAGGCGGTCGTCCTCCCGCCGCTCGCCCCGCTCGGGGAGCGAGACCCCCGCCCGCTGGGCCAGCAGGCGCAGGGCATCGCGGAACTCCAGCCCCTCCTTGCGCATGACGAACGCGAAGATATCTCCCCCCGTACCGCAGGCGCCGAAGCAGTGCCAGCTCTGGCGCTCGGGCGAGACGTAGAACGAAGGCGTGCGCTCGCTGTGGAACGGGCAGAGGGCGCGGTAGTAACGGCCCGCCTTCTGCAGGGGGACGTATTCCCCCACCACGTCCACGATGTCCAGGCGCGCCTTTATCTCCTCGACGATATCCATTTCGTGGACGACGCTACACCGCTATTGTAGAACGCTCCAGCGGCCCGAAAATTACAGCCCTGTCACCGCCTCAGTCACGGTAGCCCAACCGATAGGCCATGTCCAGGGCGAAGCGGTCGGTCATGCCCGATACGTAGTCGGCCGCCTGTCGCCAGGGAGGGTCGTCGGGAATAACGTAATCGCTCTTGATCTCCTCCGGGTGGTCGCGAAAGTAGGTGTACAGGAAGCGCACCACGCGCTTGGCCCGCTCGGCCTCCTCCCTCCTGCCCTCCCACTGATAGACGCGACGGAACATGAACTCGCGCAGCACATTGGCCGCCTCGTGCACCGGCGGGCTCATGACGATGCGCGGGCGCGCGTCGGTGCCAGCCTGTCCCGTGGCAGCCCAGGAGGCGGCCACGATATCGCGCACCATGGCATCGATGCGCTGGGAGTGGCTGCGTCCCAGCCGCTCCTGGACGATGCCCGGCAGGTCGTCCTCGGAGAGGAGGCCGGCACGAATGGCATCGGCGATGTCGTGGTTCAGGTAGGCCACGGCATCGGCTATCTTCACCACCTGCCCCTCCAGCGTGGCGGGGGTGCCCATCCCCTTGCCCAGGATGTCTTCCCTCGGTTTGGAGCTGTACAGGATGCCGTTGCGCACCTCCCAGGTCAGGTTCAGGCCGCGGCCTCCCTTCTCGAGGCGCTCCACCACCCGCAGGCCCTGCTCGGCATGGCGGAAGCCCCCCGGCACCAGTTCGGCCAGGGTCTCCTCGCCGGCGTGGCCGAAGGGCGGGTGCCCCAGGTCGTGCCCCAGGGCGATGGCCTCGGTCAGGTCCTCGTTCAGGTCCAGGGCGCGGGCGATGGTGCGCGCTATCTGCGCCACCTCCAGCGTGTGGGTGAGGCGGGTGACGAAGTGGTCGCCGCTGGGGGCGATGAAGACCTGGGTCTTGTGCTTCAGCCGCCGGAAGGCCTTGCTGTGGATGATGCGGTCGCGGTCGCGCTGGAACTCGGTGCGCAAGGGCGAGGGCTCCTCCGACCTTTCCCGCCCCCGCGACAGGCGGCTGCGGGCAGCGAAGGGCGAGAGGCGCTCCTCCCGCTCCAGCAGGCGACGTTGCACCTCCGCCAGCACTTCCAGGCCCGGGACGCGCGTTCCTGGTGCCTCCATCTGCCTGGCAGCCTCCCACCACGACCATCTTAGCAGGAGCGGCCACCGCCTGCAGGCGCCGGAGCTGTCCTGCGAGCGCTCGCAGGCCTGCGCCCGCCTCCAGCGAAGCAGCCGCAGGTCTCCTTGACAGCCCTACCGGTGCGGCCCATAATGGGGCACACAGGCCGAAATAGCGGGCATTAGCAAACAGAGCGCCGTCAGATGCTCCCCAGTCCCGTCCTCGACTGCCCTCACTGCGGCTCCCCTGGCCAGACTGGCCTCTTCTGCTCCGCTTGCGACATCTACATGCCCGACCCCACAGGCACGGTGAAGAAGGTGACGTATAACCGCCGCTTCTGGGGCTCCTACCTGCTGGAGGGGGTGCTGTATCTGGTCACCCTGATCATCGGCTGGTATATCTGGCTGGCCTTCACTGCCAAGGATGCCCAGACGCCGGCCAAGAAGCTGGTGGACGTGTACGTCCTGGACATCGAGACCGGCCAGCCGGTGAGCGCCGGTCGCATCTGGCAACGGGAGGTGCTGGTCAAGCAGCTCCTCTCGGGCGTGGTGAGCGCCGCCATCGGCGTGGCCTGGCTCATCGACTACCTGTGGGTGCTCTTCGACCGCAACCGCCAGGCGCTGCACGACAAGGTCTCGCGCACGGTGGTGGTATACGCGCCCCAGGGACTGCCGAGCTCCCTCCGCCGACCCGACGAGGTGCTGACGGGTGGCGCCAGGGCCTTGCCGGGCCGCGGCGTCAAGAGCGTGGCCGAAGAGCTGCGCGAGCTGGCTCGCCTGCGGGACGAGGGCATCATCACCGACGAAGAGTACGAGCGCAAACGTCAGGAGCTGGTGGACAGGCTCTGACGCTCCTCGGAGCAGGGCGAAGGACGTCCACGCGCCCTGGATCGGGACGAGGGAGTCAGGTACAACGAGTCGCCGCGGCTAGCCCCTGGCCCACTCGAGCAGGGAGCGCCAGATGGCCAGGCCGTCCTCTCCCCCTAGCAGCGCCTCGCAGGCCCGCTCCGGGTGGGGCATCATCCCCAGCACGTTGCCGCCGTCGTTGACGATGCCAGCGATGTTTCCCAGGCTGCCATTGGGGTTGGCCTCGGGCGTCGTCTCCCCCGCCAGCGTGCAGTACCGGAAGACCACCCGCCTTTCCGCCTCCAGCATGGCCAGCGTCTCGGCATCAGCATAGTAGCGGCCGTCGCCGTGGGAGATGGGCATCGAGAGCACTTGCCCCCGTCGGCAGGCGGTGGTGAAGGGGGTGGCCTCGTTCTCTACCTTGATGTGTACCCACTGGCAGCGGTACTGGAGATGCTCGTTGCGCAGGAGCGCCCCGGGCAAAAGGTGCGCCTCGCACAGCACCTGGAAGCCATTGCAGATGCCGATGACGGGGCGGCCGCGCCGGGCGTGCTCGGCCACCGCCCGCATGACCGGTGAGAAGCGGGCGATGGCCCCCGGCCGCAGGTAGTCGCCGTAGGAGAAGCCGCCGGGCAGCACGACGCAGTCATAGCCCGAGAGGTCGGTCTCCCTGTGCCAGACCAGGTCTGCCCGCTGGCCCAAGACGCGCACTAGGACGTCGTGGCAGTCGTAGTCGCTCCAGGTGCCCGGGAAGACGATGACGGCAAAGCGCATGTTCCCAGTGCTCAGTATGCCACAGGGGTGCCGCCCAAGCAGCGGGATTCCTTGTCCCAGCCCGCGTCGCGCCTGTAAGCTGGGGCCGAAATGGGCGACGCCACCTACGAGGAGGTCGAGGCCATCTTCAGTCCCCGTTCCATCGCCGTAGTGGGGGCATCGGCCAACCGCGACACCCCCGGCCACGACTACGTGCTGTCGCTGCTCCAGTACGGCTACCGGGGGCAGATATACCCCGTCAATCCCCGACTGGAGGAGTTGCTGGGCCTGCCGGCGTACCCCAGCCTGCGGGCGGTGCCCGGGCCTGTGGACTACGTCGTCTCCTGCGTGCCCAACACAGCGGTGCTGGACCTGGCCGAGCAGTGCATCGAGAAGGGCGCACGAGCCCTGCAGCTCTTTACCGCCCGCTTCAGCGAGACGGGGCGCGAGGAAGGGAGGCGCCTGGAGCGTGAGTTGCTGGAGCGGGCGCGTCGGGGCGGCCTGCGCATCATCGGCCCCAATTGCATGGGCCTGCACCACTCCCGGCTGGGCATAGCCTTCCGGCCAGACATGGCCTCCCCGCCCGGGCCGGTGGGCTTCCTCTCCCAGAGCGGCAACCTGCTGTTCGAGCTCAACTACCGCGGTGTGCCGCGGGGCATCCGCTTCAGCAAGGCCATCAGCTACGGCAACGGGATCGACCTGGACGAGAGCGACTTCCTCCGCTACTTCGCCCGTGACCCCGAGACGCGGGTCATCGGCGCCTACATAGAGGGGGTGAAGGACGGGAGGCGCTTCCTCGCTGCCCTGACCGAGGCCGCCCGCGCCAAGCCTACGGTGGTGCTCAAGGGCGGGCGCACCCGCGGCGGCGGCCGGACGGCCGCTTCCCACACGGCAGCGCTGGCCGGTCGTCGCGAGGTCTGGGAGGCGGCGGTGCGGCAGGCGGGTGCGCTGGCCGTCGCCACCCTCGACGATTTGATGGACCTGCTGGTGGCCCTGGCCTACATGCGGCCCGGCGGCGGGCGCAGGGTGGGCATCGTCGGCGGGGGAGGTGGCCGGTCGGTGCTGGCCGCTGACCAGTGCGAGGAGGCGGGGCTGGAGACGCCGCCGCTTTCGGAGCGCATCGAGGCCCACATCGCCAGCAAGGCCCCCGATCTGGCTGGCTGGGTGACCAACCCCGTAGATCAGTCCATCCTGGCCGGCTCGGGCGTGGGCGGCACAGAGATACTAGCCCTCATGAATGAGGACCCATCTTACGACGCCCTCATCGCCATCTTGGGGGAGCCGTGGGCGCTGGGCCGGCCCAACGCCGAGCAAGTGCTGCGCAGAGTGGCCCAGCGCTTCACAGAGGTGGGGCAGGCGGCCCGCAAGCCGCTGGCGGTGGTGCTCAATCCGCCCGACTACGAGCAGGAGTGGCAGTGGCGGCTGCTGATCGAACTGCGCTCGCAGATGGTCGCGGCCGGCCTGGCCCTTTTCCCCTCGGTGGAGAGGGCCATCTGGGCACTTTCGGTGGTTCTGCCTTACTGGCAGCGGCGCAGTCAGGAGTGAGGCCGCCGGCGACGCCTCACACCTCCCGCAACAGCCCCTCCAGCGCCGGCGTCTCCCGGTCGCGGGGGCGGTAGGAGGGGTCGGGATAGCCCACCTCCACCAGGAAGGCAGGTTCCCAGTCCCGGGGCAGGCCCAGGGCTGCCCTCACCTCTTCCTGGCAGTAGAGGGGGGCGCCCAGCAGGCAGGAGCCCAGACCGCGGGCGTGGGCGGCGAGCATGAGGTTCTGCAGGGCAGCGCCCAGGCTCTGTACGAACATGTCCCGCTCGGCCCGACGGCGCCGCTCGTCCGGCCAGGGACGGGCGGCGGAGAGGTCTACACAGGCCAGCAGCAGAGCCGGGGCCGCTATGAGCCGGCGACGGGAGCGCGACAGCAGGCGCTCGACCTCGGCCGGCGCGACGCCATCGGCCAGGAGGTCGCGGCGCCAGGCACCGCCCATGGCCTCCCCCAGGGCCTCGCGGGCCCTGGGGGACAGGGCGACAAACCGCCAGGGCTGGCTATGGTGGGGGGCAGGGGCGCAGGCCGCCAGGGACACTAGCTCCCGCAGAAGCGACGGCGGGACCGGCCGGGGCAGGAAGCGGCGTACGGAGCGGCGGCCGAGGATGGCCTCGTCCAGGGCCAGGGCCACGGAGCGGCTCACGCGCCGCCCTCCTGGCCCGCGCCCAGTCGCCCGGGCAGTGACAGGTCCTGCAGCAGCCGCTTGGTGTTCTCGGCGCCCGGGGCCTGGGGCACCCGCAGGAGGTCCTGGGGGCTGTCGATGTCGGTGGTCAGCTCCTCGCGGCGGACGACTGTGGTGGGCACCGCCCTGGCCACCGCCTCCCGCCGGTGGGCGGTGAAGCTCTTGGGCCCGAAACGGAAGGGAATGGCATCGGGGGGCCGCAGGGCCAGGACGTTGGTGCCACCCTCAGCCGAGGGCACTATGGCCACCCCCCGGGGGGAGGGCAGGGAGGCCAGCACCGCCTCCACCGCCGCCGCAGTGATAGTGGGAAGGTCGCCCGGCACCACCAGGATGGTGTCGGCACCTTCCTTGGCCAGCAGCGAAGCGCCGTAGCTCAGGGCAGCGTTGATGCCCCGCACCTGGGGCGGCTCGGGCAGGGGCCGAGCGCGCAGACGCTCCGCCTCCTTCAGCACCGCCTTGTCGGGGCTGATGATGGCAATATAGGCGATGGAGGCGGCACCCAGCAGCGCCGTCACCACGTCGGCCAGCATGGCCAGGGCCAGTCTGCGCCTCTCCTCCGAGGTGAGGACGGCCGCCAGCCTGCCCTTCGCTTCCGAAAGGGCCTTCACCGGGACCAGGGCCGCGATCACACTTCCACCCCCAACGACGCCAGCACCACGCGGGCCAATGTCTCCTTCTTGTCCATCGAGGACATTATCGTATCCGTCACCACAGCGTCCAACCCCAGGGCCTCCACTCGGGAGGCCAGGGGAGAGTCCTGCCGGTCAAGCACCATCACGTCCACAAAGTCGGCGTAGAGACGGGCCACGCCCACCGGGCTCACCTCCATCCCCAGGTCGCGCATGATGCGGTCGGCGGGGCCCTTGAGGGTCGCTCCGCCCACGATGGGGCTGACGGCCCCCACCCGGGCCGCAGTCGAGCACAGCGCCTCCCGTATCCCGGGCACGGCCAGGATGGGGCCGATGCTGAGGAGGGGATTCGACGGCGAGACGATGATGGCTCTCGCCCGCTGGATGGCCTCCAGCACGCCAGGGGCAGGCCGGGCAGCTTCTGCACCCTGATAGACCAGCTCCCGCACCGGCACCTCGGCCCGGCGCCGGACGAAGTACTCCTGGAATTCCAGCAACCCTTCGTCGGTGCGGATGCGGGTGCGCAGGGGCGACTCGGTGGCGGGGAGCACGGTACAGGCCAGGCCGAAGGCGCGGGCGATGCTGGCGGTGGCCTCGGCCAGGCCGACGCCGCGGCGCAACAGGTTGGTGCGGTGCAGGCAGGTGGCCAGGTCACGGTCGCCCAGCCGGAACCAGGTCTCATAGCCGAAGCGGGCCAGGGCCTCCACCACCGCAAAGGTATCGCCGCGGATACCGAAGGTGCGCTCCTCGTCGGCCACCCCCGCCAGGTGATAGATGACCATGTCGATGTCCGGCGAGACGTGCAGGCCGTACATCTCGCAGTCGTCGCCCACGTTGGAGACGATGGTCACCTGCTCCGGCGGCACGACCCTGACCAGCCCCTGCAAGAAGCGGGCCGCCCCCGTCCCCCCGGCCAAGACGACGATCACTGGGCCACCTCCACCACCGTGACGCCTTCGCCGCCCTCTCTGGGCTCGGCAGGGCGGTAGGACTTGACCAGGGGATGGGACGAGAGCAATTCGCGCACGGCCCGGCGGAGGGTGCCGGAGCCCTTGCCATGGACGATGCGCACGTGGCGGAGACCGGCACGGAAGGCGGCGTCCAGGTGCTCCTCCACCAGAGGCAGGGCCTCGTCCAGGGTCATGCCCCGGACCTCGATCTGGTCGCGGGCCTGGGCAGGAGGCGGCGGCACCGAGGTCGAAGGCCCGAGGGCTGTCGCCGGCCTCTCCGCCCGCGCCACCTCGGCCAGGGGCACGCGGGCACGCAGGGAGCCCAGGCGGACCTCCAGCTCGCCCTCTTCGTCGGGGCCCGCCAGTACCTCCCCCGGCTCCGAGACCCCCCGCAGCCAGACCCGGTCGCCGGGACGCACCTGGCCCAGGGGCAGGGCGGGCGGACGCGCCTCCTCAGCCAGCGCCTGCTCCTGGCCTGCCACCTGCTGCAGGAGGCGACGGGCCTGCTCCAGCGAGCGGCGGCCGCGGGCCGAGCGCTCCGCCCGCTCCACGGCCTTCTCGGCCTGGTGCAGGCGACGGCGGGCACGGGCCAGCTCCTCCTCTAGGCGCTGGCGCGCCCGCTCCAGGGATAGACGCCGCTCGCGCTCCAGGGCAGCGAGCCTGCGCTCCAGCTCGTCGCGCAGTGCCTCGGCCTGGCGGCGGGCCTCCTCTAGGGCACGACGCTCGGCAGCAGCCCGCTGCCGCTCCTGTTGCAGGTCGAGGAGGAGCCTCTCCACCTCCAGGTGGCCCGGTGAGAGGGCGCGACGTGCCTCCTCCAGGATGTCGTCGGGCAGCCCGAGTCGCTGGGCGATGTGCAGGGCGTTGGACTGCCCGGGCACGCCGATGCGCAGGTGGTAGGTGGGGGCCAGCGTATCGGGGTCGAACTCCACCGAGGCGTTCATCATGCCCGGCGTATCGTGGGCAAGGGCCTTCAGCTCGCCGTGGTGAGTGGTGGCCACCGTGAGGCAGCCCCGCGCCAGCAGGTGCAACAGCAGGGCGCGGGCCAGGGCCGCACCCTCGGTGGGGTCGGTGCCAGCGCCTAGTTCGTCCAGCAGCACCAGACTGCGGGCGGTGGCGCGGTGCAGGATGTCGACGATGTTGCGCAGGTGGGAGCTGAAGGTGGACAGCGACTGCTCGATGCTCTGCTCGTCCCCGATATCGGCGTAGATGCCGTCGAAGACGGGGAGGGCCGAGCCCTCTTCGGCGGGCACGGGCAGCCCGGCCTGGGCCATCAGGCAGAGAAGTCCCGCCGTCTTCAGGGCCACCGTCTTGCCGCCGGTGTTGGGCCCGGTGATGAGCAGCACCGTAAAGCCCTCGTCCGGCCCCAGCCACAGGGAAATGGGCACCACGTTCCCCTTGAGTAACGGGTGGCGGGCCTGGACGAGGCGCAATCGCGAGGGCTCGGGCAGGAGCCAGGGCTGGTCGGGGCCTTCCAGGGGCAGGGGGCAGCGCAGATCGTCGCCCAGCCGCGCCTTGGCCAGGGCCACATCGAGGCGGGCCAGGGCCTCCACGGCCCGCCGGATAGCCACCGCCCGCTCCCCCACCAGGCCTGAGAGGCGCCGCAGCACGCGCTCCACCTCTCGCTGTTCCTCCAGTTGCAGCTCCCGCCAGCGGTTGGCCTCCTCCACCACCTCCAGAGGCTCAACGAAGACGGTGGCGCCCGATGCCGACACGTCGTGCACGATGCCGGGCAGCACGTGCCGCATCTCGGCGCGGACGGGCAGCACGTAGCGGCCCTCGCGCATGGTGACCAGCGGCTCCTGCAGGGCCTGTCGGCCCGTCTGCGAGGAGACGATGCGCTCCAGGTGGGCGACCAGGCGGTCGTGGGCGCGGCGCACCTCCCGCCTGAGCTCGCCCAGCACTGGGCTGGCATCGTCGGTGACCTCGCCCCGGCGGTCGATGCAGCGTCCTATCTCCTGCAGGAGGGGCGAGGGATCGGCGATACGGTCGGCCAGGGCGGCGAGGGTGGGCATCTGCTGGCGATGGCTACCCACCAGGCCCCGGACCTGGCGCGCTAGCTGCAGCGTGTCGGCTATCTCCAGCAGTTCACCGGGCTGAAGGACATGCCCCTTCGCCGCCTGGCGGGCCAGCTCCCGCACGTCACGGGCCGATGCCAGGGCGAGGCCGGGACGCAGGGAAAGGAGCTTGCGCGCCTCGGCCGTCTCGCGCTGGCGGCGCAGCACCTCCTGATAGTCGGTGGAGGGCTGAAGGCGACGGGCCAGCTCGCGGCCCAGGGAGAAAGTGCACAGGGCCTCCAGCCTGGCCAGCACCTTATCGAACTCGAGGGTCTGCAGGTACTTGGGAGTCAAGGTCAGGTCAGCCTGATGACAGTGAAGCGGAAGAGCTCCACGTCTTCGTCGTCGGGGTCGATGCCGGCCTTGGCCTTGGCGATGGCCAGTTGCTGCTCCACCGTCTCCACGCCCTCGATGTCCGGTAGCAGCAGCCCTTGCCGCAGCCCCTTCTTGACGACGACCCCGTAGCGTTTGGGATCCAGGGCCTCGGGCCCGGACACCCGCTCCGGCGGCGATAGGACGTCCACCGAGTATACCAGCCCGTCCAGCTCCTCTGGGGCGATGGGCGGAAAGCGTGGGTCGTCGGTGGCGCTCTCGATGGCGTAGGCCACCACCTCTTCGGCCAGGCCCGGACGCGTGGGGTAGATCGAGCCGATGCAGCCCCGCAGCCGTCCCTCGGCGGTCTTGATGGAGACGAAGACACCCGACCGGCGGGGGAGCCCGGCCAGGGCCTCCTCGGGCAGTCGGGGCTCCAGCACCTCGCCGCGGGCCACGTAGGCCTCCACCGCCTCCTTGGCCAGCCGCGCCAGGGGATGCGCCGGGGCGCGCGCCGCGGTGCGCGGCAGACCGTCTTCGAGGCCCGTGGCCTCGCCCAGCACCTCTACCGAGGCCACCATGTAGCCCACGCCCCAGGGCCCTTCGTGCGAGAGGACGCGGGGCCGGACGCGCAGCCCGTCCAGGGCACCCATGAGCACGCTCAGCGAGGGAACCGCGTCGTCGCCGGCCCGCTCGCGGAAGTCCAGGGGCATGGTCAGCACGGCCTCCACGTCCCACCCGGCCACCGCCTCCTCCAGGCGCCGGTCCAGCTCCGGCCCGGCAGGGTCGAAGCCATAGGGGCCCTCGGGCGACAGGCGGTGGGAGAGGTCGGCACTGGCGACGACGACGGCCCGCCTGCCCAGACGGTCGATGGCCGCCCGCAGCGCCTGCCCCAGCCGAAAGTGCTCCTGCGGCGACAGGAAGGAGATGTTCAGGACCACCAGGCGGGAGCCCTCGAGGCCCGAGCGCAGGTAATAGAGGGGGACGGTGGCCGACCAGTCCAGGTCCCAGCGCGAGACGACGCGCAGGGGTACGCCCCGGGCCGATGCCTCATGGCGCACGGCCGAGACCGCCTCCCTGTCCACCGGGAAAGAGAGCTGGACCTGGGGCGCACCCCACTGGGCGAAGTCGCCCTCGGCGCGGTCGGCGTCCAGCAGGGTGAAGGCGGCCGGGTGCAGGGGGCCGTGGACGGCCACCAGCACCGCCAGCTCGGGCCGGTGGCTGGCCAGCATGGAGGCTACCTGGCCCAGCGCATCGAGGGTGCGCTGGACCTCCCGCTCCCTTCCCCGCCCCACCTCGGGGACGATGACGGGAGGATGGGGCGAAATGCAGGCGTAGACGATGGGCATGGCCGCCGCTTCCGGCATCCCATTATACGGCGGCCGCGGCGAGGGCAGCCTTCAGCGCCGCCACCAGCGCGGCGTCGTCGCGGGGGTCGACGGTGCGGGGGTCCAAGAGCAGCGCGTCGGCCTCGATGCGCCCCACCACCGGCGGTTCGCCCAGGCGAAGGCGTCGGGCTACCTCCACTAGCCAGGCGCCATCTCCTGCGACGGCCAGCACCCGCGTCGGCACCCCTTCCTCGGGCAGGCTGCCGCCGCCCACCATGGAGCGCGAGGGCCGCACCTGGGCGGGCGATCCCAGGGCCCGCGCCCACCGGCGGGCCCGCCGCTCCACCTCCCGCAGGGGCATGGCTATCATCCGCCACACGGGGACCTTCTCCAGCGCCTCGCCCCGCAGGTAGTGGAGGAGCGTCGCCTGCAGGGCGGCTATGCTGGCCTTGTCCAGCCGCACCGCCCGCGCCAGCGGGTGCCGTCGCAGCCGCTCCACCAGGTCGCGCCGGCCCAGGACGATGCCCGCCTGGGGGCCGCCCAGGAGCTTGTCGCCCGAGAAGCAGACCAGATCGGCCCCCTCGCCCAGGGAGTCCTGGGGACGCGGCTCATAGGCCAGACCGAAGCGGGTGGTGTCAAGCAGGCAGCCAGAGCCCAGGTCGTCGATGACGACGAGGCCGCGGGCGTGGGCCAGCTCCGCCATCTCCCTCAAGGGGACGCTGTGCGTGAAGCCCACGATGCGGAAGTTGCTGGTATGGACCCTGAGGAGGGCGGCCGTCTCCGGGCCGATGGCCTCCTCGTAGTCGCGCAGGTAGGTGCGGTTGGTGGTGCCTACCTCTACCAGCCGCGCCCCCGACTGGCGCAGGATGTCGGGTATGCGAAAGCCGCCGCCGATCTCGACCGCCTGGCCGCGGGAGACCACCACCTCTCTGCCCTGGCAGAGGGCGGTCAGGGCCAGCAACACGGCGGCGGCGTTGTTGTTGACCACCAGGGCTGCTTCGGCGCCGGTGAGGCGGCACAGTAGGGACTCCAGGTGCACATGGCGGGAGCCTCTCTCGCCCGCCTCCAGGTCGAACTCCAGGTTGGAATAGCCCCTGGCCACCGCCTCCATGGCGGCGATGGCCTCCTCCGACAGGGGCGCCCGGCCCAGGTTGGTGTGGACGATTACGCCGGTGGCGTTGATGACCGGCCGCAGGGACGGGCGCAGGACGGCCTGGGCGCGGTGCAGGACGGCCTCGGCCAGTTGCTCCTGGCTGGGTGCGGGCCTCCCCTGGGCGACGGCAGCGCGGGCCTCGGCCAGCACCTCGCGGGCCAGCTGGGCCACCACCTGCGGTGGGGCGTCGCCGCGGAGGGGCCGCAGGCGCGGATCGGAGGCCAGGCGGTCGACGCTGGGCAGGGCGCGGAAGGGGCTCTCGGCGGGCATGGTCCGGCGCAGGCCATTGTAGCATGCCACGTCCGCCTGCTCGCGCCCCCATGGCCCTGGATTGCTCTTGGCCAGGGGACGTGCTCTATACTTGGCATAGACCGTCCGGGGTAGGGCCATGAAAGAAGTGCCTGCCGACCTACAGGAGGAGCTGACCATCGCCACCACCCCCGAGATGGGCACCACCCACTTGGGGCCGGGGCGCTCTTTCTACTCCACCCCCTCGCTGGTGGGGCACATCGAGGCCCTCTGCCTGCGCATGCTCTCCCGTTTCCTCGACGAGGGCGAGAACTCGGTGGGCTATCGGGTGGAGGTCAAGCACCTGGCGCCTACGCCCATCGGTCAGAGGGTGACCATCCGCGGCCGCCTGGTCGAAGCTGACGGCCGCCGCTTCGTCTTCGCCGTCGAGGCCTACAACGAGGGAGGCGTCAAGATCGCCGAGGGCCTGCACGAGCGCCGCGTCATCGACGTCTCCCGCTTCGTGGAGAGGGCGGCCAGCCCCCGGTAAGCGACGGCCATGCCTGCCCTCCCCAGCCTGGACAGACTGCCCCGAGGCCACCGCTTCGCGCCCGCCACCTACGACCTGTCCCACGACTGGGTCGACGCCTACCTGGCTGCCGTGAGGGACGCCACCACGCCCTCGCTGGCACCCGAGACGGTGCCGCCGGTGGCCGTGCTCGCGCTGGCCGTCCGCGCCCTGCTGGAGCAGGCCCACCTGCCCGAGGGCAGCCTGCACCTGTCCCAGGAGCTGTCCTGCCACCGGGCGGCCCGCCGCGGCGAGAGGGTGACGGCCGAGGCGACCATCGTCAGCCGGGGCGAGCGGGCTGGCTGGCTACTGCTGGGCATCGAGCTGGCTGTGCGTGACGCTCAGGGCAGGCCGGTGGTCTCGGGCCGCGCTACCCTGGGCGTGCCCGCCGGAGGCGGAGGGCCATGAGCGGGCCCGGCGAACCGCCCGTACCGGCCGCAGAGCTGGTGAGGGCCATCGACCAGGGGGCCATCGACCGGTACGCCGAGGTGAGCGGCGACCGCAACCCCCTGCACATCGACCCGGCCTTCGCGGCCCGCACCCAGTTCGGCGGCACCGTGGCCCACGGCATGCTCCTGCTAGCCTACGTCTCCGAGGCGCTGGCGCTGGCCTGCGGCCGCCCCTGGCTTGAGCGGGGACGAATGCGCGCCCGCTTCCGCGCTCCCGCTCGCCCGGGCGACACGGTGAGGGTGCGAGTGACGGCGCGCGGCCAGACCGCCTGGCAGGTGGAGGTGGTGGACCAGCGGGGCCAGCTACTGGTCACCGCCGAGGCGGAAGTGCCGCCCGCCCCGGCCTGAAGCATGGCTAGCGGCCCGTCCCGACCGAACGAGGAAAGGAGGCGATAGCCCTGGCTAGGACAGTGGTCACCGGTCTGGGGTGCATCACCCCCATCGGGCTGACGGTGGACGAGTTCTGGCGCAACCTGGTGGCGGGGGTCTCGGGCGTGGACCGGATCCGCTCCTTCGACACCTCGGGCCTGGGCTGCCACATAGCCGCCGAGGTGAAGGGGTTCGACCCCCTGCACTACATGGATGCCCGCACGGCCCGCCGCTGCGCCCGTTTCAGCCAGTTCGCTATCGCCGCCGCCTGCCAGGCGGTGGAGGACTCGGGCCTGGACGTCTCCCGCTGCGACCCCTACGCCGTGGGCGTGGTGATGAACACGGGGGGCGGGGGCGTGCCCGACATCGCCGAGGGCGAGCGCACCTTCCTGGAAAAGGGCCCGGGCAGGGTGAGCGCCTTCCTGGTGCCCATGCTCGCCCCCAACATGCCCTCGTGCCAGATAGCCATGCGCTACGGCATCAAGGGGCCGGTGGTGACCTCGGTGGCTGCCTGCGCCGCCGGGGCCTATGCCTTCGTGGAAGCCAAGTGGATCATCGACCGCGGGGAGGCGGACGTGATCATCGTCGGCGGGAGCGAGGCGAGCCTCCATCCCCTGACCATCGCCGCCTTCGACAACATGCGTGCCCTTTCCCGCCGCAACCATGACCCCCAGGGGGCCTGCCGCCCCTTCGACCGCGACCGCGACGGGTTCGTCTTCGGCGAGGGGGCGGTGGCCCTGGTCGTGGAAAGGCTGGAGCACGCCCTGGCCCGGGGCGCCCGCATCTACGCCGAGCTGGCAGGGGGCGCCCTCACCTGCGATGCCTACCACATCACTGCTCCCGAGCCATCGGGGGAAGTGGCGGCGAGGGCCATGACCGGCGCCCTGCGCTCGGCCGGGGTGCAGCCGGACGAGGTGGACTACGTGGTGGCCCACGGCACGGGCACCCCCCTGAACGACGTCACCGAGACCATGGCCATCAAGAAGGCCCTGGGCGAGCATGCCTACCGTGCCGCCATCAGCTCGCCCAAGTCCATGGTGGGGCACCTGCTGGGCGGGGCCGGCGCCCTGTCGGCGCTGACGGCTGTCCTGGCCATATACCAGGGCATCATCCCGCCCACCATCAACCTCGAGAACCCCGACCCTGCCTGCGACCTGGACTACGTGCCCGGCTCGGCCCGCCGAGCCGAGGTGCGCACGGCCATGGTCAACGCCTTCGGCTTCGGGGGACAGAACGCCTCGGTGGTGTTTCGGCGCTATGACGGAGCCGCCGGCGGGCCTTAGCCCCCGCGACCTCTGCTATGGCTGCGGCCCAGCCAACCCCCATGGTCTGGCCATCCGCTTCCAGCAGGAAGGACAGGAGGCGGTGGGGGTATTCGTGCCCAGGGCCGAGCACCAGGGCTTCCCGGGCTATGTCCACGGCGGCGTAGTGGCCGCCGCTCTGGACGAGGCCATGGGCTGGGCCGTGTACCTGGCCGGGGCATGGGCCATCACCGGCCGCATGGAGGTGCGCTTCCGCCGCCCCGTCCCCGTGGGCGCCTCGCTGGAGGTGCGCGCACAGGTCGTGGAATCACGCGGGCGCAGGCTGATGGCCCGCGCCCGGCTGACCGACGTTGACGGCCAGGTGCTGGCCGAGGCGGACGGCCTGTTCCTGCGGGTGAGCGCCAGCGAGGCGGAGCGCCTACGATCCTTTTACGGCCTGGCATCGGACGAGGGGCCCGCCGGCTCCTGAGGCCCGCGCCGGCTGCCCTTTCCCCTAAACCGGCCGTGGCCTAACATCGTATCTTGGGGATGACACTGGCGCAGGAGGCGCAGCGGAGCAAGGCGGTCAGGCCGGCGGCCGAGCCATGGTACCTGGTCGCCCACCGCTCGCTGGCCGCCATCGTGCCCCTCGAGCTGGGCTATCTGGTCTCCCGTCCCATCGCCGACCTGTTTTACCTGCTCTGGCGCGAGAAGCGGGAGGCGACCAAGCGCAACTACGCACGGCTGCTGAACCGCCCGCCCGACGACCCGGAAGTTGACCGCCTGGCCAGGGGCAGTTTCCGCCACTTCGGCCACTACATAGCAGAGCTGATATCCGTCCAGGGCTGGGACCTGGACGACCTGCGTGACCGCGTCGACATCCACGGCGATGAGCACTTCGAGGAGGCGCTCTCCTACGGTCGGGGCGTCATATTCACCAGCGCCCACATGGGCAGCATCGAGATCGCCAGCGCCCTCCTGCTTCTCCACGGCTACCGCGTCACCTCGGTGATGAACCGGCTGCGCCCCTGGTGGCTACATCAGTGGGTGGTGATGGTGCGGGAGCGCATGGGTGTGACCCTGCTGCCTACCGAGGGCACCGGCCTGCGCCTGCTGCGGGCCCTGCGCCGCAACGAACTGGTGGCGCTGGTGCTGGACCTGGGTGTCCAGAACGGCGAGGGCCGCCCCGTCACCTTCTTCGGCCACAAGACCTATTTCCCCACCGCCCCGGCGCGGCTGGCCCGCCTCTCGGGGGCGCCCATCCTGTTCGGACTAGCGGTGCGCCGACCGGGGGGGCGTTTCGCCGCCTACGTGAGCCCGCCCATCTTCGCCGACCCGATGCTGGACCCGGAAGAGGACGCTCATCGCACCACGCAGAGGGTGCTCGAACACTTCGAGCGGTTCGTAGCCCGCTTCCCCGACCAGTGGTACCCCTTCCGAGACATGTTCCCCAACTACGGGTCTTGACCCGCCCCCCGCCCCTGCGCTAAGGTCTAAGGGTCTAGGAAGGAGGAAGAATGACAAGCTTAGATAGCTTATTGCGCCCGCAGCGCCTTCTCGCCCTGGCGGGCGCGCTGCTGGCGGCCGCGGCCCTAGCCTGTGGCGGGGGAGGCGAAGACTCGGGCACCCCGAGCCAGTCCAGCACCGAGAGCCCCATCTTCACTCCAGGCAGAGGCCAGGAGGCGGGCGTCCCGCCCGAAGTCGAGGACGAGCTCCGCAACATCCTCAAGCAATGGGGCACCCGCGACGCCCGCATAGCCTACAGGATCAACACCGTCTCCGCCGGCGTCGAGGAGCAGGCAGACCTACTGTTCCAGTGGCGGCCCTCCCTGAGGCAGTGGCGCGTGGACATCTCCGTCGCCGGCGGCGAGTCCGGCTCCATCATCAACGACGGCGGCGCCCTCTACCTGTGCGACGACGCCGAGCATGTCTGCCTCAAGTTCAGGGAAGAGGAGTCGCCGGTGGCCCCATTGCCTTTCGTGGACGATTCCCAGGCCCTGGCCGACCCGTCCCTGGTGGCCGATTCGGTGCTGGGGCGGCTGCGGGAAGGGCGGACGCAGGTCTCCAGCCGCACCATAGCCAACCTGTCGGCCCGCTGCTTCACCAGCACCGGCGTGGGCCGGGGCGTGCTGGAGAAGCTGGAGGTCTGCTTCGCCGTCGAGACGGCGCTGCTGCTCCGGGCCGAGGCCCTGGCGCCGGCCCAGGGCGGCCAGCAGGACCGCAGCCTCTTCGAGGCCACCCAGGTGGGCAGCGACGTCGCCTCCGATGCCTTCCGGCCGCCCTACGAGGTGGTAGACACCACCACCCCCGAGGCGGAAGGCACGCCCCAGGGCAGCTAGCTCTCGGCCATCTGGGCGCGCAGGCGGCGCACGTCGGCCATAGTCAGCACCAGCCCCGTGAGGGACGGGGGCTGCACGGCCAGCCAGACGATGCACTCGGCAGCGGCCTCGGGCTTCTCCCAGGTGGAGAAGTCCGTGCCCGGGTTCAGGAACGTCCAGCCCTCGGTGGCCACGTTCGCCTCGATGCGCAGGCAGTTGACGGAAACGCCCGTGCCCAGCAGCTCCTGTGCCAGCCCCTGGGTGAACTTCTCGATGGCCATCTTGGAGACGCCATAGGCCAGCGTCCGCGGCACCGAGGCCACCGCCAGGTAGGACGACAGGTTGACGATGGTGCCCTGCCCCCGCGACAGCATGTGGGGCAGGAAAAGCTTGGTGCAGAGCACCGTGCCGCGCAGGTTGACGTTCAGCACCAGGTCCCAGCGGCGCATGGGCGTGTCGGCGAAGGTCGCCATGTAGTTGACGGCGGCGTTATTCACCAGCACGTCTACCCGCCCGAAGGTAGCGAGGGTACGCTGCACCAGCTCCTCCACCTGCTCGTCCCGCGTCAGGTCGGTGGGCACGGCCAGGGCCTTACGGCCCAGGGCCTGGACCTCCTGGGCCGTCTCCTCGATGGTGCCGGGCAGCCGCGCCTGCCCCTCCTGGGCGGTGCGGGCCGCCACCACCACATCGGCGCCGGCGCGGGCCAGGGCGATGGCCGTGGCCCGGCCGATGCCCCTGGAGGCACCCGTCACTACTGCCACCTTGCCTGCCAAGGAAAGCTCACTTGCCATAGCGGGGCCAATGATATCAGAGGGGCCGCCTTAGGGCGAGGGGCCCTGCCTCCCCAATGGCACGTGTGCTATCATCGAAAGCGAGGGCGGAAAGGAGCTGGCCATGAAGCGCGTCTTCCGCTTCCCGGCCGACGAGAAGGGCCTGCGCGCCATCGTCGATAAGCTCATCGGCCAGCCGGTCAGCTTCTGGGAGGACAACCGGCTGGTCAAGGGCCGCGTCGTGGCGGCGGAGATCAAGCGCGACCGCTACGGCAACCCCTACGTGGAAGCGGACGTGGAGGAAGAGTCCCCGGCGGGTGCCGCCGCCTGATGGACCGGCCCTCCTCCCCGCCCCTGCTCGTCCATGGCTGATGTGAGACCCCTTCGCGCCCTGCGCTACGCTCCCGACATAGACCTGGGGCGGGCCGTGTGCCCGCCCTTCGATGTCATCTCCCCCCGGGAGCGCGAGCGGCTGCTGGCCCTCTCCCCTTACAACGCCGTGCGCCTGGAGCTGCCCCAGGGCGACAACGACCCCTATGGCGAGGCCGCCCGCCTGCTGGGGCGCTGGCTGGCCGAGGGCTTGCTGGTGCGGGACCCCTCCCCTTCCCTGTATGTGCTGGAGCAGTCCTTTCCCCACGAGGGCAGGAGCTACCGCCGGCGAGCCCTGTTCGCCCGGGTGCGCCTGGAGCCATGGGAGGCGGGCGTCGTCCGGCCCCACGAGGGCACCCTGCGCCCGCCCAAGGAGGACAGGCTGCGGCTCCTGCGCGCCCTGCGCACCCAGCTGAGTCCGGTCTTCGGCCTCTGCCGCGACCGGGAAGGCGTCCTCCGTTCCCTCCTCGGCGACGACTGCCTCGGCGAGCCGCTGGCCCGCTTCCAGGACATGGAAGGCTGCCGCTGCTCGTTCTGGCGCCTGGAAGACGTCGACGCCTCCCACCATCTGCAGCGCGCCCTCGCCACCGAGACCATCTACATCGCCGACGGCCACCACCGCTACGAGACGGGGCTGGCCTACCGCGAGGAGCGCCGCGCCCAGGCGAGGGAATGGACGGGGGAGGAGCCGGAGAACTTCGTCCTCATGGGCCTGGTGGCCGCCGACGACCCGGGCCTGGTGCTGCTGCCCCTGCACCGCCTCGTCCAGAGCGACGTGCCCCTCGAGCGGGCCCTGGAGTCGCTGACGGGCCTGTTCGACATGGAGGTGGTACCCTCCCTGGGCCACCTCCTGAGAGCTATCCGCGAGCGGGGCAAGGCCCTGACCACTCTGGGGATGGCCAGCGCCGACTCCCCAGACCTCTACCTGCTCTCGGTGCTGGACGTGGACGCCGTGGCCGCTCTCATGCCCCCTGGCAGCCCCCGCCAGTGGGTTCACATCGACACCGCCGTCCTGCAGCATGCCGTACTGGGGCCGGTGCTGGGCATCGGCGAAGAGAGGGTTAAGGAGGCCCAGGTCGTCCAGTACACGACCGACGCCGAGGACGCCCTGCGCCAGGTACGGCAGGGGAAGTGTCGCTATGCCTTCTTTGTGGGCCCGGCGCGCCCGGCCCAGATCATGGCCGTGGCCGACGCGGGGGCGCGCATGCCGCCCAAGTCAACCTTCTTCTACCCCAAGCTGCCGGCGGGCCTGGTGATGTACCCGCTGCAGCCCTAGAGCCGCGCCAGCCGCGCGGAGTAGATGTTCGGTATCTGGCGCACGGCCCGTAGCTGCTCGGGCGTCAGGGGCTCGTCCAGGGTCAGCACCATCAACGCGCGGCCCCGCTTCTGGTGACGGCCTACGTTCATAAAGCTGATGTTCACGTCGAAGCCCCCCAGAAGGGTGCCCACGGCGCCGATCATCCCCGGCCGGTCCTGGTTCTCGCACACCAGCAGGTAGCCGTCCACCGGCGGCACGTCCACCCAGAACTCGTCGATGGAGACGATGTGGGGGCCATCGTGGGCGAGGGTTCCGGCCACGGTGGTTGTGGCGCCGTCGCTCCGGATGCGCACCGTCACCAAATTGGCATAGATCTCGTGCGAGGGGCCGCGCTTCTCCACCAGGTGCAGACCGCGCCGCTTCACCACCAGGTCCACGTTGACGATGTTGACGTGCTCCTCGCTGATGGGGGCCAGCAGCCCCTTCACCACCGCCGCCCGCAGGGGAGTAAGGTCGTGGCTGGCGATGTCTCCCAGGTACTCCACCTCCACTTCGCCCAGCTGGCCCTCGCAGAGCTGGACCGCCACCGAAGCCGTTTTCTGGGCCACGGGCAGGAAGGGGGCGAGGAAGGTATAGGTCTCGGGGGGTATCAGGGGCGCATTGACGGCGTAGCGGGCGGGCTGGCCCTGCAGCACCGCCACCACCTCCTGGGCTACGTCCACCGCCACCCGCTCCTGGGCCTCGGCGGTGGAGGCGCCCAGGTGGGGCGTCACCACCACATTCTCCAGGGAGAACAGCCTGTGCTCGGTGATGGGCTCCCGGGAGAAGACGTCCAGAGCGGCTCCGGCGATCCACCCCTCGGACAGGGCCCGGTACAGCGCCTCCTCGTCCACTATGCCGCCCCGGGCAGTATTGATGACCCTGGCCGTGGACTTCATCATGCGCAGCTGCTCCTCGCCGATGAGCCCACGGGTGGCCTCGGTGAGGGGGGTGTGGACGGTGACGAAGTCCGACTGTCGTAGCAGCTCCTCGAGGGAGACCAGCTCCACACCCAGCACTCGCGCCCGCTCCGCGGGCACGTACGGGTCGAAGCCCAGGACGCGCATCTCCAGGCCGCGGGCCCGCCGCGCCACCTCGGAGCCCACCTGGCCCAGGCCGATGACCCCCAGCGTCTTGCCCCGGAGTTCCGTGCCCAGGAAGCGGGTGCGCTCCCAGCGGCCCTGGCGCAGGGCGGCGTCGGCCTGGGGTATGTTGCGCGCGAGGGCGAGCATGAGGGCGATGGTATGCTCGGCGGCGGAGATGGTGTTGCCGGTGGGAGCATTGACGACGATGATGCCCCGCTCCGTGGCGGCGTCCACGTCGATGTTGTCCACGCCCGTGCCCGCCCGCCCGATGACCTGCAAGACCTGGCCGGCCCGCACCACCTCGGCCGTGACCCTGGTCTGGCTGCGGACGATGAGGGCGTGGTAATCGCGCACGGCCTCGGCCAGTTCGGCGGGGGAGAGGCCCAGGCGCACATCCACCTGGGCGCCCGCCTGGCGCAGTAGCTGGACGCCCTCCTCGGCGATGGGCTCGCACACCAGGACGCGGGCGTCCATATCAGGCACGGGCGGGCTCGTATCCCACTCTGGGCAGGGCCTGGGCCAGGGCGTCCAGCGTCTGGCGGATGTCGTCCTCCGTCACCCAGCCCAGGTGGCCGATGCGGAAGACCTTCCCCTGCAGCGCCCCCTGGCCCCCGGCCAGGACGACGCCGTATTCATCTTCCAGCAAGCGGCGCAGCGCCCGCTCGTCCACCCCTTCGGGGACGCGCACGGCGGTGACCGTATTGGAGGCGTAGCGCTCGTCGGCGGCCAGGAGGCGGAGGCCCAGGGCCTTCACCCCCTCGCGCGTCATCTGGCCGATGCGGGCGTGGCGGGCGAAGATGTTATCCATGCCCTCCTGCTCCATCATCTCCAGGGCCACCTCCAGGGCGTAGAGGACGGATACGGCGGGCGTCCAGGGCGTCTGGCCCCGCTCTAGGTAGCGCTTGTGGCGGCCCAGGTCCAGGTACACGCGGGGCATGCGGGCCTCGCGGTACGCCTCCCATGCCCTGGGGCTCACCGAGACGAAGGCCAGGCCCGGCGGCACCATCCAGCCCTTCTGGGAGCCGCTCACTACCACGTCCAGCCCCCAGGCGTCGGTCTCAACGGGGATGGAGCTGAGGGAGCTGACAGCGTCCACCAACAGCAGCTTGTCTGCCTCGCGCACGGCCTGGGCGATCTCGGCCAGCGGGTTGGTGACGCCGGTGGAGGTCTCGTTGTGAGTGACCAGGACAGCCCTGACATCGGGATGGCGGGCCAGGGCGCGGCGCACATCATCGGGGTCGGCGGCGAGGCCGGGCTCGTACTCCAGGCGCTCCACCTGAGCGCCGTAAACGGCGGCGATCTCGGCGAAGCGCTGCCCGAACTCGCCGATGACGACGGCCAGCACCTTGTCGCCAGGGGACAGCATGTTGACGATGGCCGCCTCCAGGCCACCGGTGCCCGAGGCGGTGAGGACGAGGACATCGTTCTCGGTGCGATAGAAGCGCTTGAGGCGCTCCACCACCACGCCGATGAGACGGGCGAACTCCCGGCCGCGGTGGTTGATCATCTGGCGGGCGGAGGCCGCCAGCACCTGGGGCGGACAGGGGGTGGGGCCTGGGACACGAAGGTTCACCTGGGTCGCCTCCTCGTGATGGGGCTCACAGCCTATGGTAGGGCCTATACCTCAGGGGGTCAAGCAAAGGGGGTAACGAATAGCCCGCTGGCGTCCTTTCGGCCCCAGGGCGGCGCTGTGGATGTTAGAATCAGCTCGGGTGGAGCGGACGATGCCCAGGGTCACGGTGCTGCCGGCCGGGCTGGTGCTGGAGGCGCGGCCCGGCCAGACCATCATGGAGGCCGCCCGGGAGCAGGGCTACTACTGGCCCACCACCTGCGGCGGCCAGGGCATCTGCACCAGCTGCACCTGCTCCGTGGAGGAAGGGGCCGATGCCCTGGACCCCATGGGCCCGGCCGAGAGACGCACCCTGTACGCCGAGTTCGGCGAGGCCCAGGTGCGCGCCCGCCGGCTGCGCTTGGCCTGCCAGGCGCGGGTGCGGGGCGATGTGGCCGTCCAGAAGCGGGGCGTGCGCCAGGCCTGACTTGGCGAGTTATCCCAGCAAGTGCTAGAATCTTGCCAGGTAGTCAAGTCTTGGCCTGCTGGCAGGAGTCTCTGCATGGCCTACGTCATCGCCGAGCCCTGCAAGGGAGTGAAGGACGCTTCCTGCGTCGACGTCTGTCCGGTGGACTGCATCCACACCAGCGACCAGGACGACCAGTACTACATCAACCCTGACCTGTGCATCGACTGCGCCGCCTGCGTCGACGTCTGCCCCGTCACTGCCATCTTCCACGAGGACGACCTGCCCCAGGAGTGGCGTCATTACGCGGCGGTGAACCGCCAGTGGTTCCAGGACCACGACGTGAGCATGGGGTTCCGGCAGCGGACGGAGCGTCGTTAGCTCCAGGAGGGCAGAGATTGGGCATTATTGGTGGACGTTAAGGCCGGCGCAACGATAGATGGAAATGTGCTATCATAGGACGCGCCAATGCTACAGGCCGGGGGATAGCCATGGATTTAGGGCAGATAGAGGCGTTTGTTCAGGTGGCGCAGCTGCACAGCTTCAGTAAGGCCGCCCAGGCCCTCCAGCTCACCCAGCCTTCCGTCACCGCCCGCATCCAGTCCCTGGAGCGGGAGCTGGGCGAGGAGCTGTTCGAGCGCGGGGGCCGCGGCGTGCGCCTCACCGACGCTGGGGAGGCCTTCCTCCCCTACGCGCTGAGGATCCTCCAGATCGTCAAGGAGGCGCGGGACACGGTGGAGGAGGTGCGCAACCTCCAGCTGGGCCACCTGCGCCTGGGCTCCGCCCTGACCATCAGCACCTACGTGCTGCCCAAGATCCTGCACGTGTTCCGCCAGCGCTACCCGGGCATCAACGTGTCCATCCGCACCGGCCGCTCGGAGCAGGTGCTGCAGATGGTCCTGGGCGACGAGGTGCAGGTGGGGCTGGTGCGGGCCATCCACCACCCCGACGTGGACACGATCCCCCTGTACGAGGACGAGATCGTGCTGGTGGTCCACTGCGAGCACCCCTTCGCACGGCGGGGGCGGGTCACCCTGGAGGAGGTGGCCGCCCAGCCCCTCATCCTCTTCGACCGCGGCTCCAGCTACTTCGGCCTCATCCATTCCTACTTCCGCCAGGCGGGGCTGGTGCCCCACGTGGCCATGGAGCTGGACTCGCTGGAGGCCACCAAGCGCATGGTGGAGGAAGGGCTGGGCATCGCCATGGTGCCCAGGGTGACCATCGAGCGGGAGCTGAAGGTGGGTGCCCTGGTAGAGGTGCCCATCGTGGACGCGCCCGCTCCCAGGCGCACCATCGCCCTCATCCACCGTCACAACCGGCGTCGGTCCAGGACCGTCCAGGCCTTCCTGGAGGTGCTGGGGGACATCTACCGCCTTCAGCCCGCTTCGGCATAGCGGCGCACCGCCTGGCGCAACCTCCGCAGGGCCTGGCAGAGGATTACCCTGGCCGTCCCCGCTTCGATGCCCATGCGGCGGGCCACTTCCGGCCCCGGCAACTGCAGCCAGAAGCGCAGGGCCAGGGCCTGACGCTGTCGCGGCGCCAGCGACCGCACCGCCCCTCGCAGCGCCTCCACCAGCTCCTGCTCCTCCAGATCTTGCCACGGGTCGGCGGCGGCCGGAATCCAGCTCCCCTGTCGTTGCCGGCAGAGCAGCTCCCGTCGCTGGCGCTTCAGGTGGGCCAGCACTGTGCGCCTCGATATGGCCAGCAGCCAGGCGAGGGCCGCCTCCTGTCGGCGCAGGCTGTGGAAGTGACGCAGGGCCTGGAGGAAGGCTTCGGCGGCCAGGTCTTCGGCCAGCTCCGGGTCCCGCACCTGGCCGCGGATGTAGGAGAGAACGCGGCCATGGTGCCGTAGGTACAGCTCTTCGAAGGCCATACAGGGCAATGAGCGCCCCTGTGCGCCGTCCTGCGTCATTCCGTAGACGGAATGTAGCGACGGCGAGTCACCTTGCCAAGTAGGTTGAAGTTGAAAGCGGTCAAAAAAGCGTGAAGAAAGCCTAATATGCGCTGTGGGCCGCTGCCCGCAGCTCTTTCAGTGCTTCCACGTTGGACCGGTCCGGCCCGCTGCCGTCGGCCCCTGGCACCTCCAACAGGAAAGGGAGGCAGCGAAAGGCGGGATGGGAGAGGATGTTGAGGAAGCCCTCACGGCCGATGTACCCCTGGCCAATGTTCTCGTGCCGGTCGACGCCTCCGGCCAGGGGGCATTTGGAGTCGTTGGCGTGGACAGCCACCAGGCGCTCCAGCCCCACCTCCCGGTCGAACTCCTCCATGGCCGCCTCGAGCCCCTCGCGCGTACGCACGTCGTAGCCGGCGGCGAACATGTGCTGGGTGTCCAGGCAGACCTTCACCCGCGGGTGTCCGGCAGCCTTGACGATACGGCCGAGCTCGGGAAAGCGCGATCCCACGGCCCCGCCCATACCGGCCGAGTTCTCCAGCACCAGCCAGACGTCCTCCGGCGTGCGGGAAAGCACCTGCAGGATGCATTCCATCACCTGCCGGAACTGCGCCTCCAGGCCTGCCCCCTTGTGGCTGCCCAGATGGAAGATGACGCCCTGCATACCCAGGCGGTGGCAGACCTCCATATCGCGCACCAGCGCCTCCACCGACTTGCCCACCAGGGAAGGGTCTGGGCTGGCCAGGTTGATGAGGTAGGGGCCGTGGATGTAGTTGGGGCCTATGCCCGCTTCCCCTGCCCGGGCCCGGAACGCGTCCATCTCCTCGGGGGTGAACTCCCTCCTGCGCCAGCTCCGGGGCGCTGCAGCGAAGATCTGCACCGCCTCCGCTCCCATCTCCAGGGCGCGGTCGATGGCCGTGTCCACGCCGCCAGCCGTGGACACGTGCGCTCCTACCTTCACCTCGCACCTCCGGCCATGCTGCGTGGGTTAGCGCCTGACGGCCCGCCGCGCCCTGTCCAGCAGGCGGCGCAGGCGGGGGAACAGCACCGTCCGGCCCACCGCCTCCTCCAAGACCTGGGCAGAAAGGGGGGCCTGGGCCCGCACGGTAGCCGTGCCCGACTCCAGGTCCACCTCCGCCTCGCGCACGCCCGGAAGGGACAGGAGACCCTGCCGTGCCCGCAGGGCGCAGATGTCGCACACCAGGCCCTCGATGCGCAACTGCACCGTCTCCCCGTCGCTGCCGAGGAGGCGGGTGCGCGGCATGTGGAAGAGGCGTCGCCAGTGGACACGCATGGCCCCTCACGTATCATTATAGGCCCCCCTCACCAGAGCAGGCGTCGTGCCTGCCGGCGCAGCTCAGCCCGGAAGTCCGGATGGGCCACGGCGATGAGTTCTTCGGCCCGCTGGCGATGGTCTTTGCCCATCAGGCGGGCCACACCGTACTCGGTGATGACCGTGTCGGCGAAGAAGCGGGGGATGGTCACGATGGAGCCCTCCTCGTGTGTCGCCACTATGCGCGAGACGGTCCCGCCCAGCGCCGTGGACGGCAGGAGGGTGATGGCGCGCCCTCCTCGGGACACCACGGCGCCGATGTGGGCTTCGGGCTGGCCGCCCGTGCCGTTGATCATGCGGGAGCCGAACACGCTCTCGGAGTTGATCTGGCCCAGCAGATCGATGGAGAGGGCGTTGTTGATGGCGTGTAGCCCGTCCAGGCGCGCCAGGTTGCGCAGGTCGAGCACGTATTCGGGGTCATAGACTTCGAAGGCGGGGTTACCGATCACCGTCTGCAACTCGCGCACGCTCAGGCCGGACCAGGCCGCTGCCACGGCCTTGCCCGGGTGCAGGGCCTTGCGACGGCCGTTGGCGATACCCCTCTCCACCAGTTCGGCCAGGCCCGGGCAGGCCATCTCGGTGTGGATGCCCAGGTCTTCCTTGCCCTCGAAGGCGCCCGCCCTGACCATGAACATGCTGGGCTCGCCGACGCCGATCTGCAGGGTGGCGCCGTCGGGCACGACCTCGCCCAGGTAGCCAGCGATGGCCCTGTACTCGGGCGGGGGCTCGCTGAGCAACAGGGCCCGCCGCACCACCTCCGCCGGGTAGCGGCGGGCCACCGCCGCCCGTATGGCCAGGGCATGCTCGGGCCCTACCAGGTCCAGCTCCTCCACCAGCTCCTCGTACTGGGAACGCAGTTCCTGCTCGGGCACCTGCCCCAGCCAGCCCTTGAGCACGTCCTTGTTCAGCTCCAGAGGCGGCACCTCCACGAAGCGGTCGATCTCGGACACGTGGACGTAGTTGAGGCCGCACACGGGCTGGATGCCGGGGTCGACCTCGGCGATGACCATCTTGGCACGGCGGACGTAGCCACGCTTGTTCCAGTTATGGGGGCCGAAGTAGACACGGCCCTGCTCATCGGGCGGCGAGACGCTGACCACCAGGACATCGATGGGCCGCGCCTCGGGACGTCCCTCGTCCAGGGGCTTGAACTGGGTGGTGAACAGATTGGGCAGGTAGGAGGCGCGGCGCTCGTCGTGGACGGATCGGGCGAAGTCGCCGATGAACAGCTCGAACTCGATGCGGAACAGCTCCTGATAGGCCGGCTGCAGCCATCCCGGGTCGCTGGCCGGAGCGGAGAGGCGCACCTCGAGCCCGCCGACCTCCTGTCCGCGGCGGAAAAGGGCGTCGGGCAGGACGCGGGGCCCGGCTATGGGCACCACAACCCGCTGCCCGGGCCCGACGCAGCGCACCGCGTCCTCGGCGGTAGCGAGTTTGCGTTTGTAGTCCTCGCGCCAGTCCATGGGCCGCCCCCCTTCCAGGCAAGGCCTGCCCCCATTATGCGGACGCGGATATGAGCTGGCAATCGCGGGGGAGGGGGCCTGGCCCGCGGCGCCGGCCCGGGATCGCTCGCCGACCTGCGCCGGCCTTCGGCAGGTAGGACCCGGGGACATTGACGGCGCCCGGCGTAGATGATAACGTTGTTTCCACAATCGCACAGGGCAAAGGCTGCGAACGGGGCTAGTAGCCCGCAAGGCGGGGCCCAGAGAGCCGGGGGAAGGTGCGAGCCCGGTGCTGCCGCGGTGGGTGAATGGGCCCGGGAGCCGCCAGCCGAACGGGGCGCCAGGGCGCCCTCAGTAGGCCTGGCCGGAAGGGCACCGTTATCGGCCCAGGGCGCGCGCCCGTGGTGGGCGCGCCCGTAACGAGAGCCCGCCGTCGTGGCGGGAACTAGGGTGGCACCGCGAGCGGCCCCTCGTCCCTAGGGCGAGGGGCCGAGTCGTTATCAGGACATCCCGAGGGGAGGAGGCCATGCAGTACAAGTACCTGTTGCACGAAAAAGACCTGCCGACGCACTGGTACAACGTGCTGGCGGACATGGGCCCCCCGCCGCCGCCCGTCCACCCGGCCACCGGCGAGCCCATCGGGCCCGAAATGCTGGCGCCTATCTTTCCCCAGTCCCTCATCCAGCAGGAGGTCTCCACCGAGCGCTGGATAGCCATTCCCGACGAGGTACGGGAGGTCTACAAGCTATGGCGGCCCACGCCCCTGTACCGGGCGCACAGGCTGGAGCGCGCCCTGGACACCCCTGCTCGCATCTACTACAAGTACGAAGGCGTTTCGCCGGCGGGCTCCCACAAGCCCAACACGGCCGTGGCCCAGGCCTACTACAACAAGGCCGAGGGGGTGCGCCGCCTCACCACCGAGACAGGCGCCGGGCAGTGGGGCTCGGCCCTGGCCATGGCCTGCGCCTTCTTCGGCCTGGAGCTCAAGGTGTACATGGTCAAGGTGTCCTACCACCAGAAGCCGTACCGGCGGGTGCTGATGGAGACCTGGGGCGCCCAGGTGGTGCCCAGCCCCAGCCCCGACACGCAGGCCGGGCGCCGCGTACTGGAGCAGGATCCCGATTCGCCAGGCTCCCTGGGCATCGCCATCTCCGAGGCGGTGGAGGACGCCGCTACCAGGGACGACACCAAGTACTCCCTGGGCTCGGTGCTCAACCACGTGCTCCTGCACCAGACGGTCATGGGCCTCGAAGCCCTGCGCCAGATGGAGCTTGCCGGCGATTACCCCGATGTGGTCATCGGCTGCGTGGGCGGCGGCTCCAACTATGCCGGCCTCTCCCTGCCCTTCGTGGGCGAGCGGCTGACCCAGGGCAAGAGGACGCGCTTCGTGGCCGTGGAACCGGAGGCCTGCCCGTCCCTAACCCGTGGCCAGTACACCTATGACTTCGGCGACACAGCCGAGACGACCCCCCTGCTGAAGATGCACACCCTGGGCCACACCTTCATACCGCCCTCCATCCATGCCGGCGGCCTGCGCTACCACGGCATGGCCCCCATCATCTCCAAGCTGGTGGAAGACGGCGTCATGGAAGCGCGGGCCTACCATCAGACCAAGGTGTTCGAGGCCGCGGTCCAGTTCGCCCGCGCCGAGGGCATCGTGCCCGCGCCCGAATCGGCCCACGCCGTACGGGCGGCCATCGACGAGGCCCTGGCGGCGCGGGAGGCCGGCGAGCGGCGCATCATACTGTTCAACCTCTCCGGGCACGGGTTCCTCGACCTGGGCGCCTACGACCAGTACCTCTCGGGCAAGCTGGAGGACTACGCCTACCCCGAGGAGAAGGTACGCGAGGCGCTGGCCAGCCTGCCACGTGTGGGATCATAGGCGAGGGGGTGGTGGAGGAATGAGCATCGAGACGAGCCTGAAGACAGCCCTGGAGGAGGCGCCGGTGCCGCCGGCGCCCAGCCTGTGGCAGATGAACCTGGACCTGCAGGTGAAGCCCACCTGGCGACGCATGCTCACCGGCGACCGTCCCACCGGGCCGCTGCACCTGGGCCACTACGTGGGCTCCCTGCGCTACCGCCTCGCCCTGCAGGAGCACATCGAGTGCTTCGTCATCATCGCCGACCTGCACGTCCTCACCACCCGCACCGAGCGGCTGGACGAGCTGGAGGCCAACGTGCGCGAGGTGGTGCTGGATTACCTGGCGGTGGGCATCGACCCGCGCAAGACCGCCATCTACCTGCAGTCGCTGGTGCCCGAGGTGCTGGAGATCATGTGGCTGTTCATGAGCCTGGTGAGCGTGCCTCGGGCCCAGCGCATACCCACCCTCAAGCAGGCGGTGCGCGACCTGCAACTGGAGTCGGCCTCGGTGGCCCTCCTCTCCTATCCCATCCTGCAGGCGGCCGACATCCTCATGGTCAAGGGCGACGTCGTGCCGGTGAGCAAGGACAACGCCTCCCACATCGAGCTGACCCGGGAGATAGCGCGGCGCTTCAACCGCCTCTACCGGCCCATCTTCCCCGAGCCGGACTCTCCCATCGGGCCTTTGCTGGTGGGCCTGGACGGACAGAAGAAGGCGTCCAAGTCCCTGGGCAACGTCATCCTCCTCTGCGACGACGCCGAGACGGTGCGGCGCAAGGTGCGCAGCATGTTCACCGACCCGAGGCGCATCCGCGCCGATATCCCCGGGCGCACCCGCGGCAACCCGGTGTTCATCTACCACGACTTCTTCAACGACGACCGGGCCGAGGTTGAAGACCTCAAGCACCGCTACCGCCGCGGCAAGGTGGGCGACGTGGAGGTGAAGGAGAAGCTGGCCCGGGCCATCAACCGCTTCCTCGACCCCATCCGCGAGCGACGGGCCTACTTCGCCTCTCGCCCCAAGCTCATCGAAGAGATCGTCTACGAGGGATCTCGGCGGGCGCGGGCCGAGGCCCGCAAGACCCTGCAGGAGATGCGAGAGGCCATGGGCCTGACCCACTTCAGGCAGGAGGGGACGCTCTGAGCACCTACTGGCCGTCGCTCTCGCAGGTGGCGGCCCTGGCGGGAGAGGGCAGGGGCAACCTGTGCCCCGTCCTGCGCGAGGTGCCCGCCGACCTGGAGACGCCCGTCTCCGCCTTCCTGAAGGTGGCCCGGGGCGCCTACTCCTTCCTGCTGGAGTCGGTGGAGGGCGGCGAGCGCCTGGCCCGCTACAGCTTCATCGGCACCGAACCGTACCGGGTGTTGAGGCAGGGCCCCTACGCCCACGCCTGGGACGGCTCCGACCCCCTGCGCGAGGTGGAGTCGGAGCTGGGGCGCTTCCGCCTCGCCCTCCCTGCCGACGGCCCGGCGCTGCCCAGCTTCACCGGCGGCGCCGTGGGCTACCTGGCCTGGGAGTGCGTGCGCCATTTCGAGCCCCGCGTGCCCATCCGTTCCGAAGACCCCCTCCTGGTGCCGGAGGCCCTGTTCCTGTTCGTGGACACCTTGCTGGTGTTCGACCACCTCCGCCACACCATCAAGGTGGTGTCCCATTGCCGACTGGACGGCGATGTGGAGGCCAGCTACCGTCAGGCATGCTGGCGCATCGAAGAGCTGGTGGGGCGGCTGTCCCGGCCCCTGCCGGCCCAGCCCTACGCCGTGCAGAGGACCGCCGCTCACGGCAGCGTGAGCGCCAACATGGGCCGCGAGGACTTCCTGGGCATCGTGGAGAGGGCGCGCCAGTACATCATCGCCGGCGATGTGATCCAGGTCGTGCTGTCGCAGAGGCTGTCTCGGCCCACGGCCGCACACCCTTTCTCCATCTACCGCGCCCTGAGGGTGGTGAACCCCTCGCCCTACATGTACTACCTGCACCTGGGCGACTTCCAGGTCATTGGCGCCTCGCCAGAGATGCTGGTACGCGTGGAGGGGGGCGAGGTGGTGACCCACCCCATCGCCGGGACGCGTCGCCGGGGCCGCACGGCCGAGGAAGACGCCGCCCTGGAGGAGGATCTGCGGCGGGACGAGAAGGAGCGGGCCGAGCACCTGATGCTGGTGGACCTGGCCCGCAACGACGTGGGGCGCGTGGCCCGACCCGGGACGGTGCGTGTGCCCCAGTTCATGGAAGTGGAGCGCTACTCTCACGTCATGCACCTGGTGTCCCACGTCACCGGCCAGCTCCGGCCCGAACTTTCCTGCTACGACGCGCTGCGGGCCTGCTTCCCGGCCGGCACCGTCTCCGGCGCCCCCAAGATCCGCGCCATGGAGATCATCGCTGAGCTGGAACCTGACCGCCGCGGGCCGTACGCTGGGGCCGTGGGCTATTTCGACTACTCGGGGAACATGGACACGGCCATCACCATCCGCACGGTAGTGCTGAAGGACGGCATCGCCTCAGTCCAGGCCGGGGCGGGCATCGTCTACGACTCGGTGCCGGAGCGAGAGTACGAAGAGACCATGAGCAAGGCGGCCGCCCTGCTGGCGGCCATAGAACGCGCCGAGGAGACGGAGGCCGCGGCGGTCACGGGCAGCCTCGGCTACTGAACGGGAGGGACACAGCTTGAGCGACCTGCTGTCGCTAGTGCCGGAGCCCCTGCGCAACCTGGCGCGGCACCGGCTGCGCACCGGTCTGACCGTAATGGGTATCACCATCGGCATCTTCGCCCTGGTAGTGCTGGGAGCCCTGGCCGAGAAGGTGAACGTCCTCGTCCAGGGCGGCGAGGAGTATCTGGCCAACCGCATCGCCATCACCGACAAGGGGGGCGGGCACCCCTTCTTCGGCGGCTTCGGTCTGGTGCCCGTCACCTTCGCCCAGCAGGTGCGGCAGGTGCCCGGCGTGGCCTGCGTGGAGACCAGCATCAACCTGCTTGTGGACCCCGAGGGCGGCGCCTCGGTGGGGATGCCACAGCTCATTTCGGGGGTGGTGGTGGACGAGGTGCAGGAGTGCCAGGACGAGGCGCCCACGCCCGTGGACCTGACCTTTCGCAGCGGCGACTGGTGGCGAGAGGGCGAACGGGGGGTGACGGTGCTGGGGGCCGACGTGGCCCAGCGCCTGAAGGCGCGCGTGGGACAGGAGGTTATCCTCCGCGACCACCCCTTCCGGGTGGTGGGCATCCTGGACCGCACCCTTACCGGCCCCGACAACATCGCTTACGTGCCCCTGGACGACGCCCGCGAACTGCTGCGCGAGTCGCGCCTCTTCTTCTCGGAGGTAGACCTGTCCGACAAGGTGGACACCATCTTCGCGGCGGTGCGGGAGGGCGTGGACGGCGACCAGGTGGCCCGCGACATCGAGGCCCGCTACCCCGACATCCAGGCGCTGGGGCCAACGGAGCTGAAGGAGCCTCTGCAGACCAGCAACATGGTCTTTCAGTTCATCATCGTCGGTGTGGCCATGATCGCCCTCATCGTCGGCGGCCTTTCGGTCATCAACACCATGGTCATGTCGGTGGCTGAGCGGGTGCGCGAGATCGGCATCAAGAAGGCAGTCGGGGCCAGCGACGGCGACATCCTGCGCGAATACCTGAGCGAGGCTGTAGCCATCGGCGCCCTGGGCGGCCTGCTGGGGCTGCTGGTGGGCTGGCTGGCGGTGCTGGTCCTGAACGACTTCGCCCGCGAGGCGGCCGGCGGCCCCATCTTCCTGGTCACCGGCAGGCTCGCGGTGGGATCGGTGGCCTTCGCTGCCTTCCTGGGGGCGGTGGCCGGCCTGCTACCAGCCTTCCGCGCCTCGCGCCTGAGGCCGGTGGAAGCGCTCAGGGCCGAGTGAGAGGAGGGCGATCGATAACATGGCACAGGAATGGACTGCCCCTGGGCTCCTGGACAGGGACTCGCCCATCATCGAGGCCCGGGGCCTGCGCAAGACCTACCGCCTGGGCGGAGGCGTGGTCAACGCCCTGGACGGGATCGACCTCACGGTGGCCCGGGGCGAGCTGATGGCCGTGATGGGGCGCTCGGGCTCGGGCAAGACGACCCTTCTCAACGTGCTGGGAGGGCTGGACCGGCCCGATGCCGGGCAGGTGCTGCTGGACGGCCTGGACATCGCCCGGCTCAACGGGCGCCGCTTGCCCCGCGTCCGCCGCGAAAAGGTGGGCTTCGTTTTCCAGGAGTTCAACCTCATCCCCACCCTGACCGCTCTGGAGAACGTGGAGCTGCCCCTGCGCTACGCCGGCGTGCCTCGGGGCGAGCGACGCCGCCGTGCCCTGGAGGCCCTGTCCCTGGTGGGGATGGGAAGCAGGGTGCACCACCGGCCATCGCAGCTCTCGGGCGGCGAGCAGCAACGAGTGGCGCTGGCGCGGGCGCTGGTCAACCGCCCGGCCATCGTCCTGGCCGACGAGCCCACAGGCGAGCTGGACACCCAGACGGCCGCCCAGGTGATGGGCCTGATCCAGCGGCTGAACCGGGACACCGGACAGACGTTCATCATCGTCACCCACGACCCGGCGATAGCGGAGCGGTGCCGCCGGGTGATGAGGATGGAGGACGGGCGCATCGTCAGCGACGAACGGCGAGAGGAATGGTGATCCTCCTCATAGACAACTACGACAGCTTCACCTATAACCTGTTCCAGTACCTCTCGGAGCTGGGGGCCGAGGTGCAGGTGGCGCGCAACGACACCATCACCGTGGACGAGATCGAAGCGCTGCGCCCGCAGGGCATCGTCATCTCTCCCGGGCCATGCACGCCACGGGAGGCGGGCATCTCCGTGGAGCTGGTGCGGCGCCTGGCTGGCGAGGTGCCCATCCTGGGCGTCTGCCTGGGGCACCAGTGCATCGGCGAGGCCTTCGGCGGCCGGGTAGTGGGCGCAGGGGAGATAGTCCACGGCAAGACCTCCCTCGTGCACCACACCGGCGCCGGTGTGCTGAGGGGGCTCCCGACCCCCTTCCCCGCTGTGCGCTATCACTCCCTGGTGGTGGAGCGCGACTCGCTGCCCGAGGAGCTAGAGGTCACCGCCTGGACGGAGAAAGGGCTCGTCATGGGCCTGCGCCACCGCCGCCTGCCGGTGGAGGGCGTCCAGTTTCACCCCGAGTCCATCGCCACGCCCGTGGGAAAGCAGATCCTCAGCAACTTCCTGGAGTCGCTATGATTCGAGAGGCCATCGCTGCCCTGGTGAACGAGGGCCGCCACCTCACAGAAGAGGAGGCGGCGGCCGTGATGACGGAGATCATGGAGGGGCAGGCCACGGCGGCCCAGCTGGGGGCCTTTCTGGTGGCCCTGCGCCTGCGCGGGGAGACCGTGGACGAGCTGGTGGGCATGGCCCGCACCATGCGACGCTTCGCCCTGCGGGTGCCCGTGGAGCCGCCCCTGCTGGACACCTGCGGCACCGGCGGCGACGGCCGCGGCACCTTCAATGCTTCTACTGCCGCCGCCATCGTGGCGGCCGCCGCAGGGGCGCGGGTGGCCAAGCATGGCAACCGGGCAGCCTCGTCCACTTGCGGCTCGGCCGACCTGCTGGAGGCGCTGGGGGCGCGCATCGACCTGGGGCCGGAGCAGGTGGCCCGGTGCGTGCGAGAGGTGGGCATGGGCTTCATGTTCGCGCCGGTCTTCCACCCGGCCATGAAGCACGCCGCCGGCCCGCGACGGGAGGTAGGCGTGCGCACGGTCTTCAACCTCCTCGGACCGCTGACCAACCCGGCAGGGGCTAGCCACCAGCTCCTGGGCGTGCCCGATCCTTCCTTCGGCGAAAGGATGGCCGAGGCCCTGCTCCGCCTGGGGGCCCGCCGTGCCCTGGTGGTCCACGGCAGCGACGGGCTGGACGAGGTCAGCCCCTCGGCCCCGACTCTGGCCTGGGAGGTGCGCGAGGGCGAGGTGAGGCACTACCGGCTGTCTCCCGAGGACGCGGGGCTGGCGCCCGTGCCCGCGAGCGCGATCTGCTCCAGCGACCCCCGCGAGAACGCCCGCCTGCTGCGCTCGGTGCTGGCGGGCCAGCGCGGCCCCCTGCGGGACTTCGTGCTGCTCAATGCCGGAGCGGCCCTGACGGCGGCCGAGGTGGCCCGCGACCTGAGGGAGGGCGTAGCCCTGGCCGCCAGCACCATCGACTCCGGTGCCGCCGCTCGCAAGCTGGAGGAGTTCGTGGCCGCCACTCGAGAGCTGGCCGAGGCGGTGGCACCGTGACCAGGCCCTCCATCCTGGCCGAGATCGTGGCCCACAAGCGGCAGGAGCTGGACGCCGCCAGGGAGCGCGTGCCCCTGGCCGAGTTGCAGCGCAGGTTGCCTCAGGCCCCGCCCGTCCGTCCCTTTGCCGCCGCGCTGGGCCGGCCGGGGCTGGCCCTCATCGCCGAGGTGAAGGCCCGCAGCCCGTCGCGCGGGGTGCTGCGCCCCGGCCTGGAGCCCGTGCCCTTGGCCTTCGCCTATGCCGGCGCCGGCGCTGCCGCCATCTCCGTGCTCACCGACGAGAAGTACTTTGCCGGCTCCCTGGAGCACCTGCGGCAGGTGCGGGCGGCGCTGCCCGACGGGCCGCCACTGCTGCGCAAGGACTTCATCATCGACCCCTATCAGGTGCTGGAAGCCAGGGAGGCAGGGGCCGACGCGCTGCTGCTCATCGTCGCCTCCCTGGAGCGCGACCAGTTGAAGTCCCTGCTGCAGGCGACGACGGAGCTGGGCATGGACGCCCTGGTGGAGGTGCACGACGAGGCGGAGCTGGAGGCCGCCCTCTGGGCCGGCGCCAGGGTGGTCGGCATCAACAACCGCGACCTCCGCACCTTCCAGGTAGACCTGGAGACGACGGCCCGCCTGCGGCCCCTCATCCCGCCGGGGGTGATAGTGGTGGCGGAGTCGGGCATCCACACCAGGGACGACGCGGCGCGGCTGGCCGCCCTGGGGGTGGACGCCATCCTCGTGGGGGAGGCGTTGGTGACGGCCCCCGACCCCGCCCGGAAGGCGCGCGAACTGGCCTTGCCGGACTAGGCCCCAGACGTCGCCTGGCTGCCGGCAGCGCGCCGTTATATGATGTGGCTGCCTGAGGTGCCGGTGTGATCGTCCGTCCCTGCCTGGTCAAGATCTGCGGGGTGATGGAACCCCAGCATGCGCGGGCGGCGGCTGCCCTGGGCGCCGACTTCGTCGGTGTCGTCTTCGCGCCCAGTCGCCGCCAGGTGACCCTGGGCCAGGCACAGAAGATAGCCATCGCCCTGGGCAAGCTGGACCGGCCGCCCGAACCGCTCGGCGCGCCCGTGACCACCGACGACGTCGAGCGCCTCCTGGGCCGCTCCCGCCCTCTGCTGGTGGGCGTCTTCGCCGACCAGGATGTCGAGACCATCAACACCATCGCCGACCAGTGCCGCCTGGACATCGTGCAGCTCTCCGGCTCGGAGCCCTGGGACATGTGCTTCCAGGTTAGGCGGCCAGTGTTCAAATGCCTGAAGGTCAGGCCGGGCCAGACGGCCGCCGAGGTGCTGGCCGCCATCGGCGCCGGCGCCGTGCCGCTGCTGGACCCGTACGTGGAGGGGGCCTACGGCGGCACCGGACGCACCCTGGACTGGGACCTGGCGGCGGAGGTGGCCCGGCAGGTGCCCATCGTCCTGGCCGGGGGGCTGACGCCCGACAACGTGGCCGAGGCGGTACGTCGCGTGCGGCCCTGGGCAGTGGACGTGTCCAGTGGCGTAGAGACGGACGGCGCCAAGGACATGGAGAAGGTGCGGGCCTTCATCCTGGCCGCCAAAGGCGCCGCCACCGCCCCATGAGCCATCCCACCCACCCCGGGCCCACGGCCAGCGCCGGCGGGCGGGCGGCGTCCGACGACGTCTCCCAGGCGTCTATTGACGCCTTTCCTTTCCCGCCGCTACAGTGGGCCTGCGAGAGAGGCGATGGCACGATGAAGATCACCGAGGTGGCCAAGCGCCACAGCCGACCCGCCCTGTCCGGTGTCAAGGGCTGGGTGCTACGTTACCTGGAGGAGCTCCCTGACGAGGTCTTCGCCTACCGCGGCGAGTCTCTGGCCGAGCTGCCCCAGCGCCCGGTCCGCACCGACCGCGACGTCATCGCCAAGGCCGGGGAGCCTCAGGGGCGGAACCGTGCCCGTACAGGCAACATAGACGTGGTGGCATTGCTGGACGACGCCCGCAGCCCCCGGGAGTAGCCGCCTCGTGGCCGGTCTTCTTTGCCTGGATGCCAGCTTGGGGCTCACCTCCCTGGGCCTGCCCAAACCGGAAGGGCTCTTGGAAGGAACCTGGCTGATCGGCAGGCGGCTGGGGCTGCTCCGTCTTCACGACACCTCCTGCCTGGCCCTCGGCGCGTTGCTCGACTCCGAGGTCTGGGCGGTGGACAGGCGCCTGGGCGACCGTGTCCATCCCCACTTCCCCTTCCTGCGCTGGGTGGGACATGTCCAGGGCTGACGGCGGCCTCCCCGACGCCTCCGGCCGCTTTGGCCCCTTCGGCGGCCGCTACGTCCCCGAGACCCTCATGGCCGCCCTTCAGGAGCTGGAGGAGGCCTACCTCGCTGCTCGCGACGACCCCGCCTTCCGGACCGAACTGGAGGCCCTGCTGCGCGACTACGCCGGTCGGCCCACCCCTCTCTACTTCGCCCGTCGCCTGAGCGAGCGCATGGGCGGCGCCCGGGTGTACCTGAAGCGGGAAGACCTGGCCCACACGGGTGCCCACAAGATCAATAACGCCCTGGGCCAGGCATTGCTCGCCAAGCGCCTGGGCAAGCGGCGCATCGTCGCCGAGACGGGGGCCGGCCAGCACGGCGTTGCCACCGCCACCGTGTGCGCCCTCCTGGGACTGGAGTGCATCGTCTATATGGGCGCCGAGGACATACGGCGCCAGGCCCCCAACGTCTTCCGCATGCGTCTGCTGGGGGCCGAGGTGCGGCCGGTGGAGTCTGGCACCCGCACCCTCAAGGACGCCATCAACGAGGCCCTGCGCGACTGGGTGACCAACGTCCGCACCACCCATTACCTGCTGGGCAGCGCCGTGGGGCCACACCCCTATCCCATGATGGTGAGGGACTTCCAGTCGGTCATCGGTCGCGAGGCGAAGGAGCAATTGCTGGCCAGGGAGGGGCGCCTCCCCGACTACGCCGTCGCCTGCGTGGGGGGCGGCTCCAACGCCATCGGCCTGTTCCACCCATTCTACGAGGACCGCCAGGTGCAGCTCGTGGGCGTGGAAGCGGCCGGGCGGGGCCTGGGCACGGGCCAGCACGCCGCCAGCCTGGCTGCAGGGCGGCCGGGCGTCCTCCATGGCGCCTATTCCTACCTGCTGCAGGACGAGCAGGGCCAGGTACTGGGGACCCATTCCATTTCCGCCGGCCTGGACTACCCGGGCGTCGGGCCGGAGCACTCCTTCTACAAGGAGACGGGACGGGCACGCTATGTGGCCGTGGGCGACGAGGAAGCGCTGGAGGGCTTTCGCCTGCTGGCAGAGACCGAGGGCATCCTGCCCGCCCTTGAGCCCGCCCACGCCATCCACTACGCCGCTCACCTGGCGAAGACGCTGCCGCCGGAGGCCATAGTCCTCGTCTGTCTCTCCGGCCGGGGAGATAAGGACCTGGCCGTGGTGGCCCAGGCGCTGGGCGTCCAGGTCTAGCGAGCGGGCCCGCGCCAGGCAGTGCGCACCTTGTAGACGGGGACTGGCGCCCTCAGCGCCTCCACCGAAAGCACCTCGAGCCCGGCCACATCGGCAGACGTGGTGACGTGGCGCTGCGCCAGCCGCCCCAAAGGCTGAGCGGCCATGGTGGCCAGCATGGCGGCCAGCACGGCCTGTGGCAGCCCGTCCCATCGGCCCGAGCGTCTGGCCACCAGGAAGGCCGACAGCCCGGCCAGGATGCCCGTCAGGGAGAGGTTGGTGCCGCACAGGGGCGATATGGCCAGGTAGGACTCGCCGCGTCGCAGGCGGGCCAGGGCCTCGGCCACAGCCGCCTCCAGCTCTTCCGCCCGCACCCGGCCGACGATGTAGAAGCCGTCGGCACTGGCCCTGCCCAGCAGTTGTACCGGCCGTCCCACTCTCGCCAGCAGCACCGCGATGGTGGCGTGTTCGAGGGCGTGGTTCCGCCGCACGGCCCCCAGGTGACCTATCATGCCCTCTATCACTCTTCCGCCTCCTTGGCCGGGGCGGGCGCCCTCCTGCCGTCGTGGGCCCACACCTCTCGCAGCCGCCGTCCGTAGTACCACAGCACGGCCAGGGCCAGCAGGGCAGCCAGGGGCAGGCTGACGGGGCGGAACCACTCCATCAGCCGCTCCCAGTGCTCGCCCAGCAGATAGCCTGCACCGGCCAGCCCCAGGGACCACGGGTACGAGCCCAGGAAGGTCAGCAGCGCGAACCGGAACAGGTCCATGCGCGCCACCCCGGCGGGCAGGCTGATGAAGGTCCGTACCACCGGCAGCAAGCGCGAGATGAAGGCCGCCGCCTGCCCGTGGCGCTGGAAGAAGCGGTCGGCCAGGGCGAGCTCGCTGGGGGTAATGAGTACGTAGCGGCCGTAGCGCTCGAGGAAGGGGCGCCCCGCCCAGGCGCCCGCGCCATAGGCCGCCAGCGAGCCCACCAGGTTGCCCACGGCGCCGTATAGCCCCGCTAGCAGCAGCCACTCGGGCCCCAGGCCTTTGTCGCGCACCAGGAACCAGCCCGCCAGGGGCATGATGACCTCGCTGGGGAACGGGATGCAGGCGCTCTCGATGGCCATCAGGATGACCACCCCCGGCCAGCCGATAGCCTGGTAGAGGTCACGGGCCAGCTCCAGCAGCCTGTCCTCGATGCCGGACATCACCGTCCAGTATGCCAGGGGCGGCCTGCGGGGGCCAGGGCGGGCCGCCCTGTCGCGCCCCCCGCTCAACGGGTATAATGGCTTAGTGCAATATCAGGGCGCCGCCCTCGGGCCGAGGCCACACAAGGGGTGGGCGCTGGGAGGGTGAGAACCAGGCCGTGGACAGGAAGCCGCGCACCATCAGGGAGCTCCGCGACGCCGGCTACAAGGTGCTCTCCGTCAAGGCGGAGATGCGCAAGAACCTCATCGAGAAGATGAGGCGTCAGGAACCGCTCTTCCCCGGCATCATCGGCTACGACGACACCGTCATACCCCAGCTCCAGAACGCTATCCTGGCCGGTCAGGACATCATCTTCCTGGGGGAGAGGGGCCAGGCCAAGTCCCGCCTCATCCGCTCCCTGGTGGAGCTGCTGGACGATGAGATCCCCATCATCGCCGGCTGCGAGATCAACGATAACCCCTACAGCCCCATCTGCCGGCGCTGCCGCGAGTGGGTGGCCGAAGAGGGCGATGCCGTGGAGATCGAGTGGATCGACCGCGAGCGTCGCTACGGCGAGAAGCTGGCTACCCCTGACATCACCATCGCCGACCTCATCGGCGAGGTGGATCCCATCAAGGTGGCCGAGGGCCGCTACCTGGCCGACGAGCTGACCATCCACTACGGCCTCATACCTCGCCACAACCGGGGCATCTTCTGCATCAACGAGCTGCCCGACCTGGCCGAGCGCATCCAAGTGGGCCTCCTGAACATCATGGAGGAGCGGGACGTCCAGATCCGGGGGTACCGCATCCGCATGCCGCTGGACGTGTTCGTGGTGGCCTCCGCCAACCCCGAGGACTACACCAACCGCGGCCGGATAATCACCCCCCTCAAGGACCGCTACGGCGCCCAGATCCGCACCCACTACCCGCGCACGGTGGAGCACGAGATCGCCATCATGGAACAGGAGCGCACCCTCTTCGAAGGGGAGGGGGAGCGGCCCGTCACTACGCCCCAGTTCATGAAGGAGATAGTGGCCGAAGTGACCCGCCTGGCCCGGCGCAGCCCCGACGTCAACCAGCGCTCGGGCGTATCGGTGCGGGCATCCATCACCAGCTACGAGGCCCTGCTGGCCAACGCCCTGCGCCGGGCCATCCTTCTGGACGAGCCCGTGGCGGTGCCTCGCATCACCGACCTGCCCTACATCCTCCCCGCCCTCTCGGGCAAGCTCGAGTTCGAGACGGTGGAAGAGGGGCGCGAGGACCAGATCATGGAGCGCTTGCTGCAGGGCGCCGTGCTGGCCGTGTTCAACCGCTACTTCAGCATGGGCGAGCTGGAGAAGGTGGTGTCCCGCTTCCGCGGCGGTTATGTGGTGGAGGTCTCGGACATGGCCCCCGCCGACGTCTACGACGCCATCGCCCATCAGGTGGAAGGGCTGCAGGAGGCGGCCAGGAAGCTGGACTGTCACCAGCAGCCGCAGCTCCTTGCTGCCGCAGTCGAATTCATCCTGGAGGGGCTTCACCTCAGCAAGCGCCTCAATAAGGAGAGGCTGGCCGGTCGTGTCCAGTACCGGTCCTGAGGCCCGGGGGCCCCTCCCCGGCCGGCCCCACATGCCCGGATACGGGCTCTCGCCTGACCCCGCTGGCCTGCTGCCCTGGCGCTGGGCCGAGGAGCGGCTGACGGCCAGCCGCAACTACTTCGTCAGCACCGTCTCCCCGGAGGGGCGGCCCCACTGCGTGCCTGTGTGGGGCGTGTGGCTGGAGGGGCGGTTCTTCTTCAGCACCGGCGCCCGGTCGCGCAAGGCCCGCAACCTGGCCCGGTCGCCCCGCTGCGTCGTCTGCACTGAAAGGGGCGGCAAGGCCGTCATCGTCGAGGGGGAGGCGCAAGTGCTCAGCGACGATGCCCTGTTCGGGCACTTCGCCGAGGCCTATCATGCCAAGTACGCATTCAGGCCGGAGCCGAACGGCGACCCAGTGTTCGTGGTCAGTCCAGAAGTGGCCTTCGGCTTCATCGAGAGCGAGGAGTTCCCGGCCACCGCCACTCGCTGGCGTTTCGCCGGCGGCGATAGCGGGGGCGGGGCGCGAAGGGGTGGATAGCATGACGTGGCTTTACCGTTACTCGGAGTGGGACGGGACGCAGGAGATTCCGCCCCTCGACCCGGACGAGCTCCTCTCGGCCATCACCGACGACCTGATGAACTTCGGCGACCTGCAGCACGCCCTTCGCAACCTGCTGCAGCGGGGCATGCGGGGGCCCATGGGCCAGCGCATGCAGGGGCTGCGCGACCTCCTGCAGCGCCTGCGCCAGAACCGGCGCCAGATGCTCGACCGCTACAACCTCAGCTCCCTGTTCGAAGACCTGGAGAAACGGGTGCAGGAGGTGCTCGACCTGGAGCAGGATACCCTGCGCCGCCGCCTGGAGGAGGCGGAGCGCCAGCTCCAGGGGCAGCCAGGCTCTCTCGAGCCCTTCCAGGAGGCCCTGGGCCAGCAGCAGGCAGGCCAGCAGCAGGGCGACGACGCCCGCAACATGGCCCAGATGCTCAAGAACATCGCCCAGCGCAAGCAGGACTACCTGCAGAACCTGCCCAAGGACCTGGGCGGCCGTATCAAGGGCCTGCAGGAATACGAGTTCATGGACCCCGAGGCCGCCGCCAAGTTCCAGGAGCTCATGGAGATGCTGCGCCAGGCCATGCTGGACGCCTTCTTCAAGGACCTGTACAACCACATCGCCGGCCTGACGCCCGAGCAGCTCCAGCGGCTGAAGGACATGGTCCGCGACCTGAACCGGATGCTGTCCGAGAAGATGGCCGGCGGCCAGCCCGATTACCAGTCGTTCCTGGAGAAGTACGGCGACCTCCTGGGCCCCAACCCGCCCCAGTCCCTGGACGAGCTCGTCCAGCAGATGCAGCAGCAGATGGCGGCCATGCAGAGCCTGCTGGACAGCCTGCCGCCGGAGATGCGCCGCCAGCTCCAGGACCTGCTCACGGACAAAGTGGGCGACCCGGAGCTGATGCGGGAGCTGCAGGAGCTGGCTATCAACCTGGACATCCTGGCTCCCCTGCGCGACCTGGAGAACCAGTACCCCTTCCGCGGGGACGAGGGGCTCGACCTCCTGCAGGCCATGCGCCTCATGGAGCACATGCAGGGCCTGGACGAACTGGAACGGCAGCTAGAGCGCGTCCAGTACGGCGGGTCCCTGGACGACGTGGACGAGGAGCGACTGCGGGAGCTCCTGGGCGAAGAGGCCTACCAGGCCTTTCGTCAGCTCAAGGAGATGCTGGAGGTGCTGGAGAAGGCGGGCTACATCCGCCGTCGCGGCCAGGAGTGGGAGCTGACCCCCAAGGCCATCCGCCGCATCGGCCAGAAGGCCCTCGGCGAGATCTACGCCCAGATCAAGAAGTCTTCCTACGGCAAGCACGCCACCCGCGAACGGGGCCCGGGCACCGAGCGCACCGAGGACACCAAGCGCTACGAGTTCGGCGACCCCTTCCACCTGCACCTGGGCCAGACCATCTTCAACGCCGTGCTCAGGGAGGGCCCCCAGGTGCCGGTGCGCCTGGGCAAGGACGACTTCGAGGTCTACTCCACCGAGCACCTGAGCACTACGGCCACCGTCATGATGCTGGACCTGTCCTGGTCCATGGCCCTGCGTGGCTCCTTCCAGGCCGCCAAGCGGGTAGCCCTGGCCCTCTACAACCTCATCAAGAGCCAGTTCCCCAAAGACGTGCTCTACATTCTGGGCTTCTCGGCGTACGCCCGCGAACTGAAGCCCGAGGAGCTGCCCTACGTGCGCTGGGACGAATCGGTACTGGGCACCAACATGCACCATGCCCTCATCCTGGCCCAGCAGCTCCTCTCGCGGCACCGGGCCGGGACGCGCCAGATCATCATGATCTCCGACGGCGAGCCCACCGCCCACCTGGAGCACGGGCGCTCCTACTTCTCTTACCCGCCCAGTCCCATCACCATCCGCAAGACGCTGCAGGAAGTGAAGCGCTGCACCCAGAAGGGCATCGTCATCAACACCTTCATGCTCGACCGCAACTACTACCTGAAGGAGTTCGTCAACCAGATCGCCAAGATGAACAAGGGACGGGTCTTCTACACCACTCCCGACAAGCTGGGCCAGTACATCCTGGTGGACTACGTGGCCCAGAAGCGCAAGCGGGTCATGGGCTGAGGCCCCTGCAGGCGAGGACGAGCGGAGGGTATGACGATGGGGCCTGCCCGTCGCCTGCGCTGGCTGCGAATCGGGGCCGTGGCGGTGCTCGCGTTCTGCCTGCTGCCCCAGGTCGCCTACCTGGGCCACTGGGGCGGCCACGAGCGCATAGACACCCCTCAGGAAGCACAGGAGCATGCTGCCCACTGCCACCTGGGGCCGTCATCCTGCGCCGACGGGCCCGGCAAGGCCATCCTCCAGGTGCCGGCAGCGGCCACGGCCCTCGTCGCCCTGGCGACCCTTGTCCTGTCGCTGCCTCAGCGCCGCATCTTTGCCCCCGAACCGCCCCTCTATCCTCCCGACAAACCTCCTCGCGTCGCCTGACCGTATACCCAACAGGGCACACACCTCAACTCGACGCGAAGGAGGTATCGGCTCCGTGCGGAGACCATTCGTGCTGTTCGCCATCGGCGTATTGGCGCTGGCGCTGGGCGCCCTGGCGCCCCAGGCAGCCCTGGCCCACGAGCGCCGCACGGTGGGTAACTACACCTTCATAGTGGGCTTCATGAACGAGCCGGCCCTGGCCTACTACCCCAACGCCCTCGACCTGCGCGTCCAGGACGCCGGCGGCCAGCCAGTGACGGGCCTGGAGCAGACGCTGCGGGCCGAGGTTATCGTGGGCGGGGGCGCCCAGCGACGGGAGCTAGAGCTGGAGCCCGCCTTCAACCAGCCCGGACGTTACTTCGGCTACTTTATCCCCACCCTGCCCGGCGACTACACCTTTCGCATCTACGGCCAGGTGGGCGGCCAGCAGGTGGACGAGAGCTTCACCTCCGGCCCGGGCCGCTTCAGCGCGGCCGAGGACCCGGCCGAGCTGCAGTTCCCGCGGCAGGTGCCCACCACCCTGGAGCTGCTCGAGTCACGCTCGCAGCAGACCGGTGGGGAGTCCAACGACGATGCCCTGGTCTTCGTTGCTTTGGGCATCGGCATCGCTGCCCTGGCCGTTGCCTCGGTGGACGCAGGGCTGCGCCTGCGCGAGGCCATGCAGCGGAGGGGAAGTTAGTCAAGCGGGCACACGCAGGGGAGGTGTGAGGGGTGAAGAAGGCGATTAGGGCTGTCATGCTGCTGGCGGCCCTGGTTGCGGCCTGGGCCCTGGGCGGTTCGCCCAGGGCCCAGGCCCACGCCAACCTGATCCGCTCTGACCCGCCGGCCAATGCTGTCCTGTCCCAGCCCCCAACCGAGGTCTTGCTGTGGTTCAGCGAGCCGGTGGACGCCCGTTTCAGCCGCATCCAGGTGGTGGACAGCGGCCAGCAGCAGTGGGACAACGGCGACACCCATCTGCATTTCGATAACACGAACCTGGGCGTCACGCTGAAGGAGGGACTGCCCGAAGGCACCTACACCGTCATCTGGAGCGCCCTGTCTACGGTGGACGGGCACCGCACCTTCGGCACCTTCGCCTTCACGGTCGGTGCCGGCGGCGCTTCTCCGGGGGCCATCGCGCCGACCGAGGCGGCGTCGCCGTCGGGCCCGCCCCGCGCCCTGAGGATATCGGCCTCGTGGCTGGAGCTGGCGACGGTGGTGGGGCTGGTGGGGGCAGTGGCCTTCTACCTGTTGGTGGCGAGGCGGGCGTTGGAGGCCGTCGAGGGCGACCGCGAGCGGGCGGAAGGGCGGGCAGCGGCCCTGGCGCGCCGCTGGACGGTCGCCCTGGCCGTGGCCACGCTGGCGGCCTCGGCCTTCGTCCTCTGGGTGCGGGCCTGGGAGGCGGCGGGCACCCCCGGCGCCTGGGAGGCGGCGGGCCAGCTACTGTCCGACTCCTCCTACGGGCGGGCGCTCATCGTTCGGGTGGCCCTGCTGGCCACCGTCGCCTACCTGGCTGGCATCCTCTTCCGCCCGGGGGCGGAGGTCAGCATCTACCACTGGATGCTTCTGGGGACAGCAGCAGCGGTGCCGGTCACCGTCAGCCTCAGCGGCCATGCCCCCGCCCAGGACCCGCCCGCGCTGCGGGTGGCCCTGGACTGGGCGCACCTGACGGCAGCGGGCGTGTGGGTGGGCGGCCTCCTGCAGCTCGCCCTCTTCCTGGCCATGGTGCCTGGCAACGGCGAGTCGCGGCCGCGGCTGCTGGCGGCCGTGGTGCCCCGCTTCTCGCTGGTGGCCATCGCTTCGGTGGTGGCCATCGCGGCCACGGGCCTGGCCCAGGCGCTACTGACGCTGGACAGCCCCGGCGAGCTGGCCGGCTCGGCCTACGGACGGGCGCTGCTGGCCAAGAGCGCTTTCTTCCTGCCCCTTCTGCTCCTGGGGGCCTTCAATCTGCTGCTGGTGCGGCCCAGTCTGGACGCGCTGGCACGGGCAACTCGCTCCGCCCTGGGCGCCGTGCGCGTCTGGGAATGGCGGCTGCGCCGGGCCGTCCTGGCCGAGATCGCCCTGGCGGTGGCGGTGGTGGCGGCCACCGCCTTCCTGGTCAACACGTCGCCGCCGGCCGGTTCCGGCGCCCTGGCCCAGTCGCCCGAGCAGCAGGAGCCGGTGGGCCTCGACCTGCGGCAGCGCGCCGACGACCTCATGCTGACGCTGCTGGTGAACCCGGGGCGCGCCGGCCCCAACTGGGTCCAGCTATACCTGGTGGACACCAACGGCGACCAGCGGCCGGTGCAGGACGTGCTGGTCCGCTGGCGGTACCTGGACCAGGACCTGGGCACGGTTGAGGAGCGGCTGGAGCCCCTCCACCCGCCCGAACATTTCATCCTGCAGACGCAGCAGCTCAGCCTGCCGGGGCGCTACCAGGCGCAGGTCATCGTGCGGCGGCAGGGCCTGCTGGACGCCCGCGCCACATTCGAGGTGCGCATCCCCCAGTGAAGGAGGACTGGACGTTGGGTTGGGAAACGGTCTTTCTGCACGCCATCGGCCACGAGTCCACTTTCGGCGTCATATTCCTGGCGGCGGTGGTGGGCGGGCTGGCCCTCATGGCCTTCATGGCCTCCCGCGCCGAGAAGCGCAAGAGCAGGAAGTAGCTCAGGGGGCAGGCAGGGGCCTGTCCAGCAGGAAGGCCCGCACCACCCGGGCGAACTCTTCCGGCCGCAGCCGCGGCAGGGAGTGGCCAGTGCCAGCGAAGACGTACAGGCGGCCGTCGGGCAGGGAGGAGACCATGCGGGCCGCAATCTCCTCGTCCAGGATGGGGCTCTCCTCGCCACGCAACACCAGCGTGGGGCAGCGGATGCGGGTCAGGGCGTCCCAGAGGAAGTCGATCTCGACGATGGCCGCCTTGGTGGTGATATCGGCCAGCCGACGGTCATAACGGAATACGTAGGCGCCGTCGTCAACCTGGACGAAGGCGTTGCGCAGGTAGCGCTCCAGGGAGGGCCCGTCCAGGCTGGGCCACTGCTGGCGCAGGAAGGCGAGGGCATCCTCTCGGCTGAAGGTCGAGGGAGGGCGGGAGGCACTGCTGGTCATGTCCTCCTTAAGGCCCACAGCGCCGCGCCGGGCCATCTGCGGCCCCATGTCCACCAGCACCAGGTGTCCCAGGCGGTGCCAGTTCTCGCGGGCGTAGGCCATGGCGCAGCGCGAGCCCAGCGACAGGCCCACCAGGTCGAAGCGCTCCAGCCCCAGCTCCCGCACGAATGCCGCCAGGTCGGCAGCGAAGGCCCACACCAGGTAGCCGCCGGGGGCGTGTTCGCTCTCGCCGTGGCCACGCTGGTCGTAAGCGAATATGTGGAACTCGTCCAGCAGGCGGTTGGCGAAGTCCTGCCAGTAGTAGGCGCTGTCGCGCAGTCCGTGCAGGAGCACCAGGGGGCGCTGGCCGCGCCCGCGCCACTCGAAGTAATGGACGCGCAGGCCGTTGAGCTTCAGCTCACCTTCCCAGGGCTGGACGAGGGCGCTCACTTGGCCGGCCCCTCCCCGTGTTCGTGGCCCATCTCGGTGTAGAACTGGAACAGCACGCCACCCGAGTCCTTGGGGTGGATGAAGGTCTCGGACCAGCCGTCGCGCTGGCGCACCCCTCCCCAGGGCTCGATGCCGAAGGCACGGATGGCCTCGGCCGCCCGCTCCGTGTCCTCGACGATGAAGGTGACGTGGTGCAGGCCGGGGCCACGCTCCTTCAGGAAGCGCACCAGGAAGGAGTCCTCGCCTACCGGCTCCAGGACCTCGAACTCGGCGTTCCCACCGGGAACGCGGAGGGCGACGCCGGCATAGCCCTGCTCCTCGTCCCGGAAGCGGGCCACTACCTGCATGCCCATCAGCTCGGTGAGTAGCGGCAGGACGTCGTCCACCCTCCACACCACCCAGGACACGTGGTCCAGGCGCTTGATGCCCATTCCCTCGGCCATTCTCTCCTCCTCTCCGTCTTCTTTCCCCAAGTTGGGATGATAGGCGTCGGCCTGGCTTAGGGCTACCGTCAGCCGTGGCCTTGCGATGCGCGGCGCCCTATGATAGCCGATGGTGACACCGGAGAGCCCGCACGGGCGGCGGAAGGCGCTGGTCATCGTAAACCCTACCGCCCGCAACCTGCCGTCCCGGCGGCAGCTAGCGCGGGTAGGCGCCCTGTTGGCCGAGGCCGGCTGGGACGCCACCTGGCAGGAAACGGCCGCCCCCGGCCACGCCACCGAACTGGCCGCCCGCGCCGCTGCCGAGGGCTGCGGCCTGGTCCTGGTCTGTGGCGGCGACGGCACCCTGCGGGAGGCGGCCTGCGGCCTGGCGGGCACCGGCACTGCCCTGGCACCCATCCCAGCGGGCACCGTCAACATCTGGGCCCGGGAAACGGGTATCCCTCTGCGAGCGGAGGCGGCCGCCCGCGCCATCGTGACGGGGGAGAGGCGACGGGTCGACCTGGGCCGGGCTGGCCAGCACTACTTCCTGCTCATGGCCGGCCTGGGCCTGGACGGGCACATCGCCCGGCGGGTGGGCGCCCGGGCCAAGCGACGCCTGGGCGCGGCCGCCTACGCCCTGACCGCCGTCCTGGAATCGCTGCGCTGGCGGGGGCGGCCGCTGGCCGTGCGGGCCGATGGCGAGACTGTCCATGCCCGCACCCTGATGCTGGTGGCGGGCAACACCCGCAACTATGCCGGGCTGGTCCACGTAACGCCTCTGGCCCGGGTGGACGACGGCTTGCTGGACCTGTGCCTGTTCCAGGGGGACGGCCTGCGAGACATCGTGCTCCATGCGCTGATGGTGGCCCTCGGCCGGCACCTGCGCTCGCGACGGGTCGTTTACCGGCAGGCCCGTCGACTGGAGCTGGAGTGGCCGGAGCCGCTACCCCTGCAACTGGACGGCGACGCGCTGCCCTTGTCGGAGCCGGTAATAGAGGCGGTGCCCGGGGCGCTGTGGGCCGTGGTCAGGGCCGGGCTCAGCTCTCCCCTGTTCGCGCCCCCGCCACGTCCAGGGCGGGAGTGACCTCCCCTCCCGCCACCAGGTAGAGGCGGGCTCGGGCCAGAAAGCCAGCCGGGAAGGCGTCCACATCGGCCGAGGTCACCAGCACCTGCTCGTACTCAGCGATGGCGGCGAGCACCCTCCCCCGCCGGCTGGAGTCCATCTCCGATAGCACGTCGTCCAGCAGCAGCACGGGCATCTCGCCCCGCCTGGCCCGCAGCAGCGATGCCTCGGCCAGGCGCAAGGCGAGAGCGATGCTGCGCTGCTGCGCCCGGGAGGCGTAGCCGGCGGCGGGGCGACCGCCCAGGCGGAACTCCAGGTCGTCGCGGTGAGGGCCCAGGGTGGTAGCGCCCTGAGCGACATCGTGAGGTAGCTGGCCCCTCAGGTCGCGCAGGAAGGCCTCGGCCAGGTCCGGGCGCGAGCTGCCCAGGGCAGCGGCGCTCTCGCCGCCCAGGCGAGGGCGGTACATGATGCCCAAAGAGTCGGCCCCGCCGGCCAGAGAAGCATGGGCAGCCGCGGCCAGCGCCTGCAGTTCCTCGACGGCCCGTGCCCGCGCCCATACCAGTGTGGCAGCGTCCTGAGCGAGCACTTCGTCCCAGAATTCGAGCTCCTCTTGCCGCGCCGAGCGCTCGCGCAGGCGGCGCAGCAGGTGGTTCCGCTGCAGCAGCACCTTCTCCAGGCGCTGGCGGGCCAGCAGGTACTCGCGGTCCACCTGCCCCAGCAGGGTATCGAGGTAGCGGCGGCGCAGGGCCGGTGGCCCCTCCAGCAGCTCTAGGTCCTGCACTGTGAAGAGGACGGCCAGGAACAGGCCCACGGCATCGCTCAGGCGGCGGGGGACGCCGTTCACCCTGACCGTCTTGGTGGCCAGGGGTCCCGAGGGGCCCTCGCGCAGGGAGACCACCGCCTCCAGCCGCAGGGGGCCGGCAGCGGTGGTGACCTCGGCCGCCACGCGGGCGGCGGGGAAGCCCTCGGCCTGGGCATCGTGGTTCACGAGCTGGGCATCGCTCTCGGCGCGGAAGGCGCGCAGGGTGGAGAGGAGGTAGATGGCTTCCAAGAGGTTGGTCTTGCCCTGGGCGTTGTCGCCCACCAGCAGGTGGGCGCCGGCCGAGAAGGGGATCTCCAGGCGGCGAAAGTTGCGGAAATTGACCAGTTGCAGGCGGTCCAGCTTCACAAATCGATTATAACCTAGACGATAGCTCCGGCCGATGGGGCCAGGTCGTGCAGGCGCAGCTCCAGGGCGCCTTCGCCGTCGCGGTCGCGCACCACCGAGTAGACCACGTCCAGCCGCTGGCCAGCCCGGGGCAGCTTGCCGCCCAGGCGGCGGCCGAAGGCAGGCCAGGTCACCGGCCCGTCCCTGAGCTTCAGGCGCAGGTGCTGGCCGTCGCCTCCCGCGGGGCGGGCATCGGCCACCAGCACTCCCCGTGCCAGGAAGAGGGGCTCGGGGTTGCCGGGGCCGTGGGGCTGGAAGCGGTCCAGCCACGCCACCAGTTCGCCGCGCAGGGAGCGCAGGGGCAGGACGGCGTCGATCTCCAGCCACGGCGACAGGTCGGCGCCGGCCAGTTCGCGCTCGGCCAGCGCCGTCAGCGCACCGGCAATGGCCTCCAGATTCTCGCTGGGGGCAGTGAAGCCCGCCGCCTGGGGATGACCGCCGTGCTTGAGGAAGAGGTGCCCGCAGGCGCGGAGGGCGGCGGCGATGTCGAAGCCGGGTATGCTGCGGGCGCTGCCCCTGCTCAGGGACTCCCCGCGCTCGCAGGCGACGGCAGGACGGTGGTACTCCTCGACCAGGCGGCCCGCCACCAGCCCCACGATGCCGGAAGGCGTCTCCGGGTCGGCCACGAACAGCAGGGGCGCCAGGGGCCGCGATCCCACCGCCTCGCGGGCGCGGGCCAGGGCAGCGTCGGTGAGGCGCTGCCGTTCGCGGTTCAGGGCCGACAGCTCGCGGGCCAGCCCCCGGGCAGCGGCCTCGTCCTGGCACAGGAGCAGGTCGAAGGCGTGACGGGCATGGGCCAGGCGGCCGGCAGCGTTGAGGCGCGGCCCCAGCACCCACCCGATGGCCCAGGCGTCCACCGCCCGGCCCTTCAGGCCAGCCTCCTCCACCAGGGCGCGCAGGCCGGGGCGGGAGGTCGCGGCCAGCGCCTGCAGCCCCTGGGCCACCAGCCAGCGGTTCTCGTCTACCAGAGGCACCAGGTCGGTCACGGTGCCCAGGGCGACCAGCTCCAGGTAACGCTGGCGTGGGAAGGGCCGGCCGAGCGCTTCATGCAGGGCCTCGGCCAGTTTGTAGGCCAGGCCCACCGAGGCCAGCTCCGGGTGGGGATAGGCGCTGTCGGGCCGACGAGGGTTGACCAGGGCGGCGGCAGGCGGCAGGTGGGGCGAGAGGGAGTGGTGGTCCAGCACCAGCACCTCCATGCCCAGGCGCAGCGCCTCCTCCACCTCCGCCACGGCGGTGGTGCCGCAGTCGGCGGCTACGAGCAGGCGCGCGCCCTGGCCTGCCAGCCGGTGCAGGGCGTCCACGTTCAGACCGTAGCCCTCGGTGTAGCGGTCGGGGATGTAAGGCAGGACGCGGGCTCCCAGTCCGGTCAGGGCCTCGGTCAGGAGGGCGGCCGCCGTCACGCCGTCCACGTCGAAGTCGCCGAAGACGGCCACCGGCTCGCCCTCCAGGGCAGCGCGGCGCAGGCGGGCGACCGCCCTCTCCATCTCCGGCAGGAGGAGCGGGTCGTGCTCCGCGGCCACCTGGCCGAAGAAGCGGCGGGCGTCGGCCTCGCTGCGGATGCCCCGGTGCCAGAGGAGTTGCCGCACCAGGGCCGGGTAGGGGCTATCGGCCAGAAAGGAAGGCGGGGCCTGCTCCCGCAGGCGCCAGCGCTTGAGCACAGCCGGCATGGCCCCTACTCCCGCAGCGACTTGATGGCCCGGGGCAGTTCCGGCAAGAGGTCGCCGGCCAGCATGCCGGCATCGCCCAGCTCCCGGCGCACCTGCTCCCCGGCCAGCCCGTGCAGGTAGACGCCGAGGGAGGCGGCGTCGAAGGGCCCCAGGCCCTGGGCGGCCAGCCCCACGATGGCGCCGGCCAGCACGTCGCCGGTGCCGCCCGAGGCCAGCCCCGGGTTCACGAAGGGGCTGATGCGGACACGCCCGTCGGGGGCGGCCACCACCGTGTGGGCCCCTTTCAGCACCACCACGGCGCCCCACCGGCGGGCGTGCTCGCGGGCCACCCGCACGCGGTCGGACTGGACTTCCTCGGTGGCGAGCCCGGAGAGGCGCGACATCTCCCCCGGGTGGGGGGTGAGGATGGCGTTGGGAGGCAGGCGCTCGGGCCATTCCCTGAGACCGGCCAGGTTGTTGAGCGCGTCGGCGTCCACCACCACCGCCCGCAGGCTGCGGCCCCTGAGGGCGGGCAGCAGTTCGCCCACCATGCCCTGCACATAGCCCCCGCGTCCCAGGCCCGGGCCCACCAGCAGCGCCTCCACGCCCTCGTCCACCGCTTGCAGGACCGGCGCTACGGCCTCGGCCGATAGCTGGCCGTCGTGGTCGGGCAGGGGCAGGAAGGTGGGCTCGTTCACGCCCGCCCCCAGCAGCGGCTGCAGGCTGCGCGGGCAGGCCAGGACGGCGAGCCCAGCCCCCACACGCAGGGCGCCGAGGGCGGCCAGCCGGGCCGCGCCGATATAGCGGGGCGAGGCGGCCACCACCAGCGCCCGGCCGAAGGTGCCCTTGTGGGCGCCGGGAGGCCTGGGCGGCAGGAGCCCCCGCGCCCAGCGCCGGTCCATCAGCTCGGTGGAGAAGGACGCCTCCAGCTCCCTGGGTATGCCGATGTCCACCACCTCCAGCCGCCCCACCAGGGCCGAACCGGGGAGCTGGTGCAGGCCCACCTTGCTCCACTGCAGGGCTACAGTCACGTCGGCGGCCACGGCATGGGGATCGGCGGCTCCGGTGTCGGCGTCCACCCCCGTAGGCAGGTCCAGGGCGATGAGCCTGGGGCCGTAGGCTCGGCTGCGGGCCGCGGCCAGCCGGCCCAGCACCTCGGCCATCTCGCCCTCCAGGGGCCGGGCGCGGCCGGTGCCCAGGATGGCGTCGATGACCACCTCCGCCCGTGACAGGGCCTCGTCCAGGCGGCGGAAGAACTCCCTGGCGTCCTCCTCAGCGAGCCAGACAGGTATCTGGCGGCGTTTGACCTCGGCGAAGACGGGGTCTTCGTCAGGGCGGGGACGCAGCAGGTACACCTCCACCTTGGCGCCCCAGTCGTGCAGGTGGCGGGCGGCCACCAGGCCGTCGCCCCCGTTGTTGCCCGGGCCCACCAGCACCAGCACGCGGCGGTCGGCCACCTCGCCCAGGAGCAGCCAGACCTCCTGGGCCACCGCCAGGCCCGCGTTCTCCATCAGTTGGGAAACGGGGACGCCGGCGCGGGCCTCGGCCTCGCGCATCTCGGCCACGGTGACGAGCTTCACGGCTCCAGCAGCCCTCTCTCGCGCAGCATGGCGCCCAGATGGAGGCGCCAGCGCTCGCGCTCGCCCTCGTCATCGGGGTGGGAGTGGCCCACGGCCAGAGCAACAGCGTAGTCGCGGGAGTGGGACATGCTCACATCGAGGCCGGTGAGCCCCAGGACGCGGGCCCGTTCTCTGGCCCGCCCGTGGAGGAAGACCAGGGGCTTGCCGCGGCGGTTGGGCAGCACCTCTATCTCCCGCCAGGCGACGCCGCGGTTGCCGGTGCCCAGGGCCTTCATCACTGCCTCCTTGGCGGCGAAGCGAGCGGCCAGCTCGTGGGGCTTGCGGCCGTACAGGGCGGCCTCCATGGGGGTGAAGACGCGGCGCAGGAAGCGGTCGCCGAAGCGGGCCAGGGCCCGGGAGACCCGCTCGATCTCGATGATGTCGACGCCTACGGCGTTGTCCATCTAGCTGCGGTCGGCGTCCACGATGCGCAGGAAGCGGTGCTTGCCAGCCGAGGCAAACCGATCCGTCGGAGTTTGACGGGCTGGGCTTTACTGCCGATCGAGGTCAGCATCTAGCACCCTTACATAGCGTCTTCCAACACGGAAAATATCGTGATGTTTGATTTCTAGTATCAACTCTCTCACAGGTTCTTGCTCGAGTGTAGGGAGTGTCAAGAGTCCAAGGACACCCACAGGGCGCTCGGTGCTATTTGCCACCCGTGCGAGAGTCATCGGTCGCTCCCGTATTCTCGTGACCCCTCCTTGCCTGATGAGGCGCGCACCCTCAGAGACGCTCCGAACCACACCGGCCGCGTTGAGTACGTGCGGCAGCGAATGACCGCCATCGCGGCGGTAATCATCCTGCAGCGACATCTTGAACTCGATTATCACGCCGGGGGGCGGCAATTCGCGTCGGCCATCCACTATACGCAGTTGTCTACCCTCAACCCAAAAAACATCCCCATTCTGTAAATCTCGAATGTATTCACTTGTCACCCGATGGCGTTCGTCGCCGATCTGCCTGGCTACCAAACCTGCAGCGATCAACTCTCGCGCCCGTTTCACAGAGGTTGTTAATCGCGCGGCGTGGATGATGTGCGCCAGCGCATGGGTGCGCGTTTCGCTGGTGATGACTGGTTCTTGGCCTAAAGCTCTGATGGTTCCTAGGACGCGAGAGGCGATGAATTCTTCGTCTAACTTCATCCGAAACTCAACGTGAGGTGGCGGTGTTTCGGGCCATCGGTTTACGATGCTTGGCAAAGCGTGGCGGCGGAAAACGCGCTCGAACTCCTCCTGAGCTGCGCGCGCCGCCTCGGGGCCGTGGAACTGGGCCACCACCTCCCGCGCCATGCGCATCTTCGCCTCCATGGGGTTCAGCGACCGCTCCCTGAGCCCCCGGGCGATGGCCTCCAGCTCCTCTTCGGGCACGTCCGTCAGCAGCTCCAGATACTGCACGATGAGGTGGTCGGGCAGCGACATGAGCTTGCCGAACATGTCGTGGGGCGGCGCGTCGATGGCGATGTAGTTGCCCAGGGACTGGCTCATCTTGCGCTCGCCGTCCAGCCCCACCAGCAAGGGCATGAGCAGGGCACACTGGGGCTCCTGGCCGAAGCGAGGCTGCAGCTCGCGGCCCATGAGGATGTTGAACTTCTGGTCGGTGCCGCCGAACTCCACGTCGGCCCGCACCGCCACCGAGTCGTAGGCCTGCAGGAGGGGGTAGATGAACTCGTGCAGGCCAATGGGCCGCCCCTGCTCGTAGCGCAGGGCGAAGTCCTCCCGCTGCAGGAGCTGGGCCACGGTGGCCTGGGCGGCCAGGCGCACCACGTCCCCCAGGCGGAAATCAGTGAACCACTCGCTCTGCCGGCGCACCTCGGTGCGCTCGGGGTCCAGGACGCGGAAGAACTGCCGCAGGACGGCCTCCGCGTTGGCCTCGACCTCCTCGGCGGTGAGCATGGGGCGCGTTTCCGACTGGCCGGACGGGTCGCCGATCTGGGCGGTCACATCGCCGATGATCAGGACGGCGAGGTGGCCCAGCCCCTGGAGCTGGCGCAGCTTGCGCAGGCCCACTGCCCAGCCCAGCGTCACCACCGGCCGCGTGGGGTCGAAGCCCATCTTCAGGCGCAGGGGCCTGCCCGAGCGGAGCCGACGGACGAACTCTTCCTCCGGTATGATCTCGGCCACGCCCCGGCGCAGAACGCGCTGCAGCTCGGCCTCGTCCGGGATACGGGCGCCGCTCAACTCTGCCTCACCCCTGGGCCGCTCGCGCCAGGTACTGCCTAGTGTGCTCGATATCGCGGTGCATGGCAGCCACCAGCTCCGCCACCGAAGAGAACTTCAGCTCGTCCCGCAGCCGGTGCAGGAACTCCAGGCCGATTACCTGGCCGTAGAGGTCGCCCTCGTAGTCGAGGATGTATGCCTCGACGGTCACGGCGGGGCCCTCGTCGGCGAAGGTGGGGCGGACCCCCACGTTAGTGCACGAGGGCAGGGCCGCACCGCCCACATGGGCCATGGTGACATAGACGCCGTAGGCGGGCAGGGCCAGGTCCGGCGCCACGGCCACGTTGGCGGTGGGGAAGCCCAGGTCGCGGCCGCGACCGGCGCCCCGCACCACCGGTCCCCGCAGCCGGTAAGGGCGGCCCAGCAGCCGGGCCACCTCCTCCATGTCGCCCTCGGCAAGGGCCTGCCGCAGGGCTGACGAGCCCACCTTCTGGCCTTCCTCCACCAGCATGGGCGCCGTCTCCACCCGGAAACCCATCTCCCGCCCCAGTTGCGAAAGCACGGCCAGCGTGCCCTCGCGGTCGCGGCCCAGGGCCATGTCGGGGCCCCCCACCAGCAGGCGCATGCGCACCGTCTCCTGCAGGAGCGCGACGAAGTCCCTGGCCGAGAGCAGGGCCAGCTCCGAGGTGAAGGTGAGCACCCCCACCCGGTCCGGCCCCAGGGAGCGCAGCATCTCCAGCCGCTCCTCCAGGCTGCACAAGTAGGTGATGGGCATGCCCGGCCGCAGCACCGTCAGCGGGTTGGGGTGCAGGGTGATGACCACCGAGGCCAGCCCCAGCTCTCGCGCCCTGGCCACCGTCCAGGAGACCAGATGCTGGTGCCCGCGGTGCACGCCGTCGAACTTGCCGATGGTGACAGCGCTCTCGCGCCCGGGGTCGAGGCGCAGCAGCTCTTCGCGGGCGAGGGCGGGGGCATTCACGGCCCCACCTCCGCTGCCTGGCGCAGGGCGCGCAGACAGCCCTCGGGAGCAGTGGGCGGTACAGAGCAGCCAGGCGCCAGCAGGAAGCGGGCGCCGCCGGTGCGACGAATCGCCTCCTGGGCCTCGGCCAGGACAGCCTGAGCATCGCCGCGGGCCAGGGCCCCTTCGTGGGCGACGCCGCCGGACACGGCCGCGCCGACGCGGGCCGCGACCTCCTCCAGCGGCGGGTTGGAAGGGTCGTGGGCCGCCCAGTGGAAGCAGGCCACCGGGTAGTCCAGCAGCCAGAGGAGCAGGTTCCGGGAGCGGCACACGTGCAGGACGTTGAAAGGCGCAGCGGCCACCGCCGACAGCACCCGCAGGTCGTAGGGACGGCCGAAGCGGGCGTACTCCTGGGGCGAGACCAGGTCGCGGCTGCCCCAGTCCACCGTGGCGTAGAAGATGCCGCTCGCCCCCGCCTCCACGCAGGCGCGGGCGTACTCGGCCAGAGTCACGGCCACCGCCCCCAGGGCCCGCTCCAGCGCCTCGGGCGCGCTGCCCATCAGGGCCTTCACCGGCGCCGGGCCACCGGCCATACGCGAGAGCACGGCCAGCGGCGAGAAGACGGTCTGCACGAAGGGCGCCTCCCCTGCCAGCCGGCGGGCGATGAGCCGCAGCGCCTCCACCTGCTCCCCGAAGGGACCCTGCCGCGGGTCCAGAGGCCGGACGCGGCCCAGGTCAGCCTCGCCCCTCAGGGCGGGCTCCACCAGGCGGGGCCCTTCGCTGCCGTCGGGCGAGGGCTCGAAGCGTGCTCCCCAGGCCTCGGCGTAGTAGGTGGCGCGGGGGTTGACCTTGATGAAGTCCCAGTCGTATCGGGAATAGGCCTCCAGGGTCGCCTCGGCCAGTCCCTCGGGCGACCACTCCCGCCGGAAGTCGTGGCCCCAGGCCGACACGGGCACCCTGTCCACGGGCAGCCCGGCCAGGGCGGCCAGGACGCGTCCGTTCTTGTCCATGGCGTCATTTCCAGTCTATCAGGGCGGCCAGGGAGTGGGCAGGGGCCTACTCGGGCAGCGGCTCCGCCTCCACCAGCACGATGTCGCCGAAGGGACGCTCCTGTTCGGCCCAGAGGCGCCCCTGCTTGATGAGCTCCAGCACCGCCAGGAACAGCGCCACTACCTCCCGCCGCGTGCGGCATTCGGCCAGCAGGCGCCGAAAGGAGAGGGGCCCGCGGGTAGCCCGCAGCGCCCAGACGACCTCGTCCATCTTGGCCTCGATGCGAGGTATGTCCTCCTCGAACCGCAGCGGCACCGGCTCGGGCGGCCTCTGGGAGAGCGCTTCCTGGACCAGGCGCGCCAGGTCGTGGAGGGTGACGCCCCTCAGGCCGCTGGGCATGGGCACGCCCTTGGGCGGCCCCGGACGGGTGTAGGCCCGCCGCCGCGCCTCCTCCCATGCCCGCAGGAGCTGGGCGGCCTCCTGGAAGGGCTCCAGCCGCTCCAGGGCCGACGCCAGGTCGTCCGGTGGCCCGGCCGGCGCCCGCTCCTCCGCGCCCGGGGGCGGCGCGGGCCGGGGCAGCAGGGCAGCGGCCTTCAGCTCCATGAGGCGGGCGAAGGCGACGATGAAGCCGGCCAGGGCATCGGGGTCCAGCTCGCCCTGGCCGGCGGCCCCGGCCCAGAACTGCTCCGCCACCTGGCCAAGCTGGAGCCGGGTTATGTCGATATCGCCCCGCTCGGCCGCCTCCAGCAGACCCTCCAGGGGCCCGGTATATTCGGGCAGCCGGAGTTCGGGCATGGCCTAGGGCCTCTGGCCGTCACCGCGGGCCGCCGATGGCGTCTGGCCCACGGCCGGGTGCAGGGGGCGTCCCAACGCCCGACAGAGGACGTCCAGCCGCTCCATCAGGCGCGCGAAGTTCTGGGGCGTGAGCGACTGGGCACCGTCGGACAGGGCGTGGTCGGGGCTCACGTGCACCTCGATGATGAGGCCGTCGGCACCGGCGGCGATGGCCGCCAGGGCCACCGGTTCCACCAGGTACCAGCGGCCGGTGCCGTGGCTGGGGTCGGCCACCACCGGCAGGTGGCTCTCCCGCTTGACGAAGGGTATCGCGTTGACATCGAAGGTGAAGCGGGTGGCGGTCTCGAAGGTGCGGATGCCCCGCTCGCAGAGGATGACGTTATGGTTCCCCTGGGTCATGATGTGCTCCGCCGCCAGCAGCCACTCCTCCACTGTGGCCCACATGCCCCGCTTCAGCAGCACCGGCTTATCGGTGCGGCCCACCTCCTTGAGGAGGGCGAAGTTCTGGCCGTTGCGGGAGCCGATCTGCAGGATATCGGCGGTCTCGGCCACCAGCTCCACGTCGCGGGGGTCCATCACCTCGGTGATGATGGGTAGGCCGGTGATGGCCTTGGCGCGGGCCAGCAGCTCCAGGCCCTTGGCCCCGTGGCCCTCGAAAGAGTGGGGGCTGGTACGGGGCTTGAAGGCGCCGCCCCGCAACACATGAGCGCCGGCCTCCCGCACCGCCTGGGCCGTGGCCAGGGTGTACTCTTCCGTGTCCACGGAGCACTGCCCGGCCATGACCACCACACGGCCGGAACCGATCTCCAGGTCGCCGACCCGCACCACCGTGTCCATGGGGTGCACTTCGCGGCTGGCCAGCTTGTAAGGCTTGCTTACCCTGAGCACTGTCTCCACTCCGTCCAGGACCGAGAGTTCGTCCAGCATCTCGGGGTAGACCTGCCCCAGCACGCAGACCACGGTGCGCTCTACGCCCTGGATGGGCCTGTCCTGGTAGCCCAGCTCGCGGATCTTGGCCCGCACGGCCTCGATCTGTTCGGGGCTGGCGTCTGTCCTCATCACGACGATCATGGTGCACTCCTCCCTCTCGGTAGGGTCTGGGCGATGCTGCGGCAGTCTTCGGACACCGGGGGCCTCAGCCCCCGAAGCCGAACTCGGGCCGCAGGGCGCGGGCCCCGCGCAGATAGACGTGAACGATCTCGCCTTGGCTCTTGTCGGTGTTGACGTGGAGGAGGACGCGCAGGCACATGGGCAGGGAGCCCGGGACGCTCATCTCATGGCCGCACATGAGGGCCACGTGCGTCCAGCCCATCTCCCTGGCGGCCACCGCCGGGAACTCTGCCGTCAGGTCAGGGGTGGTGGTGAAGAAGGCCGAGGCGATGTCCTCGGTGCGGACGCCGTTGGCCTCCACCATGGCTGTCAACAGCTCCCTGGTGGCCTCCAGTATGGCCTCGCGGGTGTTGGCTGGCACCGTCGTCGCACCCCTTATTCCGCGGCAGAGCATTCCCAGACCCCTGCGCTCTCCTGGCGGGGCCCGCCCTGCCCTTCAGCTCACATAGGCCCCGGCCCGGGGCAGGTCGCGGCCCTCACTAGGCCTCGTCCTGGCCCCTGCGGCCGGCCAGCACCTCCACATACGCCTTCACCCGCTCTTCGCGCTCGTCGGGACGGGCCCCATCCAGGCACTGGATTATGGCGCTACCGACCACGACGGCCTCCGCCCAGGGGCGGAGGGACTCGACGTGTTTACGTTTAGATATACCAAATCCTACCGCCACAGGCAATGCCGTTCGCTCTCTTACCCTGCGCAGAAAGTCGGGCAGGTCCGGCGGCAGCTCTTCCCTGGCCCCTGTAACACCGGTGACGCTCACGCAGTAGATGAAGCCGCTGGCCTCGCTGCCGATGCGTGCCAGCCGCTCGTCGGAGGTGGTCGGCGCGACCAGCGGCACCAGGTCGATGCCGTAGGCGCGGCAGGCTGCCAGCACTGGCCCCGCCTCTTCCCAGGGCAGATCCACCACGATGAGGCCGTCCACGCCCGCAGCCGCCGCATCGGCAGCGAAGCGCTCCACCCCGTAGGCCAGCACGGGGTTGAAGTAGCCCATGAGCACGAGGGGCGCCTCTACCCCTCGCTCTCTCAGGGTGCCCACCACCTGCAGGCAGGCGGCGGGAGTCACCCCCTGCTCCAGCGCCGCCTGGGTCGCCCGCTGGACGGTGGCGCCATCGGCCAGGGGGTCGGAGAAGGGGATGCCCAGCTCCACCAGGTGGGCCCCGCCCGCCAGCAGGGCGGGCACCAGCCGCAGCGTCGAGTCCACGTCCGGGTACCCCACCGTCAGGTAGGCGATGATGCCCATCTCTCCCCGCTCGCGGAGGTCACGGAAACAAGCAGCTATGCGCCCCAAGGCTACACGCTCGCCACGGCCAGGCTGAAGCTGATGGCGTTGAAGGCCAGGTGGGCCAGCACGGCGGGCAGGATGGAGCCCGAATAGGCATAGGCCAGGGCGAAGACGATGCCGATGCCCGCAAAAGGCACCATCACCTGCGGCTGAAAGTGGACCACCGAGAAGAGCACGCCCGAAGCCAGGGCCGCCAGGGGCGTTCCCCAGCGGCCTCGCAGCCCACCGAAAACGAAGCCCCGAAAGAAGGTCTCCTCGGCGATGGGCGCGAAGGCCATCACCGTCACGCCGGTGAGCGCCGTGAGAGGCGGCTCGCGGAAGGCCACGTCGGGCAGTTGCTCCTGGGGCAGGGCCCCTTCCAGCCCCAGGCCTCGCACCACCGCCACGTAGACGCCCAGCACCAGGTACGCGCCCACTAGGGCGACCAGCGCCACCCAGAGACCGCCGCGCTGCGGCCAGCGCCAACCCAGTTCGGCGGGCCCGGCGTCGTACTTGCCCACCGTCAGCCCCAGGGCCACCAGCAACAGCACCAGCTCCAGTCCCATGCTGGCGCCGAGCAGCAGCCCGGTGGCGGTGGGGTCCTGGGATATGTCCTCTCCCGCCTCCGAGACCACCACAGCGGCCACGCCCAGGGGTATGGCCAAGAGGACGGCCCCCAGGACGGTGAGCCCCAGGCCGAGGGCGATATCGCCCAGGCCCCAGGGGGTGCGACCGTGCACGGCTACACGCTCCATTGGCGCCCTCCGGCTCCAGTGTAGGACAGGGGAGGGGACGCGGCTACTGCTCTTGCCTGGCCGGGACAGGGCCCCCATGCTACCATCGTGGCCATGGAGGTCGGGGCCTCCCCCCTGCGGAAAGGGCGCTCCCGGGGCGAGGGCCAGGAGGCCGCCCGCCTGCTGGTAGAGAACCGTCGCCTCCTGCCTGCCGGCGGTCTCGCCCTGGACGTGGCCTGCGGCGGCGGGCGCAACGCCCTGTTCCTCGCCCAGCACGGACTACGGGTGGTGGCCGTGGACATCGACCGGGCCGCGCTGGAGCTCTGCCAGCGAGAGGCGCGGCGGCGCGGCCTGCCGGTAGACGCGGTGCAGGCCGATGTCATGAGCTTCTTCCTGCCACCCTCGACCTACGACGTGGTGGTGGACTTCTACTTCCTGGAGCGGGACTTGTGCCCGCGGCTGGCGGCGGCCCTGCGGCCGGGCGGCCTTCTGTTCTTCGAGACGTTCACCGTGGCGCAGCGCCAGTACGGCTGGGGCCCCAGCAGGGACGCATGGCTGCTGCAGCCAGGCGAACTGCCGACGCTGTTTCCCACCCTCGCCGTCCTCCAGTACCGGGAAGGGCATGTGGTCGAGGGCGGCCGCACTAAAGCCATCGCCTCCCTGGTGGCGCGACGCCTTAGTTGACAATTCGGCTCGAAAACTGCGACAATGTCACCGAGGAGGCGAGGCCATGACGGTAGACACTCAGGTCCACAAGGTGCTGGACGTTCGGGGCCAGTTCTGTCCCGGCCCCGTCCTGGCCGCCCGCCAGGGCATTGACGGGCTGGCCGAGGGGCAGGTGCTGGCCATTCTGGCCACCGACCCTGCCGCCGAGGCCGACCTCCAGGCCTGGGCCAAGTGGGCCGGGCACCACGTCCTGTCCATCGACAAGTCGGAAGGCTACCTGCGCGTCCTGGTGCGAAAGGGGGGCTAGGGCCATGGCCGAGCGCAAGAAGATCGTCTACCTGCTGACCAGCGGAGTCGACACCCCCGAGCGCCTGTATGCGCCCTTCATCCTGGCCGCCACCGCTGCGGCCATGGGCCAGGAGCCCACCATCTACGCCTTCATCAAGGGCATCACCGCCTTCAAGAAGGGCGAGGCGGAGAAGGTCAGGGTAGGCGCCTTTCCCAGCCTGAAGGAGGTGATGGACCAGGCCCGCCAGGCCGGCGTGCGCTTCCTGGTCTGCGAGCAGTCGTGCCTGCTCTTGGGCCTGGATCGGGGCGACTTCGTGGAGGACGCCGAAGTGGTGGGCGCCGCCACCCTCAACGACGTCGTCCTTTCAGCCGACGCCGTCGTCAGCGTGTAAGGCCGCTGCCCTGCCCTAGGTCATGGCGTAGACGCTGTAGTCGACGGTGCCGCCCGGCCCGATGGCGCCCACCCCCACCGCCACGATGTCGTTGAGCCACGCATAGTTCTGGTTGCCCGTCTCGAAGCGGGGCGTGACATACCAGTAGTAGGACCCCGCCGGCGGCGACTCGCCCCGCACCATGTGGGCCATGACGTGGGAGAAGGGGCGCAGCACGCCGCCGTAGGTCATGTATATCAGGGCGCCGTCCTCGGTGCGCAGGGTGATGCGCACGTCCAGCCGGGCCACGTCCTGATTGAGGACGAGCCAGTCCGCTCCGCTGGGCAGCACCTCGCCCTTCAGGCGGGGGCCACTGAACTTCCCCTCCAGCACAGGGGCGATGATCCGCTGCCCCTCCCGCAGGGCGCCCAGGTCCTGCGGCTGTCCGACGCGCAGCGATATATCGAACAGGTGCTCGAAACGCATCTCCATCTCTGCTTCCCTCGTAGTCCTGGGGTGCCACTACGATATGGCCCGCCCTCGCGCCTGTCAACTGCCCTCGGGTCTCTTCCCGCAGGAACGGCGAAGGGGCCGATGTCGGGCGGCCACGGTCGCCTTGACAGCGGGGGGACGTGGCAGCTAAAGTCGCCCTGAACTGGCGAGGGACAACTAGTGCTGGCTAAGGTCAACACCTGCGCCGTCGTCGGGCTCGACGGCGCCATTGTCGAAGTCGAGGTCGACATCAGCCAGGGCCTGCCGTCCTTCACCATCGTCGGGCTGCCTGATACCGCCGTGCAGGAGGCCCGCGAGCGGGTGCGCTCCGCCATCCGCAATTCGGGCCTGCAGTTCCCCCAGCGGCGTATCACCGTAAACCTGGCGCCCGCCGACCTGCGCAAGGAAGGCCCCGCCTACGACCTGCCCATCGCCGTGGGGGTGCTGCTCGCTTCCGGGCAGGTGATGGCCGACTTGGCCGATGCGGTGCTCCTGGGGGAGCTGGCGCTGGATGGCCAGGTGCGGCACACCGAGGGCGTCCTGGCCATGGCTGCCATCGCCCGCGAGCAGGGCTTCCGCCACGTCTACGTCCCGGAGGCCGACGCCCACGAGGCCGCCCTGGTGGAGGGGGTGGAGGTGCTGCCCGTGCCCAGCCTGGCCCGCCTGGTGGCCCACCTGCAGGGTGAGGAGCCCCTGGCACCCTTCGCTGGCGGGGCGCTGGCGGAAGCGGGCGAGCCCCAGTGGGAGGGCGTGGACCTGGCCCACGTGCGCGGGCAGGAGCACGCCAAACGGGCCCTGGAGGTGGCGGCCGCCGGCGGCCATAACCTGCTCTTCATCGGGCCGCCCGGCGCGGGCAAGACGCTGCTCGCCCGCGCCCTGCCCGGCATTCTGCCGGCCATGACGCCCGAGGAGTCGCTGGAGGTCACCAAGATCTATTCGGTGGCAGGCCTGCTGCCGCCCGGGAGGCCCCTCATCAGCCAGCGCCCCTTCCGCGCCCCTCACCATACCATCTCCCACGCCGGCCTGGTGGGCGGGGGGCGCATACCCCGCCCCGGCGAGATAACCCTGAGCCACCGTGGCGTCCTCTTCCTGGACGAGCTGCCCGAGTTCCCCCACCTGGTGCTGGAGGCCATCCGTCAGCCGCTGGAGGACCGCAAGGTCACGGTCAGCCGCGCCCAGGGCAACGTTACCTTTCCCGCCAGCTTCATGCTGGTGGCAGCCATGAACCCCTGCCCCTGCGGCTTCTACGGTGACACTTCCCGTCCCTGCACCTGCAGCGAGGCGGCGGTGGCCCGCTACCAGCGCCGTATCTCCGGCCCGTTGCTGGACCGCATCGACCTGTTCGTGCACGTGCCCAGGGTGGAGCAGGAGAAGCTGCTGGCCGAAGAGGTGGTGGCCGAGCCATCGGCCGCGGTCAGGGCGCGGGTGGAGCAGGCTCGGAGCGTACAGCGGCAGCGCTTCCAGGGCACAGCTATCGGTTGCAACGCCGAGATGGGGCCGGTAGAGGTGCGGGAGCACTGCCAGCGGTATCTGGACGACGGTGCTCGCTCCCTCCTCTCTCTGGCCCTGGGCAGGCTGGCCCTCTCGGCACGGGCCTTCCACCGGGTGCTGAAGGTCGCCCGCACCATCGCCGACCTTTCGGGCAGCGAGGCCATCGCCGCCTCCCACGTGGCCGAAGCGTTACAGTATCGTCAACGCGCCCTGGCAGGGCCGCCCTAGGGGAGAGGGGGTGCCGTGAAGCCCCCGCCTGAAGGGCCCGGCGGACAGCGCATCAGCGACGACGCTGTCCGCCGTCGCACTGGTCGCGGCTGGCAGGAGTGGTTCGCCGTCCTGGACGCCGCCGGTGCCCGCGACTGGGACCACCGCCGTATCGTCGCCTTCCTGGTGCGAGAGTACAGCCTCCCCGACTGGTGGTGCCAGATGGTGGCCGTCACTTACGAGCAGGCGCGGGGGCTGCGGGAACCGCACCAGACGGCCGCCGGCTACCAGGTCTCGGCAGGGAAGACAGTGGCGGTGCCTCTGGCCCGGCTGTACCGCTTCTGGGTAGACGAAGCGCTGCGGCAACGCTGGCTGCCCGATGTCCCCCTGACGGTGCGGCGGACCACCCCCGATAAGTCCCTGCGCATCACCTGGCCCAACGGGAGTACCAAGGTGGACGTCAACTTCTACGCCAAGGGGCCCGCAAGAAGCGAGGTCAGGCTCCAGCACAGCCGTCTCCCCCACCATCAGGCGGTGGAAGAGATGCGCACCTTGTGGCGGGAAGCCCTGGAACGGCTGCAGGCGGCGCTGGAAGAAGGGGAGTGAGGCAGCTAGGGGCGCATGCCCGTTACCTGTCTGGGCCCCAACTGCGAGCGCAGCACGCTTTGGGCCATCTCAGCGAACCGGCAGACCAGGGGCCTGGTCTGGCGCGGGTCGATAATCTCCTCCACGCCGAACGCTTCGGCGGTCAGGAAGGGGGAGCGCAGCCGGCGCAACCTATCCTCGATCTCTTGTTTCTTGGCTTCGGGGTCTGGCGCGGCCTCGATCTCGCGCCGGTAGGCGGCCTCGACCCCTCCCTCGATGGGCAGGGAGCCCCACTCGGCCGAAGGCCAGGCGACCCGCAGGCTGAGGCCGCTGTGGCGGATGTGCCCGCCGCCGGCCACGCCGTAGCAGCGCCCCACGATTATGGCCAGCCAGGGCACGCGCGACTGCTCCACGGCGAACAGGGCGCGCACGCCCTTGCGCACCGTGCCCCGCCGCTCGGCCTCCAGCCCGATCATGAACCCGGGCTGGTCGACGAAGTTGACGATGGGGATGTGGAAGGTGTCGCACATGTCCACGAAGCGCATCAGCTTCTCGGCTGCCGCCGCGTCCATGCTGCCGCCCAGGTGGCGAGGGTCGTTGGCCATAACCCCCACCGGGTAGCCATCGGCGCGGGCCAGGGCCGTCACCAGGGAGCGGCCGAACCCGGGCGACAGCTCGAACAGGGAGCCACGGTCGAAGACCAGGCGCAGCAGGCGGCGGATGTCGTAGGGCCGCCGTCTATTGCGGGGGACGATGGATAACAGCTCCTCCTCGCACCGCTCAGGGTCATCCTCGCTGGGGACCCGCGGCGGCATCTCCCACGCGTTGGACGGCAAGTAGGAGAGGAAGCGGCGCACCAGTTGCAGGCACTCGGCCTCGTTCTCGGCCACGTTGTCCACGCAGCCGCTCTCCACGGCGTGGACATGGTAGCCGCCCAACTCCTCCTTGCTCAGGTCTTCGCCCAGGGCACGTCTCACCACCGGCGGGCCCGCCACGAAGAGCTGGCTGGTGTCTTTGACCATCACCGTCCAGTGGGCAGCCACCGCCTTGGCTGCCGGCAGCCCCGCCGCTACGCCCATGATGGCCGAGACCACCGGCACGAGGCCCAGGAGCCGCACCATGGTGGCGAAGCCCGGGTTGTCGGGGATGTAGGTGCGGCCCATCTGCTCCAGGGTGCGGACGCTTCCGCCGGTGCCGTCGATGAGCCTGACCAGGGGCAGGCGCCACTGTTCGGCCAGGCGTTCCGAGTAGAGCCACTTGGCCCCGCCGCCGCCGTCGGCCGAGCCTCCCCGCACGGTGAAGTCCTCGCCGCCCACCACTACCAGCCGGCCGGATATGCGGCCCAGGCCCATCACGAAGTTGGCGGGACGGAAGGAGACCAGCCGCCCCTCGCGGTACTCCCCCACCCCGGCGAGGGAGCCGATCTCGTGGAAGGAGCCGTCATCCACCAGGGCCTCGATACGCTCCCTGACCGTGAGCTTGCCGGCCGCCCGGTGTCTGGCGATGGCCTCGGGGCCGCCCATAGCGCGAGCGAGGGCCCGACGCCGCTCAAGCTCTTCAAGCTCTGGCTGCCAGCCGGCTTTCTCGTCCACGGCACGATTATAGCCCCTCGCCATGGGCAACGGGCCGTATTTCGCCCCGGGGGAGCGGCCCCTGTAACGGCGGCGCCCCTGGCTCGTCCCTTAGATGGAAGCCACTAGCAAGCGGGGGTCAGGAGCTTGCCGAGGACCGCCTATTCCCGGCCAGGGGCCCCAGCAGGCCGGCGCATGCGCCCGGGGGCCGGCGCGGCCCCCTGCTGCCGGGACGAGGCGAGGGCCCTCATCAGGTCGCTGCTGCGGCGCGGTCCCCTGATGTGCGCCTTTCTGCATGGACAGGGCGACGATGCCACAGTGTGCGACTGCTCGCCCTCGCTGGCGGCCCGCCTGGGGCGCCGCCGCGCCGATGGCCTGCCGGCCATTCCGAGACTTCTACCTGCCGGCGAGCGACGGCCGGCCCCGTGCGGGCCGGCCGGAGGAGGGACACCTGCTGGCGGCCGACGGCAGGAGGGTGCCCGTGCTGCTTTGGCGGGCCAGGACTGGCGACGGCAGCTGGCTGGCCTTCCTCCTGGATGTGACCGCCCAGCGCCGTAAGCAGGAGGAGATGGCGCGGCAGAGGGAGAGGCTCGAGTCCATCCTCAACAGCCTGCGGGACGCAGTGTGGGTGCTCGACAGCGAGGAGCGCATCATCTTCGCCAACCGCAGCTTCATGGCCGGTCTCGGGTTCCGGCCAGAAGAGGTGCTGGGCAAGCACATTTCTCTCGTCCTGCCGAGGGAGCAACTGGAGCGGGCGCGGCAAGTGAACCGCAGCCATATACTGGGCGAGGCGCCGCCCGCCCCCTATGAGCTGGAGGTGGTGGCCAAGGACGGCCGCATCATACCCGTGGAGGTGCACATCAACCCCGTCCGCGAGGGAGGGAGGGTGAGGGCGCTCATCGGCGTCTCCCGCGACATCTCCGAGCGCAGGCGGCTGCAGGTCCAGCTCGCCCATCTGGCCCGGACTGACCCCCTGACCGGACTCCTCAATCGCCGTTCCCTGATGGAAGAGGTCGAGAAGGAGCTGGTGCGCGCCCGCCGGCAGGACGCCCCCTGCGCTTTCCTCTTCGTCGACCTGGACAACTTCAAGGAAGTCAATGACCAGATGGGCCACCGCGCCGGCGACCAGCTGCTCCAGGCTGTGGCCGAGCGCATTCGCCAGGTGGTGCGTCGGCCCGATGTGGTGGGACGGCTGGGAGGGGACGAGTTCGGCGTGCTCCTGCCGGACAGCGACGGCGCCGGCGCCCAGGCCGTGGCCGCCCGCTTGCTGGCAGCGCTGGAAGTGCCCGTGGCCCTGTTCGGGCAGGCGGTGGTGCCGCAGGCCAGCATCGGCGTGGCCCTCTTTCCCGACCACGCCTGCGACGCGGAGGAGCTGCTGGCCAGAGCCGACATGGCTATGTACCGGGCCAAGCGCGAAGGCGGGGGACGGGCTGTGGCCTACCAGCCGGGCGAGGCGGAAGCCCTTCGTTTGCAGTCGCGCCTCTCCTGGGAGGGCCGCGTGCGCGCCGCCCTGGCCGAGGGGCGGTTGCGCCTGTACTGCCAGCCCATCGTCGACCTGCGAACCGGTGCCACCTACCGCTACGAACTGCTGCTACGGCTGCTCGAGGACGGGGAGGCCATCCCCGCCGGGGCCTTCCTGCCGGCCGTGGAGCGCACCGACCTGGTCCAGCAGATCGATTGCTGGGTGGTGGAGCAGGCGCTGGCGCTGCTGCGCCGCCTGCAGGCCCAGGGGCACGACGTGCGCCTGCACCTCGACCTGCACATCAACATATCCGGGCGCACTCTGGGGAGGGATGCCGCCGCCCGGGCTATCGAGCGGGCGGTACGGGACGCCGGACCTGGCCAGGGGCGGCTGGTCTTCGAGGTCACGGAGACCGCCGACATCTCCGACCTGGAGGCCGCCCGTCGTTTCATGCTGCGCCTGCGCGACATGGGCTGCGCCTTCGCTGCCGACGACTTTGGCGTGGGCTACAACTCACTGCAGCGCCTGCGTTGCCTGCCCTTCGACTTTGTGAAGATCGATGGCTCCTTCGTGAGTGGCCTGACCGAGAACGAGAGCGACCGGCGCCTGGTGCGGGCCATCGCCACCGCCGCCCGTGCCATCGGCATGGAGACCGTCGCCGAACAGGTGGAGGACGAGCGCACCCTGGAAGCGGTGCGACTCTGCCACGTGGACTATGCCCAGGGGTTCTGGGCAGGCCTGCCCCGGCCGGTGGAGGAGATATGGCCGGGGACGTCGCACAGGGCCTGATCCCTCCCTGCCCGCCAGCAGGCGGCCATGACCGGGTCGCCGCCTGCGCCTCCGCGTCGCTGCTATAGTGGAGGCGCGGGTGAAGCGAATGGCTGCGCCGCTGTCCGACCTGGACGCCCTCAGACCGGCCCTGGCCCATCCGTTCGGCCTCTTCTCCGATGTGGACGGGACTCTGGCGCCCATCGCCCCACGGCCCGAGGACGCCCGGATCCCCGCAGCCATCGTCGCACTCCTCGGCGGGCTGCTGCGGTCCGGTGCCCTGATAGCCTTCCTCTCGGGCAGGCGCGCCACGGAGTTGCAGCGCCTGGTAGGGCTGGAGGGGGCGGTCTACGTGGGCAACCACGGCCTGGAGACATGGGAGCGGGGCCGCTTGCGTATGGCGCCGGGCCTGCGCCGCTACCGGCGGTTGGCCCGGGCCGCCCGCGCCGAACTGGAGCGGCTGCCAGTCCCCGGGCTGCTGCTGGAGGACAAGGAAGTCGGCCTGGCCGTGCACTACCGCCTCTCGCCCCTGCCCGAGGCGGCGCGCCTGGCCGTGCTGGACGCCATCGCCGCCTCGCCGGTCTGCCGCTCCTTCTGGGTCCTGGAGGGGAAGATGGTGGTGGAGCTCAGGCCGCCCCTGGGCCTGGACAAGGGCACGGCGGCCCTGGACCTGGCACGTCGCCATCGGCTGCGCGGGGTGCTGGCCCTTGGCGACGACGCCACCGATGCGGCCATGTTCCGCCGCTTGCGTGGGGCCCGGGGGCTGACGGCCATCTGCATCGCCGTAGCCGGGCCCGAGACGCCCAGGCTGGTTCTGGAGCTGGCGCACTACGCCGTGGAAGGGGTGCCGGGCGTGGAGCGCTTGCTGCAGGGGCTGCTCAGGGCCTTTGCCCCTGGGACACCGCCCACAGGTCCCTGATCTGGGTCTCCAGCCAGTTGAGGATATCCTCCTCCTGCACCAGCCGGCGCAAGGTCTCAGCCCGGCTGCGCCGCTCCTCGGCAGGCATGGTGCACGCCTGGTACAGGGCCTGGACCATGGCCTCCATGTCGGTGGGGCAGAAGGATATGGCCGCCTCGCCCAGTTGCTCGTAGGCGCCTGCCATCTCCGAAAGGAGGAGGACGCCATCGCCCTTGTTGACCAGGGGGCCTTCCTTGGCCACCAGGTTCATGCCGTCGATAACCGGGCTCACGAACAGCACGTCGTACAGGCTCAGGGCAGCGATGGCCTGCGGATAGTTGTGCTCGTAAAAGATGTGGATCGGCTGCCACTCGTCGTCGCCGAAGCGGTCGTTGATCTCGTCGGTGAGCTGGAACACCTCGTCCACGTAATTGCGGTAAACGTCCAGTTCGGTGCGAGACGGCACCAGGAACTGCAGCAGCACCGACCGCTTCTGGAAGGCCGGGTAGCGGGAGAGGAACTCTTCCCAGGCCCGCAGCGACCGGACGATGTTCTTGCTGGGCTCGGACCTGTCCACCCGTACCACCGTGCAGTCCGCCAGGAGCGGCGCCAGGCGGCGGCGGTAGCGCTCCACCTCGGGGCTAGCGGCCAGCTCCAGCAGCCCCTGCACGTCCACCGACACGGGATAGTGGGCCACGTAAGTGGTATGGCCCTCATAGGTCACGGTGCAGTGCTGATGGTCCACGGCCGCGTCGGGGAGGATGTTCTCGCAGGCATACAGGAAGTTGCGGACGTCGTAGCGCGTCTGCAGGCCCACGATATCGGCGCGGCAGAGGGAGGCGTGGATAGCCTGGCGCATGTGGCGGGGCAACAGGCCCCAGTAGCGGGGGGCCGGCCAGGGGATGTGGGTGAAGTGGAGCACGGTGGCGTGGGGCGCCAGCGCCCGTAGCTCGGCCGGCACCAGGTAGAGGTGGTAGTCGTGGACGATGACGAAGGGGGCATCGCCCTGGCGCTCCGCCTCCTCAGCAATGGCCCGGGCGAAGGCCCGGTTGACGGGGACGTAGCCCGCATCCCACGCCTGGTGCACCGCCCGGCCGATGACCGGCGCCCAGGGCGCGTTCCACATATAGTGCTGCACGAACCAGAGCAGGGGGTTAGAGAAGACGTAATAGTAGCGGTGATAGGCGCGCTCCGGCACCAGCACCAGGCGCAGGCGCATGTTCATGTCCTGTAGCTCCATCACGCCCCCGGAAGCCTGGGCCGCCTCGCGGTCGTTCTCGTCCATGGCCGCGGCCACCCAGGTCACGGGGACGAAGCGGGCAGCGGCGAGGAGGGCCGTCACCAGGCCCCCGCTTCCCCGCTGGGGCCGCAGGGAGCCATCGGACCCGCGCACGAACTCGATGGGTCCGCGGTTGCTGGCCACGATGAGCCGGCGCGAGTCCAGCACCTGGCGACAGAGGTCTTCCAGCCGTGCCAGCTTGCGCGCCAGCAGCTCTCCCGATTCCATGCCCCTAGGAAGCATGGGGATTTCCTGCCACCCTGTCAACCGCCCATCGGGCGGAGGAGCGACAGGTCGGGCCGCCGTAAGCTGTGTCCCGTACTGGGGCCTGCACCGCGAGCTAAGGCCCGCGGCATGGCCCGCTTTCGTCAGCCCTCACCTCGCCGGCCTCTGCCGACGGTGTCTTGGTAGCCGCGCTCACAGGCCCGCATCTGTCTCCTGCGGGACGGGGCCAGGCCGCCGTTGACGGGCAGGGGACGGCGTTGCTACACTTGTTCTGTCGAACAGGCGTTCCAGGGAGGCGGCCATGCGCGAGCTCACGCCCAAACAGCGACGCATCCTGGACTTCATCCGTCGCTTCATCGAGGAGCACGACTATCCCCCCAGCATCCGCCAGATACAGGAGGGCTGCGGCCTCAGCTCCACCTCGGTGGTGGACTACAACCTGCGCATTCTGGAGAGGCTGGGCTACATCCGCCGCGACCGCGAGGTATCGCGGGCCATCGAGCTGCTGGGGCCGGCAGGCAGGCGCCGGCCCAGGCCCGTGGCCGTGCCCCTGGTCGGCAGCATCGCCGCCGGTCAGCCCATACCGGTGCCGAGCGAGGACGCCTGGTCGCCCGCCTGGGAGGACGTGCTGGAGCTGCCCGCCGACATGGTGGGCGGCCGCGAAAACGTTTTCGCCGTGCGGGTCAAGGGCAACTCCATGGTGGACGCCCTGGTCTACGACGGCGACATCGTCGTCCTGGAGCCCACCCCTGCCGTCCGCGACGGCGAGATGGTGGCCGCCTGGCTGAAGCGTGAGGGCGAGGTCACCCTGAAGCGGCTGTACCGAGAGGGCGACAGGGTGCGGTTGCAGCCCGCCAACGAGGCCATGTCGCCCATCTACACCGAGGCCGACAACGTGGAAGTGCAGGGCCGCGTAGTGGCCGTGCTGCGCTCCCTGCCCTAGGGCGTCAGAACCCGCCCGCCGCCGGCGTCTACTCTTCCCACGGGAGCGGGGGCGGGCGCAGCGGCTCGGGCCGCCGCCGCTCCACGTAATTGCGCAGCCCCTCCTGCATCTCCTCCGCCCGCAGGCTCTCCCGGTGCAGGTGGGCCTCCAGGGCCAGGCCATCGGGCAAGGGCATAGCCAGGCCCCACAGGGCCGCCAGGCGGTCGTTGCGCAGGGACGTCTGCGGATAGGTCGTCATGTGCTGGGCCACGGCCAGCGCCCGCTCCAGCGCCTGTCCCCTGGGCACCACTTCCTGGACCAGCCCCATCCTCAGGGCCTGTCGGGCATCGATGAGCGCCCCCGTCTCGATGAGGTAGAGAGCGTTGCCCAGGCCTACGATACGGGGCAGGCGCTGGGTCCCTCCGTCCACCAGGGGCACGCCCCAGCGCCGGTTGAGCACCCCGAACTGGGCCGCCTCGTCGCAGATGCGGAAGTCGCACCAGCAGGCCAGCTCCAGCCCGCCGGCGACGCAGTAGCCGTTGATGGCGGCGATGGTGGGCTTGTGCACGTCCGTCACCCTGGTGAAGCCCATGGGCCCGTAGCGATCGGCCCCGGCCCGACGGGCGATGTGGACGTCGGTGTCGTGGGCGTACTTCAGGTCGAAGCCGGCGCAGAAGGCCTCGCCGCCGGCGCCTGTCAGGACCAGGACGTCCAGGCCGGCATCGGTGCGGAAGCGCTCCACCGCGTCATAGAGGAGCTGGGCCGTCTCGCCGTCGACGCAGTTGCGCACCTCGGGGCGGTTGATGGTGACCAGCAGGACGCGCCCCCGCTGTTCGCTGATGACCTTGGGCTGGCCCATGGCAGACCTCCTCCCGGCGATAGCAGGCAAGAGGATAGGCCCCCTGCAGTCGCACCGTCAAGGCGCGCGGGGCCCGGGAGGCGCGAGTTGTGTCAAAGGCGCCGCTCGCCGACTATATTAGGGGCCAGGATGTCCTCGGAGCAGGCGCCCCAAAGCCCCACCGCCCAGGGCCTCGACCCCAAGGCCCTGGCCTACTCTCTCTCCCTGCCCCACGACCGTCGCCTGTACCGCTACGACATCGCCTGCTCCCTGGCCCACATCCGGATGCTGGCGCGGCAGGGCATCGTCCCCGCCCACGAGGCCCAGGCCATCGCCCGCGCCCTCGAGGACATACGGGCGGAGATGGAGTCCGGCGCCTTCCCCTTCCGCGACGAACTGGAGGACATCCATCTGAACATCGAGGCGCGGCTTTACGAGAAGGTGGGGGAGGCTGCAGGCCACCTGCACACGGCCCGCTCCCGCAACGACCTCATCGCCACCGACCTGCGCCTGTTCGTCATGGACGCCTGCCGCCAGGCGGCCGCCGCTGTCCGCCGCCTGCAGCGGGCCATCGTGGACCAGGCCGAGGCCCACCTGGACGCGGTCATGCCCGGGTACACCCACCTGCAACGCGCCCAGCCGGTGCTCCTCTCTCACCACCTCATGGCCTACTTCTGGATGCTGGAGCGGGACCGCGGCCGGTTGCTGGATTGCCGCGAGCGGGCCGACGAGCTACCCCTCGGCTCCGGCGCCCTGGCCGGCGTGCCCTACCCCATCGACCGCGAGTTTCTGGCGCGCGAGCTGGGCTTCAGCCGCATCTCGGCCAACTCCGTGGACGCCGTCTCCAGCCGCGACTTCGTCGTCGAGTTCATCGCTGCCGCCGCTACATGCCTGGTGCACCTCTCGCGCCTGGCCGAGGAGATAGTGCTCTGGGCGGGCCCGGAGTACGGCTTCGTGGAGCTGCCGCCGCAGTTCGCCACCGGCTCCTCCATAATGCCCCAGAAGCGCAACCCCGACCTGGCCGAGCTGGCCCGGGCCAAGGCGGCCCGCGTCTCGGGGCACATGGCAGCCATGCTGGCCCTGATGAAGGGTCTGCCCCTGGCCTACAACCGCGACCTGCAAGAAGACAAGGTGCCCCTGTTCGAGTCGGCCGACGCCCTGCTCGCGACCCTGGACGTCTTCGCCGACATGTTGCCCGCTCTGCGCTTCCGGAGGGAGAGGATGGAGGCAGCGGCCGCCGACCCCTTCCTGCTGGCCACGGACCTGGCCGACTACCTGGTGCGCAAAGGGGTGCCCTTCCGCCGCGCCTACCAGGCGGTGCGAGAGCTGGTGGCCTATGCCCAGGCGCAGGGGCGGGGCCTGCGCGACCTGTCCCTGGAGGAGTACCGCCGCTTCAGCCCCCACTTCGCCGAGGACGCCCTGACTCTGGACGCTCGCGGGGCCATCGAGGCCCGCGACGCCCCGGGCGGCACCGCCACCCGCCGCGTGCGCGAGGCCATCGCCATGGCCAGGAAGCTGATGGAGGAGAAGGCATGAGGGCGGTAAAGCTGGCCCCGTCCATCCTCTCCGCCGACTTTGCCCGCCTGGGCGAGCAGGTGAGGGAGGCCGAAGCGGCTGGGGCCGACCGCATCCACATCGATGTGATGGACGGGCGGTTCGTGCCCGTTATAAGCATGGGGTTGCCCGTCGTCGAGGCGGTTCGGCGCGTCACGCGCCTGCCCCTGGATATTCACCTGATGGTGGTGGAGCCGGAGCGGCACATCGACGCCTTCATGGAGGCGGGCGGCGACATTGTCAACGTGCACGTTGAGGCCGCCACCCACCTGCACCGCATCGTTCGCCAGATCAGGGCCCGCGGCAGGCTGGCTGGGGTCTGCCTGAACCCGGCCACGCCGCTGAGCGCCATCGAGGAGGTCCTGCCGGCCGTCGACCAGGTGATGGTGATGAGCGTCGATCCCGGCTACGCCGGCCAGACCTTCATTGAAGCGGTGCTGGGGAAGGTGCAGCGCCTGCGCCGCCTGCTGGACGACCTAGGGCTGGACGTGGAGATCGAGATAGATGGCGGCGTGACCCCGGAGAACGCGCCCCGCTGCGTGGCGGCCGGGGCGACGGCACTGGTGGCTGCCTCGGCCGTGTTCAACGACCGCGCACCAGTGGCCGACAACATCGCCCGCCTGCGGGCGGCCCTGGCCGGACTGCGGGCCTAGGCGCCACGCTCCAGGCGGGGGCAGTAGCAGGGGCACTCGTCTTCTCTCTGGATGCTTTCCCACTCGTCCAGCAACCGACGCAGGCGCTGCCGCAGCGCCTCGAGGGCCCGTATCTCCTCCTCCACCCGGCGCAGGCGCCGCTCCAGCAGCCCGCGGGCGTCGTCGCAGCGACAACCCTGGTGGAGCAGGTCGCGTATCTCCCGCAGGGAGAGGCCCAGCTCCCGTGCCCGGCGCACGAAACGCAGGCGGCGCAGGTCTTCCTCGCTGTACAGGCGGTACCCGCCTTCGCTCCTCGGCGGCGAGGGGAGCAGCCCCAGCGCCTCGTAAAAGCGGACGGTGCGTGTGCTCACTCCGGCCCGCCGGGCCAGGTCGCCGATGACCATCGGTCCCATGGCATTTTCCCTCCAGGGGCCAGCCCCACCTTCGAGTTTGAGCGCCTAGAGTCCTAGCAGCAATCGGGCGGGCAGTCGGGGCAGCACGGGTCGGCAACGGCGGGCCCCAGTTCGCCACCGCGTACAGCCGTCACCAGCCGCTCCCACTCTGCGGGCGTGAGTCGAACCTGGTTGCCTTCCTCGCCGATGAGGACCCGGTCGGGGTAAATGGCCACCTCCGGGCAGGCGTCGCAGTCCGGACACAGGCTGTATCGGACGATGGGCTCCATACTCCGCACCTCCTCCCGGTTTGGACTGGCGGGGCTGGCCCCACCGGCGACGGTACACCTTCCAGCCGCGGCAAGGTCAACGCCCCGGGGAGGGGGCTCAGGCGCTCTGGGGGCGGCGACGCTGGTCTGGCTCCTGGCCGCTGAGGTAGCGAGGCCGATAGGTGGGCTCCTGCCCCTGCACCTGGTCGTAGTGCATGCGGTCGTGCCGGTAGTAGGAGCGGAGCCATTGCAGGACCGTCAGTGTGCCGAACATGGAGCTGGTAGCAGTGCGGTCGTAGTCCTCGGGGCGGAGACGTCTCATGAGGGCCAGGGTCTTTTCCCGCTGGCGGCGCATCTCGGCCAGCAACTCGTCCTTGCTCGCCTGGTTGGCCCGCTCCAGGGGCACGGCCACGGGCTCGCCGCGGATGCCGTCGACGGTGGGGTTTTCCTCGGCGATGGCCCTCTCCACCCAGGCGCGATAGGCGGCCTCCATCTCGCACAGATGGGCCATCTGCTCCTTGGGCGTCCACTCGCCCGGCTTGGCCGGCCTGCTCGCCTCCTCTTCGGACAGCGATTCCAGGAGCGCCAGCAACCGGCCCCGTTCGTACTCCATCTTCTCGAACAGGTCTCGGATGGCGGCCTCGTCCGCCATGGCGCACCTCCTGGCCCCGGGACTGGTGCCATGATAGCCCGGGCGAGCAGGGGCGGCAATTCCCATAGTCCGGTCGGGTTTGTAGAATATAGGGTGGCACCGAGTGCGGAGGGGAGCGTCATGGCCGTAAAGCACCCGCAGGAGCCCTTCACCCGCATAACCGTCGAGGAGGCGCGGGAGATGCTGGCCCGCGACGACGTGGTGGTCATCGACGTGCGGGAGCCCCATGAGTACCAGGCAGGCCACGTCCCCGGCGCCAGGCTCATACCGGTGAGCTCCGTGTTCGCCCGCCACCAGGAACTGCCCAGGGACAAGGACATCATCTTCGTCTGCGCTGTGGGCCAGCGTAGCGCCCTGGCCTGCGAGATGGCCGCCGCCGCCGGCCTCACCCGCCTCTACAACCTGGAGGGCGGCACCGACGCCTGGATCAAGGCCGGGCTGCCGGTGGAGAAGTAGGCCCTGCCACCCTTGCTATCCGTCGTCCTCTTCGATCTCGACCAGACCCTCCTGCGCACCGGGGGCGCGGGCGTCATCGCCATGAACCGCGCCTTCCAGGAGCTGTTCGGCGTGGCCGATGCCCTCTCCGGGATCCGCTATGCCGGCCGCACCGACCCCTCCATCTTCCGCGAGGCGCTGGCGCTGCACGGCATCGACGGCAATTTCGAAGAGCTGCTGGCCAGCTTCAAGGAACGCTACCTCTGGCACCTGGAGCGCACCCTGTGGGAGACGGAAGGCCACGTGCTGCCGGGCATCCCCGAACTGCTGACGGCCCTACGCCAGCGGCCCGACGTAGCCCTAGGCCTGGCCACCGGCAACTTCCGGGAGGGCGCCCGCCTCAAGCTGCGCCGTTACGGGCTCGACGAGCATCTGCAGCACGGGGCCTTCGGCGACGATTCGGAGGACAGGGCGGAGCTGGTAGCCGTCGCCGCCCGACGCGCCGCGCAGGGGCGGGAGGCATCGCGGGTGCTGGTGGTGGGCGACACGCCCCTGGACATCGAGGCAGCCCTGGCCTGCGGCTACGTGCCGGTGGGAGTCGCTACAGGGTACTACAGCGAGGACGACCTGCGCGCGGCAGGGGCAGCCCTTACCTTCCCCCATTTCGGCGACTGGCAGCGGGCGCTGCCCCGGCTCCTCGCCGCCCCCGACGCGCAACCGTCGCGCTAGCGTCGCTGGCGATAGTAGCCCTCGATGGCCTCGGCCACGGCCGGGATGGAGGCCACACCCCGGGCGAGGAGATCCTCCAGGAAGCCCTGGCGCCGGTCGAGCTCAGCCTCCATCTCTTCACCGTCAAGACCTGCCCAGCGAGCGAAGGCGTCGCGCGCCGCCCCGTCCTCGAACAGGGGGAAAGTGTCCTCGTCCTCCTGCCATCGGGCCAGGCGGTGGACCCGGTAGTCACTGGCGGCGTCGGGCAGGAGAAAGGCCACCTCCTGCAGTCGGCGGATGGGCCGGCCGCGGTACCCCACCCGCAGAGGTACGATGAAGGTCAGGCGCGAGACGTGGGCCGGCGGGATGCCCAGGTCGCCCTGGAGCTGGCCCAGCACCTCCTCCACCCGGTCGGCATGCATGGTAGAGGCCAGTGAGTAGCCCTGGGCCAGCAGCTCGAAGGCCCGCTGGGCGTAGGTGCCCCACGTGTACACGGGCAGGTGGTCGGACAGCTCGTTGATGAGGATATAAGTGGGGTGCGAGTCGGCCAGGGGCGGCACGTCGAAGGTCTCCCCCACGCCCTGGGTGAAGTAGGCTACCGTCTCGGGCGGGGTGAAGGCCAGCAGGGCGGTGAGGGTGGTGGTCTTGCCCGCCGAGGGCGGCTCGGCGGCCACTATGATGGATGCCCCCCTCTCCATACCCAGCCAGAAGAGGGCGGCGAGACGCGAGGACATGCTCCCCGCGCGGATGATCTCCACGATGGACATGGGCACGGGCGGCGTCCAGTGCCACCCCCACCACGACACGGGCCGGTTCACAGCCCTCACCGCGCTCACCTCCCCCGCGCGTCGTAGCCCATGATAAAGGCAGAGGGGGCGAGGGCCAACCGCCGGGCCTAGTTGAGGGCCCAGAAGGCGCCCCAGCGCTGGGACTGGAGGCGGGCGAAGCGCCGCTCCATCTCCGGCAGGGCCCGGGACAGGAACGTCCGCTCCTGCTCCAGGCGTGCCCGCACCGACAGCGTCTCCAGCAGCGCCTGCTTGTGGCGGAGGTCCATGGGCAGGCGCTGGGCCACAGCATCGGCCAGGGCGGAAGGCGAGGAGGGCAGGCCTACTGTGCGAGCCCACTGGCCAGTGAGGCCGAGGGTGAGCCGCACGAAGCGCTGGAACATGGCCCCCACCTCGTCCGCGAGGCCCTCGGTGCCCTCCACGTCCTCGTCCTGCAGCAGCTCTACCTGGGCCACCAGATAGGGGGATGTCTGGAGCACGTCCTGGATGCGGAAGCGCTGCTCGCCCAGGGCCAGGAGGTTGAGGCGCCCCCCTTCCAGGCGCTGCACCTGCCCGATGCGGGCGGTGGTGCCCACGGGGAAGGGCTCGGCGGGGCCGCCCACCTCGCGACCGGACCGGATGAGGACCACGCCGAAGGGAAGCTTCTCCTCCAGGCAGCGGCCCACCATCAGCTTGTAGCGCTCCTCGAAGACGTGAATAGGCAGGACGCCCCCCGGGAAGAGGACGGCGTTGAGGGGGAAGAGGGCCAGCTCCAAGGGCATCGCCTCCTAGTCGGGGCCCTGGAGCCCCAGCACTTCCCGCGCCCGCCCTTCGTCTTCGGCCTGGACATAGATGTCGTAGCTGAAGATGGGCGTGGGGGCCACATCCAGCCCGCCCAGGGGGTCGCGCTTGTGTACGGCCACCGGCACCCCTTCCTGCTCCAGCAAGCCGAGCCAGATGGCCAGCTCCACCTCGTCGCGGGCCGTGGCCAGCATGACGAGCTTCTGCCGCTCCTGCCGGGGCATCCCGTATTCAGTTTATCACTAAGCTACGGCTGGCTGGTGCTCCGGGCAGTCCACCCGTAGCGATTCCACAGCCAGGGGCTGCTCGAGGAGGGCGCAGTAATGGGGCTGCGGGGTGCCCGGGGCCACGTCGGGCCGGAAGAAGCGACAGGTGACGCACATCCGGGCAACGGTGACGATGCCCGCCTGCTGCAGGGCGGAGATGAAGCGCATGAGGAACAGGAGCAGGGTGGCGCGCTCCTCCCGGGGCATCTCCTCCAGGGCTGCCCGGGCCGCCTCTCCCCAGGCCGATACCTTGGCAGCGATGGCCTCGCCGGCGGGGGTGAGGGCCAGGGCGATCCGGCGCCGGTCGCGCGGGTGCCTCAACCCGCGCACCAGGCCTTTCTGCATGAGCGTCGCCACTGCCTCGCCGACGGTGGCGCGGGTGACCCCGAGGGCGCGGGCCAGGTGGCTGCCGTAGGCGCCGCCGGGCGAGGCCAGCAGATGGACCAGGACCTGGAGCTGGAGAGGGGTCAGGCCGTGGCCCCTCGCCTCCTGCCACTGCAGGGCACGGAAGCTCTGGGCCACCCGCTCCAGGGCCGCCAGCACCTTGCCGTCCAGGTCGGCATGGTGGGCGCCATAAGGCAGGAGGGAGCCGTGCTCAGTAGTCACCTTCCTTGAAGTAAGGGTAGCACCAGAGGGCCACCTGCAGCACCACCGACTTGAACCAGGCGTGCCACATCTTGTCGACCTCGTCGGCGCTGTGCCCCTTCCTGGCCAGGAAGGGGCGAACGGTGGCCGTGATGGGATAGATGAAGGCGATGAGGTAGCGGGCGGGCACGATGTCGGGCGAGCGGACGCCATCGGTGCGGTTCTTCTTGGTGCGGTGGTGTCGCAGGCCGATCTCGTGCTGGTAGGCGAGCCATTCCTGGTCGTAAGGGCGGCGGCACGTGTCCAGGATCCACTGGCCGAAGCGCCGGCGCACTGCCTCGAGGTAACCCTGGTCGGGCTGGCCGTCGGGCCCGGCGAAGTAGTAGAGCAGGTGGGGATGGGAGCCCACGAACCCGTACCAGAGGTCGAGTATCTCCTCCACCTGGTCGGCCAGCACGTCCCCCGCCTGGCGGAGATAGCGTTCGTCCTCCTCGCCGAACATGAGGGCGGCCTTGAGCCTTTCCAGGTCCTCCATGCTCAGCGGCGAGGGCGGCACACGACCGTAGTCGTAGCCGGGGATGTCGAGCTGCCGCGCCATGCCGTCACCTCCTGCCCGGGCATTCTGTCAGGACTACTGACGATTATCCACGCCGCAGCCCCGCCTGTCAAGCAGGCACCACGGCTCATGCTGACAGAACACGGCGACACGATCGCAGCCGGGTGGGGGCGACAAGCCCCCGCCGGGTCGAGAGGCTGGAAAGGGCCTGTCGGCAGTGCTGGAGGGCTGCGGCCCTCGCGGGCGAACGGGGACGCGCCCGACGGGCTGGTCAGGCGCGAGACAGGCGCACGCTGGCCGCGGGCTCGCCCGGGCCGAACAGCGACAGGGCGGCCCCGCCACGATAGTGCAGGGGCAGGTGGACCGTCCCCTGCGCCGCGCCGTAGGTAAGCTTGGCCGGCAGCACCAGCTCGCCGCGGTCGTTGGCTACCCGCACCAGGTCACCCGGGCCGATGCCCAGGGCAGCGGCATCGGCCGGGTTCATCTCCAGCGACTCTTCCCGATGGAGTCGGTCCGCGTCCTCCAGCCCCAGGGCGGCTGCCTCGTAGCTGGTGTAGAGACCACGGCTGGTGAGGAGCAGGTGTCCGTCGCCATGGCCGTTGGCGGGCAGCCGCAGGGTGGGCACCCGCGCCGCCCGGGGCGAGAGGCCGTCCCAGGACTGTTGCGAGCCGTTGTCGAGCTCCTGGTACCGGGCGTGGCGGTACAGGGTTACCACCTCCGCCAGCTCGTCCATTACCTCGGCCACCCGAGCATAGTTCAGCCGCACCTCGCCCAGGCCCAGCCGCTGGGCCAGCCGCAGGGACAGGTCGCGCAAGATGGCCCAGGCCGGGCGCGACTCTCCGGCCGGGCTGGCGGCCACGTGCAGCCGCAGCACGCGACGGTCGGCGCTGGTGGTGGTGCCCTCCTTGCTGTAGGGACCCGAATCGGGCAGGACCAGGTGGGCCAGGCGAGCGGTGGCCGTGTCCACGCTATCGATGACGCAGAGGAACTCCAGCCGGGCCAGCGCTTCCTCCACTCGCTGGCGGTCGGGCAGGAAGAAGAGGGGGTTGTCGCCCATGACTACCAGCGCTCGCAGCCGCCCGCCAGCGTCCTGCAACATGTGCCACACGTCGCTGCCAGGGCCACCCGCCACCGGCGTGCCCCACAGCCGCTCCATATCCCCCTGATCGGCCGGCGAGCCGGCCTCCCGGTAGCCCGGAAGCAGGTCCGGGACCACGCCCACGTCCAGCATCCCCCAGACGTTGGCCTCCTGGGGAAGGACGTAGAGGCAGGAGGGGGCCTCGTCGCCCAGGCAGAGCACCGCCAGGCCGCACAGGGCGGCGGCGGTGGCCCGCACGTGCTCCGGCGCCAGATAGGGAAGGGCGTAGACGAAGGCCAGCGGGCGCCAGGACTGGTCGCGGACGGCCTCGCGCAGGATGTCGGCGGCCCGCGCCAGCTCTCCCGCCTCCACGCCCTCAGGCTCGGGGTCGGGGAGCGCTTCCGGCAGGCCCGGCGCCGCCCCCCCGTCGCGGGCCAGTGAGCGGAGGAGGGAAACGAGCACAGCCGCCTCCTGCCCTGGCCGGGGCTGCAGCCACACGGTAGCGAAATCGCACAGCTCGCCGTAGCGCGGCGACACCACGATGAGCCGCGCCCCCTCGCGGATGACGGCGTCCTTGACCCGCACCGAGGCCACGTTGTGGGACGACTCCAAGTCTTCCGCCACCACCAGCAGGGTGCGGGCCTTGGGGACCCGCGTCAGGTCGGCAGGCAGCACGGGCGTGCCGAAGGCCTCGCGCACGGCCTCCAGGGCAGCCCGGGCCACCGGCCCGGAGGTGGAGTCCAGGTTCGGGCTGCCCACCACTGCCCGCGCCAGCTTGGCCAGCAGATAGTTCTCCTCGTTGGTCATGAGGGGGGAGCCCAGGAACCCGATGGCCTGAGGGCCATGCGCCTCCCGTATCTCGGCCAGCCGGGAAGCAGCGTACTCTAGGGCCTCCTCCCACGAGACCTCCTGGCGGGCGCCGTCGCGGAGCAGCAGCGGCCGCTGCAGGCGCTGGTGAGGACGAACGAAATCGTAATGGAAGCGGCCGCGGACACAGAGCTGGTCGCGACTGAAGGGGTTGCCGGCAGTATCGGGCTTGACGATGACGCCCCGGCCGCCCTTGATACCCAGGAATATGGAGCAGCCCACCGAGCACCAGGTACAGGCGGTGGGCACCCACCGCTCCGTCTGCATGGCCGCCCACTTGTTGGGGTGCTCCATGAGGGTGGCCGTGGGACATACATCGATGCAGGAGCCGCAGAAGTCGCAGTTGGACTCGTGCACCGGGCCCCCAGCCCCGAACTCGATGCGGGGATTGAAGCGCCCCGCCAGGGTGATGGCGCCCGTGTGCCGCACCTCGTCGCACACGCGCACGCAGCGGGTGCAGATGATACACATCTGCGGGTCGAACTCCAGGAAGGGGTTGGCGCGGTCGGGCTCCGGCTGGGGCGTGGTGTAGTACGTCCGCTCCTCTCCCTCCCAGGGCTCGTAGCCCGCCATCTCCAGCATCTCGCAGGTGGTCTGGAGCTCGCAGCGGTAATTCTTGGAGCAGGTGAGGCAGCGGTGGGTAACTACGCCGTCGCGCAGGCAGGTGTCGCCCGGCTTGCACTTGACGATACGGTGGCAGGTGAGGCAGCGGTCCGAGTGGTAGGACATGATGAGGGAGAGGGCGGCCTGGCGCATACGCTTGGCCTCCTCCCCGTCGGTGCGCACCACCATGCCGTCGGCGACGCGGGTGGTGCAGGCTAGTTGCACGCCCCGCATACCCTCGATCTCCACCACGCAGGTGCGGCAGCCGGCATAGGGCGGCAGCCCGTCCACGTAGCACAGGTTGGAGATGAAGATGCCGGCGTTCTTGATGACTTCCACCAGGGGGGCCCCGTCGGGGGCCTCCACCTCGCGGCCGTTGATGGTCAGCTTGGCCATGTCGGGCTCAGTCGCTGGCGCGAGAGGCGGCCGGCGCCCTCCTCTCCCCTTTGACCGTCACCGCCAGGGGTATGGGGCCGCCGCCCAGGCCCACCTCGGGGTCGAAGGCCCCCTGGCCCCGGGCCGGCTTGCCCAGGTGCAGGGGCCTTTCCTCGGGACGGGGGGCCTTGTCGCCGTTAGGATAGGTCCAGTCGTGGGTGCGCAGGTACTCCTGGGCCATCTCGGTGAGCTTGTGCTTGTCACGGTACAGGTCGTCGAAGTTGTAGGCGGCGTCGTCGTAGGGGCCGCCGGCCTGGATGGCCTCATAGGGGCACGCCTCCACACACAGGGCGCAGTACATGCACAGGCGGAAGTCGATCTCGTAGCGCAGCACGTTCAGCGTGCCGTCGGGGTTGGGCGACGTCTCTACCAGGATGCAGCCATCGGGGCAGGCCTGGGCGCAGGTGGAGCAGCCCGTGCAACGCTCCTCGAACCAGAGGAGGTTGGTGCGGGCATTCTCGGGTATGTAGCGCCTCTCCTCGGGGTACTGGACGGTGAAGGGAGGGCGGAACAGGTGCCGGAAGGTGAGGAGCAGCCCCTTGGCGATGCCCAGACCGAACAAGTCTCCCCCTCCTTACCCCGTCATTGTACCTGCCCCCCCCACCTGCCATCAAGGGGGACGTGAAGTCCTTCACATATGGGCCGCTAGGCGGCCGGCAGGACGTACTCGCCGCCCACGGGCATGTGGGTCTGGACGCGGTGCGTCTGCACGCCCTTGGTCTCCCAGAAGATCTCGGCGATGCGCTGCACCGACTGCACCAGCTCCTCCGCCGCCTGCTTGTTGATCTCCTGCTTGGTCTTGGAGGCCAGCTTGATGGTGTTCCAGAAGAGGTTGTGCAGGTCGGGGTACTTCTCCAGGTGCTCGGGCTTGAAATAGTCGTGCCAGAGGATATCCAGCTCCCGCTTGCACAGCTCAGCGTGCTGCTCCTTGACCGCCACGTAGCGCGAGAGGGAGTTCTCGTAGCGGTCCAGCTCCTCCTTGCTGGCGTTGGGGCCGGGCTTCTCCAGGCCCTCGATGAGCTGGTGCATGCGCAGCACGGTCATGGCCGCGATCTGGGCCGGCAGGGGGTCATAGATGCCGCAAGGGATATCGCAGTGGGCGCGGGCCTCTCGCGGCCGCAGGTGGGCAAGGAACGCTCGCCAGGACATAGCTCCCCCTCCTTGCGTCGACGGTCTCGCTACCCTCAAATTTACTACAGGCCCCCCAGGCGGGGCTAGACCGCCGCCCATGGCCCTGCCGGTCGCTTTCGCCGCCGCTATCCTTTTCGCCCTCCTGTGCCTGCGCCCGGTGCGCGTGGCCGGCTGGAGCATGTACCCCCTCCTGCGCCACGGGCAACTGGTGCTGGTGGACGTGCTCAGCTACCGCCTGCGCCCCCCTCGCCGCGGCGAAATAGCCCTGGCCCGGCTGGGCGGCATGCCAGTGCTCAAGCTGGTGGCGGCCGCCCCCGGCGACACGATAGCCGTGCAGGGAGGGATGGTCTGGGTGAACGGGCAGCCGCTGGAGGCCACGGGGGCGCAGGGGGAGCCGCCCCCCGGGCGGCGGCTGGGCCCGGGCCGCTATTTTCTCCTCAGCCTCGCCGCCGACGTGGGGCGCGACAGCCGCCACCACGGGCCGGTGGACAGGCGCGACCTGCTGGGACGGGCCTGGCTGCGCCTGTGGCCGCCGGCGGCGTTGCGCTCGCTTCCCGAGCGGGAGGCGGACAGGCGGGGCCTTGCCATGCCCGGGCCCGGCCGCTAGAATTAGAGCAGATGTTCTAGGATTCGGCGGCGCTGGACGGGCGGCCGGGGGGCCCTTACCCTTGTGGATTGGCGTGAAAAGGTTCTGGAGAAGGGGCCGACCCCTCCTCTTAGCGGCGGGAGGCCCGGCCCCACTACCATACGAGGGAGGCAGCCCATGAAGGTCGTGTTCCTGGAGGAAGTGGAAGGGAAGGCACGGGTCGGCGACGTCAAGGAGGTGGCCGACGGCTACGCCCGCAACTACCTGTTCCCCCGCAAGCTGGCCGCGCCCGCCACGCCCCATTACGTGAGCATGGCCCGCGCTAAGGCCGAGAAGGAGGCCCGCCGCCAGGCCAGGCTCGACCAGGAGGCCCAGGAGAAGCTCCTGCCCAGGCTGGAGGGGCGCACCTTGCGCATCGAGGTGCGAGTGGGCGAGCAGGGCAAGCTCTTCGGCTCCGTCACCGCCCTGGACATCGCCGAGGCCCTCAAAGAGCAGGCGGGCGTGGAGCTGGACCACCGCCAGGTGCTCCTGGGCGAGCCCATCCGCGAGGTGGGCTCCTTCCCCGTGTCGCTGCGCCTCACCCGCAACGTCCAGGCCCAGGTCACGGTGGAGGTGACTCCCCTGGGCGGCAAGGCAGAAGCGGAAGAAGAGGCGCCCGCTCCCGCCCAGGAGGCGGCCGAGCAGTGACGAGAGGGGGCACCGACGGGTTGGTAACGGCGGAGAAGCTGCCGCCCCACGACCTGGACGCCGAGAAAGCGGTAGTGGCCTCACTGATGGTGGACCCGGAGGCCATCTATCGGGTCGTCACCATCCTCACGCCCGAGGACTTCTTCCGCGACGAGCACCGCTGGATCTACGAGGCCTGTCGCGACCTCTGGCAGCGCGGCGAGGCCGTGAACCAGGTCACGGTGGCCCACGAGCTGGCCCGTCGCGGCCTGCTGGACCAGGCGGGCGGCACCGCCTACCTGTCCCAACTGGTGGCCGAGCTGCCCACGCCCCTGGTAGCCGAGCACTATGCCCGCATCGTGCAGCGTGACTCGGTCTACCGGCGGCTGCTCCAGGCCGCCCAGGAGATCGCCCAGGAGGCCTACCGCGCCGACGACCCCGACATCGCCCGCGTGCTGGCCCGGGCCGAGGCCCGCATCGCCGCCGTGCGCCAGGTGCAGGAGGTGCGCGACTTCGTGCACCTGTCGGAGGTGCTGGAGGGCTGGCAGCGGACGCAGGCCGCCCTCACCGGGCCCGTTGCCGCCGAGGCCCGGGCCATCACCACCGGCTACATGGACCTGGACACTCTGCTCCTGGGCGGGCTGCGCCGCTCCGAGCTCATCGTGGTGGCGGCGCGCACCGGCCTCGGCAAGACCTCGCTGCTCCTGAACTTCGCCCGCAACGCCGCTCTGCGACAGCGGGCAGTGGTGGCCATCTTCAGCCTGGAGATGGCGGCAGAGCAACTGGCCCAGCGGCTCCTGGCCATGGAATCGGGGGTGGACTCGGCCCGCATCGGCGCCGGGGTCATCTCCGACCGGGACGAGCGCCTCATCGCCCGTGCCATCTCCAGGCTGGCCGAGGCGGCCATCTACATCGACGACTCGCCCGTGCTGGCAGTGGCCGAGATGCGCGCCAAGGCCCGCCGCCTGCAGATGGAGCGGGGCCTGGACATGGTGATGGTCGACTACCTGCAGCTGGTGCGCCCCGACGTCCGGCTCGAGAACCGGGTGCAGGAGGTTTCCTACGTCTCCCGCGCCCTGAAGGCCCTGGCCCGCGACCTGGACGTGCCGGTGGTGGCCGCTGCCCAGCTCTCGCGGGCCGCCGACGTGCGGGCCAGCCATGTGCCCCAGCTCTCGGATCTGCGCGAGTCCGGCAGCATCGAGCAGGACGCGGACGTGGTGATGTTCATCTACCGCGAGGCGGCCTACGTGCGCCGGGAAGAGTGGGAGGAGATGCACAAGGACAAGCCCGGCAAGGCCTACCCGGCCGAGGACGCCCAGATCATCGTCGCCAAGCACCGCAACGGCCCCACGGCCACCGTGCACCTTCGTTTCCGGCAGAAGTTCGCCCGCTTCGAGGACTTGCTGGTCCAGGAGCCAGAGGCCTGGGAGCCCCAGGCCTAGCGAGGGGAAGAGGCGTGGCCCAGCAGGAGCCGGTGCGGCCCTTCTCTGGCTTCACCCCCGGCAGCCTGGCAGTTGCCGTGCCCAACCCCTTCTTCACCCAGGTGCTGCCGTCCATCGAACGGGTAGAGGAGCTGGTGGTCAGCGTCTATTTCTTCTTCGCCCAGGGGCGGAAGCGAGGCACGGTGAGGGTGCTCTCGGAAGCGGAGCTCACGACTGACCCCCTGCTGCTGCAGGCCATGTCCCGTCACAGCTCCGATCCGGCCGAGGCCATCCGCCAGGGGCTGGCGCTGGCCGTGCAGCGCGGCACCCTCCTGCGGGCCGAGGACGCCGAGGGCGCCGCCCACTACGCCCTGAACACGCCCGCCAACCGCCGCGCCCTCCGCACTCTGAGCCTGCGCGAGGCCGCCCCCGCCGGCGGGGGACTGCCTTCCAGCATCTTCCGCCTCTACGAGGACAACATCGGCACCATCACCCCCCTCATCGCCGAGGAACTGCGCCAGGCCGAGGAGCGCTATCCCTGGAGCTGGATCGAGGCCGCCTTCCGCGAGGCGGTGGAGATGAACAAGCGGAGCTGGCGCTATATCAAGGCCATACTGCGACGCTGGGAAGTGGAGGGGCCGAGCCATGAAGCGCCTGGACGAGATCTTGAGGTCGGCTGGCTGGAGGAACGCTACCGACGCGGCAAGCGACGAAGGCCCTACAGCGCCGAGATCTGAGGAAGAGGAGGCAGCCGCCTGCCCCCTGTGCGGCGGCGCCGGGATGGTGCGCAAGGCCGTGCCCCTGGGCCACCCTGATTTCGGCAAGGCCTTTCCCTGCCGCTGCACCCTGGAAGAGGACGCCGAGGCCCGCCGCCAGCGCCTGCAGCGCTTCTCCAACCTGCGCTTCTACCTGCGCCTGACTTTCGATAACCTCCAGCCCGAGGGCCGCGGCCTGGAGCCGCCCCAGGCGCGGCGCTACGCTCAAGCGGTGGAGGCCGCCCGCCGCTACGCCGAGGAGCCCCACGGCTTCCTGGTTCTGGCCGGCCCCAGCGGCTGCGGCAAGACCCACATCGCCGCTGCCGTGGCCAACCGCTGCATCGAGCGCGGGACGATGGCCCTGTTCATGGCCGTGCCGGACCTGCTGGACCACCTGCGCTCCGCCTACCGCCCCGACGCCGAGACCCCGTATGACGAGCTGTTCGAGCAGCTACGCTCCGTCCCCCTGCTGGTGCTGGACGACCTGGGCGGCCACTCCTCCACCCCCTGGGCCGAGGAGAAGCTCTATCAGCTCGTCAACTACCGCTTTGCCGGGCAGATGCCCACCGTGGTCACCCTGGCGGTGCCGCCGGAGCAACTGGAGCCGCGGCTGCGGACTCGCCTCTGCGACCCGGCCCTCTCGCAGGTGCACGTGCTGGGCGAATGGGGGCTGGGCGGGCTGGAGCGCATCGACCGACTGGGCACGCCCCTCCTGCGCACCATGACCTTCGAGGGCTTCGACCCGGCCCGCATCGCCCGCGACCAGGAGGAGCTGAGGCTGCTGCGCGAGGCCAAGCGCCAGGCCATGCGCTTCGCCCGCGAGCCGCGGGACTGGCTGGTGCTGGCCGGCCCGCCGGGCAAGGGCAAGACACGCCTGGCGGCCGCCATCGGCAACTACTGCCGCCAGCGGGGGCGGCCCGTCCTCTTTCTGGTGGTGCCCGACCTGCTGGACTACCTCCGCTCTACCTTCGACCCCCGGCACGGCCTGGCCTACGATGACACCTTCGAGGCCGTGCGCACCGCCCCCCTGCTCATCCTGGATGATCTGGGCTCCCACACCGCCACCTCCTGGGCGGAGGAGAAGCTCTACCAGCTCATCAACCACCGCTACAACTCCCTGCTCCCCACCGTCATCACCACCAACCTGACCGCCTCCCAACTGGAGCCCAAGGTGCGGGCGCGTCTCACCGACCCCCAGGTGAGCACGGTGCTGCCCATGGGCCGCTTCCAGTTCTACGACGAGGGACGAGAGGCGGGCCCAGGGCGTCGGCCCCGCCCCTAGCGGGACAGCGAGGACTGGCGCTGGGCCAGGTAGGCCTCCAGCGCCTGGCGAGTGGTGTCGTAGGCCAGCTCCTCCCAGGGGATGGCATCGGTAGGGACGAAGCGGGCCTCCAGCACCTCGTGGTTGGGCCTGAGCTGGCCGCCGCGAACCCGCCCCCGGAAAACGATGGAGACGATGCCCGGGCCAGCGGGCGCCGGGCGCGAAAAGATGCCTACCAGCCCCAGCAACTCCATCTCCAGGCCAGTCTCCTCGCGGGACTCGCGCAGGGCGCACTCCTCTACCGACTCGTCTATCTCCATGTACCCGCCCGGGAAGGTCCAGTAGCCGCGGCGGGGCTCGATGCCGCGGCGCAGCAACAGCACCCTGTCGTCCTCCTCGACGATGACGCTGACGATAACCTTGGGGTTGAGGTAAGTGATGTGGCCCTGGGGGCAGACGAGGCGCGGCCGCTCCTCCGCCTCCACCCAGCGCTCCGTCAGGGGCCCGGCGCAGTAGGGGCAGAAGCGGGGCAGCGGCGGGGGATGGTGGTAGGACACGGGCTCACCTGGGCGAGGGCAGCTCCCCCTCGATCCACTCCTCGCCCCCCTCGAAGACCTCCTTCTTCCAGATGGGCGCCCGTTCCTTGAGCCTGTCCACCAGCCAGTGGGCGGCCTCGAACGCCTCGGCCCGATGGGGCGAGGATACGGCCACCAGCAGCGACGTCTCGCCCACCTCCAGGTGGCCGATGCGGTGCAGGACGGCCACGTCCACGATAGGCCAGCGGCCCATGGCCTCCTCGGCCAGCTCGCGCATCACGCGCCGGGCCATCTCGGGGTAGGCGTCATATTCCAGATACAGGACCCGACGGCCCAGGTTGTGGTCCCGTACCACGCCCAGGAAAACGACCACAGCGCCGGCATCGTCGCGCCGCACCAGCTCCACGGCCCGCTGTGGGTCCAGCGGCTCGGCCGTCACCTCGATGTGCATGTTCCCCCTCCGGATACAGGAGGGATGAAGGCCACCTCGTCCCCGTCCCGCACCGGGTGCTCCGGAGACACGTAGCGGGCATTGACGGCATAGGCCAGGGGCGCGTCGTAGCTCGCCAGGCCCGGGTAGAGGCCCTGGAGCAGGCGGAAAACGTCGGCGGCGGTAAGGCCCTCGCCGATCTCGACCTCGGCCTCGCTGACGCCGGCCAGATCTTTGAGGCGGGCGAAGAGCAGGACCCTGGCCTTCATGCGCCTTCAGTGTAAGCCGATGCGCCCGCCCATGCCAACTGCCCGCGGGGTGCCATTGACAGTGCTGAGAGGGATGACTAGACTAGGAGATTGAACCGCGTCAGAAAAAGGTCAGGGAAAGGCGGAGAAGGGGAGCAGTAAGGGCGGGGCCTGCCTCCAGCGAGCCGGGGACGGTGCAAGCCCGGCGGTAAGGACGCCCCGAACTCGCCCCGGAGCCTCCCGGCCGAAAGGGGAGACCGAGTAGGTCGGGACGGGTGCGCCCGTTAGCGCGCCAGAGGGCCTCAGGCCACACCGCTTGAGGAAGAAGGGTGGTACCGTCCCGCCCTGCGGGGTCCCTTCAGGGCGGGACGTTCCATTAGTGGCCTGGGGAGGAAGGGTGGTACCGCGCGGACGACAGTCCCGTCCCTTCGGGGTCGGGGCTTTTTAAATCGGGAGGACAGGCCATGACCAGCGGCCAGCGACGCTACCGTAGCGATGTCGTCAAGACGGGGCCTCAGTGGGCACCCCACCGGGCCATGTATCGGGCCATGGGCCTTAAGGACGAGGACATCTACCGTCCCTTCGTCGGCGTCGCCTCCTCCTGGAACGAGGCCACCCCCTGCAACCTGCACCTGGACCGGCTGGCCAAGGCCGCCAAGGAGGGCGTCCGCGCCACCGGGGGCACCCCCAGGGAGTTCGTCACCATCGCTGTCTCCGACGGCATCGCCATGGGCCACCAGGGCATGAAGGCGTCCCTGGTCTCCAGGGAGATCATCGCCGACAGCGTAGAGCTCATGGTCCACGCCCACCAGTACGACGCCCTGGTGGCCATCGCTGGCTGCGACAAGTCCCTGCCGGGCATGGCTATGGCTATGGCCCGCCTCAACGTGCCCGCCGTCTTCGTCTACGGCGGCACCATCATGCCCGGCCGCTACCACGGGCGGGACGTCACCATCCAGGACGTGTTCGAGGCGGTGGGCGCCTACGCCGCTGGCCAGATCTCCGACCGGGACCTCTACGAACTGGAGTGCTCCGCCTGCCCCAGCGAGGGATCCTGCGCCGGCATGTACACCGCCAACACTATGGCCGCGGCCATGGAGGCACTGGGCATCGCCCTGCCCGGCAGCGCCTCGCCCCCGGCCCCCTCCCCCGAGCGCGACCAGGTAGCCCGGCAGAGCGGCGAGGCGGTCATGCGCCTCCTGGAGATGGAGATACGCCCGCGGGACATCCTCACCCGCAACGCCTTCCTCAACGCCATCGCCGTGGACGCGGCCGTGGGCGGCTCCACCAACGCCGTCCTCCACCTGCTGGCCATCGCTCGCGAGGCAGGGGTGGAGCTGACGCTGGACGACTTCGACCGCATCGCCCGGCGCACCCCCCACATCGCCGACATGCGCCCTGGCGGCCGCTACGTCATGCTCGACCTGCACCGGGTGGGAGGCATCCCCAGGGTGATGAAGGCCCTGCTGGAGGGCGGCCTCATCGACGGCGACTGCCTGACGGTGACGGGCCGCACCGTGCGCGAGAACCTGGCCCAGATAGAGGTACCCGACCTGGACCAGGACGTGGTGCGCCCCCTGCAAGACCCCATCAGCCCCACCGGGACCATCTGCATCCTGCGGGGCAACCTGGCGCCCGACGGGGCAGTGGTGAAGACGGCCGGGGTGCGACACCTGGTGCACACGGGGCCGGCCCGCGTCTTCGATTCGGAAGAGGACGCCTTCGCCGCCATCTCCCGGCGCCAGATAAAGGCCGGGGATGTGGTCGTCATCCGTTACGAGGGGCCCAGGGGCGGGCCCGGCATGCGCGAGATGTTAGCGGTGACCGCCGCCCTGGTGGGCCAGGGCCTGGGCGAGGAGGTGGCCCTCATCACCGACGGCCGCTTCTCCGGCGCTACGCGGGGCCTGATGGTGGGCCACGTGGCCCCGGAAGCCATGGCCGGGGGCCCCATCGCCCTGCTGCAGGACGGCGACGAGGTGACCATAGACGTGCCCAACCGCCTCATCGAAGTCCGGGTGCCGCCCGAGGAGATGTCCCGGCGAAGGCAGACGTGGAGGCCGCCTGCCCCCCGTTACCCCTGGGGGGCCCTGGCCAAGTACGCCTCCCTGGTGGACTCCGCCGCCCGCGGCGCCGTATGCCCCCCGCGGCTGGGGGCCAGCGAGTAACGAGGAGCGAGAGCAGAACGACGGGGAGCGGTCGGTCCACCGACAGCAGGGACGAACGATAGAGAGGAGCGAAGGCCATGGAGATGACAGGCGCCGAAATGATCCTGGAATGTCTGGCCCGAGAGGGCGTGGAGGCCGTCTTCGGGCTGCCCGGCGGCGCTAACCTGCCGCTGTACGACACTCTGCCCAAGTTCTACCCCAAGATCCGCCACTACCTGGTGCGACACGAGCAAGGCGCGGCCCACGCCGCCGACGCCTATGCCCGCGTCACCGGCCGGCCGGGGGTGTGTTTCGCCACGTCGGGCCCCGGGGCCACCAACCTGGTCACCGGGATCGCCAACGCCTGGATGGACTCGGTGCCGCTGGTGGCCATCACCGGCTCCGTCATCCGCCCCCTGATCGGCCGCGACGGCTTCCAGGAGGCGGACATCACCGGCATCACCATCCCCATCACCAAGCACAACTACCTGGTTCTGGACGTGAACGAGATCCCGCGAGTGATGCGTGAAGCGTTCTACATCGCCAGCACGGGCCGGCCCGGGCCGGTGCTGGTTGACATCCCCCGCGACGTGCAGCAGGAGCGGGGGCAGTTCTACTGGCCGGAGAAGGTGGAGCTGCGGGGCTACCGACCCCGCATCTACCCCGACCCGGCCGAGGTGGAGAAGGCCGCCCGGCTCATCTACGAGTCGGAGCGACCCCTCATCCTGGCCGGGCACGGGGTCATCATCTCCCAGGCCTATTACGAGCTGAAGGAGCTGGCCGAGAAGGGCAACATACCCGTCATCACCACCCTGCTGGGCATCAGCGGCTTCCCGCCCGACCATCCGCTGTATATGGGGATGCCGGGCATGCACGGCATGCACTGGAACAACCTGGCCATCTCCGAGGCCGACCTGATCATCGGCATCGGCATGCGGTTCGACGACCGGGTGACGGGGCGGCTGAAGGACTTCGCCCCCCTGGCCAAGATCGTGCACATCGAGGTGGACCCGGCGGAGGTGGGCAAGAACGTGCGCCCGGCCGCGGCCCTGGTGGGGGACGCCCGCGTCTGCCTGCAGCAGCTCAACCGCCTCGTCCAGCACCGGGAACGGCCCGACTGGTTCGCCCGCCTGGACGAGCTGAAGCGGGAGCACCCCTCCCTGGTCTATCCCGAGGACGCCGCCCAGATACTGCCCCAATACGTCATCCAGAAGATATACGAGGTGAGCGGAGGCGACGCCTATTTCGTCACCGGCGTGGGCCAGCACCAGATGTGGGCGGCCCAGTTCTTCTGGTCGCGGAAGCCCAACTCCTTCGTCACCTCGGGCGGCCTGGGCACCATGGGCTTCGAGGTGCCGGCAGCCATCGGCGTGCAGATCGCCAAGCCGGGCGAGCTGGTGTGGGCCATCTGCGGCGATGGCGGCTTCCAGATGACCATGGAGGAGCTGGGCGTGGTGGCCGAGTACGACCTGCCCATCAAGTTCGCCATCATCAACAACGGCCACCACGGCATGGTGCGCCAGTGGCAGAGCCTCTTCTACCGCGGCAACCTGGTGGCGAGTCCCCTCAAGAACCCCGACTTCGTGAAGATCGCCGAGGCCTACGGCATCCTCGCCCTGCGGGCCACCCGCCGCGAGGAGGTGGTGCCGGCCCTGGAGCGGGCCCTCGCCCACCAGGGGCCGGTGCTCATCGACGTCCACGTCAAGCAGGACGAGGACTGCTTCCCGATGGTGCCGCCGGGGGCCTCCCTGCAGGAGACCATCGGCCTGCCCAAGGAATACATCGAGCTGGTGCGCAGGCGCCAGATGGCGGAGGTGGGGCGATGAGCGACGGCAAGAGGAACGGAAGGCGCTTCCATACCATCATCGCCCTGGTGGAGGACAGGCCCGGGGTGCTGAACCGCATCGCCTCCAAGTGGCGGCAGCGGGGCTTCAACATCGAGAGCCTGGCCGTGGGCCATTCGGAGACGCCCGGCCTCTCGCGCATGACCTTCGTGGTGGACGCCAGCCACGACGCCGACCAGGTGGTGAAGCAGCTGGACAAGCTGGTGGACGTGGTGGACATCCGTGACGTGTCCCACGAGGACATCGTCGCCCGAGAGATGGCCCTCATCAAGGTGCGCTGCGACGCCGGCAACCGCAGCCACATCATCGAGATCGTGGACATCTTCCGGGCCAACATCATCGACGTTTCGCCCGAATCGGTCATCGTGGAGGTGACGGGGGACGAGGGGAAGATAGACGCTATGTTCGAGCTGCTGAAGGACTACGGCGTCATCGAGATGGTGCGCACCGGCCGGGTGGCCATGCTGCGCGGCGCCGAGGCCTCCCACCCGGTGGGCGAGGGGGAGGAGTCGTACGAGCGCTACCCCGGCCAGGAGACCTGGTAGGAGGATAAGGCGATGGCCAAGGTCTACTACGACCAGGACGCCGACCTGGGGCTGCTGCAGGGCAAGAAGATCGCCGTCATCGGCTTCGGCTCCCAGGGCCACGCCCACGCCCTCAACCTGAAGGACTCGGGGCTGGACGTGGTCGTGGGCCTCTACTCCGGCTCCAAGTCCTGGCAGAAGGCGCAGGAGGCGGGCCTGGAGGTCACCACTGTCGACGAGGCGGTGCGCCAGGCCGACATCATCATGATGCTGGCACCCGACCAGAACCAGCGCCAGATCTACCTGGACAGCGTCGCCCCCCACCTGCGCCCGGGGCAGATGCTCATGTTCGCCCACGGCTTCAACATCCACTTCCGGCAGATCACTCCTCCGCCCGACGTGGACGTGACCATGGTGGCCCCCAAGGGGCCCGGCCACCGGCTGCGGGAGCTGTTCGTGCAGGGGCTGGGCACGCCGGCCCTGCTGGCCATCCACCAGGACGCCAGCGAGAGCGCCCGGCCGCTGGCCCTGGCCTACGCCAAGGGCATCGGCTGCACCCGCGCCGGCGTCATCGAGACCACCTTCGCCGAGGAGACGGAAACGGACCTCTTCGGCGAGCAGGTAGTGCTCTGCGGCGGCGTCAGCGCCCTGGTGAAGGCCGCCTTCGAGACGCTGGTGGAGGCCGGCTATCAGCCCGAGATCGCCTATTTCGAATGCATGCACGAGCTCAAGCTCATCGTGGACCTGATGTACGAGGGCGGCCTGGCCTACATGCGCTATTCGGTGTCCGACACGGCCGAATACGGGGACTACACCCGCGGCCCCCGCGTCATCGACGACCACGTGCGCCAGACCATGAAGCAGGTGCTGGCCGAGATCCAGAGCGGCCAGTTCGCCCGCGAGTGGGTGCTGGAGAACCAGGCCGGGCGCCCCGTCTTCATGGCCCTGCGCGAGCGAGACGCGCATCACCCCATAGAGGAGGTGGGGCGTAGGCTGCGGGCCATGATGCCCTGGCTCAAGGGCACAAAGTAGGAGGCAACGAATGGGCAGGCCACAGGCGAGCCAAGAATTCATCGACATGCTCAACGAGGCGCTCTCGGAGGAGATGGCCTCCATCTTTCAGTACATGTGGGACCACATCCTGGCGCGGGGCATGGAGAGCCCGCCCATCGCCGAGAAGTTCAAGGAACTGGCCATGACTGAGATGCGCCACGCCTACATGCTGGCCGAGCGCATCGACCTGCTGGGCGGTACACCCACCACCAAGGTGGGCGAGATCAGGGTGGGCGGTGACCTGCGCCAGATGCTGGAGGACAACCTGGAGCTGGAATACGAGGCCATCGCCATGTACCGGCGCCTCATCAAGCAGGCGGAGAAGGAGGACGACCCGGCCACCCGCCGCCTGCTGGAGGACATCCTCAAGGACACCGAGGAGCACGCCCGCGATCTGGAAAGCATCTTGGGAAAGTAGGGGACGGCCCTTGCTGATTGAGACCCTCACCCTCAACCTTCCCGAGCCCTCCCCGGGCGCGCTGCCCGGGCGAGGGCGCTCCCACGGCCGACCGATGACAGCTTAGGGAGGTTGAGCGAAATGGCAGACCGAGTGCTGATATTCGATACCACCATGCGCGACGGGGAGCAGACCCCCGGCGTCGCCCTCAACGCCGAAGAGAAGCTGGAGATCGCCCGCGCCCTGGAGCGGATGCGGGTAGACATCATCGAGGCAGGCTTCGCCGCCTCCTCTCCTGGCGACTTCGAGGCCGTACAGCGCATTGCCAGGGAGGTGCGCGGCTCGGCCATCGCCACCCTGTGCCGGGCGGTGCCCGAGGACATCGACATCGGCTGGGAGGCGGTGAAGGTGGCCGAGAGCCCGCGCCTGCACGTGTTCATCTCCAGCTCCGACATCCACATCATGCACATGCTGGAGAAGGACAGGGAGCATGTCCTGGAGATGGCCCGCGCCATGGTGGCCCGGGCCGCCAAGTATTGCCCGGACGTGGAGTTCTCCCCCCAGGACGCCACCCGCTCCGACCCCGAGTACATCTATCGCATGCTCAAGGAGGTCATCGACGCCGGCGCCACCACCGTCAACATCCCCGACACGGTGGGCTACGCCATCCCGGAGGAGTTCGCTGCCTTCATCCGCAGCATCCAGGAGAGGGTGCCCAACATCCACAAGGCGCGCATCTCCGTCCACTGCCACAACGACCTGGGGTTGGCGGTGGCCAACTCCCTGGCCGCCGTCAAGGCCGGGGCGCGGCAGGTAGAGGTGTGCGTCAACGGCATCGGCGAGCGGGGCGGCAACGCCGCCCTGGAAGAGGTGGTGATGGCCCTCAAGACCCGCCGCGACTACTTCGGCGTGGACACGGGGCTGGACACCACCCAGATCTACCGGGTCAGCCGACTGGTCTCCCAGCTCACTGGCGTGCCGGTACAGCCCAACAAGGCTATCGTGGGGGCCAACGCCTTCCGCCACCAGTCGGGCATCCACCAGCACGGCATCGTCAAGCTGAGGGAGACCTACGAGATCATCGACCCTCGGGACATCGGCCTGCCCAGGGGCGGCATCATCGTCCTCAACAAGAACTCTGGCCGCCACGGCCTGCGGGCCCGCCTGCGGGAGCTGGGCTACGACCTGGCGGAAGAGGAGCTGGACCGGGTATTCCGCGCTTTCAAGGAACTGGCCGACAAGAAAGGCGAGATCGACGACCGCGACCTGGAGATGCTGGTAATGGAGGAGCGGCGGGCCAGCGTGGAGGTCTACCGGCTGGACCTGCTGCAGGTGAGCTGCGGCAACCAACTGGTGCCCACGGCCACGGTGCGCCTGCTGGGCCCCGAGGGCCAGGTGCTGCAGACCACCGCCACCGGCACGGGGCCGGTGGACGCCTCCTACCGTGCCATCAACGCCCTGGTGGGTGTGCCCAACCGGCTTCTGGAGTACCAGGTCAAGAGCGTCACCGAGGGCATCGATGCCCAGGGCGAGGTGACGGTGCGCATCGACGTGGACGGCCACACCTTCGTGGGCATCGGCTCCGACACCGACATCGTGGTGGCCTCGGCCAAGGCCCTGATGGACGCCCTCAACCGCGCCCTGACGCGGGTGCCGCGGGAGGAGCGGGCCTGGTCCAACCCCTAGGGTGGCGAGGAGGCTGGATAGGATGAGCGCCAAGACCCTGTTCGAGAAGATCTGGGAGGCGCACGTCGTTCACCAAGAGAACGGCCTGGCCCTGCTCTATGTGGACATGCACCTGGTGCACGAGGTGACATCGCCCCAGGCGTTCGACGGTCTGCGGCTGTCGGGACGGAAGGTGCGGCGGCCCGACCTGACAGTGGCCACCTGCGACCACAACGTGCCTACCTGGCCCCGCAACCAGCCCATCACCGACGAGATATCGCGACGGCAGATCGAGGCCCTGGAGCGCAACTGCCAGGAGTTCGGCATCACCTACTTCGGCCTGGAGTCGGACCGTCAGGGCATCGTGCACGTCATCGGGCCGGAGCTGGGGCTGACCCAGCCCGGGATGGTCATCGTCTGCGGCGACTCCCACACCTCCACGCACGGCGCCTTCGGGGCCTTCTCCCTGGGCATCGGCACTTCCGAGGTGGAGCACGTGCTGGCCACCCAGACCATCAAGCTGAAGCGTCCCAAGACCATGGAGATCCGGGTGGAGGGACAGCTTCCCCGTGGCGTCACGGCCAAGGACATGATCCTGGGCATCATCGGCCGCATCGGCGTGGACGGGGCCGTGGGCCACGTCATCGAGTACACCGGCAGCGCTGTGCGCTCCCTGTCCATGGAGGGGCGCATGACCGTGTGCAACATGAGCATCGAGGCCGGAGGCCGGGCGGGCATGATCGCCCCCGACGACGTGACCTTCGCCTACCTGGAGGGACGCCCCTTCGCCCCCAAGGGAAAGGACTGGGAGGACGCCCTCGAGTACTGGCAGTCGCTGCCCAGCGACCCGGGCGCCAAGTACGACAAGGTGGTGGTGCTGGACGCCGCCCAGATGGAGCCCTACGTGACCTGGGGCACCAACCCGGGCCAGGTGGTGCCGGTGACGGGCCGCGTGCCCGACCCGTCCTCCTTCCCCACGCCAGAGGAGCGGGAAGCGGCCGAAAGGGCCCTCAAGTACATGGGCCTGGAGCCGGGCACGCCCATCGTCGACATCCACGTGGACCGCGTGTTCATCGGCTCCTGCACCAACTCCCGCATCGGCGACCTTCGGGCGGCAGCCGAGGTGGTGAAGGGCAAGAAGGTGCACCCCAGGGTACGGGCCATGGTGGTGCCCGGCTCCACGCAGGTCAAGCTCCAGGCCGAGCAGGAGGGGCTGGATCGCATCTTCAAGGAGGCCGGGTTCGAGTGGCGGGAGTCTGGCTGCTCCATGTGCCTGGGCATGAACCCGGACATCCTCCAGCCTGGCGAGCGCTGCGCCTCCACCTCCAACCGCAACTTCGAAGGGCGGCAGGGCCGCGGCGGGCGGACCCACCTGGTCAGCCCCCAGATGGCGGCGGCGGCGGCTATCGCCGGTCACTTCGTGGACATCCGCCAGTGGGACTGGGAGGACTAGCCATGGAGCCGTTCCGCGTGCATACCGGCATCGTGGCGCCCCTGGACCGGTCCAACGTGGACACGGACCAGATAATGCCCAAGCAGTTCCTGAAGCGCATCGAGCGGACTGGCTTCGGCGAGTTCCTCTTCTACGACTGGCGCTATCTGCCCGACGGCCGCCCCAACCCCGACTTCGAGCTGAACCGACCGGGGTACGAGGGGGCGACCATCCTGGCCACGGGCCGCAACTTCGGCTGCGGCTCCTCGCGGGAGCACGCCGTCTGGGGCCTGAAGGAATACGGCTTCCGGGCCATCATCGCCCCATCCTTCGCCGACATTTTCTTCTCCAACTGCATCCAGAACGGCGTGCTGCCAGCGCGGGTGGACGAGGAGGTGGTGCGACGCATCATCGCCCGGGCCGAAGAATCGCCCGGCTACCGCCTGACGGTGGACCTGGAACAGCAGCTCATCTACGACGACGCCGGACTGAAGGCCGAGTTCGATATCGACCCCTCGGCCCGGGAGCGGCTGCTGAACGGCTGGGACGATATCGCCCTTACCCTGCTGCACGAGGAGCGGATACGGGCCTTCGAGGAGCGGCGGCCCCGCTGGCTGCCGCGCCTGGCGGGTGAGAGGCTTGGCTGACCTCAAGGGAATGTGGCAGCGGCTGCGCCGCCTGGGGACGCGGGTCGAAGACGAGCTCTTCGAGCTGACGGAGGCGGAGGAGCGGCAGGAGGAGCCCCCAGGCCGCAACACGCTGGTGGTGCTCCTCAACTCCTTCCTGACCCTGTGGAAGGCCAACGAGGCCAACGTGGTGGAGCGGGTCCTGGGGCTGCTGGGCCTGGCCTCAGCCCTGTGGATGCTGGTGGGCGAGGCAGGCATAGGGCTGCGCCACACCCCCCTGCGCCTGGCATCACGCACCTTCGCCGCCCTGTGGTTTTTGCCCGGTCTGGTGGCCGCCGTCGCCTCCCTGCGCAACATCGGCTGGGAGAGCCTGGGAAGGCCCCGCCTGTGGCCGCTGCTGTTCATCGTCGTGTGCGGGGGGCTCATCAGCTTCCGGGCCGTGTTCGGGGAACTGACGCAGCCGCGCATGCGGCCCAGGCGGGGGTAGGCGTTGAGGGAGCGTCGCCGGCCCGGCCTGCGGGCCATGCTCGCCAACTGGCGGCGCTCGCCCCTGCCACCGGGACGGAGGCTGGGCGTCGCCCTGCGCAACCTTTGGCGCCGATTCGCCTGGCCGCCGCGTAACTGCTGCGGGCACTACGGGGAGCCCGGCTGCTGAGTGAGCGAATAGGCGGCCCCGTGAGGGCCGGAAGGGCGGACGGCAGCCGACGATAGAGGGAAGATATGGGCACTTACCGCATCATAGCCCTGCCCGGCGACGGCGTCGGTCCGGAGGTGATGGCCGAGGGCCTGCGCGTGCTGCAGGCGGTGGAGCGACGGTTCGGGCACCGCTTCCAGGTGGAGGAAGACCTGGTGGGCGGCGCCTGCATCGACCGCTACGGCCTGGCCATCCGCCCCGAGACCCTGGAGCGGTGTCGCCGTGCCCACGCGGTGCTCCTGGCGGCAGTCGGCGGCCCCAAGTGGGACGACCCGACGGCACCGGTGCGCCCCGAGCAGGGGCTCCTGGCCCTGCGCAAGGGCCTGGGCCTCTTTGCCAACCTGAGGCCAGTAAAGGTCTACCCCTTCCTCACCGGCGCCTCCACCCTGCGACCCGAAGTGCTGGAAGGGGTGGACCTGGTGGTGGTGCGGGAACTGACGGGAGGCATCTACTTCGGCCGACCCCAGCGGCGCTGGCGCAACGCGCGGGGCTGGCAGGCGGTGGATACCCTCCGCTACTCCGAGGACGAAGTCCGGCGTATCCTGCGCGTGGGCTTCGAGCTGGCGCGTGCTCGGCGCAAGCGCCTCACCAGCGTGGACAAGGCCAACATCCTGGAGTCCTCGCGCCTCTGGCGGGCCCTGGCCATGGAAGTGGCCGAGGAGTACCCGGACGTAGAGTTGCGCCACATGCTGGTGGACGCCTGCGCCATGCACCTGATACGGCGGCCGGCCGACTTCGATGTCATCGTCACCGAGAACATGTTCGGCGATATCCTGACCGACGAGGCGGCCATGCTGGCGGGGAGCATGGGCATGCTGCCCTCGGCCAGCCTGGGACGCAGGCGGCGCGAAGGCACCGGCCTGGGCCTTTACGAGCCGGTACACGGCTCCGCTCCCGACATCGCCGGGCAGGGTGTGGCCAATCCCCTGGCCATGGTCCTATCGGTGGCCATGATGCTGCGGCACTCCCTGGGGCTACCCGCCGAGGCGCAGGCGGTGGAGGAAGCAGTGGAGCGGGTGCTGGCCGCCGGCTACCGCACACCCGACATCGCCCAGGAAGGCACCCGCCTGGTGGGCACCCGTGAGATGGGCGAAAAGGTGGCAGAAGCGGTGGAGGGATAGGCGATGTCCCGCCGACCGTCTGCCCAGTGCGCCAGCAGGGAACGTAGCTCCAGGCCTTCAGGCCTGCCCTATGCATCCCGACTGCTGCCGGACAGGGCCGAAACCTTACGGCCAGGTAGCGGACACGTGGTCGAGAGCCTTCATCTCGTGGTTCGGCGAGGCTGAGATAGATGCGGAAGGTAGAGCTGTACGATACGACATTGCGCGACGGCACCCAGATGGAGGGCATCAGCCTGTCCGTCGAGGACAAACTCAAAATCGCCCGCAAGCTGGACGAGCTGGGCGTCCACTACATCGAGGGCGGCTGGCCAGGCTCCAACCCCAAGGACGCCGAGTTCTTCGTCCGCGCCCGCTCCCTCCAGCTCAGGAACGCCAGGCTGGCCGCCTTCGGCGCCACCCGCCGGGCGGGCATCAAGGTGGAGCAGGACCCCAACCTGCGCGCCCTCATCGACGCCGGCACGCCCGTGGTCACCATAGTCGGCAAGGCCCACCTGCGCCATGTTACCGACGTCCTGGAGACCACTGCCGAAGAGAACCTGGCCATGATCGGTGAGTCGGTGCGCTATCTGAAGTCTCACGGCCTCACCGTATTCTTCGACGCCGAGCACTTCTTCGACGGCTATTTCTACGACCGCGACTACGCCCTCCAGTGCCTGCAGGCCGCCGCCCGCGCCGGCGCCGACTGCGTAGTGCTTTGCGATACCAACGGCGGCACCATCACCTCCCAGGTCTACAAGGTGGTCAAGGAGGTGGTGGACGCGGTGGACACGGCCGTGGGCATCCACGCCCACAACGGCGCCGACCTGGCCGTGGCCAACACCCTGGCCGCCGTGGAAGCGGGCGCCACCCACGTTCAGGGCGCCATCAACGGCTACGGCGATATGTGCGGCAACGCCAACATGATCAGCATCATCGCCAACCTGAAGCTCAAGATGGGCCTGGACGTGGTGACGGACGAGCAGCTGCGCAAGCTGACGGAGGTCTCCCGCTTCGTCTCGGAGGTGGCCAACCTGCCGCCCAATCCCCGCCAGCCCTATGTGGGCTCGGCTGCCTTCGCCCACAAGGCCGGCCTGCACGCCGCCGGCGTGGCCAAGGCCCCCTGGTCGTACCAGCACGTGGACCCGGCCCTGGTGGGCAACGAGACGCGCTTCCTGGTCTCGGAGCTATCCGGCAGCCATGGCGTCCTGGCCAAGCTGCGAGAGCAGGGCATCGAGGTCGACCGCGAGGAGGCGCGGCGCATCGTAGAGCAGGTCAAGGTGATGGAGAGCCGCGGTTACCAGTACGAGGGCGCCGAGGCCTCTCTGGAGCTGTTGGTGCGCCGCAGCCGCCCGGGCTACTTGCCTCCCTTCGAGCTGGAGGACTTCATGGTGGTAGAGCGGCGCCATCACGGCCCGGGCGACCGCGACATGCTGGCCGAGGCTATGGTCAAGGTGCGCGTGGGCGACGAGGTCATCCACACCGCCGCCGAAGGCAACGGCCCGGTCAACGCCCTCGACGCAGCCGTGCGCAAGGCCCTGTTGCAGTTCTACCCCAGCCTGGAGGCGGTGAAGCTGGTCGACTACAAGGTGCGCATCATCGACCCCGGCCACGGCACCGCCGCCTCGGTGCGAGTGCTCATCGAGTCCACCGACGGCGAGCAGACCTGGACGACGGTGGGCGCCTCCACCGACATCATCGAAGCGTCGTGGCTGGCCCTGGCCGACAGCCTGGAGTACTGGCTTGTGAAGAGGGGCGCCACGTTACCATAGCTCTCGCCAATTCATATATACACGTTGGCAGTGATGAATTGGAAAAAAGTGGGCCCGATTTGACAATAATGACCTCACGGACTCTTGCCATTGCCTCACCCTTTTGTTACACTCTGGGCTCGAACTGCCGGTGCCAAGTCTGAAGGCGGGAGGGCTACTGTGGTGGTGACTCACTTCCCCAAATGTCAGAAGTGCCAGGTTGGCGACTTGGTCCCGCTGTCGGACTACGGCGGCCATGGCGCAGCCGTCTACTTCAAGGCGTGGGTCTGCACTAATCCCAGTTGTGGCTTCAACATCAAGATCCGCAACGGGGACGTGTTCATCGAGGAGCCCATCACCAACGGCTCCGCCCACGCACCGCGGCTGCGGGCCTAGTGGCGACGGCCGCCGAGTCCATGGCCGGGAGTAGCGCTACCCTCGGCAGCCCAGCGGCCGAGACTTACCCCCAGCGTCTCTCCTGAGGGGCGATGGCACGTCTTCAGGGCATGGCCCGCCCGGGCAGCCTCAGGCCGGCCTTTGCCCCGGCAGACCTTTTCCCTGCCCTCTGGGAGCTGTGGCAGCGGCGTGAGCTGCTGTCGCACATGACCATCCGGCACCTGAAAGGCCAGTTCAAGCAGTCGGTGCTGGGGTACGCCTGGACGGCCGTCAACCCGCTCAGCCAGATGCTGATCCTGACCTTCGTCTTCTCGCGCATCCTGGACGTGCGGACGGGCATCCCCGGCGTGCCCTACGCCCTCTTCCTCTTTATGGGCCTGCTGCCCTGGAACTTCTTCTCGGCGGCTGTCTCCTCGGCCACGGGCAGCGTTTCGGGCGCTGCCGGCCTGGTTACGAAGGTGTACTTCCCGCGCGAGATACTGCCCATCGCCGCCATCCTCACCAAGGTGGTGGACCTGGCTGTGGGCATGCTGATCCTGGCGGGGCTGATGGTGTTCTTCGGCCACCCTCCAGCATGGACCTCGGTGTGGGTGCCACTACTGTTCCTCATCCAGTTCATCTTCACGGTGGGGCTGGCGCTGCCCCTGGCCGCCCTGAACCTGTACTTCCATGACGTCAGCTTCCTCGTGGGCGTGGCCCTGACCCTGTGGTTCTATTTGACGCCGGTGCTCTATCCCGTGCCCTCTTCCTACGAGCTGCTGTTCGACCTGAATCCCAACGCCCTCTTCATCGAGGCCTACCGGCGAGTGGTGCTGCAGGGCATCAGCCCGGGGACGGAGCGAGTCCTGATGGGGCTGGCCATCTCAATGGCCACCTTCGTGGTGGGGTATTATCTGTTCAAGAAGATGGAGCCCGGCTTCGCCGACAGTGTCTGAGGCGGTCATCGAGTTCCGGTCCGTCAGCAAGCGCTTCCGGATCCACCATCACCGGACGCTGCGGGAGTTCGTGCCCGCCCTGCTGCGGGGCGAGGCGTTCTCCGAGCCGTTCTACGCCCTGCGGGACGTCTCCTTCAGTGTGGCGCCGGGGGAGACGGTGGGCATCGTGGGCCGCAACGGCAGCGGCAAGAGCACCGTCCTGAAGATGATCGCCGGCGTCACCGCCCCCACCGCCGGGACGGTGACGGTGCGCGGCCGCGTCTCCCCTCTCATCGAGCTGGGGGCCGGCTTCCATCCCGACATGACCGGCCGAGAGAACATCTTCATGAACGCCTCCATCCTGGGGATGTCCAACCGCGAGATCAGGGAGCGCTTCGCTGACATCGTCTCCTTCGCTGAGCTCTGGGAGTTCATCGACGTGCCCGTGAAGCGCTATTCCTCGGGCATGTACGTACGCCTGGGTTTCTCGGTGGCCGTCCACAGCGACCCCGATATCCTGCTGGTGGACGAGGTGCTGGCCGTGGGCGACCTGGCCTTTCAGGAGAAGTGCCTGGCCAAGATGCGCCAGTTCCAGGAGCAGGGGGTCACCATCGTGCTGGTGAGCCACTCCCTGGAGCTGGTGAACCTCTTCTGCCACCGCGCGCTCTGGCTGGACGGCGGCCGGGTGGTGGCCGAGGGACGACCGGCCGAGGTGACCCAGCTCTACGCCGAGAGCCTCTCGCGCTCGCCTTCGCCCACCTAGGGCCCTGGCCTAGCGCTGGACGTAGCTGCCGTCGCCCCGCGACAGCCAGACGTTGATCCGGGCCGCGGTGATGCCGGCCACGTCCGACTTGCCGTCGCCGTCGAAGTCGCCCACCAGCCAGGTGGCCTGCATCACCGGGATATTGGCCGTCCAGGGCAGGTAGGTGCCGTCGCCCCAGGAGAACCAGGTCACGGACCGGTCGGGGGCGAGGTGCAGGAGGTCGGTCTTGCCGTCGCCGTTGAAGTCGCCCGGCAGCCAGGTACCGCGCGAGATGTCGTAATTGGCGCGAAAGGCGACGGCCCGGAAATCGCCATTGCCCCGGTCAAGCCAGGTCTGGACGGTGTTGGTGCCGGTGACCACGAACAGGTCGGTCAGCTTGTTGCCGTCGAAGTCGCCCACCACCCAGGGGCCGCCCGAGGGCGGGGTGAGGCTCGCCGGCCATACCAGGTAGTTGCCATCGCCCCAGTTGAGCCACAACGTGACTCGCGAGGGGCCAATGTTGGCCAGGTCGGTCAGGCCGTCGCCGTTGAAGTCGCCCGCCACCCAGGTGCCGCCCCGGGGCGGGACGGGATTGGCCGGCCAGCCCAGATACGTGCCGTTGCCCCAGTTGAACCAGGTCACCGCCCGGTCGCTGCCGATGTAGATAACGTCAGTGATGCGGTCGTGGTTGAAGTCGCCCGCGAGCCAGGTACCCTGCCCGGGAACGATGTTGGCTGGCCAGGGCAGATAAGTGCCGTTGCCCCACGAGAACCAGGTCACCGCCCGGTCGGGGGCGATGTGGAGCAGGTCGCGCTTGCCATCGCCATTGAAGTCGCCCGGCAGCCAGGTGCCCTGGGCCAGAGCGTAGTTGGCGGCCTGCGTGCGCTGGTCGAAGCTGCCGTTGCCCAGGGACAGCCAGGTGAACATGACGTTGTTGGTGCTGGCCAGGGCCAGGTCGCCCTTGGCGTCGCCGCTGAAGTCGGCGCTGCTCCAGGTGCCGGTGGGCACGCCCTGCACCACCGCGAGCGTGACCGTGACCTCCACGGAGGACCCGTACAGGGAGCGGAGCGTTACGCGGCCCGTGTACGTGCCCGGCCCCAGGCCGAAGCTGGACGCCCGCACTGCCAGGCTGGAGGCGCGGGGTCCCAGTTCCGAGCCCAGAGAGACGCCTTCCAGCCGCGAGACCTGCAGCCAGGGCACGTCGCTTGTGGCGTACCAGGCGAAGACGCCCGTGCCTGGGTTGGACACGGTGATGTTCACCCAGTCGGACTGCGCCTCCGGCGCCAGCGCCAGGGTGACGCTGGCGGGCGAGGCCGTGGGGGAGGGCGAGCCCAGGAGGGCCGTCCGGTTCGTCTGGGGGAAGGTGGGGTCGATGGCCCCGGTGGTGGCCACGGCCTGTATCTGGGATGAGGAGCCCGAACCGCTGCTGCCAGCGCCAGAGGTGGGGCTGGCCGTGGGACTGGGCGTCGGCGTGGCGGTGGGCGACGGCGTGGGCGTGGGCGAGGGGGTAACCGTCGGCGTAGCCGTGGCCGACGGGGTCAGGGTGGGAGTGGCGATGTCCATGCCTGCGCAGCCCAGGCCGCGGGCGCAGTTGAAGAAGCGGGTCGTATCGGTGAAGGCGGGCTGAGTGTAGTCGGGCAGGGCCGCCTGCAGCGGGTTCCACAGGGGCCTCCCTCCCCACACCGGCGGGTAGGCCATACAGCCATAGACCAGCTCCTGGTAAGGGTAGTTGCCCCGGTTGTCGGCGGCGCCATCCGGATTGGGGTCGCAGCCCTTGTAGGGCGGGCGCGGGAAGGGGAAGTCGGGGTTGCGGGGGTGGTTCACGAAGGCGAAGCCGTTGTAGCTCCAGATGGCGAAGTACCAGTTCTCCACCACCCGCGGGTCCCGCTCCCCCACGATGGGATTGAACTCCGGCGCCAGGTTCCACTTCTGGGCCAGGATCAGCGCCCCCCGGGCGATGTTGAAGGCATAATGGCCGCCGATCATAGCCTGCTCGATAGTGGGCGGCGCCGAGCGGGGCGGCGATCCCGGCGGCGGCTGCATGCCAGTCGTTACCTGCATGATGCCATAGCCGCAGTCGAAGGAGACCAGGGCCGGCCCCACCTCGCCCGGGTTCACCAGCGGATGGTAGCTGGCCTGGGCCCAGCCGCTCTCTATCCAGCCGATGGCCTTCAGGATGGTGGGCGGGATATAGGGCGAGACGGTGCGGCTGGAGCCGGCGCTGCGAGGCCCCGTCTCCAGGGGTGGCAGGGCGAAGCCGGGCACATCGGGAAAGAGCTGGTTGAAGCCCGCCAGCTCGAAGACGGGGGCATACCCGTGGGGGTAGTCCCTGCGCTCGTAGGCCTGGATGTACTCAAAGACATTGGGGTCGGGGTTGATATCCAGAGCGCAGTCGGGCACGTTGTGGTTGGCCAGGGCAGGCCCCTGCTGCCGGCCGGCCAGGGCGATACAGGCCAGAGTGGCCACCGTCAACGCCAGCAGCCAGCGCGTCATAGCCGCCCCCGTGCCCAGCCGACGACCTCTACTTGGCCCGACACAGGTAACGACGCGGGTTGTCCCCCGGTAGTTACCGACATCAGGGCCGGATTGCCCGGGTTGCTGAGGGTGCCCGTGTAGTACTGGCAGAGCAGGGCGCTACCGTCGGGCGTCCAGAGCAGGGGCTGCAGGAAGCCTTGCTGCACCGAGACGAGTTCCTGAGGGCTGCCCTGACGGAACACGAGGACGCGAGCCGGTCGCCCTCCGCCAGCGGCCAGGCCCACCGCCACGGCGCTGCCGTCGGGCAGCCATGCCGGGCGGAGGGCTGGCTGGCCATCGGTGGGCAGTTCGGACACGCTACGGGCCGTGAGGTCGGCCAGGTAGGCCTTGAAGGTGTTGGCGCCGGTGAAGGCCAGGCGGCTGCCGTCGGGGGAGAGGGCGAAGTCGCGGGCCGGCTCCGATGCCAGCGTCAGCCCGGGGCCCACCTGCCCCGTCTGCAGGTCGAGGGACTTGAGCACGGCCTGTCCTGTCTGCCGCGAGAGCTCGGACCAATATATATAACGTCCGTGAGATCCGGCCAGGGTCAGGGAGGCCACGTCGGGCCCGGTGGCGATGTTCCGGGGCTCCGTCCCGCCCCGTTGATCGACGCGCACCACCAGCGGGGAGTCGGGCCCCACAGCGCGAGCGAAGACGGCCGAGCCATCGGCCGCCCACAGGGCACCGCCCCGCAGGTCGATGCCGGTAGCCTGGCGGGCAGGGCTCCCGCCCTCCAGCGACGCCACCCACAGCTCCGCCTGGCGCGCCTCGTCGCGGGCGTTGCGCGGCAGGACGGCGTAGGCCACCCGGCGCCCATCGGGTGAGATAGCCACCCTCGCCCCCCAGCCGGGAGCGTGCTCGATGACCAGGGTCGTCCGCGAGCGGGAGGGGTCGCGGGGATCCACCAATCGCAGCGTGTCGGCGTTCTGCCCGAACTCCTGCACCAGCAGCAGCGTCGTCTCCGACGCGGGAGTGGGGCTGCCGGCACCGGGAGTAGCGCCGCCGGGCGTGGGGCTGCCCGGGCCGACGGTGGCGCCGGGGGTGGTGTCGCCGCCGCCCGGGGGCGTCGTCTCGGGCCCGCTCCCGCCACAGGCGGAGAGGAGGAGGGCTAGGGCGCACCCCAGGGCCCAGGCGGCCAGGGCTGCCCTGCTGGCGGGGCCGCGTCCCGGGAGACGCATTGCCCACATTTTATGCACAGCCACCGGCCCAGGCCAACGGTCTAGTTGACCGGTTTCAGGCCATTTGCAGGCGAGGTCGCCGTGGCCAGTCGGCCCCAGTCGTCAGGGCCGCCCAACTGTCGGCAGACTGTTGGGCGACACTTTATGGCCCCCAGGCAGGAGGTGCTGTCATGGGGAGCCGCAGGGCAGACCACGAGGGGACGGTCTACCGCCGCCCCTCCCGCTCCTACTGGGAGGGGGCCATCATGCTGGGCGGCCGCCGCTACTACGTCACCGGCCGCACCCGGGGCGAGTGCCTGGAGAAGCTGAGGGCCCTCCGGCAGCGCTACGAAGGGGGGAAGCTCGCCCCTCCCCAGAGGCTCACCTTCCAGGAGTGGGCGGAGACCTACCTACAGGAGGCCGAGGGGAGGCTGCGGCCCAAGACGTTGGAGAGTTACCGGGCAGAGCTGGCCTGGCTGTCCCGCTTCCTGGGCCGCCTGCGCCTCTCGGCCCTCACCCCCTGGCACGTGCAGCGGGCCCTCCTGGAGATGCAGGCGGCAGGGCGGGGCACGAGGCGCCTGGCCCTGGCCTACGCCGTCCTCCATAGCTGCCTGGAGAGGGCGAGGGGGCTGGGCCTCCTGGGCTACAACCCCTGCCAGCAAGTGCCCAGGCCCCTGCACCAGCCCAGGGAGGCCAGGGACTGGACGCTTGCCCACATGCAGGCCTTCCTCAGGGCAGCCCTAGAGGACGGGACACCCCTGGCCTTGATGCTGGCCTTCATGCTCCTTACGGGCCTACGCCCTGGGGAGGCCCTGGGCCTCAAGTGGTCTGACATAGACCTGGAGCGGGGCAGCCTGGCCGTGCGCCGCAGCCTCACCTACGTGGGCGGCAAATGGCACGAGGGCAGGCCCAAGAGCAAGAGCGGCGAGCGCACCATCGCCCTCCCCTCCCTGGCCCTTCATGTCCTGTCCCGCCTGGAGCGGCGCCTGCCCTGGGCCTTCTGGCACGGAAGCCCGCCTGTGCCCAGCACCGTGTCCCGCACCATGGCCGGCCTGTGCGAGCGGGCAGGGGTGCCCAGGAGGCCGGCCCACTACCTGCGCCACTGCCATGCTGCGTTACTGGCAGCGGCGGGCCTGGACGTGAAGTCCCTGCAGCGCAGGCTGGGCCATGCCCAGGCCTCCCTCACCCTGGACGTCTACGCCCATGCCCTGTCGGAGATGGACAGGAGGGCGGCGGAGCTGGTGGACGGGGCCTTGGGGTGATGAGGGCTTGGGCTAGTGCGCAGTAGAATGGAAAGCTACGGGGGCCAGGTGGCGGGGGACGCCCCGCCCGCAAGCCTGCAGCCCCAGCCCTGTCAGGGCCTGGCCCCCAATACCCACAGGCTGGGGTGGGAACGTGCCACAACGTGCATCAGGAAACCGGCGGGAGCACCTCCCGTCTGAGCTTCTCCCCTGCCCCAGGCGGCCGCCCTGCGACGTGCTCCTCGACACCAACGTGGACGACCTCCCCGACCACGTGTCGGCTGAGGTCGCCCTGAGCTCCGTCCTGGGGTTTGCCGACAGGTGTCTCCCGCTGGGCATCGGCTATGCTTTCAACCGGGCCTTGGGGGCCCGGGCTGGGGAGTCGCCGGCTGACGAGCGCCTGCTGGCGGTGACAGACCTGCGGGTAGCGGCGTTCTA